>Ga0247813_10000084_pt1 | contig 122414 bp, 105 predicted proteins | sample UWRJL169409C1_FD_180719 | JGI IMG/M metagenome (GOLD analysis project Ga0247813, IMG submission 180719) | Plant litter microbial communities from Arlington Agricultural Research Station in Wisconsin, United States - UWRJ-L169-409C-1 | ecosystem: Environmental > Terrestrial > Plant litter >...
CGACAGTACGGAAAGCGATCTCAATGGCATTTTCCACCCCATAACAAAACCCGAAATGGCGGGCAAGGTATATCTGCACCGGCCCGAAATCGAGCAGCGTAGGCGTAAAATCTTTTTTCATCTTATCCTGCTGCTTCCGCCTCGTTTTGATGGAAGAGATCAGCGGGCTGCGATAGGTAAATGGAATGGTAAACTGCTTCATTGCGGTGCAAAGTTAACCAAGATTCGCCTTTGGCGAAGGGGAACGCGGATTTTTATGATTTTTATGCGTTTTAAATGATCATACAAGAAATCATCATCACCATAAAAATCTGCGTTCTATCTTTAGCCTTTAATCGATCATCATGCAATACACCGGCATTTTTCCTAGGGCTGGCTGGATCCACGCCACCAATGTATACGAAGTAAACGTGCGCCAATACACACCTGAAGGCACTTTCAACGCATTCTTTGCCGAAATGCCCAGGCTTCGGGCTATTGGGGTGGATACGCTTTGGTTCATGCCCATCACACCCATTGCGCAGCAACAAAAAAAAGGCACGATGGGCAGCCCTTATGCCTGCAGCGATTACACTGCCATCAACCCCGAATTCGGAACTATCGCAGATTTTATCGCATTGGTGAAAGGTGCCCAGGCATTGGGTTTTAAAGTGATCATCGATTGGGTAGCCAATCATACGGGTTGGGATCATGTGTGGACAAAAAGCCACCCGGAGTATTACAAACACGATGCGGAAAGGGGTACTTTCAAAATTGCCAGCGGCATGGATGATATCATCGAGCTGGATTATGAGAATGCGGATATGAGGAACGCGATGATAGAATCGATGCGTTATTGGATCACTGCTGCAGGGATCGATGGCTTTCGCTGCGACCTGGCTTCGTGGGTAAGGGTAGACTTTTGGCGGCAAGCCAGGACAGCCCTGGAGGAAACAAAAAATCTTTTCTGGCTCGCCGAAATGGATCCCATCGAAAGCCGTGAATACATGGAAGTATTTGATGCAGCCTACACCTGGAAATGGATGCACACTTCAGAGGACTTTTACAAAAAACAATTACCACTAGATACGCTTACGCAATTGCTGCATGATTACGATGACAATGCCGGCGATCACCCGATCAAACTATGGTTTACCAGCAATCACGATGAAAATAGCTGGAACGGCACTGAGTACGAAAAATATGGAGATTCGGCGTTGCTTTTTGCCGTGCATAGTTTTACCTGGGATGGCATACCGCTGATCTACAGCGGGCAGGAATTGCCCAACCACAAACGATTGGAGTTTTTTGATAAGGATACCATCGCCTGGAATGGCGAATATCAGCTGGCATCATTTTACAGTACATTATTGTCGTTGCGCAGGCGCAATGCAGCATTGCATGCGGCGGATGATTCCATTACGACCTATCTTCTGAATATCAATTCTGATAAAAAAGTATTGGCATACCTGCGCTCCAATGGCCGTCAGGAAGTATTGGTGCTGCTGAATTTTTCCGGAGACGAAGCCGCCCTACACCTGAATGACCCGGTTTTGAAGGGACAGTTCAACAATGTATTTTTCCCTCAGGAACAGTTGGATCTTCCCCTCGAAGAAATTTTTACCATGCGGCCCTGGCAGTATCTCGTTTACGAAAAAGGCTAGATGGCTTGCTTTTTGTTTTTGATAGCCTATATCAAAAAAGCAACCTATGGTATTCAGAAAGATTTGTGTGACGATACTGGCATTTATTACGGCTCATTGTTCTTTTGCCCAGACCGATAACAACACCGAAAATGAACGCCCTTTCCGTTTTAATAAAAAGTGGGAGATACCCGTAACGGCAGCGCTGGTAGCATATCCTGTTTATGGGATGTCTAAAGTGTACGGCAGGGATGATGTTCCTGAAGCTGAAGTGATGGCGTTGAAAATTACCGATATCAATAAGTTTGACCGCCCTATAGCAGATAACTACGATCCCGATGCGGCAAAGGTCAGCGATATGTTTTTTTATGGCAGCATGCCCCTCCCACTCGTATTGTTATTTGATAAACGCATCCGCAAAGATGCCGGGCAAATAGGGTTGATGTATCTTGAAACAGTAGGCGCATTCGGTTCTGTTTATGTCACTTCCGCGATGGCGGCCAACCGTTTCAGGCCTTACGCATATAATCCTTCGGTAGATATCACCAAACGTACAAGAGGAGGCGCAAGAAATTCTTTTTTTGCGGGGCACCCCGGTTTTGTAGCTTCTTCCACATTCTTCATGGCGCAGGTATATACCGCCTATCACCCGCAGATGAAATTGAAATGGGCGCCTTACGCATTTGCAGGGGCAGCCACCGTAGCTACCGGGTTATTGAGGTTGAAAGCAGGGCAACATTTCAGATCCGATGTGATCGTCGGTACCACCATCGGTACACTTTCCGGGATATTAATTCCACATTTCCACAAGAACAAGAATTACGATAAGCAAAGGGTTTCTATTTTTCCAAGTTTTGGAGAAGGATCAAATGGGTTGACATGTACGTTGAAGCTCTAGCTTCGGCTGTACGCTGAAGCTAGAGCTTCAGCTTAAATTAAAATGAGCCAATGGATAAGCGTCCATTGGCTCATTTTAATTTTATTTTGTTGAAAAGGCCGAAGCAAGAGCTTCAGCGTACAGTCGAAGCAAGAGCTTCAGCGTACAGCCGAAGCAAGAGCTTCAGCGTACAGCCGAAGCGAGAGCTTCAGCGTACAGCCGAAGCGAGAGCTTCAGCGTACTATTCCCCTAACGACACCTGGTAATCATACAACCCATCATATCCCGGATAAAATCCGCTGATGGTAAGATTTTTATTATTACCGATCGCGGCTTTCAGTTCTTCCATATTTTTCACATCCTGGTCATTCACTTTCATGATGATGAAACTATCTTTGATCCTTGTCTGATCATTGAGCACACCATCTTTTATTTTCTTCACGATCACACCGCCGCTTACTCCGTATTCTTTCGCTTTTTTCGGATCAAGATTGGCGAGGTCGGCGCCCAAAAGATCAAGAGCGGTCTCTCCTTTCACGATGTCGAAATTACCTGCTTTATTTTTCAGGGTAACGGTAGTTGTTATATCCTTTTCATTGCGTGTATACGTAACCGGTACTTTATCGCCCGGTTTGTAATTGCTGATCTGTTCCTGCATTTCAGCGCCGCTGGTCACTTCTACATTACCGATCTTTTTCATGATATCACCTTTGCGGATACCGGCTTCATAGGCCGCACCGTCTTTTGGTACATCGGTCACATAAATACCATATGCTGCTTCAGGAATGCCTTGTTTCTTCTTTTCTGCAGTACTCATATCGCTGGCAGGTACATATTGCACTCCCAGGTAACCCCTTTGAACCGTACCGAATTTGATGATATCGTCCACTACTTTTTTAGCGATGTTTACCGGGATGGCATAAGAATAACCGGAGTAATAACCTGTCGGTGAAGCGATCGCGGAGTTGATACCGATCAGCTTGCCATCGGTGCTGATCAAAGCGCCACCACTATTTCCCTGGTTCACCGCGGCATCCGTCTGGATATAACTTTCTACTGCACCTGATGCCTGGCCCGACCTGTCCCTGTTCAATCCAAGGCTCCTCGATTTTGCACTCACGATACCTGCGGTAACGGTAGTTTCCAGGTTCAGCGGATAACCGATCGCCAATACCCATTGCCCGATCTTCACATCATCCGAATTGCCATATACCAGGTAAGGAAGGCCTGAGGCTTCGATCTTGATTACAGCGAGATCGTACGCAGGATCGGTTCCCACCACTTTTGCCGTGTAAGTTTTTTTATTGCTTAAAGTAACCGTCACTTCATCCGCATTCGCTACCACGTGGTTGTTGGTAACGATATAGCCGTTTTCGCCGATGATCACACCCGAACCGGAAGCCCTTTGCTCCGGGATCATGCCGCTTCTGCCGCCGCCAAAAAGCTGGCTCATCATATCATCGTCAAAAAAATCGCTGAAAGGATTCTGGCGCTGCTGGTTGCGTGGAAGGCTGTTGGTCACCTGTTTTGCATTCGTTTTTGTTTTGATATGCACCACCGTAGGGATGGAAGTTTGCGCAGCCTGTGTAAAATCGATTGCCCCTGTAGGTGGGGGAGTATTGCCGTCGTTGTATCCGGCATATTTATAATTTGCCGGTAATACACCTGCTTGCTGGCCGCCATAGTAAGAATCACTTTTAATGAATTTTCCATAACCCCATATCACACCCAAAGTGGTCACTGCGCTGATGGCGACAGTTGCGAAAATTTGTTTGATCTTCATTTTTCTAAGGTTTTATTTTTCTTCAATTTTCATTGACACTATCGATTCACAAATCGTGTGCCTCGCCTACAAAGTAACGATGCCCTGTCAGAATGTACGTTACCTCCTGCCATCTTTAACACTAAATTAGTAAAGCTTTCGTAGATGGCTAATTGCCTCCAGCTTAAGCTGGAGGCAATTATAATCCTAACAGAAACTCCATCGTATCCACTCCATCCGCATACGAGAACAATTGCGGGTTCTGCGCTTCTCCGAAAGGTACCGCATTTCTGCCAACGATGCACTGTACGTCTTCATTATTTTTTAGCCCATCAACAGGATCTTCGCCAGGTTTATAAAATGAATAATGCAGCTGGCTGATAGGGGAGAACAACCCTTCGTTTTCAATCAGCAAAGTGCCGCCATCTGTCATGTAATAAATATTGTTCAGCAGCAGGATCGACAACTGGTAATCGTAATTATTCTTATACTTATGGTGCTCCGCAAAATAGGAATACGGTTTGAATGCATGGAGTAACGGCACAAAATCATATCCTTCCGGAACATAGATCCTGGTCACATTGCGGCAGCCAAGTCCGAAGTATAAATGGATATCGTCGGATAATTTTGATAATTCTTCAGCAGATTCATCACCTGTCAAAACAGCTACGGAAGTACGGTTGCGGCGGATGATGTTCGGATATTTTCCAAAATATTGTTCAAAATAACGGCCGGAGTTATTGCTGCCGGTGGCGATGTAAGCGTCACAACCTTTCAGCATTTCAGCAATGGAAATATGATTTTGGGTTTCGATCTGCAGGGAATACATCAGCTTGAAAATATGCTTCAGCAACACATCATCTTTCGACGATAATTTCACCGTCTGGTAATGCCCGCTGATAAATACCGCTAAAAAATCATGAAAGCCAACCAGGGGAATATTGCCCGCCATCACGATGCCCACATTTTTTGGAGCGATATTATCATCGATATGATAATGCGCTGCCCAGGCCGTAAGTTTGTCTTTTTGCAGAAAATTATCTGCCAGCTGGTTGGCGGCAAATTGTGTAAATTCAGGCGTAAACCAGCCATTTTTCTGGTAAGCCTGTTGTTTGATCACTTTCCATTCTTCGTTATCAGCCTTTAAATAAGTGCCGATCTCAGCCATTAAATTAATTCGTTCTTGCAAATCCATGTTATTCTTATTAATTTTACAGCAAAATTACGATAGATGGCTATAAAGATAACAGACGAATGTATAAACTGCGGGGCTTGTGAGCCCGAATGTCCGAATAATGCGATTTACGAAGGTGGTGTTGAATGGGCGATATCCGATGGAACTACCATTAAAGGTACTTTTACCCTGATGGATGGATACACCCTGGATGCCGACCAGCGCAATGCGCCGATAGCAGTAGATACGTATTACATCGTTCCCAATAAATGCACGGAGTGCCAGGGTTTTCACGAAGAACCACAATGTGCCGCGGTTTGCCCGGTAGATTGTTGCGTGCCGGATGAAGATTACCGCGAAACGGTAGCCGAGCTGATGGAGAAAAAAGAGAAATTGCATATTTAACTTTTTGTAGCCGTAAGGCTTAATTAAGCAGGTGATATTTCCTGCACTCTGGCGAGGGTATTTTAATAATACTTTCGCCTTTTTGTTAATACTATATTTGGTATTATCATTATCTTGCCCACCATTAAAAACAACATATGACGAGAGGGGGTTTTATTTTTCTGATGGCTATTTGCATATGTTCCTGTCAGACAGGAAAAAAGGAAGCAGTGGCTGGTCCGGACCTTGCTGCTGAAAGAGCGGCATTGATGGAAACCGACCGGAAATTCTCCGATCTGAGTGTAGAGAAAGGGATGAAGAATGCATTCATCGAATACATCGACAGCAATGGAGTATTGCTGAGGCCCAACCTGATGCCGATCGTAGGCGCACATGCCATCGACTACCTGATCCAGCAAAATGATACTTCTTATAAACTCAACTGGGAACCGCAAAAAGTATTCGTATCAAAATCAGCCGATATGGGCTACACTTACGGACTTTATGCCTTACACCCGAATGGGATAGATACGGTCATTTATGGAACCTACGTCAGCATCTGGAAAAAACAGGATGACGGAAGCTGGAAATTTGTGCTGGATACAGGGAATGAAGGAGCTGAAGAAGTGAATGGTGAATAGTGAATAGTGAATGGTGAAATCTTCGAGGTTTTTGCTGAGCATCAAATTCTTTAAGAATGCATTTTGTTTGTCTGTGGTCTGTGGTCTTTGGTCTGTGGTCGGTCGTCTTTCTAAATTCGTGTAATATAAATATATGAGCAACAAAAAAATAGCCCTCGTTACCGGCGGCTACTCAGGAGAAGATGTCATCTCTTATAAAAGTGCCGAAACTATTTTCAATAACATCGATTCCAATAAATGGGATTGTTACCTGATAGATATTAATCTTTCCGGTTGGTTTTATAAATCACCATCGGGTGAAAAAACGGAAGTGAACAAAAATGATTTTTCTATTACCGTCGATGGGCAAAAAATAACTTTTGATGCGGTGCTTGTCGGATTGCACGGCACACCCGGCGAAGATGGTAAGTTGCAGGGGTATTTCGATTGCCTCAACATTCCCTATACTTCCTGCGATGCAGCCACTTCGGCGCTTACGTTCAACAAGCGGTATACGGTGGCGGTTGCGGCTTTCGCGGGGTTGTATGTAGCGAAGTCGATGCATTTGTTTAAAAATGATGGTACAACGGCAGAGCAGGTATTGGATCAGCTGAAGCTGCCGGTTTTTGTAAAACCAAACAATGGAGGAAGCAGCCTGGGCATGAGCAAAGTGACCGATCCTGCACAATTGCCGGCGGCGCTGGAAAAAGCTTTCGCCGTAGACGAACAGGTACTGGTAGAGGAATTCATCAAAGGGCGTGAACTTACCATCGGTGTGTTCCGCAGTAAGGGAAAAATCATCGTATTGCCGATGACAGAGATCATTTCAAAGAATGAGTTCTTCGATTTTGAAGCGAAATATGAAGGCGCCAGTGATGAGATCACCCCGGCCGATGTGAATGAAGTGATTGCCGATAAAGTACGGGATGCGGCAAAGAAAGCCTACTCCGTATTCAATTGCCGCGGAATCGTTCGCATCGATTTTATTTATGAAGAAAGCGTTGAACAACCTTATATGCTGGAGATCAATACCGTACCCGGACAAAGCGCTGCAAGCCTTGTACCGCAGCAGGTGAAGGCGATGGGGTGGTCGTTGAAGGAGTTTTATTCGGCGCTTATAGACGAATGCTTTGTTAATGGATAATTTAATAATGGATAATGAAATTGCGGTTTGCAGGATATTTGAAGAATGATGTTCATTCGGTTTGAAAGCATTATCCATTATCCATTGACGCATTATCCATTTGTTTTAAACGTATATTGTAAAAGTAATTTTAAACGAAACCAACATCTGTGTTTAAATTCATCACCCACCGCCCATTCTGGGTAAATTTACTGGTAGCGATCGGGCTACTGCTGCTGATACTTTTTGGTATCCTGCAAATGCTCGGCATGATCACCAAACATGGCGAATACCTTACTGTGCCTTCGGTGACCAACAAGAGTACCAAAGAAGCCATCAAATTTCTGGAAGAAAAAGGATTTGATGTCACTATCCTCGATTCGGTATATGTGGATACGGCCAAAATGGGAACCGTCCTTAAGCAATTTCCTGAAGCCAATAGTACTGTAAAGGTGAACCGCACAGTATTGCTTACGGTAAACCGCGAAACTTTGCCGATGGTGGAAATGCCATCGCTGAAAGGAAAATCCCTGAATTATGCGCTGGAGATCTTAAAACGCAGTCACCTCAAATTAGGAGATACTACTTTCAAGCCTGACTTTACGATGGGTTCAATATTGGAACAAAAATTCAACGGCGCTGCGATAGAATCAGGAGCCAAGATACTTTGGGGAAGCCGCATCGATCTGGTGATTGCACGTGGTGTCGATAATCAGAATATTCCGGTACCGGATCTTGAAGGCAAAACATTTTGCCAGGCAAAACAAATATTAGAGGAGCTTGGGATCAGCCTGGGGGCTTTAATTACCGAAGGTAATGTGAGCGATACCTGCTCAGCATTCATTATCAAACAAAGCCCCATGCGCCTCAGCGATGATGCTGAGAACAGGCAGCTTAATTACATACAATCAGGCCAGTTGATGGATCTGTGGATATCACCGGTCATGATCAACCCGAAGGATTCGTCCGACAATAATTCACCGGAATAAATTAATATCAACATGACAAACGTAACAGTACAGGAGATCAAACAAAGATTAGATGCAGGAGAAGATGTACACCTGCTGGATGTAAGGGAACCCGATGAAAGGGCGGAGTTCAACATCGGCGGCACATTTTTGCCGCTCGGAAATATCCTTACCATGCAGACAGACGATATTGCCGAATGGCAAAATGAAGAAGTGATCGTATACTGCCGTAGCGGAAGACGAAGTGTACAAGCCGCACTTACGCTGGAATCGCTTGGTTTTACCAATGTGAAGAACCTGGAAGGTGGGGTGCTGGCATGGCAAGCGTTATAAACAATTAAATAATTACGAATTACGAATTACGAATTTCTGAATAATAGGTTCTGGTAAGCCCGAAGGGCTTCAATAATCATAGCCACGGGTGCAACCCGTGGATCAGGAATATAACATAATCACAACCCCGAAGGGGTTGAACAACATTCGCTGTTCAACCCCTTCGGGGTTGTGATTTTTTGCCTTTTTATTTCCACGGGTTATACCCGTGGTTACTGCTCTTGAACCCTTTCAGGGTTTACAGCGAAATATTCAATCCAATCACAAAATTCACCGGCGCCATAGGAAAATAATACTTATCCGATACCACCGCGCCATCATATACGATCGGGTACACGGCACCGTTAGGCTCGTATTTTTTACTGAAGACATTGTTTACCTGCGCAGAGATATTCCATTCTTTGAAAAGCTTTTTGTGGATCGTATAGATCACTCTTGCATCCTGCGTGTAAAATCCATTCAGCCTGCGTTGGGCGCTTTCTGTATTGTCGAGGTATTGGTCGCCGACATATTTACTGATCAGGCTGATCTGCAGATCTTTTGCCGGTAGGATATTGATCATACCACCTGCTACTACCGACGGGGAAAATGCGATATCGGTGTTTTTATGATCGATAGACACCTGTCCGATCCAGTTGTAATCCACATCATATTCATCCAGGAATTCGGTGAAACGTTTGATCTTGTTTTTGCTGAAAGTTACATTGGCGCTGGCATTCAGCCAATCATTCACCACATAACCTGCCTGTAGTTCGATACCGGCACGGTAGCTTTTCGGCACGTTGATCCTGGTATAAGCACCCACATCGTTCATCCTTCCTGTAAGCACCAGTTGATCCTTGTATTGCATATAATAAAATGTAGCGCCGACAAAATAACGGGAGGTTCTTTTCTCAGCCCCCAGCTCGATATCCTGCAACATTTCTTTCTTTGGCTGATTGATCAACCCTGCTTCAAAATCATCCCTGTTGGGCTCTTTGTTAGCAACTGCATAACTTAAATAAGCTTTCAACCCGTTGTTGGTATAACTCACACCTGCCTTTGGATTGATGAAATCAAAATCCCTTTTGATCATCAGCGTAGGGTTATCTGCAAAACCATTCATCTTATGCTCTACATGTTTGTATTGCAGATCGGTGAAAAGGTTCCAGTTGCGGACAAATTCGTACTGCCATTTTATGTAAGTATTCAGTTCCGATTTTTTTGCCGTCACATCATAATAGCGGTAACCTTTATCGATGCCGTATTGCGCCCACACGATGTCGCCGTGATGTGTGCCATCATAGATGCTCCAGCTGCCGCCAATGGTGATCTCGCTTTTATTTTTTTTGTATTGCGCAGCAAATACCTGTCCGTAAAAATAATTATCCAGCCATTTCTGACGGATCAGGTCCGTACGGGTAATGGTGGTATCTGCCAGTACGAGATCGGGCAATCCGTATTTGGAATATTTTTCCTGTGCTTTGTAATTTTCATAATACCCCAATCCTCTTGTGAGGAATGCCGCTGTATTGAAATTCCAGTTGTTGTTCAGTTTTGTATCAAAGAACAATTGATAATGAGTCTGGGTGTAATTGTCGGTCTCATTATCATAAGGGGTTCCTGTTTTATCCGTACCGCTTGAATTATACGTTCGGTCGATGCCGAGTAATGCTTCCGGTACGCCGTTCCATGCCTGGTAGGTCTTTTCTTTTCCTGAAAAAATGTTGAAGCGAAGCGTGGAATTTTTCATGTAGTAAGCACCGGAAAGATAAAATGCTTTGAGGTTGCTCGAAGCCCTGTCGATATACCCATCGCTGGTGATCTGGCTGAGCCTTGCATCCAGGGTATATCGGCCGTCTATCAGGCCGGTGCCGGCTTTCACGGTATTCTTCCAGGTATTGAAAGAGCCGTAGCTGTTATTTATTTCAGCATAAGGCTGGTCATTTTTTTCATTGGTAGACAAACTTACCGTAGCCCCGAAAGCGCCCGTTCCGTTAGAGGAAGTTCCTGCGCCACGTTGTACCTGGATGGAGTTTACCGAAGAAAGAAAATCCGGCAGGTTCACCAGGAAAGTTCCCTGGCTTTCAGCATCGTTGTAAGGTATCCCGTTGAGGGTCACGTTGATCCTTGTCGCATCCGTTCCGCGGATGCGCATACCGGTATACCCGATACCGGTACCTGCATCGGAGTTGACCACTACCGAAGGCGTCTGGTTCAGGATGAAAGGGATATCCTGCCCGGTGTTCCCCTGTTGAATTGTTTTTTTGTTGATGGTGGTTTGGGTAAAAGGGGCTTTTTCACCCGCCCTGATGGCTTTCACTTCTACGGGTTGCAGGGAAGAAGTGTCGTTAAAGGACTGCTGTTGCGCATGCGCAAACGATCCAGAAGCACAAAGGCATACTGCCGTAATGATTGATTTCATCCATAAAATTTTGTGCTGAACATCCGGGCATTAAAAGCCGGCAAAATTGATTCTCCCTTCGCAGGTATTATCCTGAGCAGGTTATACGGGTATTATCTCAGCCTCATTCAAGAAGCACCCCGGAAATTCGAGCGATGTGTAATAAACTGGAACGAAGGTAATGGATAATGGATAATTAATAATGAATAATTTTTTCAGATGAAGCTTCGCTAAGTTCTTCGCTCCATTATCCATTATCCAAAAAAATAATTTCCGGGCCTGCTGTAACATATTTTCCCGGCCTGCGTATTAAGGTAGAAGTATAGCCATGAAACATTTATTTGTTTCGATCCACCACCAAAAAATTAACAAAAAATGAAAAAAGTATTATTCGCCTTACTGGCATTCGTAGCGCTCAACGCGACGGCACAAACAAAAGTAGTAACTGATCCAAATGCCCGCCCACGCACCATCAGTGGAGAGTTTACCGGGGTTAGCGTAGCTACCGGTATCGAACTCTTTCTTACACAGGGTGATGAGATATCCCTGGCGGTAAGCATGAACGATGAAAAATATAATGAAGGTTTCAGAACAGAAGTGGAAAATGGGGTTTTGAAGATATGGTACGATAATAAGAATAAAATTAACTGGGATAAAGGCCGCAAACTGAAAGCTTATCTTTCTGTAAAAACATTGTCGAAACTCTCCGCTTCCAGCGGGGCAGATGTAAAGATACTGAACCAGTTGAAAGTAGGTAAATTCGATCTGCGCCTTTCCAGCGGATCAGAATTTGACGGAGCTATCATTGCTACTTCCCTGAATGTAGACCAGAGCAGCGGTTCTGAGATCAATCTTTCCGGAACAGCTACCGAAACAAGCATCTCTGTAAGCAGCGGGGCATCTTTTGACGGGTATGGTTTTGTTACCGACAATTGCACAGCCAGTGCATCAAGCGGAGCGGAAATTGAGATCACCGCCAATAAATCCCTGGATGCTTCTGCAAGCAGCGGCGGCAGCATCAAATACAAAGGCACTGCTACCAATGTAGATATTACCAAAAGCAGCGGTGGTTCGGTGAGGAAATCTTAATAATGGATAATATTATAATGGATAATGCTTTTGGATCGTGCGTATTGTCTTTTGGGGGCGATTTCACGGATCGAAAAGCCTTATCCATTATCAATTATTAAATTATCCATTGGATTTTAATAAATTTAAACAATGAAAAAGCAGTTCATCTTATTGTTCATCTTCACGATGGCCGTGTTTGGCAGTTTTGCTCAGGATCAACTGGTGATCGACCCGAACGCCAAAATGCGGGTGCTTGCAGGTACTTTCAGCAAGATAAAAGTATCCGATGGTATCGATATCTATCTCAGTCAGTCGGAAACGGAAAGTCTTGCAGTAAGCGCATCGGAAGAAAAATACATGGATAGGATCCGTACGGAAATTATCGGCAATACACTCACCATCTCTTACGACAACAGCGACAGGGGCTGGAGAGGGAACAATAAAAAACTGAAAGTTTATATCGCTTTTAAAAACATCGACGAACTGCATGCATCCGGAGCTTCGGATGTAGTGGTAGCGGGTACATTGCAAGCGGCAAAATTAGACATCAGGCTCTCTGGCGCCAGCGACTTCAAAGGTAATGTAAAAGCCGATGAACTCGTGATCGACCTGAGCGGCGCTTCGGATGTGAGGATCAGCGGCACGGCTGCATTACTCAACCTGGAAAACAGTGGCGCCAGCGATTTCAAAGGATATGATCTTGCCGTGGATATCTGCAACACAAAATCATCCGGTGCCAGCGATGTAAATATTACGGTAAACAAAGAATTGACGGTGAATGCCAGCGGCGCCAGCGATGTATATTACAAAGGCGATGCGATAGTGAAAACATTACACAGCAGTGGTGCCAGTACCGTTGCGAAAAGAGACAGGTAACTTATAAGGTCGTCTACTTTTAAAAGTTGTGGCCTTTATTTTTTAAATGCCCATGCCAGGAACTTTGCAAAAGTTGCCGGTGTGGGCATTTGCTTTCCGTCCGATTCTACCGGTGCGGCATATTCGAATGTAGTGGTAATGGTAGGTTTGCCTGCATGGAGATTTGTGAAGGAACGGGTAGTGCTGTCATTGTTGTTGCCGGTAACGATCATGGCATCAAATGCAGCCTGGGTGCGGTAGTAACGTAAGGCGTCTATTTCGCCGGCATCAAACCGGGGATAAAATAATCCTGAAAGGGTGATCTTGTCATCATTGTGAAAAGCTACATAAAAAGCATTTTTTGCAGACGGACCAAACCCGCAAGTGGCGATAGAATAGAAACTCCGGGTCGCCAGTTTTTTCTTGATGAAAGGATATAGTTCACCCATGATGAATTCGTTGAATTGTATCCCCTCTTTCAGGTCCTTGGCCTGGTTGCCGGTTTTGGGAAATCCGTAATCCTCTTTATTACCTTCAAAAGCTACGATGAGTAAAGGGCGTATAGATCCTGTTTTATATACACTGTCCAGTATCCTTTTTGCATCCACCGCTTCCATTAATTCTACCGAGTTCATCAGCAAAAGGTTCATCTCTCCCTTTTTTTCCGGCATAGGTGTGGTAACTATCCTCAACGGTACATGGCGCTGCAGGTGGCGGCTATATACTTCATCATCGGAAGCTTTGATCTTTGATTTGCAGGCCGGAAAAGTAAATACGACAAGAATTGATAATGTATAAAGCGGCGCGAAGAATTTCATTTTAAATATTTTATTGAATTAAAAGTATAATTTTTTGGCTACAAACTTATATAACCCTATTTTTGCACCGCGAAGTAGAGCAGCGGTAGCTCGTCGGGCTCATAACCCGAAGGTCAGAAGTTCGATCCTTCTCTTCGCAACAAGGAAGCCCTGCATTGCGGGGCTTTTTCAATTGCCCCGGGCTAAAGCCCGGGGCAATTGAAAGGAAATCTGTTCATCTGCGGCAATTTTTCTTATTTTTATTACCACAATAAATAATATAGTATGAAAAAGAACCTCCTTATCCTGTCGATTCTTACCATTGTTTTTTTCGGTTGCAGCAAAAGTGATGATAACCCCATTAATCCAGCCTGTACTATTAGCAAAGAAAATATTGCGGGATCATACAAGATCACCGCCATTTCATATAAAGCTCCGGGATTACCTTCGCCGGTGGATGGCATGCTCCTGCTGGACGATTGTGAAAAGGATGATATTTATGTGCTCAATGTCAACGGTACGCTCAATTATACCGATGCCGGCGTTTCCTGCACTCCTCCGGGGAGTTACACCGGAACATGGACTTTGAATGGTAATGAAATTACCATTGATGGCCAGGCATTTACCATCGCTTCTTTTGATTGCCAGAAACTGGTAGGAAAGGGTACAAACCTGCAAACCCCCGGCGATGAAGGGACTGTTACATTTACAAAACAGTAATCCCGTTAAAATGAACTACTTTTGCCGGTCAATTTAAAGGCCGGCATTTTTGTTTTATTAAGTAAAGTTTGAATGAAAGTAGGATTTGTAAATATTTTTGGTAAGCCCAACGCAGGTAAAAGCACTTTGCTCAATGCGCTGATGGGGGAGAAAATGGCCATCGTGTCGCACAAAGTGCAGACTACCAGGCACCGCATCAAAGCTATCCTAACCAATAAGGATTATCAGGTGATCCTGTCGGATACACCCGGCATCATAGATCCGAAATACAAACTGCACGAAAAAATGATGCAGGCTGTAAAAGGAAGTCTTGAAGACGCGGATGTGGCCCTGCTGATTGCCGATGCAAGGGAAGAAGTGGCGGAAAGCCATGCCATATTTCAATCACTCAAATTGAAAGCACCGGTAATTGTGGTGCTCAATAAGATAGATGCGGTAAAAGACGAAGAGGCGTTGAAAGCGACGAAAGAATTTTATGCTGCTCAATCTTACTGTAAAGAAGTGGTGAGCATTTCGGCTTTGAAAAAACTGGGCATAGATGAATTGCTGCAGCGCATCCTTTCTTACCTGCCCGAGGGGCATCCTTTTTACGAAGGCGATGACCTGAGTGATATGCCGACAAAATTCTTTGTGAGCGAACTGATCCGTGAAAAGATATTTCAACTTTACCAGGAAGAACTTCCTTATCATGCTACGGTATTGATCCAGGAATTCAAAGAAAAAACTACCCTGATAAAGATCCGGGCCGATATCATCGTACAGCGGGAAACCCAGAAGGGTATCATCCTTGGCGAAGGCGGCAGCATGATCAAGCAACTGGGAACGCTGGCCAGAAAAGACATTGAAGAGTTTTTGGGAAGCAAGGTGTTCCTCGAACTATACGTGAAAGTGAGGCCGAAATGGAGGGATAGTGATCTGTTCCTTAAAGAATACGGATATTAGCAATTAATAATTAATAATTAATAATTAATAATTCTTTCATCGGAATTTTCTTTGTTAACTGTTAGTTTTAGCTGCTCAAAATAAATAATTGGTGAGTATAAAATATTATAAGCCGCTCAACAATTATTAATTATTAATTATTAATTATTAATTAAAAATGAGTTTTACATTAGCAGTTACCGGCAGGCCGAATGTCGGTAAGAGTACCTTCTTTAACCGCTTGCTCGAACAGAGGAAAGCGATCGTGGACGATGTGAGCGGGGTTACCCGTGACAGGCAATATGGCGTGGCCGAATGGGTAGGAAAATCTTTCAACGTGATAGATACCGGAGGGTTTGTGACCGGGAGTAATGATGTATTTGAAACGGAGATCCGTAAGCAGGTACACATTGCCATTGAAGAGGCGAATGCTATCGTATTCATGGTGGATGCTGCAACCGGCATTACCAGCCTGGATGAAAGCATGGCCGAATTGCTGCGCCGCAGCCCGAAGCCGGTTTACCTGGTAGTAAATAAAGTAGACAATCATGCCCGTTTGCTCGAAGCCAGTGAATTTTACAGCCTGGGTTTCGAACATATATTTTTCATTTCTTCCATCAGCGGAAGCGGTACGGGAGAATTGCTGGATGCAGTGACTGATCTCATCACCGAAACGGAAGAGATCTCCTCAGATGATCCGTTGCCAAAATTCGCCATCATCGGCCAGCCGAATGTGGGTAAATCTTCCCTGTTGAATGCACTGGTAGGCTCCGAAAGAACGATCGTAAGCGATATCGCCGGCACCACCCGCGATACCATTCATACGCACTACAATTTATTCAATAAAGAATTCGTACTGATCGATACGGCAGGTATCCGCCGCAAGGCGAAAGTGCATGAAGACCTGGAATTTTATTCGGTGATAAGGGCCATCAAAGCGATGGATGAAGCCGACGTTTGCATGTTGTTGCTGGATGCAGGAAAAGGCATTACCGCACAGGATCTGTCGATCTTTTCCATGGCGGTTAAAAAAGGCAAGGGAATAGTAGTATTGGTAAATAAATGGGACCTGATCGAAGATAAGGCTACCAACACTGCCCGGGATTATGAAAAAGAACTGAAGCAGCGACTGGCTCCATTCTCCGATGTGCCGATCATCTTTATTTCGGTAACCGAGAAGCAGCGTATCTTCCAGAGTATCGAAACGGCATTGGTGGTGTACGAGAACCGCCAGCGCAGGGTAGCTACTTCCAAACTGAACGAGGTCATGCTGAAAGCTATCGAGCAATATCATCCTCCTGTGGTGAGGGGTATCGCTATCAGCATCAAATATGTAACGCAATTGCCTACTAAAACACCTACGTTCGCATTCTTTTGTAATTTTCCGGATGATATTAAAACCCCCTACCAGAATTACCTGGAGAATAAACTGAGGGAGAATTTTGATTTTAAAGGGGTGCCGATACGGCTGTTTTTCCGGAAGAAGTAAGGAGACCACCGACTACGGACCACCGACCACCGACTGCGGACGACCGACGACCGACGACGGACGAGAAATCTACGTTCATCCCGGCAAGACTGTCATCCTGGACTTGTCGAAGGATAGATATTATAGAGCAATATTTTTTAAAAGCGCTTCGCTCCAACGGCGCTTTTTTGTGCGGTACGGGATTTGTAACTTTATGGAAAAAAGATCATGAAAAATATTCTTTCTATAATTCTTCTGGCAACGGTTTTCAGTTGTACGCAGGCAGATAAAACCAAAACAAAAGATGTGCTGGATAATACCGCCGATAAGGTAAGCGATGGCGCAGATAAAGTGGTCAAAGACCTGAAAGATCTTGGCGATACGGCCAAGGTAAAGCTGGATAAATTTGCAGATACCGCTTCAGACAGGCTCAGGAAAGCAGGGGATACTATATCGGCAAAGTTTAAAAAGGTAAAGAAGGATGTGATCAATTAAGAAAAAAACTTTGGGGTTTACACAATAAAATACTTCTTTCCAAACATTTGCATTTTTCAAAATTGCTATTAGTTTTGCGGCTTAATTAATCAAAAACATAATTTAAACCCAACCAAAACAATGAAAAAATTATTAGCAATCGTTGCGATCACTGCTTTCATGGCTTCTTGTAACGACGAAAAGAAAACCGAAACAACTGTTACCACTGACACCAGCGCTACAAAAATGTCGGCAGATACTACCCCGGCAACTCCTCCGGTTGCAGATACTACTGTAAAAGTATCAGCGGACACTACAAAAGCAGCTGCAGATACTTCTAAAAAGAAATAATTCAACATAATCATATAAAATTTAAAGGCCTTCCACCCGGTAGGCCTTTTTTGTTAATTTTTTGCAAATTCATTTATTTTCCTTATTTTCAATTACCAATCCTCCTTTGTAAAGATCGCCTTCTGTCCCTGCACACTTATCACATTTTATCTACTTAATCAATTTTCGTATGAAGAAAATCTACCTGGTGTTCCTTGCTGTCCTATGCATGTTTGGAACAAAAGCGCAGAACACCTGCGCTACTGCGGTGCCTATCACATCACTGCCTTTCAGTAGTGGTACACTCACTACCTGTGGTTCGGTCGACGACTATGCTGCCGGAACACTTTTCAATCCCAATTATGGGGGCGGGGAAGATTATGTTTTCAGCGTTAGTATCATCAATGCCCCGGTCACACTTACGTTAACCCTGGGTGGTGCCGGTACTTACAAGATCGCATCGGTTCACTCCGCATGCGCCCCTACTGCGGCAAATGCTGTAGGAGGGATAGTTACAAGTTCGGCTACAACAGCTACCGGTAATGTAAGCATCACCACTAATGGTACTTATTATATTATCGTAGATACCTGGCCAACTCCTGACTGTGCAGAATTTACACTGGGGATAACGAGTGCAGCGGCGGTACCGCCACCGGCCAATGATGTCTGTAGTGGTGCGGTTGTGATCCCGGCAGCGGGGCCTTTCCCTTATACAACGGGAGTTACTTCCAACGTAGACGCTACCACTGCAGGTGACGCTACCACCAGCTGCCAGGCTAACTCCAAAAAAGGGGTTTGGTATACTCTTACCCCAACAGTCAGCGGTCCATACGTGATCTCCAGCTGCCAGAGCGATGCTCCTTTGTCTACCATTACCGATAATGTGATCAGTGTGTTCAGTTCAGCCACAGGCTGTGGCGGCACATTAACTCAATTGGCCTGTGATGATGATGCCTGTACCACGCTTAACCTGCAGGCGGTGACTACCGCGAACCTGGTAGCGGGCACGCAATATTATATACTGGTATATGGTTATGATAATAATACCGGTAATGTACAATTGAAAATAACCGGCCCTCCAAGTTGTGCTACACCTACAGCGGTAACAATGGGATCAGTAGCTGCCAATTCAGCTTCCGTTTCATGGTCTGGTACCGGTACTTTCCTGCTTGAATATGGCCCGGCTGGCTTTACACCAGGTACAGGCGCTACTGCAGGCACCAACGGTACAGTCATCAACCCGGCAACTTCCGCACAGGTAATCGGCGGCCTTGCAGCATCTACCACCTATAATGTATATGTGCGCCGGATCTGTGCAGGCCCTGAGTACAGTGCCAACTCAACCCTTACCTCATTTACCACATCATGTGCAGCATCGCCTATTCCGTATGTGATGCCGATTGATGGCATAGCAGATTTCACGCTTCCAAACTGTACTTCTGTACAGGATGTGAATGCGGATGCGAATACCTGGTTCGGGGTAAGTGATGTAATACCGGGATGGACTGCTCCATTCATAGTATATGCTTATGATGCAGATAATCCGGGGAATGATTGGTTCTACACCAACGGGCTTTCATTGACCGGAGGAACAAGCTACAGGCTCACGTTCAAATACAACAACGATGGTAGTGTTCCTGCTGATGGAACTTCTTATTATCCTGAAAAATTAAAAGTAAGCTACGGTACTTCGGCATTAGCCAGCGCGATGACTACTACTCTTGTAGATTACCCGGTAGTGGCGAATGCTACCCCTCAAACAGCTGTAATCGATTTCATACCTCCATCAACAGGTACCTATTATATCGGCTTCCAGTCTTATTCCGATGCCGACCAGGATATCTTATTACTGGATGATATTTCGGTAAACCTTACCCCTGCTTGCCCGGGTACATCATCTGTTGCTATCAGCGGTGTTACGAGTGCGGCAGCTACCGCTACCTGGACAGGTACCGGTACTTTCATCCTGGAATATGGCCCGGCAGGCTTTACCCCGGGTACCACCAATACTGCAGGAGCTACCGGTACATTGATCAACCCGGCAACCTCTCCGCAGGTTATCGGCGGACTGGCTGCCAGCACTGCATACGATGTATATGTAAGGCAAAACTGTACCGGCACAGGTGCAGGATACAGCACCAACAGCCCTAAAGTATCATTTACTACCAATGCGGTTCAATTGCTCTCTGCCACTTCAGGAAACTGGAATGCTCCGGGTACATGGGTAGGTGGAGTGGTACCTGTTTGTTCAGATAACGTAACTATTGTTGCAGGCCATACGGTAACAGTTAACAATGCAGGGAATGTAAGCAATGCAATTACTATCAGCTCTGGTGCTACTCTTGCAGTAGCAAGTGGTGATGTAACGGTAGGTTGTACCAACAGGAACAACAGGCTGATCAACAACGGTACACTTAACGTAAGCGGTGGTTCGTTGCTGGTAAATGGTAGCGTGTCTATTCCAAATACAGCAAACTACATACAATCAGGCGGTACTATCACCGTAGATGGTAATAACGCCGGAGCAACGGCTACCAGCGTGCCAAGCGGTACCCCTATATTCGCTATAGGGTCTGCAGCTACGTCTTACAGCACAGGTACGGTTAATCTTACCGGCGGTACTTTGCTCATCACCGATCCGCATGCGGCCAGCGGTGGCGAAGCATTTACCTACTATGGTGCAGCCAATACAGCTAATAACATCACGCCTTCTCCTGGTTTCACCCTGAAATTCGGTGATGGAGTATCTACGGATGCAGGTGGTGCAACAACAGGATTTATTTACAATCAATGGGAAGCATTCTCGGGCTTCAAAGCGAGTGTGGTAGCAGATGGTGGAACAGGCACCAACAGGGGCGTAACCTCCCGCTACAGCCCATCAGCATTCCAGAATCTGACAGTACTAAGTGGCCAGTTTACCGGTACAACCCGTATGCACGTAGAACGTGACCTGCTGGTATCCGGCACAGGTATCCTTACCAGCCCAGGTACTATCCTGATGTCAACCGGTACATTCGATCCTGTTGCTGTAAGCCTCGCCGAATCCGCCAGCCCGAATGCACAATCCATCAGTGGTAACGGCACTATCCGTAACCTGGCAAGTGCTCCTACAGCTAACCTGACAGGGCTCACCATCAATAACAGTAATCCGGCCGGGGTAACGCTTGGCAGGGCGATCACTGTGAGTGGAACCTCTACGATCACCGCACTGACACTTACCGCAGGTAATCTTACTACCACTGCAGCAAATCTTCTCACGATCGGGGTGAGCGCAACAACCAGGGGGATTATTGATAGAACCGGTGGTATGGTAGTAGGTCCTCTGGCAAAATGGTTCGGCACAGTTACAGGAAGCACCACATTCCCGCTGGGTAACGGTGTTAATTATAAACCAGCTACTATCAACTTTACTACGGCTCCTACAGCAGGTGGCATCATTACAGGGAGGTTCTCCGGAACAGCTCCTGTGTTTGGAAATGCTTCACCACTCAACGAAGGTGCATTGGTAGTGAATTACGCAAGCACGCAAGGTTCATGGTTCCTGGATGCAGGCGCAGTAACCGGTGGCACGTATACCGCAACCATCACTGGTAACGGTTCTACCGACGTGATCGACTATACCAAAACAGTGCTGATCAAACGCCCGTCTGCGGGAGGTGATTGGGTATTGAATGGTACACATGTAACGACTACCGGTTCCAATACCGCACCGGTCCTTTCCAGAACGGCCATGTCAGGATTCTCCGAATTCGCAATCGGTGGAGAATTACTGGTTGCACTGCCGATCAGCATCGAATACTTCAAAGGCGCTAAACAACCATCTGCCAACCTGCTCGACTGGAAAGTGAACAGCACCGGCGGATCGGTTACGATCGTGCTGGAACGCAGTTCCGACGGGCGTTCATTTGCCGGCATCTACACAGAAAATGCGACTGCTACCCGTACGCTTCAACCATTCAGCCATACAGATGCCCAGCCATTGCAGGGCGTAAATTATTACCGCCTGAAAGTGACCGAAGCCTCCGGAAAAGTGACTTACAGCCAGATCGTACTGCTGCTGGGTAATGGAAGGACATTCGAACTTACCGGCCTGCAACCAAATCCGGTGCTGAATAAAGCCATGCTCAATATCACCAGCGCTACGGCTGAAAAGATGGAGATAAGGATAACGGATGTTGTTGGTAAAACCATCTCAACGCAATACATCAGCGTGATCGCAGGTACCAATAAAATACCGATGAACTTCATCAAACTTGCCGCCGGAACTTACCAGGTAACAGGTAAAACAACAGACGGTGAGATCAAGACGATCCGCTTTGTAAAACAATAATTTAAAAAAAAATCACCGATAGGAAACTGCCCACAACTTTGTGGGCAGTTTTTTGTATACATATCATAAAAAATAAACTATTTTTGAACAGTTTTTAATTCAGGCATTTAATGCCTTAAAACCTCTTAACGTATGAAAAAGATGTACTTTATTTTGATGATGCTTCTGGTTGGGGCGAATGTCGCTTTCTCCCAGATCACATCAACCACCACCGGCGGAAACTGGAGCAACACCGCCACCTGGGTAGGTGGAATAGTCCCAAATGGCACCAATGACGTTGTGATCGCGGATGGCGCAACTGTAACCATCAATGTGGATGCATCAGCATTAAGCGTCACGGTAGGACAGGGTACATCAGGCATTCTTCAATTTGAACAGGCTACTGCACGTACATTAACGGTAGGCGGCGATGTGACCGTTGCTGCGGGCGCTACTTTCCGCTCTTCTCTTGCGGGTACACAGACCGGACATTTATTGACGTTGACAGGTTCTGTTACAAATAATGGTACACTCGATTTCAGCACCAACGCAAATACAGCAAGTGCTCTTATAGAATTTACCGGAACAAGTAATGTTACTTTCGGTGGCACAGGTACAGTTACAGATGTTGCCCTGATCACCGTAGATAAAGGAACGGATCAAGCTCCTGTTTTGGAACTTAACCCAACTAATTTTACTTTCAAAGGAAACAGCATTACGCCAGGAAATGGTGATGAAGCTTTTCTTATTCTTTTGAATGGAACATTCAAGGTAGGCGGCACATTCACTGCTACCAACGGGCTTTTCTCCGGGGTAGGTGATTACGAAATCCCTTCATCGGCAAAGCTTTGGCTTGCCAATCCAAACTACACCGTAGTGGCAAGGACTGGTAGTGCTTCTGTAAATGGCGCTCTTCAGATGGATGCGGGTACACTCAACATCGGTACACAGGATGCAAACCGTCTTTTTTACCAGACAGGAACTTTTATCACGATCAATGGAGGAACTATAAATCTGGCCAGCAGGATGACCTCACCGGCAGGATTTGGTTTGACATACACTCAAACAGGCGGTACATTCAATGTATGTACAGTTGCCAACAGCAGTGCCGGCTTCGCAAGTTTTCACATGCCGGGCCCGGATGGAGCACAATTCAATATGAGCGGCGGTAGTATCGTCATTCAAAATCCGAATAGTTCAGGAACCGGCCCACGCGATTTCCTGCTTCCTTTATCAGCTCCAGAAATAAACATCACCGGTGGTACTGTACAGTTTGGTAATGCACTCACTCCTCCGGGATCGGCGTTTTTTGCCCAGGGGCAATTTCCTGACCTGGTAATTGATAATACAGTTGCTGGTAACTCATTGACATTACTCGGCGATGCTACTGTGAATCAAAACACGAATATTAAATCAGGGACTACTCTTACTACTGCGGGTTTTACCTACAGGCAGAACGGTCTGGTATTTACCAACAGCGGAACATTTGATGGAAGCGCTGCCGGTACCGTGCTGATATTTCCTGCTGCTACCACGCAGACATTAAATGGTGATGGTGTATTTACCGCCCCATTGAACCAACTGATCGTAAACAACAACGGCGGTTTATCCATTGCAAATTCTCTTCCATCTGAAATAGTAGTGAATACTCTCAGCATGGCAAACGGAAATATAAATACAGGTGTAACTACGCTTACATTAGGAACAAGTGCTGCTAACCCGGGTACATTCAATTATACTTTCGGAACCATTGTTGGTAAATTCAAAAGGTGGATCAATGCTGCTACGGGTAACAGAAATTTCCCGGTGGGTACTTCCGTCTCTTACAGGAATGCAGCCATCAACTTTACCACGGCACCAACCGCCGGCGGTACACTTACTGCTGAATGGATCAACGGGGCTGGAGGAACAAATGGTTTGCCATTGGTACAAGGTTCTATAAATATCAACAGGTCCTCAAGTGTAGGCTACTGGAGCATTGTAGCAGGCGACGGACTTACTGGTGGTATTTACACCGGCACTTTTACCGGAACAAGCCTTGGTGGCATCACTGATTATACTCAACTGGTATTGATCAAAAGGGCTAACAGTGCAGCACCATGGACATTGAACGGGACACATATTACCACCACAGGTGATAACACCATTCCTATCCTGAGCCGCAGCAATATGACCGGTTTCTCCGAATTTACTGCCGGTGGCGATGTAGCGGTAAATCCGCTTCCTGTTAAGATCGAATATTTCAGCGGAAAGAAACAAGGTAATAACAACCTGCTTGACTGGAAAGTAAATTGCAGCAGTACTACAGGCGTAACTATCATTCTGCAACGCAGCAGCGATGGAAGGTCATTTCAAGCACTGAATACTCAGGAAGCCACTTCATTGCGTTGCCTGCAGCCATTCAATTATACGGATGCGAATACTTTAACCGGAACCACTTACTACCGTTTGAAAGTGACCGACGTAGATGGTAAGATCACTTACAGCCAGGTAGTAGCGATCCTCAATAAGGATAAAGCATTCGAACTGGTAAGCCTGATGCCAAACATAGTAAGCGACAAAACAATGTTGAATGTATCTTCTTCTATCCCTACAAGAATGCAGATCGTTGTAACTGATATCAGTGGTAAAGTAGTGAACAGGCAATCAGTTTCATTGATAGCAGGAAGCAACCAGGTTCCATTAAGCTTCGGCGGATTGTCTGCCGGTTCTTACAACCTGAGCACTTACACTGCAGAAGGCCAGTTGAAAACGACAAGATTTGTAAAACAATAAAAATGTATGATCTATGATGTATGATCTCTTTCGGATTGAATAACATTCGGCTTTGGAAAATATATCAAACCTAAAGACATCATACATTATAGATCATACATCATACATCATCCATCATACATCATAGATCATACATCATACATATAACGAATGCCCGTAGTAATACGGGCATTCGTTATATGTATGATAATATCTTTAGAGACCAGACTACCCCGCCATTCTTTTCATGACCAGATAGGTAATGATACAAACCAGGAGGATAAAAACAATTGCGATGTAGGTCCAGGTTTGGGGTGCGATGCCTTGCCTTCTTTTTCTTTTTTTCTTTTTGTCGAGTTCCTTTTTCAGATCGGCGTTCAGTTGATGGATGAGTTGCGGAACGTCGTTTTTATTTTCAAACTGCTGCAGGCCATCCATTGCATCACTCATGAAAGGGTCGTCATTCAATGCCTCTTCCACCGCATGCTGATCCGCCTGCGGCAATTCATTGTTAAGGTACTCCAGCAGCTTTTGCTGCTCGATATCCTTATTCAGATTGGATAATATGTCTTTTAAATTATTGCTCATCTGCCTGCATTCTTTCCATCTGTATTTTCAGGTTTCGTTTACCATTCTGTATGCTGCTCTTCACCTGCATGATGCTGTAGCCGGTGCTTTCGGCGATTTCCTGGTAAGTCTTTTTTTCAAGATAAAATAAAGTTACGCAAACCTTTTGCTCGTTGTTCAATTGAGTTAAGGCTATTTCCATATGGTTGAGCCGGATATCTTTCTGTATCGCCATCCGTTTTTGCTCCGTATCATCGGCGGCCGCGGTGATGTTCTCATTCAGCTCGGTAGTGTATTTACCTTTATCCCTGAGTTTCATCAGGCAATGATTTTTAGCCACCATGTATAACCAACTCTTGAAATATTCGACTTTGTATTTCTGTAATTCATTGATCACTTTCAAAAAAACCTGTTGCACACTATCCTTCGCATCTTCCTCATTCTTCAGGTACTTCATGCATACACCCAATAGCAGCATGGTATAGCGGCGGAGCAATATGCCCAGCAATTCATTGTCCTTCTCTTCATAAAAGAGATTCAACAATTCCTTATCATCAATATCGTTGTAATTCCTGATCGCCAAAATGTAAAAATAACAGTTGTTTGTTAATCACCAAGACACTAAGTTCACCAAGAAACTTTAGCGGTTTGAGTTTTACTGAGTTGGTGGCTCATGAGATGTAAACTTATACTTTTTCCATAATTTTATTTTATGAAATATGCAACGTGTATTGTGCCCGTAGCTCCCGTTCGCCTGGTAGCCGATCATAGGGAAGAAATGACCAGTCAATATTTGTTTGGTGAATCAGCAAAAATAAAAGACCAGAATGATGAAGGCTGGATCCGGCTTGAATCTGCCAATGATCAATACAGCGGCTGGTGCCGGACCAACCAATTCATATTATCAGAAAATGAGTTTCCTCAAAACAAAAAATTCACCGGCGAATGGGTGAACGATATTTTCATCAACGGCCGTTTGCTACGATTGCCATTTGCCAGTAGCCTGAATTTACTGGATGTTATACTGCCGGAATTTAAAATTGAATATTCCGGAAAGATCATTGATGCGGCAGCAACTTCATTCAATAAAAAAAATATACGGGAGTTATCTGCTCTTTTTTTAGGTACTGGTTATTTATGGGGAGGCAAGTCCGTGTTCGGGATCGATTGCAGCGGCTTCGTGCAATCAGTGTATAGGTTGATGGATATAAATTTATTGCGGGACGCTAACCAACAGGTGACGCAAGGCGATACCGTCGGTTTTTTAGAAGAAGCAACATGTGGTGACCTCGCTTTTTTTGATGATGAAAATGGAGTAGTGGTGCATGTGGGCATTCTGTTGAACCCCAATGAGATCATTCACTCATCAGGAAATGTGCGTATTGATAAGATCGATAATGAAGGGATTGTTAATGCAGATACGGGGTTGCGAACGCATCGGCTGCGAACCATCAAGAGGGTCATTTGATCTCTTTTTCCTCCTGTACTTTATGCAGCGTTGCTTCTCCCGGGATCTGTTTATCGAAAAATAACATCTTGATGCTGATCAGCAGCATCAGGATCGCAAACAGTTTTTTGGCTGTTTGATTCGGCAGGCTCAATGCTATCTTGCTTCCAAAATAACCGCCTACCAGGAATGCGATCGCAACAATCCCCACTGCACGTACATCTACATAACCTTGTTTGTAAAATTGCGAGACAGCTAATATACCTACCGGCAAAAGGAGGATGCCCAGGGAAGTGCCTTGCGCCATTTTTTGCGAATAACCAAGAAAATAAACCAACGCAGGCACGAGGATGATGCCGCCGCCAACGCCAACGAGCCCTGCGAGCATACCTGCAGCAAGCCCGATGAGTACGAGTATCAAGATGACATGCATTTCCATTCTAACTTTTTTTACGTCAGCCATTTTTGGGGAACGTTTTGCTATAACGCCTGATGGAATCTTCTATGACATGATAAGCAGTTTCCTTATTCTGAAATTCGTCGATGATCACCGATTTGTTTTCCAAAACCTTATACTGCTCAAAATAATTTTTTAATACCAATACAAAATGATCTGATAATTCGCTGATCTCCCGGAGATGGTTAACCGAAGGGTCTTTGCTGGCTACCGCAATGATCTTATCATCTTTTTCGCCATTATCGATCATCTGCATATTGCCGATCACCGTGGCTTCTACGAGGCAAAGCGGTTGTATACTTTGGCTGCATAGCACCAGGATATCCAGCGGATCACCATCTTCACCCAATGTTTGTGGAATGAAACCATAGTTTATAGGATAGTGAAAGGATGAATAGATCACCCTGTCGAGTTTAAGCAGGCCCGTCTCTTTATCAATCTCGTATTTGCAACTGCTGCCTTTGGATATTTCTATCATTGCATTTACCTGCGCCGGTTCTTTCTCACCGTAATGAGCGCCATGCCATGGATGTAAAACGTACATATGTGATTACGAATTAAAAATTAAAAATTAAAGCGTCGAAAAATATAATCTCTAAACTAAAGACGACCTTTCAAGCATTTCACTATTGACTATTCACTATTGACTATTCACCCCCGGAATAGGTGTACTTAAAATCCACACTCCATATATTATTTACCCGTACAATTTTTATATCCATCGGTTTGTGCATATAAGAATTACTGTAGTTGATGGTGGTGGTAGAATCATTTACATCTACCAGTTTGTTAATGGTATATTCTGCGTCCTTGTATTTTTGTTTCTGGTCCTGTTGAAGTGTGTTATAAAACGATTTGTAACGATCGAACAATTGGATATTCTGAGTATCATTCAGGATCAGTCCTTCAGCTGTTTTGAAATCACCATCGAGGCTCGCCCTGATGAAATCGCGGCCGGTATCCAACGCGGTCTGCGGACGAGAACCGGATTTATTATTGCAGGCAAAAAAACTTACAGCAACTACAAATAATATTAGAATTTTTCTCATTTAATACAGGGATTTAGGGCGTAAAGTTAACCATCTTTCCCAAGCAATGAATAAAAAAGCCCCTGAATTGTCAGGGGCTTAAGTTGTAAGGGGTTATTTTAATATCTTATTGTACTTTTTTCAACTCTTTATTCAAGGTATCCAACGCTTTCATTCCTTCTTTCATAGCTTCTTTCAGTGAATCTGTGTTGATCTTTTCCAGTTCTTCCATTCCTTTTGACAAGCTATCCGCTGGGTTGATCCCTTTTTCATTCATTTTTTCCATACCCATGGTCATCATAGAAGATTTATCGAAAGCTACTTTCCATGAACCATCTTCTTTTTTTAAAGGCCAGTTAACGCTTTCGTTTGTACCCGTTTCTTTTACAGTTACGGTTGCTTTATCACCATCAATTTTCACTTCACCGAATTCCATTTTGCTTTTGTCGTATTTATCAAATGCTTTTGAGCCTTCTGCTTTGGAAGACATTTCTATCAGATCCAGCATTGACTTACTATCAGCTGTAGCCAGTTTGCGTGCGCCAGCGAGATCTTTTTTACCAAGTGCATCCATGAATTCGCTTAAAACAGCTTTTGGATCGCCACTTGAAGAACTCTTGCAGCTAAAGAAAAAGGCAGTAGACACTACTAGTGCAGCCAGGATAATTTTTTTCATAAAGAAGTTTTTTTGATTTTTTCCAAAAGTAAACGGAATTTTTAAGAAATCCAATTAGTTTAGGAGGTTTAGAAGGTTTAGAAAGTTTAGGTGCTAAACCCTCTAAACTCTCTAAACCCTCTAAACCTCCTAAACCCTCTAAACTCTCTAAACCCTCTAAACCTCCTAAACCCTCTAAACTATTTCAATTCTCCAACCGGCACCGCATCCATATCCGTAAACACCATATTCTCCCCGGCCATCGCCCAGATAAAAGAATAATTTGCAGTAGCCACACCGCTATGAATGCTCCAGCTTGGAGAAAGGATCGCTTGTTCGTTATTTAAGAAAAGATGACGGGTTTCATTTGGCTCACCCATGAAATGAATGATACGCTGGTTTTCCGGCAGGTCGAAATAAAAGTACGATTCCATCCTGCGATCATGCGTATGTGGAGGCATCGTATTCCAGATGCTGCCTTTTTTAAAATTGGTAACACCCAATACCAACTGACAACTTTGTATACCATCGTTGTGAATGTATTTGTTGATGACGCGATGATTATTGTTATCAAGGCTTCCCATCTCGGCAGGCAATGCTTCTGCAGGTTTCATCAGCCTTGTAGGATATTCTTTGTGGGCAGGGCAGGAGAAAAGAATGAATTTTGCAGGCGTAGCCTGATCAGCGCTCGAGAAAATGATCTTTACTTTTCCTTTACCTATATAAAGACAATCCTGTTTTTCGAGTTCAAATTTTTCTCCGTCGACTTCTATCGCACCGGTGCCGGCAATATTGATGATGCCGATCTCCCGCCTGTCAAGAAAATTTTCAGACTTGAGCTGCTCGTATGTTCCAAGCTGCAATGATTTACTTACAGGAAATGCAGCACCTACAACCATGCGGTCGTAATGGGTATAGGCACATTCGATGGTATCTGCTACCAGTAAGTTTTCCAGCAAAAAATTTTCGCGGATGCCGGCGGTATCATAAGATTTGAAATCACGTGGATGTACCTGGTGAAAGATTTTCATGTTTAATATTTTTTATTGAATGATGTTACCATATTGTTCTACAAATTTATCAGGAATAATCGTCCCTGAAGTCATTCTTTTATTGTTTGCAAAAATATGTGCTGCACGGACAGCATCTTCATATTTTACCAATATGCCTTTGATATTGCATCGCAGAAAGGTATTGACGCTCATATCCGACATCTGTGTACCATATAAATATATCAATGGCTTGTCATTGCTATCGCAATCAATTATCTTGTTGTTAGTGAATGACAGTAACGGCCCCATGGTACTTTCATCATTTCCTCCACGAAGCATGGTTAACAATTGTCCTTTATTGTTGGCAAAATTATTATTGCTGAATTTTATCTTCTCTACATTGTAATAACCCTTTTTATCTGTTTCCTTTGAAAAATCAAACAGCGTTCCGCTGATGTTTTCAAAAGACGAATTCAATACCTGGATACTGTCGATCATCGCAGATTTTGAAGCAGTAAAAAAGTTTGCTGAACTGTTTTTGATTTTTGAGTTGGTTACGTTGAAGTTGCCGTGGTTGCTGGTTCCCGTAAGATCCGAACTGATGAATGTGGCAGCCTGCACACCTTTAAGATCGGCATTGAAATTATTCAATACCAGCCTTCCATTCCCTTTGATCTCGATCAAAGCCTGAATGGCTGCATCATTCAAGATTTCAACCTGTTTATTCGACGATGAAATGGTTATATCACCGTGTATAATCAACGGTTCGCTGAATTGATATGTTTTTCCTGTAAGCCTTAACAGTAACGGTTTTTCAGATGTTGCTGAAAGTTGTTTGACAACGGAAGCTGCATCTGAACAATTTACGGTTACTGTTTTTGGAGCAATGAATTTTTTATTAGTGAACCATTTGCTCCCGGCAGAGGTTTTTGCATTCAGCAGCACCGCAGCATATCTCTTATCATCCCTGTACCCAGGCCGGGTGCTGAGTTTGCCTGAAAGCCTTTTAGCAGCGATCACAGACAAAGAATCATTTTGTCCACTGATATCAATGGCTGTTTTAGCAACGTACGCAAATGGAGCCGCAGGCAGTCTTACCAACGAAGCGGATTTATCAAAACCATGTGTCAGGTCCTGCGATACAGATTGGTTTACATAATTATCAAAGAAAGAAATGCCGCTGATATCATCAAAAGCATTGTAGATCTTCGGATCACGTTCATTGTAAAAAATATTTTTCCTGAAAATGACTTCATGCGGTGTTACTGAACGTTCGGTATCGCTGCCTTCGCAAAAGCTGATGGGCGTACAATCTATGAATGTATTGTTCATCACTACGGCATCCGATACTTCCACATAACGGTTTGCCGGAGAATTAGGGACACCATTCATCAATGAAAGAGGCGAACGGAAGCCGGTTCCACGGCATTGATAAAATAAATTATTCACTACCCATTGGCCTTTATTGATGATGCGTACACCACCGGTTCCGGATTTATTATTTCCAAGAAAAATATTATTCTCCACTGTATTATAGTTTCCATGACGCAAAACAACGCCGCCCTGGCACTCTTTGAAAAGATTGTTGCGCACCACATTACTGCCCGATTTAATTGAAACGATCTCTGTTTCCCCATCACAATGCTCGAAGAAATTATCCGTGATCTGTGTGTTGGAATTGAATTCACAATGCTGCGAAACCCCTACACGTATGATCTCGCCGGAGTTAGAAGCCAGCGGCAATCGTACACCAAAATAATTGTGGTCGATCGAGTGAAAATTCTCACGGCTTCTTTCGTCATCCAATATCACCGCCAACAACACGCCCATATTTTTTTTATTTAAAAAACTGCAATGGTCAAGGCGGTTATTTTTTCCTGAAAATGATATCCAGTAATTTTCATCCATCCTTTTCGGGTTATTGAAATCGTTGATAACGGTATTGGTTACACGACAATTATTTGCCAGCTGGTTTTTATCTATCCTGAAATTGATCACAGCATTTTTACCCGCATAACCACGGGTGAAATACAAGCCGTCGACCACAATGAAATTACCACCCAGCTCCAGGCTGGAATTCCCTGTTATCAGTACTCTTCCGGCTGTTTCGGCTTTGAAGCTGATCGGGTTTTCTTTCGTTCCGCTACAGTTCAATTCTATTATTACATCTTTCCATTCGCCATTCTGAAGAATGATATGATCTCCGGGCTGAGCATTTTTATTAGCAGCTTTTAATTCAGCAAGGTCTTTCACTTTTATATCTCCGGCCAGGGAAGCCGCACCTACCAACAGGAAACAATTGAATAGCAATAATCTTAGCATAGTAATTATTTTGTGGGTTTAATTTTTTTCAAACGTTGAGAAGATTCACGGACGATGAGTTTGGGTTTTAATATTTCTACGATCGAACTCATGTCCTCATTATTATGCATCATTTCAATGAAAAGTTTTGCGGCCATTTTGCCTATTTCAAAGGAAGGCTGGTCTACACTGGAGATGCTTGGTTGCAGCAGGCTGAACATCGGTTCGTTGTTAAAGCCCACCAAGCCTATGTCTTCAGGCATGCTCAATCCTTTTTCCTTTATCGCCAGCATGGCGCCAATAGCCATACGATCGCTGATAGTGAAGATGGCATCCGGCCTTTTTTTCATGGACAATAATTCCTGTGTGGCGATGTATGCATAGTCCTGGTTGAAATCGCAGTTGATGATGAGATCCGGATCGACTTTTACTTTATGTTTTTTCAAAGCTGACAGATAACCTTCCAGGCGATGGTTGCTGATCTCCAGGTTTTTTGGCCCGGCCAAAATTGCGATCCGTTTGTAACCTTGTTCTATCAGGTGTTCTGTTGCCTGAAAACCGCCGTCTTTATTATCCAGGTGAACACAGGGTGCTTCTAAGAAAGGAGTTACCCGATCAAAAACGACCATCGGCATTTTCTTCGCCTGGATCTTTTTTAAATGATCAAACACTTTTGTTTCGCTGGATACCGAAACGATAAAACCATCCACGAGGCTTTCGGATAAACGTTTGGTATTCACAATTTCTCTTCCGAAAGATTCGTTGCTTTGGCAGACCATTACTGTGTAACCTGCTTCCAGCGCTACTTCGTCGATACCTTTGACCATGGTTGATAATACATAATCAAGATTTGGGACGATCACGCCAATCGTGTGTGTTTGTTTTTGCTGGAGGCTAAGGGCGAATTTATTCGGCTGGTAATTCAATTCTTCCGATAAGGAGATCACGGCATTTTTAGTTTCAGCACTTACATCACTTGCATCCCGCAGTGCACGGGAGACCGTGGAGGTGGAAATTTTGAGGATCCTGGCAATGTCTTTTATTGTGGCAGGTTTATTCATGATGGCAATCTTTTTGTAAAACTAAGGCAAAGATTTTACGGGATTACCGGTAGCGTTACCGGTTGCGTTCCCGCTCTAAATATTTCTATTCCATAAAAGTTTCAATCGTTTTCGTTAGAATTAATCTAAGCTATTGATTGAATAATTAGAGATTTTGAAATGAGCTAAAAATTTCTACGACAACATTTCACGTTAATATTACATTGCTAAAATTGCCATTGAAGAGAATAAATATTTTATATAATATCTCTCCGGAAGTTATCTGCCAGAAAATCTGAAGTCTGGTTTCATGATAAAGGCAACAAACGCACAAGCTTTACTTCATAAATAAAAATAAATAAGCATGAGTTCAATGAACGGAAAAGTGGCCATAGTAACAGGTGGCGCAAGAGATATTGGTCGCCAGGTTTCAATAAAACTGGCAGCACAAGGCGCAAAAGTTTGCATCAATTATTTTGGGAATAAAGAGCTGGCAGATGAAACGCTGGCTATCATTACCGATGCAGGGGGTGAAGCCATCATAGTACATGGTGATATGACAAAATCTGCGGATGTAAAATCCGTGGTGGAAGCCTGCACGACAGTATTTGGCGATAAAATTCACGTATTGGTAAATGTAGCAGGGGGGATTTTGGGAAGAAAACCATTGGCAGAACTTGATGAAGAATTCTGGGATGCGGTGATGGATGTAAATCTTAAATCAGCTTATCTCGTAACACGTGCAACTGTTCCATACATGACTGAAGGAGGTGCGATTGTAAATTTTGCTTCACAGGCAGCCCGTGATGGCGGCGGCGGTGGTGCACTGGCATACGCTACCGCGAAAGGCGGCGTACTTACCATGACAAGAGGGCTTGCGAAAGAACTCGGTCCAAAAGGCATTCGTGTAAATTGCGTTTCGCCAGGAATGATCAATACCACTTTTCATGATACTTTCACCAAGCCTGAGATCAGGACGAATGTTGCTGCCGCCACGCCTCTGCGCCGCGAAGGGAATGCCTCGGAAGTAGGGGACCTGGTGGTTTACCTGGCCGGGGAAGCTTCTTCATTTATCAATGGAGAAAGCGTGGAGATCAATGGTGGTACGTATTTCGCGTAAGCTAATTAAATGAAGTAAATGAAAAGATTGTTTGTCATATTAGCATCAATGGCTATTGCGGTGGTAACTAAAGCGCAGCATCCTGTCACTTTTTTTACCAAAGCAGAATTGCCGGTCATTAAAAATGGCCTGCGAAAATATCCATTGCTGGCAGATTCTTATGCCGATATAAAAAAAGAGGTGGATCAATGGCTGGATAAAGAAGTAGATGTGCCTTTCCCGAAAGACCCGGCTGGAGGGTACACACATGATCGGCACAAGGCTAACTACATGCTGATGTTCAACAGCGGTATTTTATATAACATCACTGGTGATGTGAAATATGCTTTGCTGGTAAAAAAGATGTTTTTGAAATATGCAGTACTCAATCCCACATTAAAAAAACATCCGCAGGCAACCAGTAGTTCTCCGGGGCATATTTTCTGGCAGGCCCTTAATGATGCCAATTGGCTGGTGTATACCGGAATGGCCTACGACCTTATTTATAATTCTTTATCAGCAACAGAACGCACTACCATTGAGCAGGGTGCATTCAAACCGGAGGTAGATTTTTTTACAAAAGATCTATCTACCTGGTTTGATCTGATACACAACCATGGTGTGTGGGCCTGCGCTGGTGTTGGGATTGCGGGAATTGCTACCGGCAATAAGGATTGGGTGGACATGGCTTTGTATGGTACGGATAAAAAAGGAAACAGTGGTTTTATCGCACAAATGAATGGGCTCTTTTCTCCGGATGGATATTACACCGAAGGGCCTTACTATGTGCGTTATGCGATATTGCCTTATTATCTTTTTGCAAATGCACTTAATCATGCCCGGCCCGAATTGAAAGTTTTCCAGCACAGGGATAATATTTTGCAAAAAGCTTTGCTCGCCGGTTTGCAACAGACAAATCTGGATGGAACTTTTTTTCCATTGAACGATGCCATGAAGGAAAAAGATTTTACTTCCAATGAATTGGTTTCCGCCATCGATATTGCCTGGGAGGTGTATGGTAAAAATGAAGGGTTTTTGACTGTCGCAAAAAAACAGGATAGGGTATTGATCAATAAAGGCGGTGCTTCTATCGCGGCAGCCATTGAGTCATCAAAAAATATCCCTGCATATTTTCCTTACAAGACAATTGAATATGCTGATGGAGTAAAAGGCGATGAAGGTGGTGTAAGCTTTTTAAGAAACGGGAAAGCTAAAAATACTACCACGCTGATCTATAAATATACTTCACATGGCTTGTCACACGGGCATTTCGACAAACTTAACATTAACTTATTTGATAAGGGGAATGAAATCCTTTCCGATTATGGATCGGTTCGTTTCATTGGTGTGGAACAAAAATATGGCGGCCGGTATTTGCCGGAAAACAAAACTTATGCAGAGCAGACAATTGCTCATAACACTATAACTGTTGATGAAACCACTCAATTCAATGGAAAGGAAGAAGAGAGTCAGAAGTATCATTCGGATAAATTATTCAGTGATATAAAGAACGAAAATATGCTGGCGGTTTCTGCGAAAGAAGAAAATGCTTACAAAGGAGTACATCTGCAACGCAATGTATATATGCTGCAATTGCCGGATGGCAGGAAATTTATCGCGGATATTTTTAATGCGGCCTCTAAAGAAAATCACCAGTATGATTTGCCTTTCCAGTATAATGGAACGGTGATCAGCACTTCGTTTAAATACGATGCCAATACCAAGAAGCAGGAAGTATTGGGTAAAAAGAATGGCTATCAGTTTTTATGGAAAGAAGCGGAGGCCGCGGTTAAAGATCCTCTGATCCAGTTTACTTTTTTAAATAAAAATACTTACTACAGTATTTCTTCTGCCGCTGATACCGCTGGTGCCACGTTGTTCTTTACCCGTACAGGCGCTAACGATCCTAATTTCAATCTTCGCCGTGAACCAGCATTCATCATTCGCAAAAGCGGAATGGATAAGGCTTTCATCAGTATGATCGAAATTCATGGCAATTTCGATCCGGTGGCTGAATTCTCTTCCAATTCTTATTCTTCTGTAAAAGCTATCAACGTTTTGAGAAACGATGAACAGTATTCTGTAGTGGAAGTGTTGATCAATGATAAGAAACTATTGATAGCGCAATCCAATAATAATTTTAACGCAATTCAAAAACATCAACTTACCATTAACGATAAGCGTATTGAATTTAACGGCCCTTACCAGGTGACGTATGATGGTAAATTATTTTAATTAAAGATTTTGAATATAAAACTAACTACAATGGAATCAACCGCAACTATTGAAAACTCAACGGTATTTATTTACAACGAACAGATTCCCTGGGAAACTGTCGGCGAAGGAGTGAAAAGAAAGATCATGAGTTATGACGAACGCGTAATGCTGGTGAAAGTTGAATTTGAAACAGGGGGCATCGGAACTGTTCATCAACACTATCATACACAGATCACCCATGTTGAAAAAGGAGTATTTGAAATAGAGATCGCCGGCGAAAAGAAAATATTGAAAGCTGGTGACGGATTTTACATTCCACCGAATGTATGGCACGGCGCTGTTTGTCTCGAAGCTGGCGTTCTGATTGATATTTTCAGCCCGATGAGAGAAGATTTCATCGCAACCAAAACTGTATAAAATAATACAAATTTGAAACACATTTCATATATCTTTTTTTTATTGATAGCATTTGTTTGCTGTGAGCGGATCATTGCGGGCATTTTGCCGCAAACAAAGGATCGTAAGATAAGTGTGTCTACATCAGCAGAATTAAAAAATGCATTGCAAAATGCAAAACCCGGTGACGAGATCATACTGGCTGATGGTATTTACATAGGGAAATTTGTGGTGCCGGCAGGAATTAATGGAAGTGAATTGAAACCTATAACGCTAAAGGGTAGCCGAAATGCGATTCTGGATGCAGGAACGATCAATACGGGGTATGTATTTCATTTGCAATCATCCTGGTGGGTATTGAGAGGATTTAGTATTACCAACGGATTGAAAGGGATCATTGTAGATGGAGCAAATAACAATTTGATAGAAGATGTGAAACTGTATGAGATAGGTGAAGAAGGAATTCATCTGCGCAAATTCAGCAGCCACAATATCATCAGCAAATGTGATATCAGCAATACAGGATTAAAGACCGCGGATTATGGCGAAGGGATTTATATCGGCTCAGCAAAAAACAACTGGAGCAAATATTCTGAAGGAAAGCCTGATCTCTGCGATTCTAATGTGGTGACACAAACCCATATCGGTCCTGGCATCAGCGCCGAATGTATCGATATTAAGGAAGGAACAACGGGAACGGTTATACGAAATAATTTTTTCGATGCGGCTGGTATCACAGGCGCAAATAGCGCAGATAGCTGGATAGATGTAAAAGGAAATAACTGCCTTATTGAAAATAACACTGCCACCAATCCGGGGAATAATATTTTCAGAGATGGATACCAGGTTCATTGTGCGGTTAATGGGTGGGGTAATAATAATGAATTCAAAGGGAACGTATCTACGGTAAATGCAGCAGGATACGGATTCAGCATACAATTGAGTGGAAGCAATGGTACTACTCTTGGTAATAAAGTATACAGCAATAATACTGTGAATGGTGCGGCTAGTGGAATTGCAAATATTCCATTGAGCAATTAATTAATTATCGATAAGGCTACTATATGAAAGTAAAAGGACTACGGTGGTGGATCATTGGCCTGATAGGCATAGCTACGGTTATCAATTACATTGACCGCAGCGCCATCAATTATATGTGGCCTTACATCTACAAAGAATTTGGTATTGCAGAGGCAGATAATAAAAATGCATTGGCGCTCATCACCACTTTTTTTATGATCGCTTACGCATTCGGCCAAAGTATCACTGGGAAAATGATGGATGCGATCGGTACAAGGTTAGGTATGGCTGTTTCGATTGTTGGATGGAGTATTTCAATCGCATTACATGCTTTGGCAAAATCACTCATGTCATTTAATATTTTTCGGGTAATGCTTGGCGTTAGTGAAGCAGGCAACTGGCCTGGTGCTACTAAAAGCAACGGCGAATGGTTTCCTCCAAAAGAGCGGGCGATCGCACAAGGTATATTCGGAGCAGGAGCTTCACTGGGTTCTGTTGTAGCAGCACCGGTGATTGCGGCCATCTACCTGGCTTTCGGATGGCGTACTACTTTCGCAGGGATTGCTGTGTTGGGTATAGTCTGGCTGATCCCGTGGCTGATCATCAACAAAGGCACTCCTGATAAACATCCATGGATCACCAAAGAAGAACTCGATCATATACAGGATAAGGGTGCACACAAAGCAGTAGTGGTTACCGAAGAAAAAGCTTACACCTGGAAGCAATTGCTTCAATTCAAAAATACCTGGGGTATCATCGCGTCACGTTTTTTTATCGATCCTGTTTGGTGGATGTTCCTCACGTGGCTTCCTACTTTTTTGAAAGAGCAATTCAATTTCGATTTGAAACAAGTTGGTGCATTCGCTTGGTTGCCTTATTTATTCGCTGCCATCGGCGGGCTTGCCGGAGGATTCTTTTCTTCCTGGCAGATCAAAAAAGGGATATCTGCGGTGAAGGCACGAAAGAATGCTATCACTATCGGATGTATCATCATGCTGGCCGGGCTTGTAGGAATTGTAATTTATCTCGATCAGCTGAAAGACAATACTGACCTGGCTTTAACGCTTATCAGCGCCACCTTATTCGGTTTTCAATTCCTGATCAACAATATCCAGACATTGCCTTCGGATTATTTTCATGGAAAAAATGTAGGCACTGTTTCAGGTATGGGAGGTACGGCAGCTGTGCTTGGTACGATCGTTATCACCAACCTTGTGCCTGTCATTACTAAAACCGGGTACAATTCCTTTTTTGTTTTAGGAGCACTACTGGTACCACTCGCCTGGATCTGTATCACATTCATTTCATCTAAAAAGAAAATTACCGAACATAAATCGATTGCCTAAACAACCCTGATTAAATCTGCTGTTATGAAAAAATTTTTATTGACCTTTCTTGTAATGATCGTCGCTACGGCCGCATTCAGCCAGACCTATTATTGGGTTGGAGGAACAGGCCCTGTCAGCTTTACATCCAACGCTAACTGGAATACCGCACTTAATGGTTCGGGAACGGTGAGGGCTGCAATTTCCGCATCGGATATTTTGATCATCGACGGAACTAATATCGGAGGAACTGTTCCAACTACCGGCACAGTTACTGCCACGATAAGCTCCAACACCCTTGGACAATTAAAAATTACCGGAAATGCGAATGTTGTTTTTTTACGCCCCACTGGTGGTGGCGGAACCGGTACTATGACAGTAAGTGGCGCTGCCGGAGATGATTTTGTGATAGATGCAGGTTCATCACTCACCATCAATTCGCCACTGGCGGATGGAACTGTTGTGATCGCATTGCCGGCAGGAAGTACCGGAAATATTTCAGGAAATATTTCTTTATCAAATACGGCACAACATAGAATTACCAATCAGACTGTTGGTGGTTTTGTATTTAATAGTGGTGCAACATTTACTACCAATCTTACTCCCGCGAGTGCGGCATATGCATTTGGCAGCAGTTCGCAATCCGTACCAGGTAGTGTTGTTTTTCTTGCAGGGGCAAACCTTATTTTTAATGGAGGCTTTAGCCCGTTGGGAAATAATTCTACTTTTTCAGCAGTTGATCTTCGTCTGGGTAGTAACTGGCATCATCGTGGAAGCAATGCTGTCAGTGGCTTTGGATCTTTTGCGGCAGGCAAAGGATATGGAAATCTGTTTGTAGAGAACGGGGCTTCATTTCTTTGTGATGGCCCTTTATATCGCATCGGTACATTGAACGTTGAGTCCGGTGCAACCTTTCGTACGCACAGTAGTGGACAAACGGCGGTATTGGGTGATCTGATAATAAATGGGACTTACACTACCAATGCCGGGACGAATGTGTTGGTTTTAGGTGGAAGCGGAACACAAAATATTTCAGGTACCGGCGATATCATTGCGCCATCTGTTATCATTGGTGATAATTCAAATGTAGTGCTGAACCGCAACCTGGAAGTAAATACGTTGTTGAATGATTTTGGTGATATTGATTTCAAAACATCACAGGTTACCGGTACTGGAACCTTCACTTCAAGAACGAATACAACTGCCGCAGCATTGAACGGAAGTTTTGTTGCGGGAAGCTACCAGATCACAGGTATCACTGGCACCATGGGAAGTGTAAATGGACTCAGTATTTCCGGCGCTGGTATTCCTGTGAATACGACCGTTGTGGGATCTTCACCAGCCAACGCTACCATCAATCTTTCGCAGCCGGTGACTGCTGCAGGCACAGCCGTAGCATTAACTTTTTTCAATGATACAGCAACGTTGGCTACCAGCCATGCAAATGGTATGGATACCCTGACCGGTTCAGTGATCGTTAGCGGCACAAAATCATTTCAAAGCGGAACCAACTACATTATAAATGCTGCTACGATTACTCCATTTGGTATATCAACCGGTTCTTCGAATACCTTTATCAATGCAGGTTTTGTGGAGATCAATGCACCTGTGACTGTTAACAGGGACATCACTGTTCAGCATCATCTTGGTATCAATGCAAAATTGACTTTGCGTCCATTGGATACTGTACACATCGTTTCCGGAGCGTCTATTAACGGTACATTCGATGCCAATAAATATATTGCTACCACCGCAAACATTACCACCGGCGATCAGGGTATCGTTCAATATGACGGCCTTGCTTCCTCTGCAATTATTCCTGTCGGAACTGCTTCAAATTATCTTCCCGTAACTTTGAATCCTTCTGCTGTTTCAGATTTTACTGTCAGCGCATTTGAAGGTATTACCACCACTGGAACTGTTACCGGCACTGCATTTACGCCTTCTCAAAAACAATCTGTGGTGAATGCTGTATGGAATATCAACCGACTAACGGGAACGGGTAACGTAGATATGGAACTGGGATGGCAGTCTGCTCTTGAAGGTTCTACTTTCACAACTTTACCAGGTACTGATATCGGGATCATCTATCATAATGGGGTGAATTTTTCGCAGCCATTAGCTCCCGGTGATAATAATGCAAACACGGCAACAGCAACAGTATCCAATTTCGGTGCTTACGCGGTAGGCTCTGTGCCACCAACACAGCCATTTATTTTTAATACACTCCCGGTAAAAACATATGGCAATGCCGATTTTAATGGAGGAGCTGTCAGTTTGAATACTACACAGCCGATTGTTTACAGCAGCGATAACGCAGCGGTAGCAACCATCGTAGCCGGTGATATTCATATTACCGGTGCAGGAATAGCAGTGATCACTGCCACTCAGGCCAGCGATGGATTTTATCCTGCCGCCAGCGCAACACAAATTCTTACGGTTGATAAGGCGCCGCTTACTATCACTGCCGAAAATAAAATAAAATTCTTTTCAGCTCCGGTGCCGGTACTAACGTTTACGTATAGTGCTTTTGCCTATGCAGAAACGGATGCTGTATTGCTTACCCCTGTAGTTATTTCAACTACTGCTACAGCAAGTTCTCCGGTAGGAGATTATCCGATTGTTGTGAGTGGCGCTACTGCAGCAAATTACGATATCACTTTTGTGAATGCAGTACTCACGGTGCAGGCACAACAATCTCAAACGATCACATTCAATGCATTGCCATTGAAGAATTATGGCAATGCAAATTTTGCCATAGGAGCAACGAGTACCAATAGTACCATTCCATTAACCTATGTAAGCAGCAATACCAATGTTGCTACCATCGTAGGAACTAGTATTCATATCGTAGGTGCCGGAACAAGTAACATCACAGTGTCACAGGCGGGTAACCTGGGATACACTCCGGCAGCGGATGTAATGAGGACACTGACTGTAAACAAAGTTCCATTGGCCATCAGGGTACGGGATACTGCAAAAGTGGAGAGGACCGAAAACCCTGTGTTCACAATTACTTACACCGGTTTTGTGTTAGGTGAAACTGCCGCAAACCTTACGACTCCTCCAACAGTAGCAACTATTGCGGGATTAAATTCTGCGCCGGGTTATTATGTGCTTACGCCGACTGGCGCGACATCCAATAACTACAACATCACAACCACCAATGGAAGGTTAACCATCTTTCCTGCAAGTGATACCACGCAACAATACCTCAATGTATTTATGAACAGCAGTTCCAATATGACTGTAAGAGTATATTCGCCACGGCCAAGGCTTGCAGATATTATTTTGTATAATATGGCAGGACAGCCGGTATTCAATCGCAATCTCTTTATGCCAAAAGGTTTCATCAATTCATTTGTAGATGTTTCACGTTTTCCTGCAGGCGTTTATGTGGTGGTGATCAGGGGGGATGGAGTTTATCTTAAAAAGACAGTGGCAGTTGTAAAATAAAATAGCTATGAAAAGATCAATAATAATTACGGTATTCATTTGTTTTACAGGGATCTCTGCTTCGCTTGCGCAACAGTTACCGAAAGTTTTTTCTATCAGTGCTGAAGCATTGCAGGCCAATAAAAGCAAGATCAAGAAAAATGATGAGTCTTTGGAACCTGCTTACAAAAAGCTTTTGAAGGAAGCCGATAAGGCACTTGCATTCGGCCCTGTAAGCGTGATGGAAAAAAAGAGTGTTCCACCGAGCGGCGATAAACATGATTACATGAGCCTCGCTCCTTACTTCTGGCCGGATCCTTCAAAAGCAGATGGATTGCCATATATACGCAAAGATGGGCAAACAAATCCGGAGGTGAAGGAATATAAAGACAAGGAGTATTTGCCAAAGCTATGTGAGATAGTGAATACGCTTTCCCTTGCATATTATTTTTCCGGTGATACGAAATACGCAGATCATGCGTCTACGTTGCTTCGTGTATGGTTCATCGATGGTGCGACAAAAATGAATCCTAATCTGAATTTTGCACAAGCTATGAAAGGGCACAATACAGGCCGTGGTGCAGGAATGATTGATACAAGGCATTTTGTAAAACTGATTGATGCAATTGGGTTACTAGCTGGCGCAAAAAGCTGGAAAGCTTCTGATCAGTCTTCAATGAAAGATTGGTTCAGGCAATATCTCGACTGGATGCAAACAAGCAAAAATGGTGTGGATGAAATGAATGCGAAAAATAACCATGGTTCCTGGTATGATGCACAAAGGCTTTCTATCGCATTGTTTCTGGATAGTGCTGCGTTGGCTAAGCGAACCATTGAACATGCCGCAGTCCGCCTGGATAAACAAATGGATGAAACAGGAAGATTTCCTTTAGAGATGGAACGCACGATATCACTGCATTACAGCACGTTTGTAATGGATGCACTTTTTCTGATTGGAAAAATGTCGGAGAAAACCGATATAGATTTCTGGAACCTGGTGACAGCATCGGGCAAATCTTTGAGGAAAGGATTTGAAGAACTGCGGCCTTATCTCGCCAAAGAAAAACAATGGGATGGCCCACAGATAAAGCCTTTTGAGTATGATGAAAGTTATGTCATATTGGATTATGGATATAAAAAATATGGTTGCAAAAATTGTTTGGCAACTATAAAAGAAATAGCCGCGAAGGATGCCCTGACACTAAGATTAAAACTACTGACCGATTCTGATTTTTAAAATATTAAAGACTGCTGTTATGAAAAAAAATCGTTGCTTGCTTTTTGTTCCTTTGTTATTGTTGGTGAACATAGCAATTGCACAAACAAAAACCATTACCGGTAAAGTGCTGAACCAGGCTAACAGCCTGCCTTTGCAGGGCGTGAACGTATTGGCTGATAAAGCCAAATCGGGCGTGACAACAGGTGCCGATGGAACCTATTCCATAAAAGTACCTGCCTCGACATCCGTACTCATTTTCTCATATGTAGGATATGTGACACAAACTGTAGCAATCGACGGAAGAACTTCCATTGACCTGTCGCTTACTGCTGCCGCAAACTCCATGGATGAAGTGGTGGTGATCGGATACGGAACACAAAAGAAATCCAGCGTTACCGGAGCGGTATCAAAATATAAAAACGATCGCCTGGATGAGTCTCCTGTGACCAGGATTGATCAGGCTTTGCAGGGAAAGATCGCTGGTGTACAGATTCAGAATGTATCTTCTGAAGCAGGTTCTGATCCAAAGGTTAGGGTGAGAGGCCTTAGTTCGGTGAATGCCGGTGCAAGTCCGCTTGTGGTAGTAGATGGCCATCCTGTTCCGGATGGTTTACAATTTGTAAATATGGCCGATGTTGAATCCGTGGAAGTCTTGAAAGATGCAGCATCTGCGGCCATCTACGGTTCCCGTGGTGCAAGTGGTGTTATCATCATCACAACAAAAAGTGGTAAAGCCGATAAAGCAAAATATTCATTGAAATTATCGAGTGGTGTTAAGACACAATACGAATTATACCCTATGATGTCGACGTCGGAATATACGAATTTGTTGTATTATGAAGCAGCATTGAAGGCGCAGGATCCGAGCATTCCTGTGCCAACGGGTACAGCCGTGCTCGCCAATAACGAGCGTGCAGCCTACATTGTAGAGAATACGATCATGGGTGGACAAGGTACAGATTGGCAACGTTCGGCATTGAGAGATGCGACTGTGCGTAACGTACAATTGAATGTTTCGGGTGGAACAAAAGCAGTGAAGTATTATATTTCCGGCGCTTATCAACGCGATCAGGGAATGATGTACCATAGCGAATATGATAAATATAGTGTACGAAGCAAGCTGGATATCCAGTTGAATAAAAAAGCAAAACTCACATTTAATCTTAACCCCACTTACATCAAACGTGAAAGGCCTTCTGTGAATTTCATCGATTTTGTAAGGTTCCAATCTTTTCTGCCGATCTATCATACCGCTGCCAGTGCGGCCTTCGTTAATCAATCGCCAACATGGGCAGCCATTCGTCCGGGTGATTTTGCGCAGGCAAGGCATTTCAACGGAAGAATTTATAGTGGCCTGATGCCGGATGGTACAACCTACACAAGTACTGCGGCGCTTGATCCTTTTAACACTGCTAACAATACTCCAAAGTCTATCATGGAAACAAGAAGCATCACTTCAAACGATTACAGGGTGCTTACTTCAGGCGATCTTACCTATAATATTATCAAAGGCCTTGACTTCAAAACTTTGGCAAGTGTGTATGTGAATTATACGAATGCATTGGATTTTACTAAAAGGAATTCCAATAAAGATGGTGATGTAAATAAAGGTGTTTATAACAACAGGCTTTACATCGATCTGCTTTCTGAAAATACATTGAATTATGTAAAAAATATTGATGACCACTCGTTCAGTGTATTGGCAGGCTTTACAGCACAGAAGACAACTATCAGGGATGAACAAACGACGGGATTGAATTATCCGAGTGATAACATTACAACATTAAACAACGCTTTACAAATCGATCAGGCAAACACTTTTAATTTAAAAAATCAGATCGGGTTGTTATCTGTTCTTGGCCGTGTTACTTATGCTTACAAAAATAAATACCTGTTGACAGCAACATACAGGGAGGATGGCAGCTCTTATTTTGCCCCGGGCAAAAAATGGGGATCCTTTCCTGCGGTGTCTGTTGGTTGGGTTGCATCAAAAGAAAAATTTCTTGAAAAGGCAGACTGGATCAATAGCCTGAAGTTTCGTGGAAGCTATGGTGTGACGGGTAATAACCGCATTGGGGATTTTGCATATGTCGATCTGTTGTATGCTGCCAATTATCCTTTTGGTACAGGAACGGGAACGATCACTACCGGTCAGACACCTTCACGCGATATTCTTTCAAATAAAGATATCACCTGGGAAAGAACATTTCAATACAATGGTGGTGTGGATATGGCAGTGCTGAATAATGCCATTAGTTTTTCATTGGATGTGTATCGTTCAAAAACCGATCAGTTGCTGTTGAGGCAATCGTCTATGGGTTTCAGCGGTGTGCCGCAGGTTTGGAACAATATCGGTAGTCTGAAAAATACAGGTATTGAATTTGAAGTGACCACGAATAATATCCGCAGAAAAGATTTCCGTTGGTCTACTTCCGCAAACATTGCACATAATAAAAACAAGATCGAGCAATTGGGTGAAGAAGCGTTTTTATTAAATCAAGGAGAACGTACTGAACTATATTACAATAAAGTAGGTAGCCCGCTGATACAATACTTCGGTTATAAAACCGATGGAGTATGGCTCTCACAGGCACAGATAGACGCAGCACGTGCGGCAGGCCTGACAAGCGCTTTGAGCAATGTTTTCGTTCCCGGTGGATTGAAACTGGTAGATGTGAATGGCGATAATGTGATCGATGATAAAGATCGTGTAGTGACCGGTGATCCATATCCTTCATTCACCTGGGGTGTGACCAACAACCTGACTTATAAAAACCTGGATGTGACATTTACTTTCCAGGGATCACAAGGTGGTGAACTGGTCAATGGAGATCCTAACTACAATGAAACAAAACGTTACAATAAAAATTACAACACGAACCGTTGGCTGAGCCCGATGTTTCCGGGTGATGGAAAAACGCCTTACTCTACGGTTGGATTCAACTGGATGCTTACAGATTATGTAGTGGAAGATGCCTCTTATTATGCATTGCGTGAGGTAGTGATCGGTTACACATTCAAAAAACTTTCTGAAAAAGTGAAACTTGGTGGTATCCGTGCTTATTTCTCAGCGCAAAATCTTTACTTCCATTCGGCGAAAGGGTACAGGGGAATCAATACGGAAGCACGTTTTTCATCAGGCCCATACAACACACCATTGGTGGATGGTTACCAGCGTGGAAGTTTTCCTATGCCAAAAACATTTTTATTCGGACTTGATATAAACTTTTAATTGCCAAAAATATTTTTATGAAACGTCTACAACAACTCACCATCCTGGCTTTGATCATAAGTGTATTTGGTTGCAAAAAAGTGATCGATCTTGATCCGTTGTCCAACCTCAATGCCGATAATTATGCAAATGCCGGAGAAGTTCGTGCAGCATTAAATGGTTGCTACAACGGTATGCAACGTCCGATGTTGCAGGAATGGCAACTGACAGAATTACGCAGTGATAACACAAAGCAAGGCCAGCCAGGCAGTACAGCTTCTACCAACAGGGATCTGAGTGATCTCGATATGTTCACGCCTAACACATCGCACCAGGCGAATTATCAATATTGGTTGGCTACCTACAATAACATCCGCAATGCGAATATTGTATTGCAAAGATTGGGAGTAGTGTATGATCCTTCAAGTGGATCGCTGACTTTCAATCCGATCACTATTCCAATTTCTGATGCGCAGATCAAACAATTTGCCGGAGAAGCCATGTTCATCAGGGCTTATCATTATTTCAACCTGGTGCGTTTGTATGGAGGTGTTTTTCTGATCCATACTCCGGTGTCAGCAGCAGAAGCTAAAACGATCAATCGTTCTTCTGTGGCGGATATTTACAAACTTATCCAGGCAGACCTTACCAATGCATCTACTTTATTGAGTCCGCTAAAATTCAATCAGATACCTGCTGATGATATCGGTAAAGCAACCAGCTGGGCTGCAAAAGGCTTGCTGGCAAAGGTTTACCTGACATTGAACAGGAAGTCTGATGCAATTCCTCTTCTGCAGGATGTGATCACCAACAGCGGCTATTCTTTATTGACTAATTATGCAGATGTATTTTCTATTACCAATGAAATGAACGCGGAAATATTATTTACGATCCGTTATAAAGCCGGTGGTATAGGCCTTGGGTCATCTTTCGCCAATACATTCGCTCCGTTGGGAACTGGCTCCAATGTTATCAATGGTGATGGTGACGGGTTGAATTATCCAACCGCTGAGATTGATACTGCTACCAACGGTGATCTCCGTAAGCCAACATTGATCGGCGTTTACGGGAGCGGTACTGCGGCTAAATTTTATGTAAAGAAATTTTTCTCACCTGTTACATTAACCGACGATGCGGAAAATGACTGGCCGGTTCTGCGCTATTCTGACATACTGTTGATGCTTGCAGAAGCGCAAGGTTACACGCAGCCAAGCCTGGATCGCATCAACGCTGTAAGAGTCAGGACAGGTCTTGCGCCTTACACGATGACAAATGTCACTTCTGTTGCTGAATTTGAAAAAGCTTTATCGAATGAAAGAAGAATAGAATTCGCTTTTGAAAATCAACGTTTCTTTGATCTGCTTCGTTTTAATGTGACGTTGACAACCATCACATCCGAACAAACTATGAAAGATCATTTTCAACATGAGTTCGCATCGCATTATGCGCTGTATGTCGCGCCGGCGCCCACTTTGGCAGAGCTGTATGCGCAAACTACGAGAGACAGAATGCTGTTGCCGATCCCGCAAAGGGAGATTGATACCAATACTCAATTAAGCATACCTCAAAATCCAGGATATTAATTTATAAAACACCAATTTATGAAAAGATTATTTTTTATCGGACTGCTGGCATTTTCACTAAATGCTTCAGCGCAGGAAACACCCACGGATACTACATTTAAGGCGGTTGAGTTGCCTGCAGGTTATACTTCGCAATTGAATGCTGTTTATACAAAAGTGAATGATTGGGAAGGAAAGATGGATATTTATCTTCCTGCGAAATCCGGTGCGCCAACACCTGTTATCATCAACATACATGGTGGTGGCTGGAATAAGGGAGTGAAAGAATCGCAGACAGGCTTCAACACTTTTTTTAAAATGGGTTTTGCTGTCGCGAATATCGAGTACCGCCTGAGTGGACAGGCAACGGCTCCTGCAGCAGTGGAAGATACCCGTTGTGCACTGATCTATCTGATCAAAAATGCGAAGGCGCTGAATATCGATGTAAATAAAATTGTGATCATGGGTGGCAGTGCTGGCGGGCATCTGGCATTGATGGGTGGTTTGCTGGCGAATGATCATCGCTTTGATGGCAATTGTCCCGGAGTAGAAAATATCAAAGTTGCCGCGATAGTAGATAAATATGGTATCACCGATGTCTGGGATTGGGGATATGGAGTGCACAAGACCAGCAAGTCTGCTACGCAATGGCTGGGTGCCAAAGCGAAAGACCAGCAGTTTGCGCAAACAGTTTCACCGATCAGTTATGTAACAAAAAATAGCCCGCCAACTTTTATTGTTCATGGTGATGCGGATCCGATCGTGCCCTACGAACAATCGGTTGAATTACATAAAAAATTTGTAGCAGCTGGTGTGAAGACAGAATTCATAACGGTGCCGGGCGGTCAGCACGGAAAATTTCCGAAAGAAGAAAATTCAAAAGTGAATAAGGCTATCTCGGAATTTTTATTGAGTCTCGGGCTCGGAAATAAGTAAATGGGTGTGAGTTTATAAATGGTGGATCCGGTAGTAATACCGGATCTTTTTATTTGTATACGATCTCTCTGATGGAACGGCAAAGCGGATGCAGGAACAGGTCATCCACCCCAATGAATTCAAATTTATTGATATGGCTTGTCGGAAATTTTATCCTGCCGGGATAGGCAAGTAAAAATGTTTTGTACACAAATTCTGCGCAATACATTTTGTCATTTGTTTTCAAATCAAAATCCATATCGAACCGGATGCCCTGCCGGTACAATTCTCTTGCAACACTGACGGAATTTTTTACCGGGTATTCTGTGGAAGAAAAACGGAATATACCGATACCGTTGTTTTCGTAAGGCTGCGAAAATTCTGCAAAGGTTTCGCGTTTGATCTTTTGATCTGGATTGAATTCTCCACCCAGTGCATGATAAATAAATACAGTATCGTTTTCAATACTCGCAATGCCACAATGGGAATATTGTTTGTTGCGCTGGTTCAGTGATTTCAGGCTTTGGCTGGTAAAATCATTGCCAGTCCGGGTAATGAGGTCGCCATTCCGTACCAGTTGGCGCATCGCATAAATGCTGTCAAATGCCCTTTCGATAAATGCTTCTTTATCCAGGCTATCCTGTGTGGTCATGCGCAACTCCTTGTAACCGGAACTTTGCGTACAGCTATAAATAAAAAAAATAAGGCAGCAGGGTAGCCACCTTATTTTAAAATGTTTGAAATATTTCATCTCTCGAAATTATCTTCTTTCTCTTTCTCTTTGTTCTTTTTCTTTCGTGATGTTTTCATCTTCCTTGTTGTAGGCTTTGATGATCGATTTCACCAACCTGTGCCTTACCACATCTTCTTCATCGAGTTCGATGTGTGCAATGCCATCAATATTGCGAAGGATCTTCGTTGCCCTGAAAAGCCCGCTCTGCTGATTTTTAGGCAGATCGATCTGAGTGGGGTCACCGGTGATGATCGCTTTCGCATTTGGCCCGATACGGGTGAGGAACATTTTTATCTGAAGATCATTGGTGTTCTGAGCCTCATCCAATATGATGAACGCATTGTCCAACGTACGGCCACGCATATACGCCAAAGGCGCAATTTCAATGGTACGCGTGCTCATGTAATAACCCAATTTATCAGCTGGGATCATATCGTCCAATGCATCATATAAAGGCCTCAGGTATGGATCGATCTTCTCTTTCAGATCACCGGGAAGGAACCCCAGGCTTTCACCCGCTTCTACGGCCGGCCTTGTGAGGATGATCTTTTTGACCAGTTTGTTTTTTAATGCCCTTACCGCCAATGCTACAGCAGTGTAAGTTTTACCCGTACCTGCCGGCCCGATGGCAAAGAGGATGTCATTCTTATCGCAGGCCTGCACCATCGCTTTCTGATTGGCAGTACGTGCCCGTACAGTTTTGCCATTTGGCCCGAAAACCAATACATCGTTTGGATTGCGATCAATGAAATTATCTATTGACTTTTCATCATCACCACCTAAGATTTGTTCGAGATAATTTTCGCTCATGTGCCCGTTTCTTTGTAGGTACTGAACTAGTAGATTGATTTTTTCTTTGGCTTCTTCAATTTGTTCCGGGGCTCCGCTCAATTTTATCTGCGTGCCACGACTTAAGATTTTTAACAGGGGAAATTTCTTTTTGAGAATGTCGAGTTTGCCATTATTAACTCCAAAAAACTCAATAGGGTTAACCGTTTCAAGGTTAATGATTGTGTCTGTCAATGCTTTTCAGTTTAAATACCTTGTCGTAAAACGACGAAAGTACGTTTGGGTTAAATTAAAATTGTTTGGTAAGAACTATTTGAAAACTGTTATTCCAAATTTAATTTTTCTACCATATACCATACTAATTTAATTATTCACATTGTGTTGGAAAAGTTAAAGTGGGTTTAGGGATTTGAGTTTAGTGTTTAGGCAATTTACTGTTTAAGAAAATGCTTATTATGCAATAAAGCTAGAAATAATTAATTGCAATAAATTCCTGTAGCCACTACTGGCAAGCCTTTAGGGCTGTAGATTATTTAATTAATAAAAATATGCTAATCAGAATATGTGATCCTGAACACTAATCTCTAAACCCTAAACTAACCCTTAAAACCTCCCTATTAATTTTAAGTTAAGCAACCTTGGCGTCAGCCTGTTGGGGATGGCATAAGTGGAGTTGGAGAAATCTTTTATCAGTTGGTATGAGATGGTATTCTCCCTGTCGATGAGGTTGAATACTTCTAAACTCAGCCAGATATTTTCAAAATCCCTGAAAGGGCTATGGCTTCTTCTGGTAGATTTTTCACTAAGCAATAAAGCGCTGAAACCCATGTCTACCCTGATGTATGGCTCAATGATCAATCCATTGCGGTAACGTACGCTGCCGGGAATATTATAGCTCATATTGCTGCCATACAGCATATTCAGGTGCACTTTGAAGTTTTTGTTGGTGGCCAGATAATCTTCCAGGAATAACCCAACAGTAATAAGCCTGTCAGTCGGACGACGCAGCCAACCTACATTCACCTGGGCACTATCAGCTACCACCTGGTCGGGAGTAGATGGGCCGATAATTTCACCTGCCGCATTCTTGTATTGAAAATAATGATCGTCATCGAGGTTTTCCCTGCTGCGCATGAAACCTACACTCAGCCAGCTTTCTGCATCTTTTACCAATTCGCCGAAGAGCCTGAATTCTGCACCCGTCGTGTATGCCCTGGCGTTATTATTACCCAGGTACCTGATCTTCACATTGTCAATGTCATAAGCCACCACATCGGTCATCGCTTTGTAATATGCTTCGCTGGTAAATCTGAATGGACGGCCGCCGATACCGATGAAATTGTAATCCATTCCGGCCACGAATTGTAAACTCTTCTGTGATTTGATGGCAGTGTTTACCGAGCCATCATAGCGGCGTAGTTCGCGATAAAACGGAGGTTGGTTGTATACTCCAACAGCCGCTTTGAAGATCACATCATTTTTGCCCTTTGGCTTCCAACTCGCCTGCAGACGTGGGCTTACGAGGAATTCTTTATTGAGACTGTTGTAATTAAAACGTACGCCAGCCTGCAAACTGATGTCGTTTTTTCCTTTAGATAAATGAATATTATCCTGGATGTATCCGCTGTATTTCTGCACATCCAGGTCAACTGCACTGTTTTGCGAATTATAGATCTGCGCATTTCCGGGTACATATGGGAGTGAATAACCGGCAGAATCCCGGTATTCCCATTGCCTCAACTTATCGTTTATTTTAGTCAGTTCCACACTCGTTCCCCATTGAAAAAAATGATTGCCTTTATCCAGGCTTCCTTTGTGGCTTGCATTCCAAACCTCAATGTTGAGTTCATTACGTGCATAGTTCTGGTAATACCCTTGTCCGAGCGGATTTACAATCTGTCCGAAAGTACCGCTGGTATTATCAAAATCGCGTTCACCAAAAAGATAAGCACCTGCGATATCAAAATTTTCTTTTTCCTTATCCTTAAAGCGGCTGAGCATCCATTTCAGGCGAAGATTTTTAGAAGGAGTATTCAGGATACTTGCTCCGGCCATGCTGCTGGTATAACTGTCTTTTTCCTGTCCTTCAAAATAAATGTCAAGGCCAACATTGGCTGTAAAAAAAGGCGAAAAAACAGAAGCTGTTTTTTTCACCGATTCAGGAAAAAACGTAAATCTTGAAGTGGAAATAATTCCCAACAGTTCCAGTTGCCATTTTGAATTCAGCTTGTAAGTGATGTACCCCTGCGCATCCGATGCCGATGGGATATAGGCTCCTTGTGTTGGTTGATTGCTCAGCAGGTTACGATTGCTTTTATTGCGTACCGCAAATAAGTAGGTAACGTTATTCTTTTTATTACTTCCTTCCAGATGCAGCCCTTGCTCCAACAGGCTTACGTAAACACTTCCACCGAATTTTACGGGCTTTTTATATTGTATGTCCAGCACGCTGCTCATCTTATCACCATACTTGCTTTGAAAACCTCCGGTGTAAAAATTTACATTTTTTGCCAGCTCGGGATTGATGAGGCTGAGCCCTTCCTGTTGACCGCTGCTAACGAGATAAGGCCTGTATATTTCAAAGTCGTTGATATAGATCAGGTTTTCGTCATAGTTGCCGCCGCGGACATTATATTGAGAAGTCAATTCGTTGTTGCTGCCTACAAGAGTTTTTATCAACGCTTCCACACCACCGGTGGTACTGGGAAGTGTCAGTACATTCTTCGGATTTATTTTTACCAATCCTGTTTCTTTTCTTTCCCTGTCATCCTGCACTACAACGGTTTCCAGGGTTTTGCCACTGCGTGATAATCGTATCGTTACTGTTTCATTTTCATTTTTACTCAGGAAAAAATTCTTTTGTACGTCGAGGAAACCGGTATGGGAAAAAACGAGTGCGAATGCTTTTCCAGCTTCAACTTTGATAAGAAAGGTACCGCTGTCGGAAGAAAGTATCCCGTTGTTTTTGCCGAGGATGGTCACTGAAACATTACCCAATGGATTTTCATTCTCATCTATCACACGGCCCGAAACGGTGGCGGATTTCAATTGGGCGTAAGAGGCATGCGTAACCAGCAAAAAACATAAAGCAGTCAGGAATCTCATATGATGAAGGTAAATATTTTTATCAGTTTGTAAGAAAATATCAGCTATTGACGGATCTTTTTTATTTTTGGCACACATGAAACAATTTATCACCGTACTATACTGCACCCTGGCTTTGCTGCTTGCTTTACCGGCATGTAAAAATGCGCCTGAGAAAAAAGAATCTGTAATTGTTGAAGATGCTCCTTTAAATAGTGATACCCTTAAAGCCCAGGGGCTGATCAATCTTGATGAAGCTACAGATCTGAAAACAATCCTTTCTCAAACCTGGGACAATAAGGAAGACATGGATGATCTTAAATATTCGGAGGGGAGTGATCTTCAGACTGTCAACCGGGGATATAGTTTTTTTAAGGATGGTTCCATGATCAAAAATCCGAGAGGCAGCTACCGGCAGGGAACATGGACTTTGAATGAGGCTAAAAAACCGTACACATTAGAGATCCGATATAAGGATGGTACAATTGAAGCTTTGCAGGTGGCTAAGCTGGATGCCAAACATCTTACATTAAATGAAGGCAAGGGAGCTGGCGATAAAAAATTAGTGGCATATCTGGGAGAAGCACTCAGCCATGAAAATATACAAGATGAGCCTTTTCATATTTCCAATAATTCTTGGCGTATCCGTCCGTTAAAACCCGAGTCAGAAGAAGCGATCAGAGCGAGGCTGAAAGGATGTGTTCATTTTTTTGTTTTGTTTTACGATCATAGCATTCATTCCAATACTCAGACAGTAACTTTTTCAGGGTTGCCTTCCTGCTTCCGTTGGTATTCCGGCGGAATTTATCTGCAAAAAGAAAATGTGCTTCAGCCGGAATGGATCAATTGTTTTTACGATAAAAAACAGGCGTTTGAAGCTTATGCCATGGCAGAAGATATGCTGGCTAAAAAGTATACCTGGCCAAAAGGGGAGAGAAACTGGATGAAGCAGAATGTGTTTGTGCTGAAGCAAATGGAGAAAAACCTTTAGTAATTACGAATTGTCAATTACGAATTACGAATGGGGTTCTCATTATATGAATTCCTGTTCTAATCGTGCGACCTTCAATTCGTAATTCGTAATTCGTAATTCGTAATTCGTAATTCGTAATTATAAAGCCTTCAATGCTGCAATTGTAGCCGCCGGATCTTTAGAATTAAATACCGAACTTCCCGCCACCAACACATCCGCACCGGCATCGATCACGCTTTTTGCATTGGCCAATGTAATACCACCATCCACTTCGATCTTCACATTCAATTGACGTTCGGCGATCATGGCTTTTAGCTGCTTTATCTTTTCGAGGCTATGTGGGATGAAGGATTGTCCACCGAAACCCGGATTGACACTCATGATCAGCACGAGATCCAGGTCACCCAAAATATCAGCCAGCAATTCTACCGGAGTATGTGGATTGATGGCCACGCCTGCGCCAATGCCCAGTTGTTTTATCTGTTGAATATTGCGATGCAGATGCCTGCAGGCTTCCAAGTGAATAGTAATACTATCGGCACCCGCTGCCTTAAACATTTCCACGTATTTTTCGGGCTCTTCAATCATGAGGTGCACATCACAAAATTTGGTGGTGGCAGCAGCCATGAATTTAATGAGCATCGGCCCGAAGCTGATATTCGGCACAAACCTTCCATCCATCACATCCAGGTGAAACCAATCCGCCTGGCTGGCATTCAGCATATCACAATCCTGCTGAAGCTGTAAAAAATTTGCAGAGAGCAGGGAAGGGGCTATCAGTGCCATAAATATTTTTTTATAATTTGATTACTCTTTGGAAAATAAGTTTCGATCATTCTCTGTTGTCAACCTGAGCTTGTCGAAGGCAAACTGCCTTCGACAAGCTCAGGCTGACAACGATTTCTTATTGTGTTTTTACACCAAGCTTTGCCAACGCATCTTTTGCTTCCACGTATTCCGGATCGTACATCAACGCAGTCTGATATGCCTCGATCGCTTCTTCTTTTTTATCCATTTTTTCCAGGCAACGGCCACGGTAATAATATCCTTCATCATAGTTGTTTTGCAATGTTAAGCCTTTATCCAAAACCGCCAATGCTTCGGGGTATCTTTTAAGATCATAAAGCGCCAACGCTTTTTCGGTGTAAGCACTCATGTAAGTGTAATTCAGCTGAAGGCATTTATCAAAATAACCGATCGCTTTTTCCTTTTCGTTCTTGTAACTGTAATAAAGCCCCTGTATGAAATAAGATTCTTTTTCCGCACCGGCTTTGCTGCTCAGCAATGCATCCGCCATGATGAGCGCATTCGGATTTTTTGTTTGTGCATACAAAGTGCCCAGCGAAATGATGTACTCCGGATCGGCATTGATGGAAACTGCTTTTTCGAAAGATCTTATTGCACCAAGTGTGTCGTTATCTTCAAATTGAAGTGTAGCCTTTATATCCCACCACCTTGCACTGCCGCTGTCTTTTTTAAGTGCCTCATTTACGGTAGAAAGGGCATTGTCATAGCGTCCGCTTTCACGGTAATATTGCACCAGGTTTTCTTTCAGCAAAGCTGAATCGGGAAAACCTGCAATATCATTTTTTAAGGCAGTTTCCCTGGAATTGGATTCTGTCGGTGAAGACGCGGTATTATCAGCATTATTGCAGCCAATAAAGGCAATCGTACAAAATAGAAAGAGATATTTCATGAAGTCCTGTTATTATGGGCAAAATTACTGTTTCAGATTTTTATTACTGACAAATATTTGACAAAACAGTTCAATTGATAGTTACCTTTGCAAAAATTTGTAAAAATGAAGTACACAGCAGGTTTGATTGTTTTTTTATTGATAAATACTGTATCGGCATTCAGTCAGCATACGGCTGTGCAGAATGATACGGTTCATTTTTCCGGCGAAGATCATTTTGCTAATATCAGGCAGCTGACTTTCGGTGGTGATAACGCGGAAGCATATTTCAGTTTTGATGGAAAATACCTGATATACCAGAAATCGAATGTGAAGGAAGGGATACAGTGTGATCAGATATGGATGGGGAAATTGCCTACATCTGCAAATGAAGAATTTAGGCCAAAACTGGTCAGCACCGGCACCGGCCGCACTACCTGCGCTTTCTTTTATCCGGATGGAAAACATATTTTATATGGTTCCACCCATCTTGCCGGGAATGAATGTCCGCCTGTTCCCGACAGAAAAAAATATGGCAATAAATACATCTGGCCGATCTATGAAAGCTTTGATATTTTTAAAGCGGATACATCAGGTAAGATCGTAAAGCAACTGACCAAAACGAAAGGGTATGATGCTGAAGCGACCATTTCACCGAAAGGTGATAAGATCGTTTTTACGAGTATGCGTGACGGTGATCTTGATCTTTACACTATGAACCTTGATGGAAAAAATGTAAAACGTATCACCAATGTTTTGGGATATGATGGTGGTGCCTGGTTTAGTCCTGATGGCAAAAAGATCATCTGGCGTGCATCCCGTCCGAAAACCCCGGAAGAGATAAAAGAGTATAAAGAATTGCTGGCAGAAAATCTTGTAGCGCCAACAAATATGGAAGTCTGGATCGCGAATGTAGATGGTAGTGATGCTCACCAGGTGACCGATCTGGCGCAGGCTAATTGGGCGCCAAACTTCACTCCGGATGGCAATCATTTTATTTTCTGCAGCAACCACGAATACAAACGTGGTTTTCCATTCAATATGTACCTCGCCGACCTGGACGGAAGCAACATGAAAAAAATATCGAGGGATAAAGGTTTTGATGCATTCCCTATGTTCAGTCCTGATGGAAAGAAATTCGTTTTCAGCAGCAATCGTAATAATGGCGGAACGAGGGATACGAATGTGTTTATTGCAGACTGGGTGGAATAGTGAATTGGGAATGGTGAATGGTCAAAGTTCGTAAGAACTTTACAAAAGGGGAATTGTAAAAAATTGTGACATTAAGAATTTGCGATTTCTAAAATCCTTCGAAGGTTTGACCATTCACCATTCATTTTTCATATTTCCAGTTCCTCCCTTTACCCTCCGCGATCCACTCTATCGCCTGCGCTATGCGCCTGTTGCGGGTTTCTTCTGTTTTGGCCTCGATGATCCATTGATTGTATTCTTTTCTATGCGAGGGGGCGAATGCTTCAAATATGGCGAGTGCTTTTTTGTTTTTCTTTAGTTCCTTTAAAAAATAATCCGGTGTAGCCACCATGGTTGTTGCTGCAAGTTTTGTTTTGGCAGGGAGCTTCACGCCATCTTCATTCAGCTTTGCTGCTTCTCTGATCAGCGCAATCAGTTTCTTATCAGTAGGTAAAACTTTCAGGGAAGTGATCTTTCCCAAATTTCCCATCGCGGTATTCTGGTTGGTGGTCAATTCGCCGGCATCCTTCATGATAGCGGCTTTCCAGAAACCAAAAGCGCAATGCTGCTTGAAGGAAGCCATTGTACACATGACACCTTTGTAATCAAAAGCGGCAAAGCCCCATTTGATGGTTTCCTCTACATCGGGGCAGGCTTCGTGTACCAGTTGCCGTAAGTGAGCAAGGATAGGCTGAGCAAATTCAGCGGATTTGGCAATGTAGGCATCGATGCGTTTGTCTTTTTTTTCCATGATTAAGTGAATGGTGAATGGTCAATAGTCAAATCTCTGTATTTTATTGTAAATTTTATAGTACGCGCCACAGGCACATACCTGCTAAACCCTAACCTCTTCCTCCCAACTCAATTACTTCACAATCTTTGATATCCTTACCATCAATCGCAAAACGTATGAGCGTGCGCACTTTATGCCACCCCTGCTTTCCTGCTGCCCCGGGATTCATGTGGAGACAATTTACAGTTTCGTCATACATCACTTTAAGGATATGCGAATGCCCGCTGATGAATAATTGTGATTTGTGTGCCATGATATCTTTTTTGACGCCTGGAGCATAACGGCCGGGATAACCTCCGATGTGCTGTATGAAAACATTTACTTCTTCACAAGTAAAGAAAAGTTTTTCGGGATAAATTGCCCGGATATCATTTGCGTCAATATTGCCATAAACACCACGCAGTGGCTTGAAAGCACTGAGTTGTTCAATCACTTCCATGTTACCAAAATCTCCACCGTGCCATATTTCATCACAATCTTTGAAATGCTGAAATACCGCTTCATCGAGATAACTGTGTGTATCTGATATCAAACCAATCTGAGTCAATTGCGAATTACGAATTATGAATGAAATGCAAAATCAGGCTAAAATTACGCACAAGCCGTTTTAATTCGTAATTCTTAATTTGTAATTCGTAATTTTATCGTATGCCATATCACCGCAATTTCACCTACGATATCGATAAGCGCAGATGGAAATACATCTTCCTGCTCGCTTCGCTGGAACTTTGTATAATTGAATAAATTTCCACCATAAGGAATTACTCATTATTCATTATCAATTATCAATTATCATGGCTCATTATCACAAAGCCGGTACCATTCCCCACAAAAGGCATACACAATTCCGTAAGCCGGATGGGAGTTTGTATTCCGAACAATTGTTTTCTACCGAAGGGTTTTCCAACGATTACTCCTTGCTTTATCATACGTATGCTCCAACACTTATCGTAAAATGCGATGATCCGATCGACGTTTCACCAAAGGTGGCCGAAGAAAGGATGCTGAAACACCGTAGTCTTGAGGGTTTCAAAGTTAGGCCTGAAGCAGATTTTCTCGATAGCCGAAAAGCGGTATTGGTCAACAATGATTGCCATATCGTTTTGGCTGCTCCGCAAAAGAGCATGACAGGCTATTTCTACAAAAATGCAGATAGCGATGAAATGATCTTTGTGCATGAAGGAAGCGGTATATTAAAAACCTGTTACGGCGAATTGAAATTCGGGTACGGCGATTACCTGGTGATACCACGTGGTTGCATTTACCAGATACATTTTGATACGGCAGAAAACCGTTTATTCATCGTTGAGTCACATTCTCCCATCCGTTATCCCAAGCGCTATCTCAGCAGGTATGGACAACTCATGGAGCATTCTCCGTATTGTGAAAGGGATATCCGCACGCCGGAAAACCTGCAGACTATTGATGAGAAGGGCGATTTCGTTATCAAGACAAAAAAACAAGGGATGTTGTACGGCATTCATTATGGTACGCATCCTTTTGATGTGATCGGCTGGGATGGTTGTTGTTACCCCTATGCGTTCAGCATTCACGATTTTGAACCGATCACCGGCAGGGTACATCAGCCGCCGCCGGTGCACCAGACATTTGAAACGGATGCGTTTGTGGTTTGTTCATTTGTACCACGTTTATTTGACTATCATCCTTTGTCGATACCGGCGCCATATAACCACAGCAATATCGACAGCGATGAGTTATTATATTATGTAGATGGGGATTTCATGAGCCGCAAACATGTTACCCGAGGAATGATCACCTTACATCCTGCAGGGATCCCGCATGGTCCGCATCCGGGGCTGGCTGAAAAAAGCATCGGTGCAAAGGAAACTAAAGAACTGGCGGTAATGGTGGATACTTTCCGTCCGTTGAAATTGACCCAAACTGCATTGGAAATAGAGAATGAAGGTTATGTGATGAGTTGGGCGGAGTAGGGTTTAGGTTAGGAGTTTAGAGGGTTTAGAGGGTTTAGGAAGGTTTAGGAAGGTTTAGGAGGGTTTAGGAGGTTTAGAGGGTTCAGAGTTTAGATAGTATCTTGTTTAAGAACTTTTCAAAATCACCTAAATTCTAAACCTTCTAAACCCTCTAAACCCTCCTAAACCTTCCTAAACCTTCCTAAACCCTCTAAACCTTCCTAAACCTCCATAAACCTTCTAAACTATCTAAACTTTTCCTTAAATTAGTATATCAAAAAACACTTGCCATGATAAAATTCCATGATCTTAAAAAAGGCGATTATGTTATTGCCGACAATGATGGTGACAAAAAAAGGGGGGAAGTTACCGATCTGAACAACGATGAAAAACAAGTTTGTGTAGATACCGGCGCTCAGGGGTTCTGGTATGAAACAGAACAATTAAGTACCATTGAAATCACCGAACAGGAGTTGGCGGATCTCAGATTTCACAAGCAGGTAAACGATGATGGAACCGTGAAATATTCTAAGGGGGCTTTTCGTATGCTTACTCCGAAGGAAGGCGATTTCAGTCGCATGGAGATCTGGTACAGGGATGAGCAAAGACATATCAGTACGCCTATTCCATTGAATATTTTACAGAATCATTTTTATGAAATGACGAAAGTGCATCTGAATACTGAATCGTTTGATTAATTGATAATAGATAATTGATTAAATGGATAATGAGTACTTTCTTATTGCATGATAATCATATATCCAACGTATTTCAACCTGGAAGTTCATTATCCATTCTTCATTATAAATCATCCATTAATTACAGCGTATAAAAAAAACTCCCGGAATTGCCGGGAGTTTTTCATTTATAAAGAAGTTTTGATTATTCTCCTTTAGCTTCTTCAGCAGCGTTGTCGCCGTCTAATTTAGCTTTAAGATCAGCCAGTGCGCTAAGATCGCCAAGGGTAGTTTTTTCTACTTTGCTCTGGATAGCTTTTACAGCTTTCTTAGTAGATTCTGCTTCCACTTGTTTTTCTTTTCTTACCACTTGCTTTTCTTCTTCAATCTGCTGTTCCCATAGGCGTGTATGGCTAACAACGATACGTTTGTCGCTGCGCTCGAATTCGATCACCATGAAGTTAGCGATCTCATCTACACCGATGGTTTTACCGTCTTCTTTTGCAAGATGACGGGCAGGAGCAAATCCTTCCAATCCGTATGGCAACTGAACCATAGCACCTTTATCATCTTTCTTTATCACAGTACCTTCGTGAATAGAACCGATGGTGAAGATTGATTCAAGAGAAGTCCAAGGATCTTCTTCGATTTGTTTGTGTCCTAACTGAAGTTTGCGGCCTTCTTTATCGATGCTCAAAATAAGCACTTCGATATCGTTACCAACTTTAGTGTATTCGTTAGGGCTGTTGAAACGTTTCAACCAGCTAAGATCGCTGATGTGGATCATACCACCGATACCGGTAGCCAGTTCAACAAACACGCCATAAGGAGTGATGTTCTTTACAACACCATTGTGTTTGCTGCCTTCCGGGAATTGGTTTTCGATCGTGCTCCAGGGATCTTCAGTAAGTTGTTTGATAGAAAGACTCATCTTACGAGTGTCTTTATCAAGGGTCACCACTTTAGCTTCGTATTCGTCGCCAAGTTTGAAGAATTCTTTCGCATTGATAGGAGTGTTAGCCCATGTAATTTCACTTACGTGAACAAGGCCTTCAACACCTGGCATGATTTCAAGGAAAGCACCGTAATCTTCGATGTTCACTACTTTACCTTTCACCACTTCACCTTCTTTCAGGTTCTCAGCAAGAGTATCCCAAGGGTGAGGGGTCAATTGTTTCAAGCCAAGGCTGATACGTTTTTTGTCATCATCGAAATCAAGCACAACAACGTTCAACTTTTGATCCATCTTCAATACTTCTGAAGGATGGTTGATACGTCCCCATGAAATATCGGTGATGTAAAGCAGGCCATCTAAGCCACCAAGATCCAGGAATGCTCCAAAATCAGTAATGTTTTTGATAGTCCCTTCCAATACCTGGCCTTTTTCGAGTTTACCGATGATCTCTGCACGTTGTGCTTCGATATCGCTTTCGATAAGGGCTTTATGAGATACAACCGCGTTTTTGATCGCTTCGTTGATCTTAACCACTTTAAATTCCATTGTTTTACCAACGAACTGATCGTAATCAGTAACTGGTTTAACGTCGATCTGAGAACCTGGCAGGAAGGTTTCCATACCAAATACATCAACGATAAGACCACCTTTGGTTTTGCTGGTAACAAGACCTGTAACGATCTCGCCGGTTTTGTTAACCTCCACGATCCTTTCCCATGCACGGGTAGTACGGGCAGATTTGCGGCTAAGATGCAGGTTACCGTCCCTGTCTTCTTTTTCAACCACCATCACTTCAATCACATCGCCTACTTTAACGCCACCCGGAATATCACGGAATTCGTTCAAGGAAATAAGGCCATCGCTTTTGAAACCGATGTTTACAACAGCATCAGTTTTGGTCAGTGATTCTACAGTCGCCTGTATCATTTCACCATCATTGATCTGTTTGAAAGTGTTGTCATAGACAGTATCGTATTTTGCTTTTTCCTCTGCGGTGTAAGCTGATACGTTACGTTTGTCCCTGCTCCAGTCGAAATCGTCGTGGGCAGTTTCTACAACGGGTGCTTCAGGTGCTTTTGTTGTCGCAGTAACCTCTGCTACCTCTGTAGCTTTAGGCTCCTGATCCTCTGCGTTTAGTTGTTTGTTAATATTGAATGACATAAAATTATCCCCGTGGTTTTATACGGGGCTGCAAAAATAACACTTTTAGCTGAAAAGAGGAGGAGAATAGAGGGCTTTTTGGCAGTATGAAGATAAAAAAGCCCCGAGGAAAACCTCGGGGCTTAGAACTATCTGAAAGTCAGAAGATTACTGAATAAGTACCCTGCCTGTTTCGATACGGTTACCATTGAAATCGGTAAGGTCTACTGTGTAGATACCTTTACCATGATTGCTCAGGTCAACAAACATATCAGCGTAAGGAGCGGTGATAGGGTAAGTTTTCCAATAAACCCTTGCGCCTTTACTATCATAAATTGTCAGTGTACGTGGCCCCTGGAATGTAGGGCTGGTATTCTTATCATGATACCTTACGTGGAACTGACCATTAGATGGGTTAGGATAGATAAACAACTTGGTAGTTGCAGAATCTTTGATAGTGATAGAAGCTGAAGTTGAGCTACAGCCATTACCATCAGTTACTTTAACACTGTAAGTACCCAGTGCATCTACACCGATACCTGTAACAGTATTCGTAGTAGCACCAGCCAGAACGGAACCATTGTATGTCCATACATAAGTGGTGGCATTGGTTGGAGCCGGATTAACAGCTACAACTACCGAAGTGGTGATACCCGGGAATACCGCTGTAGTCGGAGCAGCCGCGATATTCAATACCGGAGGAGCGTTAACTGTAAGTGTACCTACAGAACTGAAGATTGTTGAGCTACAAGCAGTAACATACAAAGAATCTTTAAACTGGTAGCCATTCATAGCTGCAGTAGCACCTGTGATGGTTAACACGTTTGTAGTAGTACCACTGTATGGAGCAGCATTAGGAACGTTAACAAATGTAGCGCCGCCGTTTGTGCTGTATTTCCATTGGTGACGAATACCAGCGCCGCCAGTTGGTGCAGTTGAAGTGAACATAGCATTTCCGCCGATACATGTTGCAGCATTAGCAACAGTAGATGTACCGGAGATAGCCTGATTCAAAGTAACAGGGATGATAAGTTCTGCAGTTGTACATGGAGTTGGTGTAGTTACAGTAACTCCGTAGTTGTTTACGCCGTTGGTCAATGGTTTAACATATACAGTTGAAACCGGTGTACCAGCAACATATGCAGTAGTAGCAGCAGGGTTGGTGAAGATAGTACCTGCAGGGCCTGTCCATACGCCTGAAGCAACAGATGGAGCTACATAAGTAATATCAATTGACCAGTTCTGCAAAGTACCTGCATCCGGAGAACCCAGATCGTAGATACCTAAAGTGTAGTTACCGTTAGGTACTGAGTAAAGACCGGCAAAAGTCAATACGTTCGCATTGGTAGCGCTCAATGAAGTAGGAGCTGTTGGAGCTGTACCAGGAGCTGTAGGAGCATCTGGTTTGAACAGACCTGTCCAAGGGTTAGAACCGCTAACCAAAGTTGCAGTACCTGTAGAACCGATATCAGTGTTTACGAAACCGGTTGTAGCACCGGAACCGCCTGTTGAAGTCAAACCATAATCAAGGTTAAGAACGTTTCCGTTAGGAGCTTTCAACGCCACCACCAGATCACCGATCCAAGGGTGAGCAATGTTCAGCCTTACTTTCATACCAGTGATCACTGATCCTGCTGGTAAAGTAACCGGTATTGCGTTAGTGATACCAACTGCAGTATTAACATCAGGAATGCTTAAGTTAACCGCACCTGAGCTGAAGGTAGTTGTAACAGCAGCAGAGATTGGGTTGGTAATGCTCAATTGCTGGATTGCACCAGTACAGATTGAAGCAGAAGTAGGAGTTACTGTTGCAACCAATGCATTAACAGTAAGTGTTGCAGCATTGCTGAAATCAATACCTGTACAAGCGCCTTTATAAACAGCCCTGTATTGATATCCGTTCAAAGCACCGCTTGCGTTGGTAATTACAAGAGAACTTGTATTTACACCACTGTAAGGAGCCGCTGCCGGAACATCATTCCATACGCCTGTAGCACTTGTCCTGTACTCCCAGTATACTGTTGGCAGAGAACCTGCAACTGCAACTGTGAAAGTAGCATTGGAACCGCAAGCGATTGTCTGGCTGGTAGGTTGAGTAGTAATAGAAGCTGCAACACATGGAACTAGGTTCACTGTGTAGTCTTCAGTTTCACCATAAGCGAAAGTAGTACAAGCATCAGCGCCAGTGATGGCAGTGCTCCACCTGCACCTTACCCTCATACGGGTTGTACCCGGAGTAACGGTAGAAGGTACGATGATATCTTTGCTTACAACACCACCGGTAGCACTTGCACCGATCAATGTGAATTCAGAAGCTTCAAAAGTACCGTTCCTGTTATAATCAATCCATACAGCTGCATTTTCAGGCAGTAAGAACGGAACGTCAAGTGTTACTTTGATATTGTTACTTGCACCGATGATAACATCTGGTACAGTGATAGCAGGATTGATGGTGTAGTTCGCATAACCATTAGCGCTACAAGTTGAAGTATTGTTAAGAGTACCCAAAGATACATTCAAAATAACATCCCCATCTGTACAATCAGAAGTAGCCGGGATGCAATAACAACCTGATGGAGGAGTTGCGGCAACCTGTACCGGTGTAGAAGTGCCATTAGCTCCGCTACATGTAACCACTGCCTGATAGAACGTTGTTGTGCTCAAAGTAGAAACGCTGTAGGTGGCAGATGTAGCACCGGTAATGTTAGTGAATGGACCTGTCGCAGAAGGGCCAGACTGCCATTGGTAAGTTACACCAATACCAGTTGTAGCATTCTGCAAAGAAAGAGTGAATGGAGTATTAGGACAAACACTTGCAAGTGTAGTCAGGGTATTACCCGGAGCAGGAGTACCTGAACATGGAGTACCGGTTGCAGTGTAATCGATCTGGAAAGGGAAATCCTGTGGCCCAGCATCAGTTACAGGTGTCCATGTAGCAGCATTAAGATCATGTTGCATAGCATTGTTACCTGGCTGAGTAGCACTTCCTAAAACTGTTTTAGCAGGAGAGAAGTTGCTCGCTCCTGGAGTTACAGTTCCGTTCTGCCATTCTACCCAGTAAGTACCTGCAGGTAGTGATGTAACGATAGTAGCTTCTATCTTCCAGATCTGGCGGGTTGTCCCTACTGCACCTGGAGCGATACGATACATGCTCGCAGTGGTAGAACTTGCAAAACGGTTGGTGGTTAAATTACCAAAAACCGGTGTTGGGGTGCCTGTAGAAGGGTTCGTGTTGAAGATCTGAACCCTGATGTCGTTGAAAGGCGATGTTGAACCTGTTGCGCCCGTTGAATAAGCGTAAAAGGTGAATTTTGTTGTGTTCCAGGTCTGACCGGCAGGAACAGTAAAATCATCCGCGAGCGTAAAACCAGCGCCGATATTTGCTCCCGAACCGTAACCTGTGTTAGCACCCTGAAGCTCACTCCATGTGAACCCCGCAGGTGCGGTATTTCCTCCGCTGGATGTAGCACCCGTGCTAAGCGGCCCATTGATGTAGGGCTGAGCTTTCAGCACCCCAGCAATAAGCAGTAACAAGCCAAGTGTCATGAAAGTTTTGAAAGACCTCCTGACACTTTTCAATGTAATTTTGGATTGCATAAATGAAAGTTTAGTGAATTTAAATAATTGAAATTGATAGGCAGCAGACGCAGAAGAGTAGCTGCCGGAACTGTTAGTTTATTGAACGAATTCTTGTTTTGGTGAGCTTACTTTTACAGCTTTACCAGCAGTATTTGCAGCTTTTTTCTGCTCAAGGCGTTTCTGGTTAAAAGCTTTCTGTTCTGCAGAAGGAGCCGCCGTTGCAGAAACCGGAGTCAGTTTCTTTGCACTTGCCTTCTTCCCTTCCTGGGCAGATGCAGAAGCTACCATAGCAAAGATCATCATAGATGCAGCTAGTAGTTTTTTCATTGTGTTTAGTTTAAAATTAAAAATGTAAGTTTTTGATTTGTAAAATAAATGTTATTATTTCAGACAAATATACCTGTTTTTATAATAAAAAAATCGTTTTTTAAATGCCTGGGGTCTTTGGGTAAATGTTAATATGTATCCTGTTAATAACTAAAGGTTAACTGCCATATTTCATCCCGTGCTCATTAAAACAGAAGTATTATAAAATGACGCCATTTGATTCTGCAGGTTTTTTATTGCCCAGATCAGGGAAAAGGGCGGCGTAGATTTTTTTTGGCGAAAAACATATATATAAACGTCGGTTTTTTATTCCAGCAGGGCTATTTCCAGTTCATTTATCTTTAAATTGCACACTCTATTTCTTTAATCAATCATTTGATGCCTGGCTTAATTACAAGATTTAAGGAATCCCGCTTTGTAAAAGGCATAGTTTATGCGATCGTGGGGATCTTCACGTATCCCGGAATAAATATCATCAACAAACTCGAGATCCGCGGAATGGAAAACCTGAAGAATCTTCCCAACAGAAGGGTATTGTTTGTAAGTAACCACCAGACTTACTTCGCGGACGTCATCACTTTTATACATATTTTTTGTGCCAACATGTGGGGAAAGACTAACCGCCTCGGGTTACCATATTACTTGTTATGGCCATTTACGCGGATAAAATATGTTGCCGCAGAAGAGACGATGAAAAGTAACTGGCTCACCAAGATATTTACATTGGCCGGAGCACTTACCGTAAAGAGGACCTGGCGTGCCGAAGGCGGTGAAGTCCGCCGTGGGCTTGATCCCGGCGATACGAGGAAGATCGAACGTGCACTGGATGATAATTGGGTGATCACTTTCCCGCAGGGAACCACCAAGCCGTTCGCCCCCGGGCGCAAAGGCACCGCTTTTATCATCAAACAAACAAGGCCCATCGTAGTTCCCGTCGTCATCAGCGGTTACTGGAGAGCCTTCAATAAAAAGGGCTTGAAATTTAAAAAGAAAGGCACAAAACTATCAGTCACTTTCAAGCCTCCGCTGGAAATAGATTACGAAGCCTCTACAGAAAGCATTCTTGAAAAGATCATGGATAGCATCGAGCAAAGCAGGGAGCATATGCTGAAGAGCAAGCATCATTTGCTGACACCAATGGATAAATGATTGATCTATGATCTATGATCTGAAAATCTATGATATAAAGAACTTGCTTTCATATCATACATCATACATCATAGATCATACATCGTTTTACTTCCCGAATAATGCTTTCAGCTCTTCTGCTTCTTCCGGTTTCATTTTACCACCTAATATCAGCCTCAATTGCCTTCTTCTTAAAGCACCGTCGAATAAGGCTTTTTCTATATCGGTTTCGGGTATCAGTTTATTTACAGGCCTGGGTTTGCCGTTAGGGTCAAGTGCCACAAAAGTATAATAAGCTTCATTGCTTTTGTAACGGTATTGCTGTATCGCATCCTCTCCCCATACATTCATATGCACTTCCATACTGCTGGTGAAAGCCCTTGTTACTTTGGCTTCTATGTGTACCACATTACCGATTTTGATAGGAGTTTCAAAAGAAATATTGTCTACAGATGCTGTCACAACAGGTGCTGCGCAATGTTTCATCGCTGCCAGCGCTGCCGCGATATCCATCCAGTACATCAATCGGCCACCCATCAGATTACCAAAATTATTCGTATCATTTGGAAGCACCAGTTCGGTCATTACCACCAGTGAATCCTTCGCATTTTTTTCCATGCCGCAAAGGTAGAGTTTAGGGATTAGAGTTTAGAGTTAGGATGGAAGAAAGTTTAGAAGGTTTAGGGGGTTTAGAAGGTTTAGAAGGTTTAGGTGATTTGGGCGAAATGCTCAGCAAACAAACATTCAACTAACAACGAACTTCTAAACCTCCTAAACCTTCTAAACCCCCTAAACCTTCTAAACCCCCTAAACCTTCTAAACCTTCTAAACCCTAATCTCTAAACTTTAAATTTGGTAGTTCGTTCCGCTTTGCAGAATTTCGGCCTTCCAATCTTTGTTATATGATATCATTTGATAATACTGAATACGCCTTCGCTTACAAAACCACTAAAGAACTCAAACGTGCCAATTTCCTTTTTTCTTCCATGGGCAACCCTTTGCTGCTGAATACTGGATTGAAACTGATGCCGATGGCGATGAAACTTCATTTTCCATTTACTAAATCCATCATCCGTCAAACCATCTTCAAACAATTTGTTGGTGGCGAAACATTGGAACAGACCGCGGTGGTTGCCGACAAACTGGGTAAATACAATGTGCAGGTAATATTGGATTACGGAGTAGAAGGTGGCGATGATGGCGAAGCTGGTTATGATCATGCGACAGAAGAATTCATCAAGGTGATCAATTACGCCGCTACGCAAAACAATATTCCCTTGATGAGTATCAAAGTCACTGGTATCGTACGTTTTGGCTTGCTCGAAAAAATCGACAACGGCATGAACAGCAATGAAGGCACGCTGATGAAACGTTATTACAAAGTGGTCGGCCTGCTGGGCAATGATGAAAAAGCAGAGTGGGAAAGAGCTGTTGCCAGGCTGGTGAAAATTTGCGAAACAGCCAACAGGAAAAAAGTAGGGGTGCTGGTGGATGCGGAAGAAACATGGATCCAGGATCCGGTAGATGCGCTGACGATCCTGATGATGGACAATTATAATAAAGAGAAAGTAGTGGTGTATAATACGATCCAATTATATCGCCATGACAGGCTCGCATTTTTAAAAGCCAGTCATGAAGCAGCCACCGAACGTGGATTTGTACTTGGCGCAAAATTGGTCCGCGGCGCCTACATGGAAAAAGAAAGAAAACGGGCCGCCGAAATGGGCTATCCTTCACCGATACAACCTTCCAAAGAAGCATGCGACAAAGATTATAATGAAGCTGTGGAATTCAGCATTGAACATCTTGAAAATATCGCCGTTATTGTTGCTTCCCACAACGAATACAGTAATCTATACGCTACGCAATTGCTGGATAAAAAAGGCCTTCCGCACAACCATCCCCACGTGCATTTTTCGCAACTATATGGCATGAGCGATAATATCACTTTTAACCTGGCAAAAAGCGGCTGCAGCGTGAGCAAATATCTTCCGTTCGGCCCGATAAAAGATGTGGTCCCTTACCTGATGCGCAGGGCGCAGGAAAATAGTTCCGTTGCCGGGCAGACCGGAAGGGAACTGGGCTTGATCAAGAAAGAACTGGAACGAAGAAAAGAAAATGGCTGATGGGTTATTTATAATGTATAAATTGCTGTATTACTTCAACCAAAAATAATTTTATGAGTTACCAACAAGACGTTATTCAGTCCGAAGAGATCGAAGTGCAAAAACTTCCTACGGGACTAAATGTATTGACCATTCTTTCGATCATCTGGACAGTGCTCCAGTTTGTCGGTTCGGTATGGGGTTTCATCAGTGCTAAAAAGAACTTTGACGAAAAAGACAAGGTTCTGGAACAGTTGAAAAGTCCCGACATGCCTAAGTTTGCAAAAAGTATGATCGGCGACCCGGATCAGTTTATCAACACCGTTACAAAAAGTTACGAAAACAGGATCCCTATCCTCATCGTAGGATTGATTGCTGCAGCGCTATGTTTTTACGGTCTTTTAGAAATGCGTAAGCTACGCAAACAAGGGTTTTTGCTCTACACCATCGGGGAATTGCTGCCATTTTTAAGTATGGCCATGTTTATCGGTACATATTCTATTTCAGGGATCATGGCGGTTTTGATGATGGTAATAGCGCTTGTATTCATTGTCCTTTATGCATCTTACAGGAAGAAGATGGTGAATTGATCAGCTCATTTACGCAATAATTTGTAGATCTTTATTGCGCTCATCAAAATAAGAATGAACAATACCAGTCCGAGTACACCCCATACAAGGCTCATGCTTTGTTTTACGGATACGATCATCACGATAGCCACCAGGAAAATGGTGGCTATTTCATTCCATATCCTCAATTGCTGAGAAGTATATCTGAAGATTCCACGTTGCTGTTGGTTGTATATTTTTTGTAAGGAAAAATGGTAAAGATATAGTCCCGCAACGAAGCCCAGCTTGATCCACAGCCATTGCTGCATGCTGCCATAAAGCAATCCCATCCAGGTGCCAAAGATCAGCGTCAGCACTGCTGATGGCCAGGTGATCCCCATCCACAGGCGTTTGGTCATGACGCCGAATTGTTTTTGTAAAATACTTTTATCCGGCTCCGGTTTTTCATTCGCCTCGGTGTTGTAAATGAAAAGCCTTGGGATGTAGAACATACCGGCAAACCAGGTTACGATGAAGATGATATGGATGGCTTTGATGTAGAAGTACATTGGGTGAAACGGTGAATGGTGAATGGTGAAAAATTTAAGCGTCCATAGTTGTTTGAATATTTTAAATCAAGACGTTTTCTGGTTTATTAATCCACATAATATTCTAAAACATTTTGCTGTAATTAATTTCAGTTTTTCTGTAGGGTAATCCGTGAAATAATTCAGACTTTCCGCAATATCAAAAGCTGCATCGAGTTCAATCATTGAGCCTCTAGATATTTCGTAAAATCTTTTTCTTTCAATTAGTGATTTTCTTGACGAACCTTCCGCAATATTTAAATGTACAGATAAAGCAGCTCTTCTTATCTGAGACGACATGGAGAATTTTTCTTCTGGTGGCAAATGTTTTGAAAATTTATAACATTCAATAACAAATTCTTTTGACGCTGAATAAGCATCCAGTTTTTGATGATTGAGTGTTAAAAACATCGGAGTTGATTGAACTGGCAATTTACCCTTAGAAATCTAAGTTTCCTACTAAATAAAATTTAGTGCAAAAATGATTTTCCCATCTAGCAAACTTTCCTACACAATTGGACTTCAAAGATTTCACCATTCACTATTCACCATTAACCATCTCCTGAAGCGCATCTACCCACTTCGGCTCCAGGTTCATACACGGTATCATCCTGTATTCCTCTCCCCCCGCATTCAAAAAACTCTCCTTGCCACGCATCGCTATCTCTTCCAGCGTTTCCAGGCAATCGCTTACGAATGCCGGGCAAAGGATCAGTAATTTTTTGATTCCTTCTTTTGGCATTTCTTCCAAACGTACATCCGTAAAGGGTTCCAGCCATCCCTTGCCGAGGCGGCTTTGAAAGGAGATACTGAATTTATCTTTTGGTATGCCCAGTTTTTCTGTCACCAGGCGGGTGGTGGTAAAGCATTGATGGCGGTAACAATGTGCATGTGCCGGCGATGGAGTAGTGCAGCAATCTGCAGATGCCAGGCAATGCGTTCCTGTGATATCACTTTTTCGGATATGCCTGCCCGGTACGCCGTGGTAACTGAACAAAATATGATCATATTCCTGATCGAGATATGGCTGCATGCTTGCAGCAAGCGCCTCAATATAACTTTCGTTGTTGTAATACGGTTCTACAAATTTCAGTTTGAATTTATATCCATTTTTTTGATGGATTTCTTTTGCGTATTCTACCGCCGTTTCATAACTGCTCATCGCATAATGCGGATACAAAGGAACTGCAATGACTTCTTCTAATTCAGGTGCACGCTGAAGCAATTTTTCAAATCCATCTTCAGGTGATGGGTTGCCATAACGCATTCCTATTTCCACCGGTTCTTCTACATGCTCCTGCAAAGCATCACGCAATTGTTTTGTCAGCAACACCAATGGTGATCCGTCTTTCGTCCAGATCTCTTTATATGCCTCGGCAGATTTAGGTGCTCGCAATGGTGTGATGATCCCCTTTACCAGCAAGAGGCGAAATAAGTATGGCTTGTCGATCACCCGCTCATCCATCAAAAACTGATTGAGATACCTGCGCACATCTTTTACTTCCGTACTATCCGGTGAACCAAGGTTCATCAATAAAATTCCTCTTTTGTGTTTGCTCATGTTTGAAAAATATTTGCAAAGGTAGGGGAACAATCAATTGCCCCGGATTTAAGTCCGGGGCAATTGATTGTTCATGAAGATAAATTTTCAAATTCACCGGCAACCTTATGTTGCAGTATTACGATATTTTGTAATAGTGACGGGTGCCGGATTACAGAAGAGTGTTTCTCTAAACTTCAATCCCTGATCTCTGCACTAATATGACACTTCAATGACATACAAATTTCATTTCCCGACTTTGTACAAGTAATTTTGCAGCAGAGAAAATTTTAGACCTAACCAGAATAATGATAGCAGAACCAGTCACCGATATTTCTTCCTTTTTTATAGCAGGGATCAACTATAGAAAATCCGATGCTTCCATACGTGGCCAGTTCTCCATCAATATCCAGCAATACAGGCAACTGATCGCCTCCGCTGAAAGTTTCAATATCAAAAACCTTTTTGTTCTTTCCACCTGCAATCGCACGGAGATCTATGGCTTTGCAGAAAATGCACATTCACTTGCAAAATTGCTTTGCACACACACCGAAGGTTCTCTGGACACTTTTTCTGAAATGTCATATACCAAACAGGGTGTATATGCCATCGAGCATTTATTCAACGTAGCAGCGGGCCTCGACAGCCAGATACTTGGCGATTACGAAATTGTGGGACAGATAAAAACAGCGGTGAAATTTTCAAAAGAACATTTGCTGATCGATACTTATCTCGATCGCATCATCAACGAAGTATTGGCCGCGTCCAAAAATATACGCACCAACACACATCTCAGCAGCGGAACCGTTTCGGTTTCTTTTGCTGCGGTACAATACATCCGTCAGCATTATAAAGATACTGCTGGCAAAAATATTTTGCTGGTAGGTACCGGCAAGATCGGCATGAACACATTCCGCAATATTGTCGATTACCTGCCGGAAACAAAGGTAACGCTTGTTAACCGCTCTATTGAAAAAGCCGCTGCTCTTGCAAAGGAGAACGGTATCGCCTATGATAGTTTTGATAACCTTGCTCAATGTATTGAAGACGCGGATGTAATCATCGTAGCTACGAATGCGCCGGAGCCTATCATTCATGAGCATCATTTTTCCTCAAAGAAAAATAAACTGGTGATCGATCTTTCCGTACCTTTCAATGTAGCGGCATCGGTGCATGATTGTGATCTGGTAACACTGATCAACATTGATGAACTGAGCAAGATCAATGATGTGACGTTGCAAAAACGTGCGGCGGAAATACCAAAAGTAAAAGCGATCATCAACGAACATATCGAAGGGTTCATGGAATGGCACCAGATGCGCAAAAATGTGCCGGTGCTGAAAACAGTTAAGCAACATTTATTGCAGATACAATCCTGCGACGCTACCAGTTCTTTCAGCATCAAACCGCTGGAAGAAGAAAAAATTCAAAAAGTGATCAACGGCATGGCCGTAAAAATGCGTACGCAAAACCAACGCGGGTGTAATTATATCGAAGCGATGAACGATTATATTTCTACCGCTTCCAATTAAAAAAATGCAGTCAGTTATCAAGATAGGAACCAGGGAAAGTGAACTGGCCGTGTGGCAGGCTACCATGGTGAAAGAAATGCTCGAAGCCGAAGGGCATGCGGCAGAATTAGTTTATATCCGCAGCGAAGGCGATATAGACCTCAAAACCCCGTTGTATGAAATGGGCGTGCAGGGGATTTTTACCCGTAGCCTCGACATCGCATTACTCAACAATACCATCGACATCGCCGTACATTCCATGAAAGATGTACCCACGCAATTGCCCGAAGGTATTGCACAGGCGGCGGTAATAAAACGTGGAAATCATAAAGATCTTTTTGTGGTCAATGGGTCGCCGGAGCAATGGGTGCACGAAGCCATGCGTGAATTTTCTGCCGAACCTTTCATTGAAAACATCGATGGTTCCTCCATCAGGTTTTCGGAGTTACTGCTTTCTTATTTTAATGAATTCATTCAATCGCTGAATGTACCTTCCACCCCGATATTTACGCACAAACCCATCGATCCCTTTTCGCATACACCCATTCAGCCATACACTCACACGCTCATTGCCACCAGTAGTATTCGTCGAAAGGCGCAGTGGCTGCACCGTTATCCAAACAGCAGCATCGAAAATATTCGCGGTAACGTGAATACACGGTTGCAAAAAGTTGCGGACAGCAGTTGGAAAGGTGCCATCTTTGCGGCAGCGGGATTGGAAAGAATTAATAAACGGCCCGCAAATGCGATTGAACTGGATTGGATGTTGCCCGCTCCTGCACAGGGCGCAGTGATGGTGGTAGCAAAAAACGAAAGCTCAGAAATCTTATCTGCTTGCGCAAAATTAAATGATGCCGGTACCGCCTTGTGCACAAAAGTGGAACGTGATTTTTTACGTCAGCTACTGGGCGGTTGTTCAACACCCATCAGCGCATTGGCGCAGATACATAATGATGAAATTCATTTTGAAGGGAATATTTTATCACTGAATGGAAAAGAAAAAGTTTCTGTTCAGCAGACTTTCCATAAAAAAGATGCAGAAGAACTTGGTTTAAAAATGGCGGACGAATTATTAAATAATGGCGGTGCCGCTATTGCACAAAGCATACGTGATGGAAAATAATATTCAAATACTTTGTACACGTGACCTTCCGGAAACATTGCTGGAAGGTGCTGCCGCAAAAAATGTGAATATTGAAATACTATCTTTCATTGCAACCGAACCCATCGAAACGGTAGAAGTACAGCAAGAGATTGAAAATGCTTTTTTACTTTCAACGGCAGTGGTATTTACCAGTATGAATGCAGTGGAAGCGGTAGCTAAATATCTGTTAGAAGAAGATCGGCCCGATTGGAAAATATATTGCATCGGCAATACTACCAGAAAACTGGCGGAAAAATATTTTGGCGATTACAGCATCGCAGGTTTTGCGGAAGATGCGATAGCATTGGCGAAATTAATTGTTGAAGAAGGAGAAACGGATGAAACGGTATTTTTTTGCGGTACTAAAAGGAGGGATGAATTACCCGATTTTTTGCGTGGCAATAATATTTCTGTAGATGAAATTGTGGTGTACGAAACAGTTGAAGTGCAGCATAAGATCTCAAAACAATATCATGGAATATTATTTTTTAGCCCGAGTGCGGTAGAAAGTTTTTTCATGATCAATCAGGCGCCGGAACAAACTATTTTTTTTGCCATAGGAAAAACAACCGCTACGGCCATCAGGAAATTTACAAATAACAGGATACTCATTGGCGACCAGCCAGGCAAAGAAAATCTGGTGGAAGCTATGCTGGAATATTTTGGTGTAACGTGATGCTCGTGCTTAGCGATCCCTTTTTGCTGACAATCACTAACCCGTCACCCGCCACCAGAAACTTTATTAGATACTAACAAATAAAAATAACTTTTTTACATACATCATACATCATACATCATACATCATACATTTTCCATGTTACAAAACGATTTACTATTAAGGGCATTACGCGGCGAAGAAACAGAACGTGTTCCGGTTTGGATGATGCGCCAGGCAGGGCGTTACTTACCCGATTATCTGAAGTTGAAAGCGAAATATGATTTTTTTACCAGGGTAGAAACTCCCGAACTGGCGACTGAGATCACCTTGCAGCCGATTGATCAGGTTGGGGTGGATGCTGCGATCATTTTTTCAGATATCCTGGTAATACCTCAGGCGATGGGCAAACAGGTGTTGATGGAGGAAGGCCGCGGGCCATCATTGCCTTCTGTGATCGCAACTCAGCAGGATGTAGATGCACTCATCACCGAAGGCGTGGAAGAAAGTTTGAAATATGTGATGAAGGCACTGACGCTGACCAAAAAAGAGCTCAATGGACGTGTGCCGCTGATCGGTTTCGCGGGTGCGCCTTGGACGATACTTTGTTACATGGTTGAAGGAAAAGGCAGCAAGACCTGGGACAAGGCAAAACAGTTTGTTTACACCCAGCCTGCAGTAGCACATAGCCTTTTGCAAAAGATCACTGATATAACGATCGCATATCTCAAGGCACAGGTGAAAGCAGGTGCGGATACTGTGCAGGTCTTTGATAGCTGGGCCGGCTCTTTGAGCCCGGCGGATTTTAAAGTATATGCACAACCATACCTGTTGCAAATAGCCGATGCATTAAAAGATGATGCGCCGGTGATCTTATTCCCAAAAGGGACCTGGTATGCATTGAAAGATCTTGCGGAAAGCAGTGCTTCGGGTATTGGCATCGACTGGTGCGTATCGCCGCAAATGGCACGCGAATTCACCGGGAATAAAATAACTTTGCAAGGCAATTTTGACCCTTCAAAATTGCTGGCGCCAATTCCGGAAATACGAAAGGCGGTTAAAGAAATGATCGATGGATTTGGAAAAACACGTTACATCGCAAACCTCGGACACGGCATCATGCCGAATGTGCCGGTAGATCATGCTAAGGCTTTTGTGGAAGCTGTGAAGGAATTCGGTGTCAGATAAAATAATGCGAAGATGAATAAGACCACGACAAAGGAATTCAGAGAAAGATGGATCAATTATATCCATTTGCTGCAGGAAAATATCTGTACCTCACTGGAACGTATAGACGAAAAAGAAACGTTTGGAAAAGACGAGTGGGAGCGCCTCGAAGGAAGAGGTGGTGGTGGATTGACAAGAACGATCACAGATGGAAATGTTTTTGAAAAAGGAGGAGTAAATACTTCCGTGGTGTTTGGTTCAGTGACAGAAAAGATGCGGGGATTGCTGAATAAAGAAAATGCAGCAAGATGGTTTGCGGCTGGTTTGTCATTAGTGATACATCCGTTGAATCCTTACGTACCAACAGTGCATGCTAACTGGCGTTATTTTGAATTATATGATGATGCCGATAATGTGATAGATCGGTGGTTTGGTGGTGGTGCTGATCTTACGCCATATTATTTATTTGAAGAAGATGCGATCCATTTTCACCAGACATTAAAAAACGCCATCGATCCTTTTGGTGAAAATATTTATGCAGAATACAAAAGGAATTGTGATGAATATTTTACCAATACTCATCGTAATAATGAAACACGTGGAATAGGTGGTGTATTTTATGAACATCTTCGTCCGGAGGATGAAGCCGCAGCGGAAGGTCTGTTGAAGTTTCAGCAGGCGAACGGGAATGCATTTGTAAATGCGTATTTGCCTATCGTTGAAAAAAGAAAACAAAATGAATTTGGTTCAACTGAAATCGAGTGGCAGGAGATCCGTCGTGGACGATATGTAGAGTTCAACCTTGTCCATGATCGCGGTACTTTGTTTGGGTTAAGAACCAATGGGCGCACAGAAAGTATCCTCATGAGTTTGCCGCCAAGGGCAAGATGGTTGTATGATCATCATCCCGAAGCAGGAAGCAGGGAAGATGAATTGTTACAGGTTTGTCTGCATCCCAAAGATTGGTTGAATAATACTATCAGCGAACAAGAAAAGAATGAATGGGCAAGGAAATCGAATTCCTGCTAAATTGATCCAACCATAAAATAATTTCGGCCACTTCGTGCCTTAGTGTCTTTGTGGTTCTAAAATTTACAATATGATATTGCAAAGAAGAAATCGCATACTTCGGGTAAGCCCCGCTATCCGCTCGATGGTAGCGGAAACGATATTGACACCGGCGGACTTCATCGCGCCGTTGTTTATTGACGAAGGCGAGGGCGTGTCTACCGAAATTCCTTCCATGCCGGATTATTACAGGCGTAGCATTGATCTTACGATAAAGGAAGTAAAGGAGCTATGGGGTCTTGGAATAAGATCCGTTCTGCTTTTTGTAAAAAGTAAAGATGAACTCAAAGATAATACCGGCAAAGAAGCGTGGAACAGCGATGGCCTGATGCAACGCAGCATCAAAGGCATCAAAGATGCAGTACCCGGAATGTACGTGATGACGGATGTTGCACTCGATCCGTATTCATCTTACGGTCATGATGGTATCGTAAAAGATGGACAGATCGTGAATGATGAAACTGTGGATGCATTGGTAAAAATGAGCATCAGCCATGCAACTGCGGGAGCCGATATGGTAGCACCCAGCGACATGATGGACGGCCGCATCGGCGCCATCCGCGAAGGATTGGAACAGAATAATTTCATCAATACAGGCATCATGGCTTACAGTGCCAAATACGCTTCCTGTTTCTATGGCCCTTTCAGGGATGCATTGGATAGCGCTCCTGGCTTTGGCGACAAGAAAACTTACCAGATGGATTTTGCCAACCGCATTGAAGCGGTAAAAGAAACCTTGATGGATGTGGAAGAAGGAGCTGACATTGTGATGGTGAAACCAGGGCTTCCTTACCTCGACATTGTACGTGAGGTAAAGAATGCTGTTGATGTTCCGGTGAGTGTTTATAATATCAGCGGTGAATACGCCATGATAAAAGCGGCGGCACAACGGGGATGGATAGACGAAAATAAAGCCATCATCGAAACGCTTACTTCCTTTAAAAGAGCGGGAGCTGATCTGATAGCGACTTACTTTGCAAAAGATGCGGCTAGACTAATGAATGGATAATTTTATAATGGATAATGTATAATGATACATTCATTTTAAACTGTCATCAATAATTGAAATGTTCAAACCTGGAACATTATCCATTATTCATTATATCATTATCCATTAACAGACCTTAAAAACTTCAAACAATACAATGAAAATTTCTAATAGCAAAAAACTTTTCGACCGTGCCCAGCTCTCTATTCCCGGCGGCGTAAATTCTCCCGTGCGTGCCTTCAAAAGTGTAGGCGGGACGCCTGTTTTCATCGAAAAAGCGAAGGGTGCTTATTTGTATGATGCTGATGGAAATAAATACATCGATTATATCGCCAGCTGGGGGCCGATGATCCTGGGGCATGCACACAAACCCGTTATAAGATCTATTCAGAAATATGCGGTGCATTCAACTTCTTACGGTGCACCTACAGAACTGGAAATTGAAATGGCAGAGCTGATCATCAGCATGGTGCCGGGTGTTGACTTGGTGCGTATGGTGAGCAGCGGTACGGAAGCATGCATGAGTGCATTACGACTGGCTCGTGGATATACGGGCAAAAATAAATTTATCAAATTCGAAGGTAATTATCATGGCCATGCAGATTCATTTTTGGTGAAAGCGGGAAGTGGGCTGGCCACGCTGGATATTCAAACTGTACCAGGTGTTACCGCCGGAGTGAGCCAGGATACTTTATCGGCGCCGTATAACGATATTGCTGCTGTTGAAAAACTTGTTGCCGAAAATAAAGGCCAGGTAGCAGCTATCATCGTGGAACCTGTTGCGGGCAACATGGGTTGTATCATACCACAAGCCGGTTTCCTGGAAGGTTTGCGCAGCATTTGCGATAAAGAAGATATCGTGCTCATCTTCGATGAAGTGATGACTGGTTTCCGTCTCGCAGCAGGTGGTGCGCAGGAAAGATTGAATATTGCCGCTGACCTTGTTGTGTATGGTAAAGTGATCGGTGGCGGGATGCCTGTAGGTGCGTTTGGAGGAAAAAGAAAAATCATGGAGCATATTGCCCCACTTGGAAACGTGTACCAGGCAGGCACTTTGAGCGGCAACCCGATCGCGATGATCGCCGGTTACACTACACTTCGGGAATTAAAAAATAAACCCGAAATATATCTTTCGCTGGAAGCGAAAACAACTTATCTGCGGGAAGGGTTGCATAAGGTTTTAAGCAAAAGCAATATTCCTTTTGTCATTAATCAGTTTGGTTCTATGATCAGCGTACATTTTTCAGATCAACCTGTAAAAGATTTTGCTTCCGCTTCGCAATGTGATATCGCAATGTTTAACAGGCTCTTTCATTTCATGCTGGATCATGGCGTATACCTGCCGCCATCCGCCTACGAAAGCTGGTTTCTTAATGATTCACTTAGCTATAAAGACTTGGATAAGACCATCAGGCTTTTCGGGAAATTTGTCAAATCAGAGAATAAAGAAAAGCGCTGATTTCAAAAGATAAAATGATTCCACAGATTATTTTCGCCAGGTGAAAATAAAAAATGCAGTTTATAGAGGATTAAGCAACTCTGCAAACTGCATTTTCGTTTTGCGTAGCAAAACAATCTGCGTGATACTGTTATCCATTTTTAATCTGTGATTATCTCTGTGCTTGGTGTTTCAATGTCTAAATCCGGAATTTTTACCCTGCTTATTTTTTGTTAGTTCCGCATGAAGTAAATTTATAGTTCAAACGAACAGCAAAATAAATTACCATGGAAAAAAGAAGACTGGGAAATTCAGATCTGAAAGTAGCGCCATTGGCTTTTGGGGGGAATATTTTCGGATGGACAGCAGATGAACAAAGATCTTTTGAATTACTGGATGGTTTTATCGGAGCAGGTTTTAATCTTGTGGATACTGCTGATGTGTACTCCAGGTGGGCACCGGGAAACAAAGGTGGAGAATCAGAAACTATCATCGGCAAGTGGTTAAAAAAACACGGCAACAGAAATAGTGTCATTATTGCGACCAAAGCCGGAAGTGATATGGGCGATGGTAAAAAAGGTGTTTCAAAAAAATATATACTCCAGGCAGCAGAAGCTTCACTTCAACGTTTGCAAACAGACCATATCGATCTTTATCAGACGCACTTCGACGATGAATCCACTCCGGTGGAAGAAACACTGGAAGCGTATGCACAATTAGTGAAAGAAGGTAAAGTACGGTGGATCGGGGCTTCCAACATGACTCCGGAACGTTTGATAGCTTCGCTGAAAGCAAGTAAAGACAATGGCTTCCCAACATATAAGACATTACAGCCACATTACAATTTGTATGATCGTGAAAAATTTGAAGCAGAATATGAACAGATCTGTCTCGATCATAATCTCGGGGTTTTGAATTATTATGCGTTGGCGAGTGGTTTTCTTACAGGAAAATATCGTAACGAAAATGATTTTAATAAAAGTGCCCGGGGTGGTGGAATGAGTAAATATCTTAACCCGCGTGGTTTTTCCATATTGGATGCGCTGGATAACATAAGTGCCAAATATAACACCACACAAGCTTCTGTATCATTGGCATGGTTGATGGCAAGGAAAAGCATCACTGCTCCAATAGCAAGCGCAACAAATATTGATCAGCTGGATTCATTCGTTAAAGCTGCAGTTTTGCAATTGACAGCGGATGATATAAATTTATTAGATCACGCCAGTGCCTGGAAATAATCACATAAAACTTTTTATATGAAAATCGTCATCGCTTCCGATCATGCAGGATTTATTTATAAAAATATTCTGCTGAAAGAATTGCAGGAAAAAGGTGTTGATATCACCGATCTTGGTGTTTACGACACCACACCAGCTGATTATCCCGATTGCGCAGAATCCGTTGCCAACGCTATTTCCAGCGGGCAGGCACAAAGGGGAATATTGATCTGCGGGAGCGGGGTAGGTGTAAGTGTGGCCGTGAATAAATTCAAAGGCATACGTGGAGGCGTTTGCCATGATACTTATTCTGCCCATCAGTGTGTGGAACACGATGATGCAAATGTATTGTGCATCGGCGAACGGGTGATTGGTATTGAACCTGCGAGAGAAATAGTAGCAGCTTTTTTAAATGCAAAATTTACCCATGAAGAGCGCCATCAGAGACGGCTTGATAAGATAAATGCTATCGAGGCAAAAAATATGAAATGATTCATTAAAAATTTGTTCCGCAGTGATGTATGATGCGGAACAAATTTTTTAGAAAATCTATGGTTCAATTTTGTTGACGATAATACGCAACCTGTTATCAAGGCTCATGGTATCGCCGAATAATTTCACTACTTCTCCTGATTTCAGTTGCCTGTAACCATTCTGCAGTTTTACCCTGCTGATGACTGCATCAAAATCTTTACCTGCATCATCTTTCAACGAAGCCGTATATCCATCTTTCCCAAATTCGATATTTTGTACGGTGCCTTTGGCAGAAAAGACTTTTGATGTGGTGCCGCAGGAAGTCATCACTATTGCGGAAAATAAAGCTAAGGCTGAAACTTTTAGTATTCTTCTTTTCATTTGAATCATTTTACGCAAAGTTAGAATTTCCTGTTCAGGCACAACGTTAATTAAATGAAAAGTATCTGCTATTCTTTTATTGAGGAATCATTGTCCTGAAAGTCAGGTTCACCCTTGGTTGCGTAACCTTTGTACTTTTGGGCAGACGGTGCAGCCAAAAAGTTTGGGTAGTATCTTTCATCACCAGCAGGCTTCCATGTTCGAGGATCAATGAAACTTTCCCGGCACTTTTTTTATGCTTAAAAGCGAATTTGCGTTCGGCGCCAAAACTCCAGGAAGCGATACTGCTGTTCTTTCCCAGTGCCTTTTCATCGTCGCTATGCCAGGCCATTCCTTCATCGCCATCGTGGTACAAATTCAGCAGGCAGGAATTATATTTTGTACCGGTCAGTTTTTCAACCATGGTTTTAAGCTCCAGCAATTCTTTTGTCCAGGGTAATGCAGTTTTGGTGATGTTGGAATAAGTATAGGAAAAATTGATATCAGCATACCATGCCACTTTTCTTTTGGTGATGATATGCTTTCCAAAGATGACTGCTTCATCATTTTTCCATTCTATATCGTTCAGTAATTTTTCAAGGTAATGATCTGCCTTTTTTTTGTCGATCACTTTTCCATAATAATTTACCGTGCCATCATAAGGCAATAAATTTTCTTCACTATCCGTAGGGAATAAACTCATGTCTTAAATTTTAAATAGATGCTTTTGCTGCTTCCCAGCCAATCATAGCTGCTTTTCGGTTACAGCCCCAGTGATAGTTCCCGAGTACGCCGGTAGATTGTATCACCCGGTGGCAGGGAATCAGGAATGCTACCGGGTTATCACCAACTGCAGAACCAACAGCTCTGGAAGCATTGGGGTTATTCAAAGTTTTTGCAATATTGCCATAAGTTGTCATCTGGCCCAAAGGTATGCGTAGTAAGGTTTCCCATACTTTTAACTGAAATTCGGTTCCCTTCAAATGTAACTTTACCTGCTCTGGTTTTTCCCATTTATCGGTAAAGATATGCAGCACATTTTGTTGTATGAGATCCGTCATTTGGTTGAAAACAGCTTTTGGAAATAGTTTTTGCAAAGACTCTAATTCCAATTCTCTGTCATCTGCGAAAGCCATATAACAAATGCCTCTTGCGGTGGAGGCTACCAGTATATTCCCAAAAGGACTTTCGGCAAAGCTATAATTGATCTTTAATGATTCTCCGCCGTTTTTGTATTCGCCAGGTGTCATGCCTTCAATATTGATGAAGAGGTCGTGTAGCCTTCCCGTTCCGGATAAACCGGTTTCTATCGCAGTATCAAATAAGGTCGTATCATTTTTTTTCAACACTTTTTTCGCATGTTCGATCGTGATGTATTGCAAAAACTTTTTCGGACTTACTCCTGCCCATTCTGTAAACAATTTCTGAAAGTGAAAAGGGCTCAGGTGGATGCTTGCGGCAATATCTTCCAGTTGTGGCTGCTCCCTGAAATGTTCCTGTATATAACCGATAGCGTTTTGTATGCGATCAAAGTCGGTGTTGGCCTGTGTTTTCATCTCTTTAAATTTATTACACAAAATTATAACACCCGATGATCTTCACCTACCCGAAACTTGCGGTGTTAGAGATCTTTTAAATTTTTTCTCTTGAAATGAACATAACGTTGATGCTTGGCCGAAGGGATCATCTGTACTGAATAGATACCCTTGTTTGCAGACAATAAATAAGCCATGATGCAGGCGATGCCAACATATAAACCACAATGAACACCGAAAAGTTCCATCGCCATTACAGTGCAGGCGATCGGTGTATTGGTTGCTCCGGCGAATACCGCGACAAACCCCATCCCTGCAAGCAATGCCACTGGCAGTGGGATCCATCCGGCGAGTGCACTTCCCAAAGCAGCGCCAATAAAAAATAGCGGAGTGACTTCCCCTCCTTTGAAACCTGCACCCAGCGTAATGATCGTAAACGATATCTTCAAGACGAAATCATACCAGTAAGCTTGTTGTTCAAATGATCTTACAATGAACGGTACACCCAACCCGATATAAGTAGTGCTATTTAAAAACCATATGCCAAATGCAATTAATAAACCACCAACAACCGGGCGTAACGGCATATACGAGATAAACTTTTTGAAGCAGTGCCCGGTAAAGTGTAATGATTTACTGAAAGCAGTAGCACAGATGCCAAATAGAATTCCTGCAAGGGCTGCATATACAATATTCAGGAATGAAATGTTAGGCACAACAGGAATGCTGTAATGTGTATGCGGGGCATGTAAAAATCTGGCCGTTGTATCAGCAATAAAGGCTGCCGAAACTACCGGTATAATCGCTTTCAGATCGATACGATTTATCAATGCGACTTCCAATCCAAATACAGCGCCGGCTACCGGTGTGCCAAATACTGATCCAAAACCTGCGGCTATAGCAGCCATCAATAATACCTTTCTATCGGTAGGGGATAGACGAAATGGTTTGCTGAATTGATCGGCTATGGAACCCGCCATTTGCAATGCCGTTCCTTCACGGCCTGCAGAGCCTCCGAATAAGTGGGTGATAAGAGTACCAATAAAAATGAACGGCGCCATTTTGAAAGGGATCACTTTTTGGGGCTCATAGATTTCTCCAATCAATAAATTGTTGCCTGCGGCAATATCCTTTCCATAATAATGATACAATAAGCCAATCGCCAATCCTGCAACCGGCAATAATGCAATGACCCAGCGATTACTTTCACGAACATCTGTTACATAATTGAGTGCATGCAAAAAAAATGCTGAAGCGATTCCAATGCAGATGCCGATGATCAAGGCAATAACCAGCCATTTTGCTAAATAGCGGATAAGGTCCACGAATGTTGTTGAATTTTTTGAAATCGGCTGATGTTGTGACATAATTTTCCTGGTTAAATGTAAAACATTTTAAGACCAGGCGCCATCAGCTTTTTAAGGTTCAATGTTGAAAGTTGCAAGTTCAAGGTTAGCTTACGGAATGGAAATACTTTCCCAGGTAGAAAGTATTTTCGATTGAAAGTATAACCTTGAACCTTGAACTTTCAACTTTTTACGGAGTACGATCGTCAAGGTCTTGCTCGGCCTGATCTTCATTCGACCAGTCTTGTAATGCATCTTTAACTTTATCAATAAAACCTTTTTCTCCTTCTTTCGGTGTTTTATCTGAAGCCGGATCTGTTGGTTGAGCAGCCGGATTTTCGGCAGGACTTCCACCGGTTTCGTTTTCGCCACCCGGGAAACGTTTAAAAAAGCTGGATGATTGTAGCATGATATTATTTTTAGATTTTCGAAACTTTGTTTCTATAAATCTAATCAATTTTTGTGCTAAAAACTAATCATAGCATAAACATTGGCTATCCTGGAAAAAAGCGGGATAATTATTGAGCAGCAGAAGCGAAGCTTTCTTTTATCTTACCCGAAAGATCTGTAGAGATCATACGTGCTGCAATGTTGATCATGTTTTTAAAAGCGGTAGCACCGGAAATCCCATGTCCGATGATCACTGGTTTGGCAACACCCAATACAGGTACGCCGCCATAACTTTCGAAATTGAATCTTTCGAAATGTTCGTCTTTGATATTGCGGCGTTGAACGATATCATGGATGCTTTCTGCAAGTTTAAGTACCACATTTCCTGTGAAACCGTCGCATACCATCACGTCAGTTTTATCCAACAGTATATCACGCCCTTCGATATTTCCGGTAAAATTGATCTGTTTATTTTCTTTCAACAAAGGATAGGTAGCTTGCGCCAACAGGTTGCCTTTGCCTTCTTCTTCGCCAAGATTTACCAGGCCAACTTTTGGATTTTCTGTTTTCAGAATATGTTCTGCGAACAATGATCCCAATACAGCAAACTGGTTGAGGTTTTCCGGTTTGCAATCTGAATTCAACCCGACATCTACCAACAATCCGAGCTTGCCATTTTCTCTCGGCATATAAGCACCAATAGTAGGGCGGAGCACACCTTCGATAGCTTTAATGCTGAACAATGCGCCCACCATCATTGCACCTGTATTGCCTGCGCTGATGAATGCATCCGCTTTGCCGGTTGCCAGTAAATGAAAACCGATCGCGATGGAGGATTGTTGTTTTTCCTTTAATGCCTTGGTAGGATGCTCGTGCATTTCAATCACCTGGGAGGCGTGCACGATCGTGTATTTACCTGCGGGAACAGGTTGATCCTGGATGTGTGACTGGATTTTTTCCTGATCACCGATCAGCAAAAGTTGGATATCCTCTTCGTTCTCTGCAAAAAATGCCGCAACGCCTTTCACTGCCTCAAGCGGGGCATAGTCGCCGCCCATCATATCCAGTCCGATCGTGATCATGCAAGAAAATTTTTAAATTAAAAATTCCAAAACCAGGCTTGAAGTTACTCAAACTTTAGTTTTGGAATTAAAATCTTTATGTGAGAATTACATAGCTCTCAATGGTGCTTTTTCAGCAACAACTTTTCCTTTATAGAACAATTTTCCTTCACTAACATGCGCCCTGTGGCGTACATGGATCGCACCTGTTGTGCTGTCGGTGCTTAAAGTAGCTTCAACTGCTTTGTAGTGTGTCCTTCTTTTTGCACTGCGTTGTTGACTATGGCGCCTTTTTGGATTTGGCATGACTGTTTATTTTTAAAATTAAAATTCTTTTTCAAGGTTCAAAAGTTCAAGAGGTTCAAAATGTTCAAAATGTTTTAACCTTTGAACTGTTGAACCTTTTCAACCTTTTGAACTGCCTAGTTCTCTTTGAACTTATCCAACCCTTTCCACAAGGTATTGGCATTGTGCTCTTCCTTCACTTCCATCTGCCTCAGTTTTTCAAGCACTTCATTATTACATTTCGATCCGCCTTTTTCATCTTCGCCGCACATACGTTGTGTAGGTACGCTCAGCATCGCGAATTCGTATAACCAATCGCTTACTTCAAGATGGCTTTCGGTACGTGCAATGTAAAAAACATCCGGATCTTCCTCATTCATATTCATCTCATCCGGATTATCCACGAGTTTTACCACTACGTGGAATTCATCCCAGAGATCCATCGTCAAAGGATTTCCGCATCTATCGCAACTCACATCGGCTTTTCCACCAACTTCAAACTTCAACAGCATGAAACCGGTATTTTTTTCGAGTGATAATTTCACATTTGCCTGTGCATTAGTGAAATCTTCAGCGCCTTTTTCAGCAAAGAACTTGTCGTCTAAATCGTAATTAAACTGATGAACGCCAGGCTTTAACCCCACAAACGCAATCTCGAATGCCCTCTTGTTAGCCATTGTGTTCTGTTTAAAGGACGGCAAAGGTAATAGAAAATTCTCAATTATACGTGTAAGATCAAGAGTTTTTCTACAAATGACCCGGCAAAGTTACAGTATTTAGCTAATTTTAAGCCATATGAAGCTCACCCGAAGGGCGGCCATCGCCATTATTTTGGTCATTTTGTGTGTTATTGTTCACTTTTATAGCAGCAGTTCAGCCCGTGTGGAGCAAGGATATAGCACGCATTTATATCAATACATCGCATTATTCCTGCGTACTTGTTTTGGCTGGATACCTTTCAGCTTTGGGGATATCTTATACGGTGTTTTATTTATCTGGTTGCTGATCAAGGCAGTACGATTTATACGAAATGTTTTCCGCAGGCGAACAATGACCTCATTTAAAGAACAGGCAGGGCGGAAATTGTTGAAATTGACTCTTTTGTTGAGTGTATTGTACCTGATCTTCAATATTTCATGGGGAATAAATTACAACCGCGAGGGAATCGCTTCGCAACTGGGATTAAAAATGGAAAAATATAGCCAGGAAGATCTCAAGCAATTAAACGGGATGCTGCTCGAAAAAATAAATCTTAGCAAAGAAGCTTTGATCCGTCAAAAGCGTATTTACCCAAACAACGATTCTCTCATCAGCGAAGTAAAAAATTCGTACGATCACCTGGCGCAGCAATATCCTTACCTGGCTTACCGGCATGTTTCGCTGAAACCATCGATATGGGGCTGGTTAGGTAATTATGCAGGTTTTTCAGGGTATTATAATCCTTTTACCGGTGAAGCGCAATTGAATACTATAATGCCAAAGTTTCTGTTGCCATACACTGCCTGCCATGAAGTGGCGCACCAGATCGGTTATGCCAAGGAAATGGAAGCGAATTTTGTGGGATACCTTGCCGCCAGTGCTTCTAAGGATACTTTGTTTCATTATTCCGTGTATCTCGATCTATTCAATTACGCCAACCGCAATCTTTATTTTACGGACTCCGCTGCCGCGGGAATGTACCGAAAGCAGCTTTCGCCGGCCGTAGTAGCGGATCTGAAAGAATGGATAGCATTCAGCCGCCGCTATCGCAACCCTGTAGAACCCATTATCCGTTGGGGTTACGGAAAGTTTCTCCGCATCAACCAGCAACCACAGGGGATATTGAGTTATGATGAAGTAACAGGTTTTTTAATAGCATACTATAAAAAATTTGGAAAGATCTAGAAGAATTAAGGATTAAGGACTAAAAATATATTTCCCGGAATTGTATTTTCTTTCTCAATTAAAACTGAATATTTTCACCATTCCCGTCCGAACGGCGTTCAGCCGGGCGGGCACCGTTCACTCATTCACTCATTCACTCATTCACCCATTGACCCATTCACCCATTCACCCTTTGGTTTGATAATTGTATTCTCTCTCTCAATTCTAATCAGCATCAAACAATGAAACCGATCTTCAAACTCATCATCTCCATCGCAATCCCTTTAGCTATCGGCGCTGTAAGCGGTTATTTCACCATCGAATCTGTGCAGACCTGGTATACTACTTTGAACAAACCTTCCTTTAACCCGCCGAACGGAATTTTCGCCCCGGTGTGGACGACTTTGTACATCATGATGGGAATTGCCTGCTATCTTATCTGGAGAAAAGATGTTGAGAACGCGCAAAAAAAGAAGGCGCTGATTTTTTACAGCATTCAATTGATCCTGAATTTCCTGTGGTCGTTCATCTTTTTTTATCTCCATCAAAAAGGTGCGGCACTTGCAGAGATCATCTTGTTATGGATCTTCATTTTGCTCACGATCATTTCTTTCAGCAAAATATCAAAAGCTGCAGCATGGCTGCTGGTGCCATATATTTTATGGGTCAGTTTCGCTACGTTACTGACTTATTCAATCTGGAAACTGAATTAGGATCACAGATATAACAGGATGAAGGAAATTGCACAGATTTCTTTTTTTGCCCTGCAAAAAATAAAAATGCAGTTTATAAAGAAAACCAACTTTTGTATTAAGTGGAGTTCTTTATAAACTGCATTTTAGTTTTCTGCTTGCAGAAAATAATCTGTGTAATCTCCTTTATCCTTTGAAATCTGTGATCTGTTTCGGTATCAATCATTTCAACGCTTCAGTGATTTTTTTTCTGAAACCCGCGTCACTCAGTACTTTCAGCTCAAATGCATTCATCCATTTTTGAAGCGAACTATTTTCCTGTTCTGTAAGATTATTGAAGAAATACGCCATTTCTATTTTTGTATCGTCTTTTGTTGTGGCGTACACTGCTTTGGTCAATACCCATGCAGTGCTGCCCCCTTTCATTCCCGCATGTTTCAGCCATTTTTGATTGGCAGGGTTTTCCATCACGGATTCCAATACTTCGGAGATGACCCCGTAAGTATTCTCGTCAAAAATTTGCGGTTGTTGAGCACTTTGCAGATGCGCACGTATTCTTTGGTAGTAGATGCCGGGAGGCGATCGCTCCAGGCTTTTTGCATGGTCATGGTAAGATCCTGCGGACGAAATTTATCTTTCAAAAGGGAGCTATATTTTAATGCATTGTGCATATCGAAAATATAACGGCTATACTCCTGGTCCGATAATTTTTTTATTCCTTTCAGGATACTTTCTTCTTTTTTACCCTTCGGATTCTGATACATGAACAACGAAGCTACCAACGGATAAATGGCAGTGTGTTGCTTCAATCCAAACAATTGTATATTATTCTTTACATTGTCGAAGCCGAGAAGATCCATCAGGTATTCAGTATTGGCATTACTGCTGAACATGATCATGCCGCGGGCCACATCAATCAGCCTGACACTGTCATTTTGAATATGCCCCATCTTTTTTTCATAAGTGATCCAATTCGGGTGTGCGTTACCATCAGTATTCGGAAGATAGTATTTATCAAGCTCTGCAAGGCTTACTTTGCCTGATTGATCCACAACATTCGCTGCAGCTTGTTTTGCAAATTCTACTGCTACCATTATTTTAACCGTACTGGCTAATGGCATCAAAGTGTTTTCATTCACATGCGCCAGCACCGTATCGTTTTGCGAAAGGTAAATGGAAGAGCGGCTTTTGTTGGCAGAGATGAAATTGAGAATGGAATCTGCAGGTGTCTGTGAAAAACCTTGCTGGCTAAGAAGCAGGAATAAAATGTAGAACGCTTTTTTCATACGCAATATATTTTTTAAACCACAAAGTCTCGAAGGTTGGAAGGGGCACTAAGTTTGCCTTCGGCAAAAAAATCCTGAATGCAAATGTCTTTGTGAACCTTAGTGTCTTTGTGTCTTAGTGGTTAATTAAAAATTATTCTTCCACATCATACTTTCCACAGGCTTATCAGGCTGTCCGCTGTATTTGGCATTTTTTTTCTGATTATAGCGCACTTCAATTTCACCTTCTACCGGGAAGTAGATCAGTTGCCCGATCGGCATTCCTTTGTACACTCTTACCGGTTGTTTCACCGATATTTCCAATGTCCAGTTGCCGCAAAAACCTACATCACCTTTTCCTGCAGTAGCGTGGATATCTATGCCCAACCTGCCGGTAGAAGATTTACCTTCCAGGAAAGGAACATGTGCATGGGTTTCAGTGTATTCTTCCGTTACGCCCAGGTAAAACATTTGCGGAAGCAACAATATCCCTTCGTCCGGTATTTCAAAATGTTTGATGGTGTTGTGTTTTTTTGCATCCAACTCGGCATGTTCGTACGTAGCCAGGTTTTTGCCCAGATGCACGTCATAGCTATTGCTGCCAAGGCATTCGCGGTTGTAAGGTGCGATCTTAATCGTACCTTTTTCTATTTCTTCCAAAATTCTTGTATCGCTGAGTATCATATTGAAATTTTTACACCTGCTTCCTGTTGTACAGCTATTTTCGGTACAAAAAGATTTTACTGGTTACCTTTATAGTGCCGCAAAGCTAAATTCTTAAATCTACAATCTCAAATCTGTAATAGCGCCATGCCACTGGTTTACCAACAAAATATCAACGAATACACAAGGTTGGGCGTATGGCATATAACGGAAGAAGAGCCTTTTTTTCTTGAAAAAGTGGTACTTCAGAATGAGATCACCCATCCGCATAAGCGGCTTCAGCACCTGGCGGGAAGATATGTGCTGCAGGCTTTGTTTCCAGATTTCCCGCTGGAACTGATCCGCGTGGCGGATACCCGCAAACCTTTTTTACCGGGAGAAAAATATCATTTTTCTATTTCACATTGCAGCGATTATGCAGCTGTGATCGTAAGTACAAAAAACAGGGTGGGAGTGGATATTGAACTGCCGCAGGAAAAGATCGAACGGATAAAATATAAATACCTTACCGAAGCTGAAATGCAGCTGGTGCTTTCGCTGCCTGCCGTACCACTCGATGCACTCACGATGGCGTGGAGCATCAAGGAAGCAATGTTTAAATGGTATGGAAATGGAAAAGTTGATTTCCGGCAGAATATGATCATCCGGAAAATCACTGCCAATGATTTTGCTTTTTCTGCAGACTGTCTTTTTTCAAAAGAGGAGGATTGGCCCGTACGGGTGAATGCGCTGATGTTTAATGGCATCAGTTTGGCCTTTTTGATCACGGATTTTTGAGGATGAAATGCATTCCACAGATATTTTTGCTACGCAAAAATTAAAATGCATTGTAAAAAGTACGACCTTTCATTTTAACCTTCCAGGATTTAAACAGTCACTCAAACTATCCCCTGGTTGAGTATGCTGCTGATAATATGGTACAGGCTTTTGTCGAGCGCTAAGAGTTCTGCAGGTTTCTCAAAAAACATCTCCACACTTTCCGCCCAGAATTCCTGCTCGTTGCTGAGCCCGTACAATGTGTATAGTGACGAAAGGCTGCTTAATTCGTACAATAGGGCAGTGCGGCTTCGTTCTTCAAAGGCTTTATAACCCTCGATAAAATGTTCGTCCATATCATCCAACGCGGCAAAATTCTGATAATGATAAGCATGTGCCATTTCATGCAACCCAACATTGACGCCATCCGGCAGTTTGAACCCATCGAGAAAATGTTTCCAGGAAATATTGATGCGGTTGTTGGAAACATTGCCGATCACAATGCGCAGGCTCTGGTGATAATTTACAAATTCATCCGGGTAAATATGTATTTCCCGGAAGATAGGCAGCAGATATTTTTTTAATCCGAAACTTAACTGGATAGCGGATGCGCTGATGAGGATCGGCATTTCTTTGAAGCCGCTTTCGTCGTGGATCACGAACGTTTTTCTCTGGATAAATTTATCTAGCCGTTTAAGGAATTTTTGTTGCTGCAGTTTATCAAGTGTAGTGAAATAGGGGAGATGTTTGATCAAAGATTTTTCCAGTTCAGCATCGGTGAAATTCAGCTCATATCCATTGTATACCAGGTAGCCGGTTTGTTGGGAAGCTGCCGTTTTGAAGGAATAAGATGTTGTATCGTTCAATGGCACTTTGAAACCCTCTGCAACAACTAGTACAAGAAGCAAGAAGAACGGCGGGAAGACAATGATGGGGCTATTTGTAACCGCCCCGATCAGCATACTGGAGAGGCATACATACACAAAGATCTTTCTAACCTTTTCCCAGGATAAGGATCTGGATTTGAAACGGGGTAAAACTTTAAGGCCGATCACTACAAATCCCATCCCCGCCAGCAGCACAATACCACCGGAGATGAGCACATTTTTTACTGCCCCTTTTTCATTAACCGCTTCTTGCCAGGTTGATCCATGGCCTGTCGAATATCTTCCGGGCATAAAATTAATAATCTATCTCATTAATTTTTTCTTCCCCGTCCAGTAACGGGATATCTCCAACGGATGCGCCTGCAATGCCTTTCACAGAACCATAAAGACCGCTGGTGCTCAACAATACTTTCTCCAGTTGTTTCTCCCGTTCCTTCCAGAGTTTTTCCATCTGCATACGCTCTTTGGTAATGCTGTTGCGCATCGCGATGAACCCTTCAGCGATCGCTTCCACCTGTCCTTTGAATTCAACACCGGTCAGGTAATTATACAACATCTGCATCTTATCACCTTTATTCTCTTCTCTTTTCTCTGCTTCGTAAATTTTCAAAAGCCCATCGCGTAATAAATAAGAAACGCTGCTTACTTCCGTAAAATTGCATACCCAGATGCCGTCTTTTTCTCCAAAACGATCCATGTCTTTCGGGAAAGTCTGTGTTACCAGTATCGCGATATCCGCACCACGACTGCGTTTGTCGGCTTTTAGTTTATCAATCCAGTTACTGTGCCAGCCCTTGGTGCGTTTACTTTCGTAAATGATCTTTCCGCATTCTTTGCCACCGCTGTTGCGAACGGTTTGTATGCAATCTGCTCCTTCTACACCTTTACCTACTTCTTCAACCAGATCGAACGGGAAATTTTCTTTTAGTATCTCTTCCAGCAAAAGTTCCTGCGATTCACCCTGGCGCTGCATCGAGCTCTGCTCCGCTTTGCGCTTCATCTCATCGATGAGTTTATTTTGCTGCTCCAGCCGCATTTCCAGTTCCTTATTGCGCAGTTGCTGCTCGGTTTCTTTCAGGCTGTTTTTTTCCTGCTCCTGCTGGCGTATCTGTTCGCCGATAGTAGCCCTTTCTTCCTGCAATTTTTTCTGCACGGTTATTTCCAGTTCTTCTTCCTTGTTTTTCAACTCCTGTTCTTTCTGCAAAAATTCCAGTTCTTTCTTACGGGCTTCTTTCAGTTTTTCTTCTATATTATTACTGTTTTCCTGCAACACACGTATGCGATTTTCATAATCCGAAGAAATGGATTTGGTGAGTTGCTGTTGTATTTCCGTTTCCAGTTTCAGGCGTTCCTTCTGGATCTTTTGTGCAAATAATTCATTTTCCTGTTTTTTCTTTTCTTCAAATGATTGCTGGTCGGCTTCCAGTTTCTTTTTGTCTTCTTCTATTTTGCTGAGAGATTTTTTCAGGTCCGCCTGGTATTTCTGCTGATATTTTTTTTCTATATCAGCGGCAAGCACATTTTCCACATCAAATTCATGGCCGCAGTTCGGGCACTTTATATCGTTAGGCATAATGATCCGGTTTAAGGTATAAATATAAATAAAAAGCCTCTCCCGTGAGGGAAAGGCTTGTGCGGTCAATCAGATTCGAACTGACACGCCCGTTGTGTGGGCGCTACCACCTCAAGGTAGTGCGTCTACCAATTTCGCCATGACCGCATTGAGGTTATAAAGATTTTAAAAATTCTTTTCCAATGCCAGATTTTAAATATTTCTCCTTTATTCTTGCTTCTATCCTATTAATAAAATGTTCAGAATAAATTAATTCAAAAGGTTTGTAAGCTTTTGTAGACTTGTTTTCCCCCTTGTTATGTTCCAGAAGCCTCCTCTCCAGGTTATTTGTCATCCCTACATATATGTATTTTTTGTTAGTACTTCTGATCGCATACACATAAATCATTCTTCAGATTTTCCACCTCAAGGTAGTGCGTCTTACCAATCCTGCCTGCCGGCAGGCAGGTTCGCCATGACCGCATTTTTGAGGAATGCAAATATATTGGAATTACACGAATTAAAAAGAGAATTACACGAATTTTGTGAAAGACCAGAAACGATTGACAACAGACTGCCGGCAACCAGAGAAAGAAATGCAGCCTTATGCAATTTGTTTCTCAGTCAAAACTTCAAAGGTTTGACCATTCACCCATTGACTTATTCACCCATTCCCGCATTTACTTCTTCAGCAATATCCTGAAAGTCGTTCCTTTCCCCGGTTCCGATTGTTTTACAAATAATTCCCCTTTATGATATTGGTCGATGATCCTTTTGCTCAGCGATAGGCCAAGTCCCCAGCCGCGTTTTTTGGTGGTGAAGCCGGGTTTGAATACATTACCGATATTCTTTTTGCTGATACCCTTACCAGTATCTTTTACATCTATGGCTACCTGCGTTGTCTCATTTTTTATAGAGATCGAAATGTTGCCCCGGCCGTCCATCGCATCCAGCGCATTTTTCAAAAGATTTTCAATTACCCAATCAAACAACGGAGGGTTTATCATCGCCTGAATTTCTGTTTCGCCATACGTTTCTATGCTGAAATTTACTTTGTCAGGAGCCCGGCGTTTTATATAAGCCACCATATTTTCTACCTGTGTAACGAGATCCGATTCTTCGAGTTGTGGCGTGCTGCCGATCTTACCAAAACGATCACTTACCAGCATCAATCGCTGCACATCCTTGCTCATCTCGGTAGCTATTTTTTCATTACCTTCCATGTCTTTCAGCATTTCCACCCAGCCCTGCAAAGAGGAAATAGGGGTACCCAGCTGATGTGCCGTTTCCTTTGCCATTCCCGCCCACACCTGGTTTTGCGTGCTTTTGTTACGCGTACTGATGGCATATAATATGATGATGATAAAAATTGCCACCACAAATAATTGCACGATCGGAAAATAACGGATCTGCTTCAGCAAGGAAGATTCTCCATAATACACCAGGTTGTTTTGTTTGGGATCATAAGGATTTTTCCAGATGATCGGCGCATTGGCATTTTTGAATTCCGATAGTTTTCTTTGTATATAATTTTTTTCTGTAGCCAGTTGTATGCTATCGAGGTTATAATGATCAAGGATGCTGTCGGTTTCAGTTACAGCGATCATCGGAATATCCCTGTTGTTTTCGGTGAGCACTTTGCTCGATAGGATCGTGGAAGTTGTGTTAAGGTTATTGGTCTCATTTACCGCTTCTACCCATTGTTCTATCTTTTGCTTTTCTTCATTAGCGATCTTTTTTGCCAGAAAATTGGAGAAGAATACGCTCACGCAAATGATGGCGATAGCGATCAATGCAAGGATGGTGCGCCAATTGAAAAGAGTGGAGAACATTTATAAAATTACACGAATTGTACGAATTATACGAATTGATATGCAGTCCTGAAGGATCAACCATTCAGCAAAAAACTTCGAAGGGTTCACTATTGACCATAAAAAAAGCCTCAATGAATTATTGAGGCTTTCGTACCCGGGAACGGAATTGAACCGTCACTCCCATTGCTGGGAACGGGATTTTAAGTCCCGCGTGTCTACCAGTTTCACCACCCGGGTGACACTAATTTTTAAAGAAAAAAAATCCCGACTAGGTCGGGATCTTTGTCTCTGAGCGGAAGACCAGGCTCGAACTGGCCACCCCGACCTTGGCAAGGTCGTGCTCTACCAAATGAGCTACTTCCGCATTATTAAAAAAGAACTTTTTTTGTTTTTCGGATTGCAAAAATAAGGGTTGTTTTACAATCTCCAAAAAATATTTTTATTTATATTTTGGATTGTACAAAGTATTTTCCGGAACAGTCACTTCAGGCTTGCCTTTGTAACGATGTGTGTACAGGTTGTAACACCCGCCCAATACGAAAGCCAGTACTAAAAACACCTGGCAAAGCCAGATAAAACGTGAAGAAGACACCCAGTTGTGAGCAAAATCTTTACCTTGATTTTCTAAAGTTTCCTGTTGCATTAGCGTTGATTTTCGATTGCAAAAATAAGGGCTTACGTTGAAAAAAAATTATTTGTTACCAATAATTTCTAAAAAGGTATTTTTCTTACTGATAAAATGATCCCACACAACGCTGCCACTGTACATGCCGGACACTTTACCATTTTTATTCGCCGGGAAAACTGATCGCTTTTTTTCGAGCAGCACCCACTTCCAGAAGTGAAGGTGCGCCTTGATCACCATAACAAAATAACCACCATCGCCACTCAGCAATCCTTTCCATGCCGCTATTCCATCCAATATCATCCTGAAAGGTATTTTCCAGATGCCCGTCTGCCACGTGTAATTTTTATACAGCATGATAAGATTGTTGCGGAAGTTGAGATAATTTTTCCGGCTATTGCCCTTGGGCAAAGTGCCACCACCCACATGATACACTACCGACGCAGGCTGTACATATATCTTATATCCCGCCAGCTGTAATCGCCAGCACAGATCAATTTCTTCCTGGTGGGCAAAAAAATATTCATCGAGCCCGCCGGCCGCATGATAATTTTTTGTCCGGACAAACAATGCGGCCCCACTGGCCCAGAAACATTGCTGCACTGTATCGTATTGTTTCAGATCTTTCTCGCATTTATCAAACACCCTCCCTCTCGCGAACGCATACCCGAAATTATCCATCCATCCACCACAGGCACCGGCATATTCAAATTCATCTTTTTGATGATAGCTCAATAATTTGGGTTGGCATGCGGCAATCAGTTTGTCGGATTCCATCAGATCAATCACCGGCCCGATCCAGTCAGGAGAAACTTCCACATCGCTATTGAGCAGCACATAATAATCGCTCTGCACCTTTTTCAATGCAGCATTATATCCTCCGGCAAATCCAAGATTGGTAGGATTGATAATTATTTCCACGGCAGGGTAATGCTCTTTCAAAAATGAAAGCGAGTCATCTGTGGAAGCATTATCTGCTACTATCACCCTTTTGTTGGCATAATCAGATGCTATTACCGAAGGCAGAAACTTTTCGAGATACGCCCGCCCGTTCCAGTTGAGGATGACGATGGCAACTTCGGGAATTGTTGAATTATCTGAAAATTGATCGGACATAAAGCACAAACTTAGTAAATAGTCTGCGAATGTAACAGGATGAAGGCAGGCCGGTAAGCCGGGAAGAAAAATATTTTTATTCTTTCCGGCAAATATTTAAAGTGAACTGTAAATAGCTATCAAATCCCGGCAGATCCCCTCACCGTCAATGCCGATTTAATAATAATATTCTCATTTGACATTTCTCCTCCTTTTTTATCGAGATATTTGAATAGCTGTGATGCAGCAGCAATGCCCATTTCATTAGCCGGTTGTGTAATGGTAGTCAACGGCGGGTTTAAAAAATCGGCTGTCACAAGATTTGAAAAACAAATGACTTTTAGTTTTTGTGGAATTTTGATATTAAGATCCTTGCAAACGCTGTAAGTGGTCAGCGCAAGTTTTTCGATGGAGGCGAAGATGCCATCCGTTTTTGCGGAGCTGCTTAAAAGTTTTTTTATTTCGCGGTAATTAGCCTTATCATCATTGCTGCATTTGATGATCTTCCTGTTGTCTGGTTTTATGTTATGTTTATCCAATGCTTCCAGGTAACCCTGCATTCTTTTGTTATCAATAGACAGGTTTTTTGAAATAGACAGGTAAGCAATATTCCTGCACCCGTTTTGGATCAGGTGTTCTGTTGCGGCAAAGCCGCTGGCAAAATCATCCGTAATTATTTTTACTGTTTCAATCTCATGACAAATCCTGTCGAAGAAAATGATCGGTATATTATTATTGATACAATTATGCAGATGGGTGAAATCAGTAGTGGTAGCAGACAACGACATCAGTATCCCATCTACTCTTCCATTTTGCAGGTGATTAATGATGTCGATTTCTTTCTGTGCATCTTCATGTGTTATATATACCAGCAAGTGATAATCTTTTTCACGGGCAATTGATTCCGCGCCATTGATCACCTGCAAAAAAAAATTATTCGTCATTTCAGGTATGACGATCGCGATCGTTTTGCTTTTATGGTTACGCATGTAAGTGGCATAGGGATTAGGTTTGTAGCCAAGTTCACGTGCTTTATCCAAAACTTTATGCTTGGTTTCCTGGCCGATCTCATGGCTATCCTTCAATGCTTTTGATACAGTAGATATAGATACACTCAGCTCTGAGGCCAGTTTTTTTAAATTGACTTTCGACATTTTGTTACTATTGGTGATAGTTGATGCAGGTAAAATTATAGATAAAAATACTATTTTTTTACTACTACGTTTTCGTAAATATATATCGAAAATATTTACACTTAATAGAAAAATAAATTGAACTTTCCCTCACAGAACTAAATTTTCAATTGCTCAATTTTCTTAATAATTCATAAATCAACTGCTGTATGATTGTCCAAAAAACGTATGACGTCCGCAAATTTTCGTGTAGAAAATGGCCGTTGTTCTCCCTGCTTTTTTTCTTCCTTTTATCATCTTCCATAGTTTCAGCGCAAGCAAAAAAAGTGGAAGGTACCGTAACCGATTCTCTTGGAGCACCCATTCCCAATGTGAGCGTTACTGTCAACAATTCCAAACGCGGTACAGCTACCGACAACAAAGGATATTACAGCATCATGGCTGAAGAAGGGGCCAAACTTAATTTTTCTTCTACCAGCTTCAGCAGCCAGACTATTGTGGTCGGTAGCAATAACCTTGTGAATCTTACGCTCAACTCTTCCACCCAGACAATCGATGCGGTGGTGGTGGTAGGATATGGCACACAACGTAAAGTAAACCTGACCGGCGCTGTTGGTGTGGTTACAGGTAAAGACCTGGTGAACCGTCCCGTTCCGAATGTGACGGGAGCCTTGCAAGGTGTGTTGCCAGGTGTAACTGTTTTACGCGGCAGCGGAAAACCTGGTGCAGAAGGATATGATGTACGTGTTCGTGGATTTTCAACTACCAACAATGCTAAAGCACTTGTGCTGGTAGATGGTATCGAGCAGGATATGAACCTCATCGATCCAAGTGATGTGGAATCTATTTCCATCCTCAAAGATGCTTCCGCTTCTGCGATCTATGGTGCAAGGGCCGCGGCAGGTGTGGTGCTGGTAACAACAAAACAAGGCTCCAGCGCAGGCGGGCAAACAAGGGTAAACTTCAGTACTTATTATGGGATCAACATAACAGCAAGGCAGCCGGAACGCCTGAATTCATGGGACGAGCAGACTTTGATCGATGAAGCACGTTTCAATGCAACCGGTGCACGTGAATTTAATGATGAACAAATGGAGTGGTTGAGGAACCCCAACTTTTCTTATCGCCCAAATCCAACTGCTGATCGCTGGGAATATTTCGGCAACAACAATTGGCTCGACGCAGGTATGGACAAGATCAACCATCAACAAAATCATTCTTTGTCTGTAGGCGGCGGAACCAATAAACTGAATTACCTTTTATCAGGAAGTTATTATCAACGTGATGGTGTGTTGAGGTATGGCCCCGATGATAATTCACGTTATAATTTTAAATTGAATGTGAATGCTGAACTGAACAATTATCTTTCACTCAAAGTGACTTCGGGATACATCGGTTCTTTTGTAAATGAAAATTCTTATGGTACCGATCAGATCATCAACAGGCTGTATCGCAGTCGTACAAGGCAATCGCTTTATGTTCCGAAGGAAGATCAAACAGGTAACATATATAATGGTGACCTCCAGGTAAACGCTGTTGACATTGAAAAGAACGCCGGAAAAGAAACACGTGATTACGAGACATTTACCACCAAAGTAAATCTGCAGGTTAAAAATGTTGTAAAAGGATTGACATTCGATGCGATCGCGTGGCGCAACCAAAGCAGCTACAATATGGAGAACCAGGCCAAAACATTGTACTGGTACGGACGTACGGTGAACACTGTCCGTTTCAGCATCAATACTCCCAACCAGCTTTCACTGGTTAAAAACAAAGCTTACCAGAATAATATACAAGGATTCTTTACCTACAATTTCAAAACCGGTAATCATGGATTTACTTTCCTGCAAGGTGGATCGTTTGAAGAATACCGTAAGGACGAAGTACAGGCTACCGGTCAAAACATGCCGAACAACGATCTGTTTAGCCTGAACTTCGCCGACCCTCTTACACGTACCAGCAGGGATGTGGTGCAGTCATGGGCCATCGCTTCGGCATTCGGGCGTTTCAATTATAACTATAAAGGCAAGTATTTACTGGAAGCATCTTATCGCTATGATGGTAGCTCCCGCCTTGTGCCGGACAACCGCTGGCGTTTTTTCCCATCGTTCTCTGCGGGCTGGAGAGCAAGCGAAGAAAATTTCATGAAGAACGTTTCTTTCATCAACAATCTTAAAGTACGTGCTTCATGGGGCAGGCTCGGAAACAGTGATGCACTGGGCTTATATGACTACATGCCATTGCTGATAAGCGGTATTGCTACAAATAATAACCTTCCTTTCAATGGTGTGCGCAATCAATATATCTATCAGGACATCATGAACTCGCCAAGGCTTACGTGGGAAACAGTGGAGCAATCCAACGTAGGTGTGGACCTGGCTTTCATCAAAAGTAAACTCGTTGTTACTGCAGATTATTATGTAAAAAATACAACTGATCTTTTATCACAACCAACCATTCCTAATATCGCCGGTATCCCTGCAGGATTTATCAACCTCGGCAAATTAAGGAGCTGGGGTACAGAGTTGGATGTAAAATGGAGGGATCGTATCGGTAAAGTTCAATACAATGTTGGATTCAATATTTCCGACAATCAAAATAAATTAGTGTCTTACGATGGTAGAAGAGGTATAGGAACCGGGGGCATGGTAGGCCTTATCGAAGGTTATGCAATGAACACTGTCTGGGGGTACAAAACAGATGGTTTCTTCCAGACCGATCAGGAAGCATTGGATTATAAAGCAAAAGTGAACTACCCGTTCTTTGCAAATCCTAAAGCAGGTGATGTGAAATATCTTGATCTGAACGGTGATGGTAAAATCAGTGAAGGTGATGGTACCGCTGATAATCCTGGCGATCTTGTTTGCCTTGGAACTATCAACGCACGTTACACTTATGGATTCAATCTTGGCCTCGAATGGAAAGGATTTGATTTTTCTGTTTTCTTCCAGGGAGCAATGAAACGTAAATTCCTGATCGACCAGGGAACATTATCTCCGATGCTGGGTACTGCTGATATGCCATGGACAATCCATATGGATCGCTGGACACCGGATAATCCGAATGCATTTTTTCCAAGGATGTATCAGACAAGTGCCCACAATTACAGGCCTTCTGATCGCTGGGCACAAAACGGCAGTTATATCCGTTTGAAAAATCTTCAGATCGGTTACAAAGTTCCGGTGCCGAAAAAATATGCACGTGAAGTCAGAGTGTATGTATCCGGACAGGATCTTTGGGAATCCACCGATGTGTTGAAAGTATTCGATCCTGAAGTGGGGAACAATGTTGGCGCAACCGCTTATCCTTTCTATCGCAGTGTTGCATTCGGTCTTAATATTTCACTTTAATCAATCCTGTAAAATGAAAAAGTTTAAAATATCATCTTTAATAATAATGACAGCTATCGCCCTGGTATTTGCAGGCTGCGATAAATTAGATATCAACCGCCTGCCGGAAACAGAAATTCCAGACGCTCAGTTTTGGAATTCTGAAAGTGATCTCATCAATGCCTGCAACAGGCTCTATCAGGAACTGGATGGCGACTGGATCGACAACAGGGCTGATGATGCATTGACTACAGCACCTAACAACGTGAGCACCGGTAACAGGGCAGTGCCGAATACCAGCGGTGATTGGAACGATCGCTACGATGAGATATTTACCGCCAATAATATTTTGGAAAAAGGATTGCGTGCAAAAGTTACCGATGCGGTACGTGGCCGTTGGTTTGCCGAAGCATATTTCTTCAGGGCTTACGCTTATTTCAAATTATTGAAATTGTATGGTGATGTTCCATTGCTGTTAAAAACATTGAATACAGAATCTCCTGAGTTATACATGGGGCGTACACCTAGAGCGGAAGTGGTGCAACAGATATATAACGATCTTGATTCCGGCGTAAAATATCTTCCAAGGCGTGCTGATCTGCCTGCGGCAATGTGGGGCCGTGTTACAAGAAGCAGCGCGTTGGCAATGAAGGCGAGGGTTGGTTTGTATGAAGGAACACGTGGGAAATTCCATGGCAATGTAGCCAACTGGAAAGATCATCTGAATATCGCTATTGCCGCATCTACCGCGGTCATGGGCGAAGGGCATACTTTGTTTGCAAACTATGGCAATCTCTTTATCCAGGCTGGGGAAGGGCCAACCAATACAGAAAATATCCTGGTGAAAATTTACGGCGTGAGCAAGGATAATCTTTTGCTCGGGCACAATCATTCCAGGAACCTGGAGAATGGTCAACTGGCACCAACCCGTAATTTGTTGCGCCAATATTTATACAGTGATGGATTGCCTGCTTACAACATCGATGGTACAACAGCATCTGCAACACGTTCTGCATCTTTTGTGCAGGAGTTGAATGAAACGAGTTACAACACGATTCTCGATAACAGGGATCCACGTGTAGGCTTCTCGTATTTCCGTGCAGCTGAAGAAGCTTACCAGGGCCCATGGGTGCCAAAAACATCTTTGGGGATCCGGACAGCGATCGCCCCTAAAAAAGGTTTCAACAAGATCGATCAGAACATCACCAATGCTGCAACGGTTGACAGGATACTCATCCGTTATGCGGAGGTATTACTCACATTGGCAGAAGCGAAATTCGAATTGAACGATGCGATCAGCGATGCGGATCTTAATCTTACAGTGAATGCGTTACGCACCAGGGTTGGTTTTGCGCCAAAACTTACCAATGCTTTTGTAACTGCCAATAACCTAAGCATGCGTGAAGAGATCAGGCGTGAAAGGACAGTAGAACTGGCGATGGAAGGTTTCAGGTATGATGACCTGATCCGTTGGAAAATTGCTGAAACTGTTTTGCCACAGACTTTGCTTGGGGCAAAATTCATCACTGCAGAATGGGTGGGAACAGCGCAAAGCAGCCTGAACCTCAATACAGACAAGGTGCTGGTGGTTGAAACTGCAGCCAACCGTTCATTCAATGTCAGCCGCGATTATCTGTATCCTATTCCATTGAATGAGATCAACACGAGCCGCGGAAACGTTATTCAAAATCCAAACTGGTAATCATCTTAAAAACAAAAAAATGAAATTACTCAATTATATATCATTAGCTTTTTTGGCGGCGGTGTTTTTTACTTCCTGTGAGAAACACGAAGCGGCACCGGCAGGCGTTTCGGAACTGGAGCATCACTATTACGCCATATTCGTTCCGAATAATAATACTGCCGTTTCAGTATCAAGATCGCAAACGGCCTTGCTGAAATTTCCGGTCCAGTTTTATTCTACCTTTACCCGCAGTTATGATGCTGTGGCAAAATATGCAGTCACCACTTACAACATCACGCCGGCTGCGGTAAGAGGGGTGGATTATAATATTGTAGATCGTAATGGTGTTACCATTCCAACAACAGATACAACTTATAGCATAATTTTCCCGCAGGCAAAACAAGCGATGGATACGGTTTACATCAAGTTGCTGAATAATCCTGCGGCAGGTGCAAGAAAATTTGAAGTGCAGATCTTGGATAATATCACTTCCGAATTTGAAGTGGATATATTTTCTACCGCATACAGGAGGCCGATCACGATCAACTAAACACTAATCCCTAAACACTAATCTCATTTATAGTATCAAGAATCGCACATCTTTGAGGTATCTCTTTATTCTTTTTCTATTTCTGTATACAAACAGGGTAGGAGCGCAAAGGCTTGTGCTGCCGATGAATGAAAATTGGGAGTTTACAAAAGATATTTATTCTATCGAAAACAACGGCGTACGTGCTGCCTCCTGGCAGCACGTTGCTTTACCCCATACCTGGAATGTTGCAGATGTGATGGACGATGTACCCGGTTATTTTCGCGGAACAGGAACGTATAAGAAGAAATTTTTTCCAAAAAAAGAATGGGCAAATAAAGAAGTTTATCTTTTGATCGAAGGCGCTAATCAATCGACGGCAGTTTATCTTAATGGGAAAATCACCGGCACTCACACCGGTGGTTATACTGCCTTTTATGTTCCGCTAACTCAGCATCTTATTCCTGGCAAACAAAATGAATTGATCATTCAGGTGGATAACAGCCACGATCCGGCAATACCGCCATTGACTGCAGATTTCACTTTTTATGGAGGATTATACAGGCAGGTTTCAATGATAATAGCAGATCCGGTTCATTTCTCTTTTAATGAAATGGGAAGTAATGCTGTTTACATTTCAACACCGGATGTGTCGGCAGACAGGGCATCTTTAAAGATCAAGGCTGTGATTTCAGGAAAATCTATTTCAAAGAAAGTCATCCTCACCAGCCGGCTTTATGATGCAAAAGATAAATTACTTGTTGAAACTGCTTTACCTGTTTTTCCCGGGATAAAGAAAGATTCAACATTTGAACGTATTGTGCAGATTCCACAACCAAGATTATGGTCGCCTTCAAACCCTTATCTATACAGAGTTGTAACAACTATTTCGGATGCTGCAACCGGGAAATTTCTGGATGAAATCAAAAATACGGTAGGGTTTCGCTGGTTTCGTTTTGATGGTACCCAGGGATTTTTTCTAAATGGGAAACCGATGAAACTAATGGGAGCAAGCAGGCATCAGGATTACGAAGGAATGGGAAATGCCTTTTCAAAAAAGCTGGCCCGCAGGGATGTTGAATTGATAAAAGAAATGGGAGGAAATTTTTTGAGAGTGGCGCATTATCCGCAGGATGCAGCAATAATGCAGGCTTGCGATGAATTGGGGGTACTTGCATCGGTGGAAATTCCGGTGGTCAACGAGATCACGGAATCTGATAGTTTTTATAACAACAGTATGCGTATGCAGCAGGAAATGATCCGGCAAAACTTCAATCACCCTTCGGTGATCATCTGGTGTTACATGAACGAAGTGTTGCTGCGGCCGCAATTCAATGAAGACAAACAACGGCAGGCGCAGTATTTTAATAATATTACCAAACTGGCAAAACGGCTCGATAGCCTTACCCGTGCAGAAGATCCATCTCGTTATACCATGATGGCCAACCATGGAGCGTATAACCGTTACCGTGAGAACGGGCTTTTGGATATTCCGATGATTGTAGGCTGGAACTTGTATGCAGGCTGGTATGGGGCCGATATGAAAGGCTTCCCCGCTTTTCTTGATCAGTTTCATAAAGACTATCCCTCTACACCCATGCTGGTAACGGAGTATGGTGCTGATGCCGATCCGCGGATACGAAGTATTAATCCTGTACGCTTTGATAAAAGCATTGAATACAGCACCAGGTTTCATCAGTATTATTTTGATGAGATGATAAAGCGGCCATTTGTTGGCGGAGGAATGGTTTGGAACCTGGCCGATTTTAATTCTGAAACACGGAATGAAACTATGCCTCATATAAATAATAAAGGCTTGCTGGAATGGAACAGGAAACCCAAAGACCCATATTATTTTTACAAAGCCGCATTATCGGAAAAGCCTTTTATAAAAATCCTTGGAGCGGGTACGAATGCCGGCATTGCAGATAGCGGAAATTTTGCGCACCGGCGTCTGCAGGTTGCCAACAATTTTGATGCTGTCACACTTTTTGTAAATGGAAAACAACTGGAGAGACGGTTCACCGATCAATCAATTGCAGAGTGGGAAATTGCTTTAAAGAATGGAATAAATAGCATTGAAGCAAAAGCTTCTAAAAATGGAAAAACATATTTTGACAAGTTATCGGTCAATTTATCTCTTCAGCCTGCGTTACTAACGGATACGGTTAACCGATTTGAAAAGCTTAATGTTCTTTTAGGAGCAGAACGGTATTTTACAGATGATAAAAACGAAGTATGGATCCCGGCACAACAATACGAGAAGGGTGGATGGGGCTACATCGGAGGTAAACCATTCAAACTTTCATCCGGCAATCTTCCATACGGAACAGATAAAAATATCCGGGGTACATTTAATGATCCCATTTATCAAACACAACAAACAGGATTATCCGCTTTCAGGTTGGATGTTCCGGCAGGAGAATATGAAATTACCATGCATTTTGCGGAACTTATTGGAGGAAAAGTTCAGCAACTCGTATACAACCTTGATTCATCGGGACGTACGGAGCAAAAAGTAAATCGGATTTTTGATGTGTTAGTAAATGGAAAGACTGTTTTTAAAGATTTAAATATTGAGCAACAATATGGGATTGCTGTTGCTTTGAATAGAACAATAAGAAGAAATGTAAAAGATGGTGAAGGAATAGATATCACTTTTTCTGCTGTAGAAGGTGAGCCTGTCTTGAACGCATTACAGGTAAAAAAGTTGAGCAATAAATATACAACGATAAAAAAATAAGATGAGATCATTCATAATTTACTTCACGATAATAATAACCACATTACAAGCTAATGCACAAAAAATTAAATTCAATGCTGTCGTTTCAGATATTGAAAAACAAACCCAGGTAATGTTGGATGCCATTGCTGCAAAGAAAAATTCTGTAAATAATCCTGCATTGGTTTCTCCAAGAACATTGGAAAAAGAGGAGCTCAAATTGGTTCCTGCAAAAGATTGGACAAGTGGTTTTTTCCCTGGTCAATTGTGGTTATTGTATCAAATCACCGGTAAACAATACTGGAAAGATCAGGCAGAAGTTTTTACAAAAAATATCGAGAGCCAGCAATTAGATCAAACTACTCATGACCTTGGTTTCAAAATTTATTGCAGCGTTGGTGCCGGGTATACACTTACAAAAGATGGTCATTACAAAGAAGTGATCATCCAGGCGGCCAGGACATTGTCTAAGCGCTTTAATAAAAACACCGGTACAATCAAATCCTGGGACAATACTAAAAAATGGGGGTATCCAGTCATTATCGACAATATGATGAACCTGGAATTGTTATTTGAAGCCACGAAGCTTTCCGGCGATTCTTCATTTTATCACATTGCAGTATCGCATGCAAACGCCACCATGAAAAATCATTTTCGCCCCGACTATAGTTCATATCACGTAGTAGATTATGATACGTTGAATTCAGGAAAAGTGATCAAAAAAACCACACACCAGGGATATGCGGATGAAAGCGCATGGTCGCGTGGGCAGGCGTGGGGCCTTTATGGTTATACCATGTGTTATCGTGAAACAAAAAATATCGCTTACCTGCAACAGGCAGAAAAGATTGCAGAGTTTATTTTCAACAATCCGAATATGCCGCGAGACCTGGTGCCTTATTGGGATTTTAATGCACCATCGATACCCAATGAGGAAAGGGACGTTTCCGCTGCAACTGTTATGGTGTCTGCATTGTACGAGTTAAGTGTATATAGCGCAAACAAAAAATCTTACCTTTCAAAAGCGAACAAAATTTTAAAAAATATCACGAAAGGATATCGTGCGTCGATCGGCAGTAGTAAAGGGTTTTTATTATTGCACAGCACAGGTTCCAAGCCAGGTGGTTTTGAAATAGATGCACCATTGAGTTATGCAGATTATTATTACCTGGAGGCTATTGTGAGAAGTAAAAAATTAAAAGAAAAGAAATCTCTGTTCTGACCTTGAAATTGTATAAAAATATAATATTGTGTTTACTTGCTGGTTTGTGTCAGCATTCTTTGTGTGCACAAAGAACTCAACGGCTCGAAAGCAACTGGCAATTTTTAAAGCAAGATATCGGTGGTGTATGGGAAGCGGTGCGGCCTGTGATCAAAAATAATCCGGAAGCAGTTCCTGTATGGACTTCTGTTACCTTACCTCACTGCGCCAATGCTGATGATGCAGTTGATCCTGACAGATCATATTACCAGGGGCCATCGTGGTACCGTTCTCAGATCAGCATAGAAAATCCTTACAATAATGGACGGACTTTGCTGCATTTCGAAGGAGCCGGGCAAAAAACAATCGTATACGTTTACACCACAGAAGTCGGGAGCCATGTTGGCGGTTATGATGAATGGACGGTGGACATAACAAAAGCAGTTGAAGAATTTAAAAAAAATCCTGTTTATCAAAAACAATTTAAAGGGAGGATACCGATTTCCATCCGTACGGATAATAGCCGTGATCAGGAAATGATCCCTTCTTCCTTATCTGATTTTAGTATTTACGGAGGGATATACCGTCATCTTAATCTCGTGTATGCGCCACCGTTATCTTTAGATAAATTGTTTGTTTCGGGAGAGGTCGATAAGAAATTCAAGCAAGGGAAACTTTCTATCAGGACAAGATTTTACAATCCGCATAATATTACTTCCGCTGAAATAGCAATAAAGATCACAGGTCCGACAGGAAAGCTTGTTGGGCAGTTAAAAAAGAAATTAACTGAATTAAATAAGGATATTGAACTTGATGGAATACAGATCCAATCACCACGGTTATGGACACCCGAAAATCCTGAATTATATACAGTAGAAGCCTTAGTCGTCAATGGATCAGATACCAGCAGGATTACGGAGCAAACAGGTTTTCGCAGTTTTGAATTTGTAAAAAAAGGGCCTTTTCTTCTCAATGGGAAAAGACGGCTTCTTCGTGGAACGCATCGGCATGAGGATCATGCAGGTGTTGCAGCCGCAATGACCGATGAAATGATGCGGACTGAGATTCTACTAATGAAAGAGATGGGTGTTAATTTTATTCGTCTCGGGCATTACCAACAATCACGTTATGTATTGAAACTTTGTGATAGCCTGGGTATATTGGTTTGGGAAGAAATTCCATGGTGCCGTGGGGGCGTCGGTGGGAAAGTCTATCAGGACCAGGCGAAAAGAATGTTGACGAATATGATCGAGCAACATTACAATCATCCATCCATCATGATCTGGGGATTAGGAAATGAAAATGACTGGCCTGGTGATTTTCCAATATTTGATACTTCTGCGATAAAATCGTTCATGTCTCAACTGAATGATCTTTCCCATCAACTTGACCCTTCACGAGAAACTGCTATACGTCGTTGCGATTTTTGCAAGGATATTCCTGATATTTATTCGCCTACGATCTGGGCGGGCTGGTACCGTGGAGTTTATATGGATTATAAGGATTTTACAGAAAAAGAATTCAATAAGGTCGATCATTTTTTACATGTGGAGTGGGGAGGTGATAGTCATGCGGGGCGGCATTCGGAAATGCCGGATATCGCTTTGCAAAAATTCATGCAGGATAAGGATACTGCATCCTTCATCAGATCAATCAAAGGGGCTAAAGATGGTGACTGGAATGAGAGTTACATTTGCAATCTCATAGACTGGCATTTGAAAGAACAGGAAAGGATGCCCTGGCTTACAGGTACTGCCGCATGGACATTTAAAGATTTTTCGACGCCGATCCGCCCTGATAATCCTATACCTTACGTCAATCAGAAAGGAGTGGTGGAAAGGGATCTCACAAAGAAGGAAGCATTTTATGTCTTTCAATCTTATTGGGCCCCAAAACCCATGGCGCATATTTATGGACAAAATGCGTCTGCACGTTGGGGTAAGGAAGATGAAAAAAAACTGGTAAAGGTCTATTCCAATTGTGATGAAGCGGAATTGTTTGTGAATGGAAAAAGTGCAGGCATAAAAAAACGTAACAGCCAGGATTATCCCGCGGCAGGCCTTCATTGGGAGATAGTTTTTGCAAATGGAAAAAATGCCATCCATGTAATTGCCCGAAAAGGGAAAGAAACAGTGACCGATACGGTTCACTTTCAGTATGAAACGGCATCATGGGGAAAACCTGTAAAAACTGTTATTGAAAAGATCAATGAGGTTAATGGACTAGTTACCTTACAAATAAGATTATTAGATGATCAAGGCCGTCAATGCCTGGATGCAACAAACTGGATCCGTATTGGTATTACAGGAGATGGGAAATTGAGGGATAACCTTGGTACATCTACGGGTTCCCGTTATGTTCAGGCCTCGAATGGTAACGCAAATATTTCTGCCGAAAAGTATAAAGGGAAATCTGTTGTAAGTGTAGTAGTGGAAGGAGTTTCAACAGTTTTTATTGATCTTTAAAAAAGAAATCAGGAATGAAAAATGTGAGGATATATATAGTATCAATATTAGTTTGTTTTTTCTGTAGCCAACTTTCCGCCCAACAAAAATGGGAATCCTCCTATTTGAAAACGGAGCGTAATGGGGTTATCCGGTATATTCCTGATTCATTGGGAAACAGGCTTCCCGATTTCAGCAAAGTCGGCTGTTATGAAAACAGCAGGGAAATCCCTGCTGTAGGAGTAATAAAAATAATATCCGCAACGAGTGAAAACAGCCAGCAGGTGATCCAGTCAGCCATTGATGAGTTAGCATCATTTCCTTTAGGCCCAAATGGTTTTCGCGGAGCGATCTTATTGAAAAAGGGGATTTATAAAATACCCGGCACCATTCGTATCAATACCAGTGGCATCGTGCTTCGGGGAGAAGGGGATGAAACAAAACTGGTGGCAACCGGCAAAGGGCAACGAAGCCTCATCAGCATCGCAGGTGTAGGCAAGTTTACGGAAATAAACGGGACAAGACAAAAGATCGCTGAAGCATACGTGCCGCTTGGCGCAACTTCTTTTACTTTGCAGAATGTAAATGGATTGAAAGTGGGCGATAGTATTGTTGTCTTCAGGCCTGGAACAAAACGTTGGATCGAAGATCTTAAAATGAACCAGATTGAAGTACGCGATAGCAATACAAGGCAGTGGGAGCCGGCTGAATACGATCTTCATTTCGAAAGGATGGTCACTGCTATAAAAGGAAACCAGATTACTTTAGATAATCCGGTGGTGATGGCGATGGAAGATAAATATGGCGGTGGTGAAATTTATCGATATACTTATAATGGCCGTATCAATAATATCGGAATTGAAAATCTCTTGTGTGAATCAGAATTTGTTGGAGACAAGGATGAAGACCATGGTTGGGATGCGGTTCATTTAAACAAGGTGCAAAATGCCTGGGTGAAAAATGTTACTTCCAGGTATTTCGGATATTCCTGTGTAAACTTAGGTTCAGAGTCAAGAAACATCACTGTGATGAGTTGCAAAAGCCTCGATGCGAAATCGAAGATAGAAGGAGGAAGAAGATATTCTTTCAATAACGATGGGCAGATGAATTTGTTCATCGGGTGTTTTGCTTCGGAAGGAAGGCACGATTATGTGACCGGTGCGAAAGTTCGTGGGCCGAATGTATTTTATTATTGCAAAGCAGAAAAAACGCATGCGGATATCGGCCCCCATCATCGCTGGGCGATGGGGACTTTATATGATAATATTACCAGTGATGGAGAGATCAATGCTCAGGATCGCGGCAATTGGGGAACCGGGCATGGCTGGTCGGGAGTCAACCAGGTTTTCTGGAATTGTTCTGCTTCCAAAGCGGCGATACAGGATCCATGGGTATCGGGCAGAAATTATGTGATCGCTATGAATGCAGAAAATTACAGCGGTAAGCTGAAAGGCAGGAATAGCAGCTATTTTGAAGGAACGAATGGAGCAGGTTTGCAGCCTGCATCATTATATCTTTTACAATTGAAACAACGATTGAAAAATAATATTCCTAATTTAAAATAAAAAGATGTCCAAGAGTTTCTCATTAGAAAATAGATCCTTTGTTGTAACAGGTGGCACAGGAATTTTAGGAAAGGCATTTATCTCAGCGATTGCTGAAGAGGGAGGAAATGTGGGTATCCTCGGGAGAAATAAAGTGGTGGCTGAAGAACGTGCGGATGCGATCATAAAAGCCGGCTGCAATGCGATCCCATTGATCGCAGATATAAATGATGAAAGCGCTCTTGCTGCAACAAAAGACCTGATGCTGAAAAAATTTGGCGCTATAGATGGGCTGGTCAATGGTGCCGGAGGAAATATACCCGAAGCGATCGTACAACCGGATGACGATATTTTTTCGCTGGATATGCAAGCATTGGACAAAGCAGTTAAACTGAATTTGTGGGGAACGGTTTTGCCAACGCAGATTTTTGGAAGAGAAATAGCCCGCAATGGCAAGGGCAGTATAGTGAATATTTCTTCACTCAGTGCCTCCAAAGCCTTGACAAGGGTTTTGGGATACAGCCTCGGCAAATCCGCGATAGACAGTTATACCCGTTGGATGGCAGTTGAACTTGCCACTCGTTATGGAGATGCTGTCCGGATGAACGCGATCATGCCGGGTTTTTTCCTGACCGAACAAAACAGGGCTTTACTTACTAATGGCGACAACAGTTACACAGAACGCGGAAACCTGATCGTTCAACATACACCTTTCAAAAGAATGGGTGAAGCAGATGAGTTGAAAGGTACACTGGTGTGGCTTTTGAGCGATGCATCGCGTTTTGTTACGGGTACCATCATCAGTGTGGATGGTGGGTTTAGTGCTTTCAGTGGAGTGTAATGATCACGAATTAATAATTACGAATGGCACAAGATAGTTCAAAGAAAATGATACAAACCATGCGTTGGTTTGGACCGGCCGATCCGGTGAGCCTTGCGGATATCCGGCAGGCTGGATGCACAGGTGTTGTCACGGCTTTGCACCATGTAAAAAATGGTGAAGTATGGACAGTGGACGAGATCATGAAAAGAAAAAATGAGATCGAAGCTGCGGGCATGTCATGGGATGTGGTGGAAAGTGTGCCGGTGCATGAAGGCATCAAAACTCAATCAGGCGAATTTGAAAGGTATATTGAAAATTATAAATCCTCGATACGGAACCTCGGTTCATGCGGCGTGAAGATCATCACGTATAATTTTATGCCGGTGCTCGACTGGACAAGAACCGATCTGGCCTATACTGTAGAAGATGGGAGCAAAGCTTTACGTTTTGAAAAAGCAGCTTTTGCTGCGTTTGATCTTTTTATTTTAAAAAGAAAAAATGCCGCGGCGGAATATAGTACCGGGGATCTGCAAAGAGCAGAACAGAGATTTCAGGAACTGCCGGAGGATGAAAAAATTCTTTTGCAAAAAAATATCATCGCGGGCTTACCCGGAAGTGAAGAAAGTTTTACGCTGGTGCAATTCCAGGAAGTACTGGATACTTATCAAAATATTGATGCGGAAAAGTTACGCAGTAACCTTATCTATTTCCTTCAACAGGTCATTCCGGTAGCGGATGAATGTGGTGTAAAGATGGTGATCCATCCCGATGATCCGCCATATCCGATCCTTGGATTGCCGCGTGTGGTAAGTACGGCATCTGATATTGAACAATTGATCAAAGCTGTTCCATCACTCAATAACGGACTTTGTTTTTGCACCGGATCATTTGGCGTGAGGCCCGATAATGACCTGCCTGCGATGGTAAGACAATTCGGAGACCGGATCAACTTCATTCATTTGCGCAGCACAAAACGAAATGAGTACGGCGATTTTTACGAAGAAAATCATCTGGAGGGCGATGTAGATATGTATGCCGTGGTAAAAGAAATAATAGGAGTGATGAAGCAAAGAAATATCTCCATTCCTATGCGTCCCGATCATGGGCATCAGATGCTGGATGATCTCAACAAAAAAACAAACCCCGGTTATTCGGCGATCGGGAGACTGAGGGGGCTGGCGGAATTGAGAGGGCTTGAATTAGGAATAAGGAGATCAGTTAATAATTAATATTTAATAATTAATAATGCAGGCAGCGAGTAGGAAATCACAGATTTTAGATTGAGAAGGTGATTGCACAGATTGTTTTTACGAAGTGAAAACAATCTGTGCAATCCTTTTATCCTTTTAAAATCTGTGATTTGATTTTTATGATCCTTCTTGATGATATTCTCACATAAATCAAAAGCCCTTCAATCGAAGGGCTTCATTATTAATTATTCATTATAAATTATTAATTGATCTATAGTTTTCCCATCACAAACATACTTCCCTTCGGAGTAGGATTCCCTCCCTTTGTTTCCAGCGTAACCGCGAAGGCTTCTGCTTTTCCGAAGTTTTTCATTTTCTGTATGTGGTAACGATTTCCTTTCTTGCTGGTAAGTATCATACCACCATCAACAGGTTTCCCATCTACTATACCCCAAAGCTGGTATTCTTTTCCTTCAGGAGCTTCAGGAAGATTGCTTGGATCAATGTAAACCTCCCCCGTATTCTTCATCCAGAAAATTTTCGCGGTGGCTTCAGGCGCTGCCGGCAAACCTTCCAGTGAAACAGGGCGGCTGTATTTGTTTTGCACAATGCTCATATCCTGGTCAAGACTCTTCAACTTATCCGTTTGTGCAATTAATTCCTCATTTTTTTGCTGGTATGCCAGATCTGCATCTTTGTATTTGTTGTAATAAATAATATTTACAACAATACTTGCTATTAATAACAATATTGCCGCCGCCGCAGCCCTTTGCCATATGGGAGACATGGAATAAACTTTTTTAGGAGTCGCTTCCACCACTACATTTCTTTTAGTGGCACTATTGTTGGTGCTTACCTTATCTAAGATTTTTGATTTGAGATCTCTGGCAGGTTCTACAGAATTAGCGAAAGCATACTTTTCCATGCTCTTTTCAATCGCCGAAAGTTCATCAGCCACTTCAGGATAAGCATGTGCCCACGCCTGCACTTGCGAAATCTCTTCCGCTGTTGCAAAGCCCATCACATAAGCTTCTAATAATCCTGATGATATGATATCTTTAATTTCCACTATTAACTGAATTCCAATAATTTTCTAAGTTCCATAATAGCCGTACGCATACGGGTCTTCACCGTACCCAAAGGTATTCCCATTTCTTTTGAGATTTCTTCTTGTGTGTAACCACTAAAGTAGGCGAGGTCTATGATTACTTTTTGGTCGGGTTTTAATGTTGCGACCTGCTTGCGTAAACCGATAGAATCGAATTGCTCTACCCCAAAATTCTTGTCTTGATAACTACTTACGGAGTTTTCATCATGGGAGATTTTTTGTTGTTTTTTGTATCCTTTGCTCCGCAAAATGTCGATTGTAAGGTTACGGGTAAGATTTACCATCCAGGTAAATAACCGTCCTTTGCTGCTATCGTATTGTTTGAAATTGTTCCAGATCTTCACAAATGCTTCCTGCAGAATATCTTCCCGAAGCTGAATATCTTCTACCAGGCGGAAGATGACCCCATTGAGCGCCCCTGCATAATTATCGTAGAGATACGAAAACGCAGCCTGATCCTGGGCCTGTAAAAGCCTTACCAGATCCTCTTCGCTATGTTTTTGTGGGTCTTGCAAAAAATGGGTTAATAATTATGATTTGCCGAAAATAGGGCGAAATTGTCAATAAACAAATATATAATCACATTAAACTAAACAATTTACAAACCGGAAATGGGCCAAACCTCGTACACTCCGCTGAAAAGGTACCATTTCCCTGTGGATAACTCCTGGCATTTATATCTTTTCCTCACTTTTTCGCCCATGCGAAAGATCCTTCCATCTTTGATCTTGAATAATGTATTATGTTCCAGTTGCTCAACAAATAATTGTCCGTTTTGTTTGCTGTCGTATTTTTTTAATTCCCGAAGCAGGTTTTCATCGCCGCAACTGCTGGCCGCGGGGTTTCTTAATGTTTTGAGCAAAACAGCCTCCAGGCTTTGGGGAAATATTTTCTTACGGACAAATTCTGCCAGGATCAGCCCGAACTCATTTTTCCATTCGCGGCCGTGGGAAGCTACCCGGTTGCCGAATTTTTCATAAGTAAATAAATGTGCCAGTTCGTGAAGCAGCGTTACCAGGAAAGAAAATTTGTTGAGGTTGCCGTTAACGCTGATGCGATGCCCGAGTTCTCCGTGCGCATGGCGGTAATCGCCCAATACGGATTGCCGCTGACGGGTGATGGTCAATTGTACCTTGTAGCGGTGAATGTATTCGAGCACACTTTCATAACTGCCTTCGGGCAGATAAGGGATCAATGCCGAGAGGTCTACCTGTTCTTTAGCCATTTCGTTTTTTATTCAGCCGGGACACAGCCATGACTTCTACGGCCAGGTAAACAAGATATAAAAGCAGGGAAACAAAAACCGATCTTTTGTTGAAAGCAGTTCCGCTGCCGACAGTATAAATCAGTACAGCTATCACACATGAGAACATTTTGATCATCATACCCGACATCACGCTGCGGATAAAAACATTTGGGTTGGGATTGCTTAATGCTTTTTTCTGGATGAAATAAACCAAAATACACATCAGGAGGAACAATGTATTGGCGCCCAGCAATACCAGGTTGTCCATACCGGCATTCTGCAAGGGAGTCCAGGCGATGCCGATGATAAGCGTAACGATAAAAAATACCAGAAGAAACGGGACCAGCGCCCGTGTTGCAATACTCATGTAAACTATTTTTTGGGTGTGGTATCACGGATGATCTTAATGATCAGCCCTGTGATGAAGAGCAAAGGTAACACCCATACTGCTACCGGCATACTAAATTTCAGGACACGGTCCAGTTGCATACCGCCGTACACGGCAATAGCGATCGCCACAAAAAACTGTGTGGCCAGGCCGGCATATTTCCACAAAAAAGAATTGTTCTTGTCTTTATTCATTTACTGCAAGGGGCACCTCCTGTTGCTTGAGTTCCACCACACTTGCGCCCATTTTACATTGCCCGTTGAAGCTGGCAGTCTCTTCCACAAAGAGTTTGGTGGTATGGATATCGCCGGTTACCAGCGCTTTTCCTTTCAATTGCAGAAGGTCTTTTACATCAATATTACCGATCACCTGCCCCATCACATCCGCCAGGCGGCAGGATATATTTCCTTCAACTACGCCATTGGGGCCGATGAGTAATTTAGCATTGCTGATGATATCGCCCTTGAGCGTGCCATCGATACGCAGATCGCCACTGGTGTTGATATTGCCTGTAATGATGGTGCCGGCACCTACGATGCTGTTGGCGGCTGCAGCGGTTTCTTCTGTAGACCTGGATTTGGAAGTAAACATGATATGAGGTTTAAAATGTTTAAAGAGTTCAAAAGTTCAAAACGTTCAACAGGATATGTAAATTTCAAAATGGATAATTGTACAATGGATAATGTTTTCGATTTAAACATTATACCATTTGGACAGAACTTTCTACTGAAAATAATTATCCATTATCCATTATATCATTATCCATTTCTTGTTTTGAACAATAGTGTAACGTTATAACCGTCCCTTTATTCTCAATCATCCGTATTTTCTACCTTCGGCAGCGCTAATTTATTGGTATCCAATTTAGGAACTTTTCCTTCCAGTACTTTCTGGATATTGCTGTAATATTGGTTCTGGTGCAGCAACGCCTGTTCCATGGAATCCGTCCTGATCTTTAAGTCCCGGTATTGCTTCACTTCCCGGGCATTTCCATACCCAACACCCGGCAGATAATATTTTAACGGGGTAAAAATGATCAGGGCCGAAGTAAGGGCTACCATGAGGATGAAAATACTGCTGAAGATCACGTACACGCTCATTCTCGTCAGCTTGAATTTTACCACTTCCTCATAAGTATCTTCATTCATGATCACCAGCCGGTAGTGATTTCGCAACCTTTTCAGCGTATTGCCCGTATCCAGTTTTGCCATATCAATAATTCGAACATTAAATGTACCGAACTTCCGCCAATCTGTATAATATTGCCCAATATTATATATGTATCTCGCTGCACTGATTTTATTTAACAGAAATAACTTGCTAAAGTGCTAAAAATCATATTGCTTGCCTTTTTTTAAGGTACGGTTTGTAAAAAAAAACCGATATTTAGCCCTATATTATAACATCATCGATTCATGTTCACACCCAAGTTAAAATTAATCCTGTTTATTTGCTTTTCCTGCATCATCACCGCATCATATGCACAGCCAACCTGGACATTAGATCCTTTTGGAAAAGAAAAAAAACCGGTGCAATATGAAGAGAAAATACTGGCGTCGGAGAAAACGGATAAAAAACTGACCACTTTCAGGCGCATCATTCAGAATAATGTTACCCATTATAATTTTTATTTCAACGCAAATAACAAACTCAATGGGGTAATTGAAAGGGCTAAACTTTCGCAAAAAGAAGATTATTCACAACTGCTTTCCTTTTACCCATATTCACTCGAAAATACTGCTTCGCAAAAAGTAGAACTCGATTCCGTGATCTACAAATCTACCGCCGGTATTTTGCTGCATGACCTGCGTACCGATTGGGTGGACAACATGTACCTGTTGATCGGGAAAGCCTATTATTTCCGCAAACAATTCGATTCGGCCGCACTCACTTTCCAGTTCATCAATTACAATCTTTTTCCGCGTAAGCGAAAAAATGATGACGACGACAGGATCGTAGGAACCAATGACGAACCCGGCACCGGTGCGCTTTCCATTGCCAATAAAGAAAAAAGGAATATCGTTCAGAAAGTGATGACGTTGCCGCCAAGCCGCAATGATGCATTGATCTGGCTCACCCGTACCTTTATCGATCAGGAAGAATACGGCGATGCTGCAGGGTTGATCAACATTTTGCAACACGACCGCAACCTGCCGCAGAGATTGAAAAATGATCTGGAAGAAGTGACCGCTTATTGGTTCTTCACACAAAATAACCTGGATAGTTCTGCAGTGCATCTTGAAAGGGCTCTCTCCAACGCAGATACCAAACAAGATAAAAGCCGCTGGGAATTTTTGCTGGCGCAATTGTTTGAAATAAACGGGGAGTATGAAAAAGCATCTGATTTTTACGGCAAAGCTGCCAAACATACCACCGATCCGGTGATGGATATTTTCGCCCGCCTCAACGATGCGAAAATGATGCGTAATACGGGCAACACCAAAGAACTGGAAAACAGCATCGCCAACCTTCTCAAGATGGCGAGAAAAGATAAGTATGAAAATTACCGCGACATCATTTATTATTCCACCGGGCAATTGAGCATGCAGGTGCCGGATACGGCTAATGCCATTGTTTCTTACAAAAAAAGCGCGCTGTACAACCAGGGGAATATTCCTTACAAAAACAGGTCTTTTCTTCAATTGGCGGACATCGCCTATGTACAGAAAAGATATGTGGATGCGCATTCTTATTACGATAGCCTTGACCTTACGGATAAATCTTTTGCTTCGCAAACTGCTGATATCACTGATCGTAAAGAATCGCTGGCGAAGATCGTGGAAAAGATCACCAATATCCAACGGGAGGATAGCCTTCAGCTGATAGCCGCGATGGCTCCTGCGGAGCGTGATGCGCTCATCAAAAAAATGGTTCGCCGTTACCGTAAAGAACAGGGGCTGAAAGAAGAAGATAATTCCGGCGGTACCGCTCCCATCACTTTTGCCAACAGCAAGAATGCAGAGCCTGCGGATCTGTTCCCTACCAGCACAAGAGGCGAATGGTATTTTTATAATTCAAGTGCCAAATCCAGAGGTTTTTCCGAATTCAAATCTAAATGGGGGAAACGCGAAAATGTAGATAACTGGCAGCGGAAGAGTGCCATTGACGCCGCCCTGACCAAGTCGCTCACAGCGGGCACGGGTAATTATGATGACCCGGATAAGGTGCAGGTCACGCCCGGCACAACGCTGGTCAACAATACATCTGCGCCGGTAGAATATTCTTACGATGCATTGATCGCAAATGTTCCGCTATCGACAGAACGTATGGATAGCAGCAACAAAGTGATCGGTGAAAATATGCTTGCCCTGGCGAAATTATTCCAGGAAGAATTATTGGATTATGGCGAAGCCATCAAGACCTACAATGAATACCTGCAACGTTTTGCCAACAGCGGAAATGAAGCGGAAATTTATCTGGGGCTGTATTATTGTTATTCAAAATTGGGCGATGCTTCGAAAGCGGCTTATTATAAAAATGTGGTGACCAGTAAATATGCAGGTTCTACCGCCAGCAATAAGATATTGAATCCTTCTTTGCTTGATCCCAATAAGAAAAATCCTGAAGTGACACAGCGTTACGCAGATATCTACAACATGTTCATCGAAGGGAAATTTGCGGAAGCCACATCTG
>Ga0247813_10000085_pt1 | contig 119157 bp, 96 predicted proteins | sample UWRJL169409C1_FD_180719 | JGI IMG/M metagenome (GOLD analysis project Ga0247813, IMG submission 180719) | Plant litter microbial communities from Arlington Agricultural Research Station in Wisconsin, United States - UWRJ-L169-409C-1 | ecosystem: Environmental > Terrestrial > Plant litter >...
CGGCGAGGTCATGAGCACCGTGGTGCGGTCCTCCGACTCGGTCGCCGCCGCCTCGGAAGAGCTCTCGGCGAGCTCGCAGCAGATCTCGGCGGGTGCTGAGGAGACCTCCGCCCAGGCCGGGGTGGTCTCGGCAGCTGCCCTGCAGGTCTCGGGCAACGTCCAGACCGTCGCAGCCGGTGCTGAGGAGATGGGCGCGTCGATCCGGGAGATCTCGCAGTCGGCCAACGACGCCGCACGGGTCGCTGGAGAGGCCGTGACCGCCGCAGCCAGCGCCACGGGTTCGGTGGCCCAGCTCGGTGCGTCCAGCCAGGAGATCGGGGACGTGGTGCGTGTCATCACGACCATCGCCGAGCAGACGAACCTGCTGGCCCTCAACGCGACCATCGAGGCCGCGCGTGCCGGCGAGGCGGGCAAGGGATTCGCCGTCGTCGCCTCGGAGGTCAAGGAGCTCGCGCAGGAGACCGCCCGGGCGACCGAGTCGATCGGTCGCCTCGTCGAGACCATCCAGTCGGACACGGCGGGTGCCGTGTCCGCGATCGAGCACATCACCGGCGTGATCTCGTCGATCAACGACTACCAGCTGACGATCGCCTCGGCCGTCGAGGAGCAGACCGCGACGACCACGGAGATGAGCCGCAACGTGGCCGACGCCTCGACAGGGGTGGGCGAGATCGCCGGCAACATCACCGGGGTCTCGGACGCCGCAGACTCGACCACGCAGGCGCTCGCCCAGACGACCGTCGCGGTCAACGAGCTCGCCCGGATGGCGACCGAGCTGCGCGCCTCGGTCTCGACCTTCACGTACTGACCGGCACGGCCGGGTCGCGAGGTCGCACGCGTGGCCGCGAGGTCGCACGGACGCGCCAGACAGACCGCCTCAGAGCGGCGGTCCGGCGTGTCTGTGCGACCTCGGTCGGGACGGTGCGACCTCGACGGAGGCGCAGCTCGGTGCGGCAACCAGCGCGTCAGCGCAGGATCGCGCGCGTCACCGACGCCTGCTCGGTGAGGACCGAGCCGATGACGTGCTGCGTCTCGTTGATCCGTTCGACGGCGTCGCGGATCTGCGCGAGGGACGAGACGGCCGACTGGGCCTGGCTCTGGATCGCGTCCACCCGGCCCTGCACCTGGGTCGTGGCGCGGGCCGTCTCGTTCGCGAGGTCCTTGACCTCGCTCGCGACGACCGCGAAGCCGCGGCCCGCCTCGCCGGCGCGGGCGGCCTCGATGGTCGCGTTGAGCGCGAGCAGGTTGGTCTGCGCGGCGATCGTCTGGATCGTCTTGACGACGTCCCCGATCTCCTCGCTCGACCTGTTGAGCCGTGCGATGTCCTCGTCAGCCTCGAGCGCGAGCCGCTGCCCCTCGGTCGCGACGCCCGTCGCCGAGAGGACGTTGCGCTCGACCTCTTCGATCGACGTGACGAGCTCTTGCCCGGCGGTCGCCAGCCTGTCGGCGTCGGCGAAGCGCTCGAGCGACTGACCGAGCAGGAACACGGTGTCACGCAAGGCGGCCTCGCGCCCCTCGGACAGGGTGAGGCGGGAGGTCGAGAAGAAGTCCATCGTCCCGACGACCACCCCGTCGACGATCACCGGCAGGCACACGCCGGACTGCACGCCCTCCTTCTGCGCGACAGGGGCACGGACGCAGTCGGTCACCTCGGCGAGGTCCGCGACGAACAGCAGGTCGCGCTGGCGCCACGTGCGCCCCGCGAGGCCGACACCCTCGGCGAAGGACGCCGACTGCGTCACCTCGCGGAAGGCGGTGCCGACGGTGCCGGACTCCTGGGAGAAGTGCAGCTTCTGGTCGGTCGCGTCGACAGCCCAGTACGAGCCGTAGGCCCAGCCGAAGCCTTCCCGGATGGTGCGCAGCGCCCGGGCCAGGGCGACGTCGGCGCTCGGGGCCGTCGTCACCTCGCGCAGCACTGCGGAGGTGGCTGAGGTGTCCTGCGCCGCCGACGCCTGGCGCTCGCCCTGCACCACGCGCTCGAGCGTGCGGGAGACGAGCGTGCCGATGACCGTGAGCGCCCGGTGCCGGGCGGGGGAGAGGTCGAGGACCTCTTCGGTGAAGAAGTCCATCGTGCCGACCGTCCGCCCGTCGACGCGCAGCGGGAAGCAGACGCCCGAGCGGATCCCTGCCCGCTGGGCGACGGGTGCGCGGACGCAGTCGGTGAGGTCGCCGAGGTCTGGGACGGCGATCATCTCGTCGGCGGCCCATGCCCGCCCGCTCAGCCCCACGCCCCGGGCGAAGGTCGCGCTGCGCGTGACAGCCCGGAAGTCGTCGGAGGCCGCGCCCGACTCGGCGACGAAGTGCAGCGTCGAGTCTTCGGCGCTCACCGACCAGTACGAGCCATAGGTCCAGCCGAAGGCCTCGCGCACGACCTCGAGCGCGACCAGTGCCGCAGCCGAGCTGTCTCGCGTCGCGGCGAGACGCTCCTGCACCAGCCCTACCGCGTTCAGGTCGGTCTGCGACTGCACGAGCTCAGCCCGCACGGCATCCAGCTCTCGGGCTGATCTGCGCGATCCCCACATGACGACTCCTCGAGTCAGGTCGCCCCCTTGCGCCACGCTGGCGTGTGCGTCTCATCGGGCGGCGCGGGGCGTTCATGAGGGACCGGGGCGGGTGGTGATGCGGTGAGGGCCGCGGCTGACAGGGGGTCGGCTCTTGCCTCACGAGAGCCTCGACTGGGAAGAGCGCTGAACTTGGTGCTGACCTGCAACTTCACCCGCGGCTGGTGCCGAGCTCCTCAGGGAGAGGTCCTATTCTTCGATCACCTCTGCTGACCGAGCATCTGTTGAATCAGCCCTGGGGTCTGCCCGCAGAGGGTGAGGTGGGTCGGGCTGCTGGTGGGTTCTGGAGCAAGGTGGGGCGATGAGCGGAGCATCGACGGACGGCGAGTTCTGGAGCTCGCGGGCCGCCACGATCTGCTTCGTGGGGATGGTGATATCCGGGTCGTTGACGTCGACCTTCATGGTCATCGGCTGGTATCTCCCGATGGCAGCTGCAGGGATGGGGACAGTGGCGTCGACCTTGTCTCTCGTCGGTTACCAGAAGAAGTGGTCGAGGTCTACCCGTGGTTCATAGGTGAGGTCCCGGTGCGTGGTTGACGAACTTCGCGCGCGACGAACCGGAGCTGTACCGCATGATCTGCTTGTTGGATGACAATCTCTCGCTCTACCCGCGGTGCCGGTCTAGCCGCTGGGGCGACATGCTGTGCTGCGATCAAATCTAAGGACTACCGAAGGTGGTGGGTATCCATGGGCGATGCGATGAGAGTCCTTGGTGATGACGCGTTCAACTGGTGGTGGATCCGAAGGAATTGGGACCTTTCCATTCCGACCCCCAGGCGGGAGTCGGCGATGCGGATCGAGGAGACAGTCTACGATCTCTCCGAGGATTCGTTCCCCGCTTTCCGCGCTCTCGTCGAGAGTGCGGAGGGCCTCGACGAGACGTTGCACGTGGTGGAAGCCTTCTACGAGTTTTTGCCATGGTCGAAAGATGGTGGTGGAAGGTTCAAGAGGTGGTTAACGCGAGCGGCTGAAGGTGAACCTTCTTTCCAGGAGTTGATCCGATTGCTCGATCGGGATGTATAGGTCGCCTTGTGGTTCGCCGCGTCCCCGAGGTCGGACAGGCTTCTCCCGTGGCCACCTTCGCGCGGTGCCGTGTGTCGTGCTGGTGGCGGCCCAGCGGGCGGCGCTCTCCCACCATGGACCCCTGCAGCCGCTCTTCTCCGTGAACGGCGAACGCCTGTTGCTGCACGGCACGTTCATCGTCGCCTGTCGACAAGTGGGTGGTGCGCTCGGTGGGCGCGGTGTGCCATGAGATCTCATGTGATCCGATGAGACGAAGCTGTCCACATCGCAAGACAAGTGTTCACATGCCGACACAGAGATGTCACAGTCGTCCCATCATGCGCCGCGACACGACCGTGCTCTCGCACGTCAGCCCCCTTGCACAGCCCCGCCACGTCGGCGCCGGCTGCTGTTGTCGCTGTAGCCGCTGAGCGGTTCGCCACCCACTCGCAGCTTGGCCCAGGGCAGGGGTCGCGACGTGAGACGGTCCCCGACCGCTCCCTGATCCCCGTCATCACCCGCGCACGGCGCGAGGTCCGCTGACCGCGATCAGGCCGCTCGACCCCTCGAGCCACGCCCACCCCGGCCGACATCTCGTCGTACCCGGGTGCGCACCCCGCTCGCGCCTCCCCAGGACACGTCCTCGGACGTCGTCGAGCGCACCTCGGCCACCTGCGTCACCGGCAGACGCTCCTCCGTGCCGCCTCTCCTCACCACCCCGCCCCACGGGGTGGCGCCCTCACCGCTCGACCGGTCCACCGACCGTCCGGGCAGAACGGACCACCTGTGCGAATCTCCACCGTCCGCATCCCCACGGCGGCCAAGGCCGCAGCGGCCCTCCTCACCGCCTCCCTCCTGCTCACCGCGTGCTCCGCCGACGCCTCAGACTCGGGCTCCAGCAGCGCCGCGGCCTCGGGCATCTCGGACGAGATCGTCATCGGCTCGACCAACGAGCCCACAGGGCTCGTCCGCAACGTCGGCGGCAGCTCGGGCATCTCGCAGACCATGACCCGCAACGTCTACGAGGGCCTCACCTCCGTCGACATCGACGGCACCGTGGTCCCGACGCTCGCCGAGTCCTGGGACGTGTCCGAGGACGGCCTCACCTACACCTTCCACCTGCAGCAGGGCGTGACCTTCCACGACGGGACGCCGTTCACCGCGGCCGACGTCGCATGGAGCATCTCCGAGGCGATCGGCCCGGACTCCAAGAGCGCCCGCAAGAACGACCTGCTCGTCATCACCGACATCGCGCAGCCTGATGAGCAGACCGTCGAGCTCACGCTGTCGCGCCGCAGCCAGTCGCTGCTGTTCAACCTCGCCTCGGTGACGGTCGTCAAGGACGGCGACAAGGAGCTCACCAGCGACAACGGCACGGGCCCGTACAGCCTCGTCGAGTGGACGCAGGGCGACCACCTCACCATCGCGCGCAACCCTGACTACTGGGGCGAGCAGCCGAAGAACGAGGGTGTGACCTTCAGGTTCTTCAAGGACACGACAGCGCTCAACAACGCGCTGCTCACCGGCGACCTCGACCTCGTGATCGCCGAGGACTCCCCGGACCAGCTGCTCCAGTTCGAGGGCAACGACGACTTCACCATCACCGAGGGCACCTCGACCACCAAGCAGCTGTGGGCCTTCAACGACCGCGAGGCGCCCTTCGACGACGTCCGCGTCCGCCAGGCGCTCTACACGGCCCTCGACCGCGAGCGCATCCTCGACACCGTCTGGGACGGCTACGGCCAGGTGATCGGCTCGATGGTCCCGCCGACCGACCCCTGGTACATCGACGACCTCGCCGACGCGCACGCCTACGACCCCGACGCCGCGAAGGCCCTGCTCGCCGAGGCAGGCGTGAGCGACCTCGAGATCACCGTCGACTACGTCGCGGGGGAGCCCTCCGACACGATCGCCCAGCTCATCCAGACCGACCTCGCCGACGTCGGCGTGACGCTGACGCTCAACCCGATCGACGACGCCACCTGGTACCAGAAGATCTACACGGACCACGACTTCGAGACGACGATCATGGGCCACGTGAACCCGCGCGACGTCGTCTGGTACGCGAACCCTGACTTCTACTGGGGCTACGACAACGCCGACGTCCAGCAGTGGGTCGCCGACGCCGACGCCGCCACCTCCGAGGAGGAGCAGGTCGAGCTGCTCACGCAGGTCAACCAGACGATCGGCGAGGAGGCGGCGACCGCGTGGCTGTACCTCGACCCGCAGATCCGGGTCGCCCGCTCCGAGATCAGCGGCTTCCCGGTCGACCAGGTGACGGAGAGCTTCTACGTCGCCGACATCGTGCGAGCGGACTGACCCGCCGTCATGACGTCGTCCCTGCACCCTTCGAAGACACCCGCGCTGGAAGCACCCGCGCCGCAGGCACCCGCGCCCCGGCGCGCCCTGAGGGCGGGCGCCCCGATGCTCCGCTACGTGGCAGTCCGCCTCGTGACGCTCCTCGTGTCGCTCGTGCTCGCAGCCGTCGTCGTCTTCGTCGTGCTGCGCCTGCTCCCGGGGGACAGCGCGGGAACGACGCTGGGTGTGGGGACGACGACAGACCAGCTCGACCAGCTGCGCAGCGAGCTCGGGACCGACCAGTCGTCGCTCGCCCAGCTCGGTGACTGGGCCGGTGCTCTGCTGACGGGCGACCTCGGCACGTCCTTCGTGTCGAGGCTGCCCGTCGGCGAGCTCATCACGAGCAAGCTGCCGATCACCGTGCCGCTGAGCCTGGCAGCCTTCGTGCTGTCGGTCCTCGTCTCGGTGCCGCTCGGCGTCGTCGCGGCCGTGAAGCGCCGCGGTGTCGTCGGTGTGGCAGTCTCCGCGGTCTCCCAGCTCGGGGTTGCCGTCCCGGTGTTCTGGGTCGGGGTGCTGCTCGTGTGGATCTTCGCGCTGCGCCTCGGGGTGCTGCCGCCCGGTGGCTTCCCGCGGCAGGGCTGGGACGACCCGGCGGCCGCTGTCCGCTCGCTCGTCCTGCCCGTCGTGACGGTGTCGATCGCGATGTCGTCGGTCATGGTGCGCTACGTGCGGTCGGCGACGCTCGACGTGCTCGACCAGGACTACGTCCGCACGGCCCGATCGCTCGGCTACGGACGCTGGCAGGCGCTCGCGCGCCACGGTCTGCGCAACGGCGCCGTGCCCGTCGTGGCGATCCTCGGCATCGAGCTCGCGACCTCGCTGCTCGGCGCCGTGGTCATCGAGAACGTCTTCGCTCTCCCCGGCCTGGGCACGCTGCTGCTCGACTCGGTCACCGGGCGCGACCTGCCCGTCGTCCAGGCGCTCGTGCTGGCGATCACGGCCGTCGTGCTCGTCGTCAACTTCGGGGTCGACCTCCTGCAGCGGGCCATCGACCCGCGCCTGCGGCTCGGCTCGACCCTCGGCGCGGCTGGAGGCTCGCGATGACCGACCAGCTCGACTCGCCCCGCGGCCCGCTCTCTACCGCCGCACCGTCTGCCGACGCGCCCGGCTCTGCGCCGGACGCGTCCGCCGCTGCACCGCGCCGCGCGACGGCCCGTCGCCTGCGCAGCCCGTCCTTCGTCGTCGGGGCCTCGATGGTCGCGGTCGTCGTGCTCGTCGGCCTCGTCGCCTTCTTCTGGACGCCCTACACGATCGGCACCCGCGGCACGGGCGAGCGTCTCGGTGGTCCGAGCGCCGACTTCTGGCTCGGGACAGACAAGCTCGGGCGGGACGTGCTGAGCCAGCTCATGGCCGGCGCGACCAACGCGGTGGTCGTCGCGGTGTGCTCGGTCGCGATCGCCGCTGTCCTGGGCATCACCCTCGGTGTCCTCGCGGCGTCGACCACGCGCTGGGTCGACGTGGCCGTGCTCAACGTCGTCGATCTCATGATCGCCTTCCCGACCCTCCTGCTCGCCATGCTCATCGTCACCGTGCGCGGTGCCTCGCTCAGCTCGGTGATCGCTGCGATCGGCATCTCAGGTGCTGCGGTGATCGCCCGGATCACGCGCATCAACGCCTCGCGGGTGCTCCGCGAGGACTACGTCGTCGCAGCGGCCGCCTCGGGCACGGGCTGGTGGGGGACGGTCCGGCGGCACGTGCTGCCCAACGTCGCCCCTACTCTGCTCGTCCAGCTCATGCTGCTCGCCGGGGCCGCGATCCTCGCCGAGGCGTCGTTGTCCTACCTCGGCCTCGGGCCACGCCCGCCCTACGCCTCGTGGGGCCGCATGCTCAACGAGGCGCAGGCGACCATCTCCGCGGCGCCCCTCGCTGCGATCCTGCCCGGCCTGCTCATCGCCTGGACGGTGCTGGGCCTCAACCTGCTCGGCGACGGCATCCGCGAACGCAGCGACCCGAGCCTGCGAGGAGACCGATGACCGCCCTCGAGGTCCGTGACCTGACAGTCCGCACGTCCGGTGGGCGCACCCTGCTCGACGCCGTGAGCTGGGAGGTGCCCTTCGGCGGACGCCTCGGGATCATCGGCGAGTCCGGCTCGGGCAAGTCGCTCACCGCAGCCGCGATCCTCGGGCTGCTGCCCGAGGGCATGACCGCGACAGGCCAGGTGCTGCTCGACGGGCGCGACCTGCTGACCCTCGGCGAGCGGGCCCTGCGCGCGGTCCGTGGCGCCCAGGTCGCCATGGTGTTCCAGGAGCCGCTCACGGCCCTCGACCCGCTGATGACCGTCGGTCGGCAGATCGCCGGACCCCTGCGCCTGCACCGCGGAGCCTCCCGGACGAAGGCCCGCGAGCTCGCCGCAGACCTCTGCAGGCTCGTGCGGCTCGACGACACCGAGCGCATCCTCGGCTCCTACCCGTGGCAGCTCTCAGGCGGTCAGCGCCAGCGTGTCAGCATCGCGATGGCCCTGGCCTGCGAGCCGCGTGTGCTGCTCGCCGACGAGCCGACGACTGCCCTCGACGTCACCGTCCAGGCAGAGATCCTCGACCTGCTCGACGAGCTCATCGAGCGCACCGGCACCACGCTGGTCTTCGTCTCGCACGACCTCCCGGTCGTCGCCCGGGTCGCCCGGGACCTCGTGGTCATGCGCTCGGGCCAGGTGGTCGAGGCGACGACGGTCGCACAGGCCCTCGAGGCCCCCGCCCACCCCTACACCCGCCAGCTGCTCGCCGCCGCGCGCGCCGTCAGCCGGCTCCCTCAGGAGGACCCGCGATGACCGACGAGACCACGAGCGTCCCGCTCCTCGCGCTGCACGGCGTGAGCCGTGAGTTCGGCGGACGCGGTCGCACGACGACAGCCCTCGACGGCGTCGACATCGCCGTGCACGAGGGGCGCAGCGTCGGGATCGTGGGGGAGTCCGGCGCCGGCAAGTCCACGCTGCTGCGGCTCCTGCTCGGCCTCGACACGCCCACCTCGGGTCAGGTCAGCTACCGCGGGCAGACGCTCGACCGTCGTGACAGGGCCCTCCTCAAGCGCTTCCGGCGCGAGGTGCAGGTCGTGCTCCAGGACCCCCGCTCCTCCCTCGACCCGCGCATGACCGTCGCGCAGATCGTCGCCGAGCCGCTCCAGTCGCTGCGCATCGGCGCAGACCAGCGTGAGCGCTCCGCCCGCGTCGACGAGGTGCTCGGCTGGGTCGGCCTCGACGCCGACGCGCGACGCAAGTACCCCGCGCAGTTCTCCGGCGGGCAGCGTCAGCGCATCGCGATCGCGCGGGCCCTGGCGCCGTCGCCGAAGGTGCTCGTCGGAGACGAGCCCGTGAGCGCCCTCGACGTGTCGGTCCGGCAGCAGATCATGGAGCTGCTCGCCCGCCTGCGCACCGAGCTCGGCCTCACACTCGTCCTCGTCAGCCACGACGTGGCGATCGTCGGGCAGCTCTGCGAGGAGACCGTCGTCCTGCGCGGCGGACGCGTCGAAGAGGCTGGGGAGACCCGCCAGGTCCTCACCCGACCGACGTCGCCGTACACGCGGGCGCTGCTCGACGCGGTCCCGACGCTGGCCTGAGCTGCGGCACCGGTGCCGTCGAGCTCGGCTAGGCACCGCCGTGGGACGCGCTCGCGCGGCCAGCGTCGGTGACAGCCTCGAGCCGCGGCGCGATCGACTCCCCCATCATCGTGATCTCACGTTCTGCGATCCCGTGACGTCTGGCCTGCTCGCGCCACGAGCCGAGCGCTGCAGCGACGTCAGCCATGCGGTCTCGGGCCGCAGCGACGGTCAGGGACAGGTCGTCAGCGAGAGCGAGGAGCCCGTCGACCTCGTCGGGTGGGCTCTCGGCACCGGCGATCGACGTCGATCGGCTCTTCGTCACGTCGGGTGTCGGGTTGACGTCGAACGCTGGGCTGAGCACCCACGAGCCGCGTTCGAAGAGGAACCCGTGGTTGCGCAGGTGGTCGTCGGTGTTGCCGAGAGCCACGCTCGCGACGACCCTGTCGAAGAGCTCGCGGTGGTCCTGCCGCGGGGAGAGGGAGATGTCCCGCACGGCCTCCGCGATGTCGGCATAGTCCCGGTGCTCACCGTCCTGTGATCCCGTCGCTGTCATCGCGCTGATGTAGCCGCGCCGGTGGCCGGCCGACGTGCGGTCGAACCTGCGGAGGATGAGCACGCTCCGCTCGCCGATTGTGACCAGCCGTCGTTGTGGTGTCTGGATCCCGGCGCTCTCGAGGAGGTTGAGCATCGTGGCCTCCCACGCCATGACGTCCCACTGGTCGCTGGAGTGCGGGAACTTCGCGATCGCGAGCCCGCCGTCTTCCAGGCGGACCGAAGCCTTCGGCCTGGCGCCTCCGAGTCCGGTCGTGCCCGTGTCCAGGAGCTGCTTCACGGCGTCCGAAGGGTCGTCGTCGGACGCCAGGTGGTCGCTGGCTCGCAGCAGTCGCGGCAGCGAGACGAGCGGGGGGACCGTCGAGGGCGCGCCGAGGTACGTGTCTGTGCCCGGGAGCCGGAGACGGAGTGCGCCCTGGCGGGTGTCGTCGCTGACCCCCAGCAGGTAGCTGAGGTCGTCGAGGCTGCGGAGAGCCCGCTTCTCCTCCCGGGCGCGCGTCCTCTCGGCCTTGTCGAGCAGGTTGCGGCCCCAACGGTCGGGGGCGCTGTCGGCGAGGGCGCGCAGGAGACCAGGTTGGTGCTGCTGCCCGGAGACGAGAAGCAGTCCCGGGTCGATGGTCGTCCCGCCCTCGGCGAGGTAGGTCGGGTCGTAGACGAAGGTCGTCGACAGCTGCGCGCGACCCTGTGTGAAGTGCGCCCGGCCCACCAGCCGTGCGTGCCCTGCGTCCTCGGTCAGGACCTCGAGGGTCGTCATCGTGCGCGCTTCTTGGTGAGGTTCTCGGCGCGCAGACGGCCGATGTCGCTCTCGAGCGGGTCGATCGCGGCGACGGCCTGGTCCAGGACGCCGAGTGCACGCAGGACCTGGGCGACGTTCCCGAAGCTGACGGTCGGGCTCCCCGACTCGATCTTGCGGAGCGTGTCGCGCGAGATGTCAGCGCGTTCGGCGACCTGCTGCGCTGTCAGGCCGAGGACCATGCGCCACCCTCGGACGTGCTCGCCGAAGGCGCGAGCCTGGCGATCGATGCGGTATCCAGACACTCTCGCAGCCCTCACTATGACGAGCAGAGTCGTCACTACACTCTGTTACGACGATCTTACTCGTCATAACAGGCGTCCGGTAGGCCATGCGGTGCCGTGCCGCCCCATGGCTGGGTGGCCGACGGAGCGTAGCTGAGGTGCTCCTGACCGACGCCGCTCAGCGCAGCCCGAGCTCGGCGAAAACCACGGCCAGGCCCGCCTCGAGGGGAGGCGCGGCCACCAGGTCTGCGGCGTCGAGGACCCGCTGGTGCGAGCCCTCGATGGCGACGGCGATGTCGGCGAGCTGAAGCATCTCCACATCGTTGATGCCGTCGCCGAAGGCGACGATCGTGTCGTCGTGCGCCCCGAGATGCTCGACGACTGCGCGGATGCCGACGGCCTTGTGCACGTCGAGCAGGTGGATCTCCCCGCTGTGGTCGTCGGCGTGCGCGAGCGACGTCGGCACGTGCCCCAGCCCGGGGCCGACGGCGTCGAGGACGGCCGCCGCGGTCCAGGCCGACTCGAGATAGGTCGCCTTGGCGAAGGACGTCTGCGACAGGTCGTCGCGGACCGTGACCATGTCGAGGAAGTCGACGGTCCCGTCGGGACCATCGGGTGCTGTGAGCAGCGCCCGGAGCCTGTCGGGCACACCAGGGCGGGCGTACACACCGGCGGGCGCCTCCAGCACGTAGGCCGCGCCGCTGTCGTCGAGGGCGGCCAGCACCCGCGCGGCGAGGTCGTCGGGCATCCGGCGGTCGACCAGCACGGTGCCCCCGACCTCCACGTAGCACCCTGCCGACGCGACGATCCCGTCGAAGCCGATGTCGAGGATCCCGCGCGGGAGCATCCCGGCGGACCGCCCCGTGCACAGCAGCACCCTGTGGCCGGCCGCCCGGGCTGTCACGACAGCCTCTTCGTGAGCAGCCGGGACCGCGCCGTGGTGGGCATAGGTGCCGTCGATGTCGACGAAGACGAGCCTGCGGTCAGAGGTGCTCATCGCGCGTCACCGCTCCGGATCGCAGGGTCGGCTCCTGGACCGCCTGCGGGACCCGCGCCGTCCGGTCCGCTGGGCGTGGCGGCGCGGTCGTCGTGCCCCGAGCCTTGGGTGCTCGTCTCTGGCCCAGCCGGAAGACCCTCGTCCCACACCCCGCTCGCGAGGAACGCGTCCATCCGCTCCAGGTGCGGGGCGAGGTCGAAGCCCTGTGCCGCGACCCACGCGTCGTCGTAGTAGGTGCCCGCGTAGCGCGCCCCGCCGTCGCAGAGCAGCGTGACGACGCTGCCCGTCTCGCCGGCCGCGAGCATCCGCGCGACGAGCTGGAACGCTCCGACGAGGTTGGTGCCTGTCGAGCCGCCGGCCCAGTACGTCGTCCGCTCACGGAGCAGCCGGATGGCGGCGAGCGAGGCCGCGTCGGGCACAGGGATCATCTCGTCGACGACCTCCGGGACGAAGGACGGCTCGACCCGCGGTCGGCCGATCCCCTCGATGCGGCTCGAGGCGGTGGTGGTGTGGTCGGGGTGCCCGGTGCTCCAGCCGCCGTAGAAGGCCGACCCCTCGGGGTCGACGACGGCGACACGGGTCGCGTGCCGCTGGTACCGCACGTAGCGCCCGAAGGTCGCGCTCGTCCCGCCGGTCCCGGCGCCGACGACCACCCAGGCGGGCACAGGGTGGCGCTCGGCCGCGAGCTGGTGGAAGGTGCTCTCGGCGATGTTGTTGTTGCTGCGCCAGTCCGTCGCGCGCTCGGCGAGCGTGAACTGGTCGAGGTAGTACCCGCCGCACTCCCGGGCCAGCCGTGCCGCCTCGGCGTCCATGCACGCCGGGTCGTCGACGAGGTGACAGCGGCCGCCGTAGAACTCGATGCGGGCGATCTTCTCGGCGCTCGTCCCGCGCGGGATCACCGCGACGAGGTCGAGGCCCAGCATCCGCGCGAAGTACGCCTCGGACACAGCCGTCGAGCCGCTCGACGCCTCGACGAGGGTCGTGCCCTCGTGGATCCGACCGTTGACCAGGCCGTAGAGGATGAGCGAGCGCGCGAGCCGGTGCTTGAGCGACCCCGTCGGGTGCATCGACTCGTCCTTGAGGTACAGGTCGATGCCCCACTCGGCAGGCAGGGGGAACACGAGAAGGTGGGTGTCGGCGCTCCGGGTCGCGTCGGCCTCGAGCAGCCGCACCGCCTCGCTGGTCCACGTGCGCGCGCTGTCGTCGCCTGTCACCGTCTGTGCCTCCTACCGCCTGTGCTGCCTGGTGTGCCGCCCCTATCCTCACACCTGCGCGCCTCGCTCCGGGGCGGGGACCGTCCCCCGACAGCGCCAGACCATCGGCGGCCCCGGCCCGCCGGCGCCGTCTGCAGCCCCTGCTCCAGCGCCGTCTGCAGCTCCGGCTCCAGCGCCGTCTGCAGCTCCGGCTCCAGCTCCGGCTCCAGCTCCGGCGAGATCGTGACGTCGGAGCGAGATCGTGACGTCCAGGGCCCGATCTCGCTCGGACGTCACGATCTCGGCGTCCGGCGTCCGGCGTCCGGCATCACGGGATCTCAGGGCCGCGGGCGGGGGCTGCCGCGGATAGGGTTTCTCGTGTGATGGACGGGCGACGAGACGAGCTGCGCCGGACCTATCTGAGCCTGGGGTCCGGTGAGCTCGTCGCAGCGGCAGTGTTCGCCGGGGTCGCGACCACCGCCGTCGTCCCGCGTCTCGGCGATCCCGACGACAGGTTCGCGCTCTGGTCGGCGCTGATACCGCTGCTGGTGGTCCTCGTGCAGGCCGGCCTCTACTGGCTGGCCGCCCGGACGTGGGTCTGCCGGAGGACGATGCCCGTCGGGCTCGCCGCGGTCTACAGCGTCTTCCGTGTCCTCGACCCTGTGCTCCTCGTGGCAGGACTCGTCGGGGTGCTGGTCTGGTGGCCGTCAGCCCCCTGGGCTGCGGTCCTCGTCCTGGGGGTCTGGGCCTTCGGGGTCGTCGAGTACGTCAACTACTTCGTCGTCAGGCTGGCGTACCCGCTGGGTGAGACCAGGAAGATCACCGAACGGCGGGTACCTCGCCTGATCACCGACCTCCGGGCGGCGCTGCAGTGACGCACTGCGACCGGCAGGCTTGGTCGATGGCCCGGTGGTCGGGCAGGTCAGCGCTTCACGCCGGGGCTCCGAGCCCCACGCCGTAGAGCAACCGCGATGCATCACATGTGATGCATCTGGTCTGCGGCCCCTCGATGAATCACATTCGGTGCATCCCGTCGTCGCGGCGCGCACCGATGGGCACCTCTCCCCGACGGCCCCGGTCGGCCGTCTCCCGCTGGCAGGATGGGCAGCACCGAGCACCCCTCCGGAGGACCCGATGACGCAGGACGACGACTTTCTCGAGGTGATCGCCGCCGAGGTGGCGCAGGACCCGACGAACATGGCGCTGCGGGAGGACCTCGTCACGCTGCTGCTGCGGAGCGACCCGGACCGCGCGGCCGAAGAGGTCGGAGCCCTCGAGGCTCGCGGCGGTGACCCGGCGCGGGTGCGCCTGCTGCGGGCTCGCGTGATGGCTGCCCGGCTGCGAGGGCCGCAGACCGTCTCGCAGGCCGAGCCGCCCCCGACGCACGGGTCAGCCCTGCCGCACGAGCAGACCCCGTCGCACGGGTCGGAGCCGGAGCCCGCGCCGAGTCCTGGACCCCCTCCGGAGGCTCCGGTCCCCACGCCCACGGCCCCTGACCTCGCAGAGCACTCGACCGACCACCCCGGGCTCTGGGACGCCGAGCGCCCCGCCGTCACCCTGGACGACGTCGCCGGGCTCGCCGACGTCAAGCAGCACCTCGACTCGACCTTCCTCGCGCCCCTGCGCAACCCTGAGATGGCCGCGGCCTTCGGTCAGAAGCCGGGCGGCTCACTGCTCATGTACGGCCCGCCGGGGTGCGGCAAGACCTACGTCGCCAAGGCGATCGCGGGAGACCTCGGCGCGTCCTTCATCCACGTGACCCTCGCTGACCTGCTGAGCAAGTGGCTCGGGGACAGCGAGAAGGCGATCCAGAGCGTCTTCAAGGACGCGCGTGCCGCGTCGCCCTGCGTGATCTTCTTCGACGAGTTCGACGCCCTCGGCGGGCGCCGCACCTCGAGCAGCGGGTCGCAGGCGATGCGCACCATCGTCACCCAGCTCCTCGAAGAGCTCGACGGCGTCACCAGCGAGAACGACGGCGTCTACTTCCTCGCGGCGACCAACCGCCCGTGGGACATCGACCCCGCGCTCCGCCGACCAGGACGCATCGACAAGACCGTGCTGGTGCTGCCGCCCGACGCCGTCGCGCGCGCCGCGATCCTCCAGGGGGACCTCGAGGGCAAGCCTGCCGACGGGGTCGACGTCATCGCCGTCGCCGCGGCGACCGAGGGGTTCTCCGGAGCCGACATCGCGCAGGTCGCGAAGATCGCGCTCCAGCAGTCGCTCACGGCCTCGATGAGCGCCGGTGCCATCGTGCCGGTCACCACGCAGGCGCTGCTCGACGCGGCAGCCGGTCTGACCCCGTCGACGACCTCCTGGTTCGACCAGATCGCGCCGGTCCTCGAGTACGGCGTCGACGACGGCACCTTCGCGCAGCTGCGCACCTACCGCGTGAAGAACGGGATGCGATGAACGAGCCGCTCGACCTCGAGCGCGAGGCGATCTCGAGAGACCGCGACCTGGCGTGGGAGCTGTTCGAGGCCCAGCCCCAGCACCCGCGCATCCCGCAGCTCGCGCTGAGCGTGCTCGCCCGGGCCCCGGAGCTCACCGGCATGACGATCCTGATCGCGATGCACCGCGAGGAGTGCGGCGACTTCGACGAGGCGCGCCGGCTGCTGCAGGACCTCATGGGGCGGCGCGACCGCCAGTACCTCAACGCCCTGCGGCGCCTGCGGGACCTCGAAGACCGTGACGGGAACTACGCCGAGGCGCTCCGTCTCGCAGAGCTCGTCCTGCGGGAGGACCCCGAGGCGGACTGGCGCGACAGGATGGACCTCGCCAGCGCCACGGCGCTCGCGGTGGACCCGGAGACCGGCTGGGCGATGATCGACGACGTCGTAGAGCTGTGCGGCCGCACCGACCCCGACCGCTACGCCGACGCGCTGGCTCTGCGCGCCGGGTGGTTCTTGGCGACGGGCACGCCGCCGGACCGGTTCCTCGTCGCAGCGCAGCAGGCGATCGAGGCGGACCCGACCAACGCGGCCATCGCGACCGCGCTGGCCTACGCCTACCTGTACACCTACCGTCCCGAGGATGCGGCCGAGCTCTTCCGCCGGGTGCTCCAGGACGACCCGATGGACGAGGCCGCGCAGGCCGGCATCGTCATCGCCAAGGCGTTCTTGGCACCTCTCGAGAGCGGCGCCGGGACGATGGACGACCTCCGCGCCGGCGGCATGGGCGAGATCGCGTGGCGCATCTTGCGTGACAAGCTCTTCGAGACCGGCGTGGACGAGGCGCTCGTCGCGCTGGACGCCGTCATGCCGGAGGATCTCGCCGGCTCGCTGCGTCCGCCGCTCGACAGGGAGACGGCGCGGGCGAGCGGCGGCGAGGACAAGGTCCTCGTGTGGCACGACGGTCAGGAGCCAGGCACCGGTGCGCTGTGGCGCGACGGCCAGGCCTTCCGCCTCATGACCGCAGACGAGGTCCGTGCGATGGACGAGGCGATCGAGGAGCACCCGCAGGACTGGCCGCAGTGGGACGCTGAGGGGGAGTACTACACGCAGGTCTTCACCGACGACTCCGGGTCCTACGTCTTCGAGGGGACGGGTGGACGGCTCTTCCGCCGCACCCCCGGGGAGCCGGACCGAGAGCTCGCGGAGAGCCTGGCCGACTGGCTCTGGGACCGCGTCGTCGCCTTCGGCGGAGACGACCCGCGCCCGGGACGAGGTGCGGGCCGGGACTCCACCGCCACGAGAGTCTGACGCGGGCTGACGCGCCGGGGGCACCTGCCTCGGCTGGTCACAGCCTGACGGCAGGCAAGGGCTCGACGTCGTGGTCGCGCGGACCGAAGAGGGCCTCGGCGCTGGCGCTGAGGTGCCCGAGAGCCTCGACGAGAGATCCCCCGAGGTGGTGGAGGGAGTCGAGCGACCGCGACTCCCAGACAGGGAGCTCACCGTCGGCACTGCGGGACCCGGTGTCCCAGAGCAGCGCGTCGCCGTTCTCGCTCCAGGCGAAGACGCGGAGGTCGGCGGCGAGCTCCCAGCAGCCGTCCGGCTCGACCATCCAGTCGAAGTCCTCGCGCCGGCCGTCGTCGTAGGTCGCGGCGAAGCGGCGCGTGAGCTCGGCTGCTCGGCCCTGCCAGCTGTCGGCGAAACCGGGGAGGAGCGGCGGGTAGACCAGCCAGAGACCGAAGGTCCTGCCCCACCCGACCCGTCGGACGAGGTCACTGTAGGACGGCGGGAAGCCGCCACCGTCGGCGAACCGGTACCGGTCCAGCAGGTCGAGGTCGACGTGGGCGAGCGTCGGCTCGCCGAGGCACCTGAGCTCGCTGAGAGGGCTGGCCATGACGGTCAAGGTACTGCACGGAGGTCTCAGGACGCGCCGAGGGCGCCGCCCCGTCCTCTCGGACAGGTCGGCGCCCTCGGCGCGTGCGGCTCCGTCAGACGGGGCCAGGTCGTGCTCGGTGGAGCCTCAGCTCACGCGTCGACGACGATCGCGTTGACGAGCGGCTCGCGGCGGTACTTGCGCTGGAGCCAGCGCGAGACGGCCTTGGCGATGGTCGCCTCGAGGCGGTCGATGTCGCCGACGTCCTTCTTGGGGATCTGCGCGAGGGCCTTCTCGATCTCGACGACAGCGTCGTCGAAGGTGTGCCCGTCGTGCACGAACCCGCGGGTGATGAACTCGGGGGTCTCGGCCATGACACCGAGGTCGAGGTCGACGAGCGCGAGGACCGTGACGATGCCCTTGGAACCGAGCGCGCGGCGCTCGGCGAGGGTGTCCTCGGTCGCGGTGCCGACGGTCTGGCCGTCGACGTACACGTAGCCCGCGGTGACCTTGCCGACGACCGAGAGCTTGCCCTTGAAGAGGTCGACGACTGTGCCGTCCTGGGCGATGACCACGTTGTTCGAGGGCACGCCGGTCTTCTCGGCCAGGGCGCCGTTGGCGCGCAGGTGCTTCGACTCGCCGTGGATCGGCATGACGTTGCGCGGCTTGACGATGTTGTAGCAGTACACGAGCTCGCCAGCGGAGGCGTGGCCCGAGACGTGCACCTTCGCGTTGCCCTTGTGCACGATGGTCGCGCCGAGGTCCGTGAGGGCGTTGATGACGCGGTAGATCGCGTTCTCGTTGCCCGGGATCAGCGAGCTGGCGAGGAGGACGGTGTCACCCTCGTCGACCTTGATGACGTGCTCGCTCTTGGCCATGCGCGACAGCGCGGCCATCGGCTCGCCCTGCGAGCCCGTGCACACGAGGCAGATCTTCTCGGGCGGCATCGACTCGAGCTTCTTGAGGTCGACCACGAGGCCGCGCGGGATCTTGAGGTAGCCGAGCTCTTCGGCGATCCCCATGTTGCGGACCATCGAGCGGCCGACGAAGGCCACCTTGCGACCGGCCTCGTGGGCGGAGTCGAGGATCTGCTGGATGCGGTGCACGTGGCTGGCGAAGCTCGACACGATGACGCGGCGCGGGGCCGTGCGGAACACCTGCTCGATCGCGGGGACGAGCTCCTGCTCCGACATGGTGAAGCCGGGGACCTCGGCGTTGGTCGAGTCGGTCATGAACAGGTCCACGCCCTCTTCGCCGAGGCGCGCGAAGTGGTTGAGGTCTGTGATCCGCGAGTCGAGCGGGAACTGGTCCATCTTGAAGTCACCGGTGTTGATGACCAGACCCGCACGGGTGCGGATCGCGACGGCGAGGGCGTCGGGGATGGAGTGGTTGACCGCGATGAACTCGAGGTCGAAGGGACCCTGCTTGGAGGTGCCGCCGGCCTCGACCTCGATCGTGCGGGGGCGGATGCGGTGCTCCTTGAGCTTCGCGGTGATGAAGGCGAGCGTCAGCTTGGAGCCGATGACGGGGATGTCCGCGCGCTCCTTGAGCAGGTACGGGACACCACCGATGTGGTCTTCGTGGCCGTGCGTGAGGACGATCGCGACGACGTCCTTGAGGCGGTCACGGATCCAGGTGAACTCGGGGAGGATCACGTCGATGCCGGGCTGGTGCTCTTCGGGGAAGAGGACGCCGCAGTCGACGATGAGCAGCTTGCCCTCGTGCTCGAAGACGGTCATGTTGCGGCCGACCTCGCCGAGGCCGCCGAGCGGCACGATGCGCAGGGCACCGCGCTGGAGCGCCGGGGGCGCTGAGAGAGTCATCTTGGTGGTGGTGATCACGTTCGTACCTTCGTCAGGTGGGGCGGCCCGCTCTGGGGCCCTGGGGTCGTGCTTGAGATCAGGTGGCCACGAGCGGTTCGAGGACCGCGTCAGGGAGCCGGTTGCGGACAGACGTCACGCGCCAGCGGTCGGGGAACAGCGCGAGCAGCTCTCCGTCTTCACGCTGGAGGACCTCCACGCCGAGCTGGGCGTCGAGGGTCGAGACCCACTCCTGCGTCGTGCGCAGGGCGATCTCGTAGGGCAGGCGGTCGAGGGTGACAGGCGCGTTGAACTCTGTGGCCATGCGGTGCTCGGCCACCTCGAACTGCATGGGCCCGACGGCGGCGAGCACCGGGGCCTGATCGCCGCGCAGGTCGGAGCGGAGCACCTGGACGACGCCCTCGGCACCGAGCTGCATGACCCCGCGCTGGAACTGCTTGTAGCGCGAGACGTCCTTGGCGCGCATCACCGCGAAGTGCTCGGGTGCGAAGGTCGGCAGGGCCGGGTACTCGACGGGCTTGTCGAGGTAGAGGGTGTCGCCCACACGCAGGTTCGCGGCGTTGACGAGGCCGACGACGTCGCCAGGGAAGGCCTCGTCGACGACGGTGCGCTCACGGCCGAACACCTGCTGCGCGTACTTCGTCGCGAAGGGGCGCCCGGTGCGGGCCGAGGTGACGACCATGCCGCGCTCGAAGACGCCCGAGCAGATCCGCGCGAAGGCGAGCCTGTCGCGGTGCGCGGTGTCCATGCCGGCCTGCATCTTGAAGACGAAGGCGCTGAACGGCGCCTCGACAGGGCGGGTGTCGCCCGCGACGGTCTCGCGCGGCGTCGGGGACGGTGCGACGTCGACGAGGACGTCGAGCAGGGCGTGCACGCCGAAGTTCTGGACCGCCGAGCCGAAGAGCACGGGGGTGGTCTCGCCGCCGAGGAAGGAGTCGAGGTCGTGGTCGGCGCCCGAGGCCTCGAGCAGCTCGGCCTCCTCGACCGCGGTCGTCCACGCGTCGCCCTCGCGCTCGAGCGCGGCCTCGGGGCCCATGTGCTCCTCGGGGGCGATGGTCGTGCCGCCAGCGGTCCGGGTGAAGCGGGTGTACTCGCCGGTGCGGCGGTCGAGGACGCCGCGGAAGTCTCCGCCGATGCCCACGGGCCAGGTGAGCGGCGTCGGCACGAGGCCTGTGCGCTCCTGGATCTCGTCCATGAGCTCGAGGGCGTCCTTGCCCGGGCGGTCCCACTTGTTGATGACCGTGATGAGGGGGATCCCGCGGTGCTTGCACACCGCGAAGAGCTTCATCGTCTGGACCTCGAGGCCCTTGGCGGCGTCGACGAGCATGACGGCGGCGTCGACCGCGGAGAGCACGCGATAGGTGTCTTCGGAGAAGTCGGCGTGGCCGGGGGTGTCGACGAGGTTGATGACGGCGTCGCGGTAGGTGAACTGGAGCGACGCGGAGGTGATGGAGATGCCTCGGGCCTGCTCCATGTCCATCCAGTCGGACACCGTGCGCTTGCCGCCGGCCTTGCCGTCGGCGCGCCCGGCCTCGCGGATCGCCTTGGCGTGCAGCGCGAGAGCCTCGGTGAGCGTCGACTTGCCGGCGTCGGGGTGGCTGATGACGGCGAAGGAGCGCCGGCGCCGCGCCTCGGTGAGGACGGCCGCGCCGTCGCGTGACGAGGTGGTGCCGCTCTCGGTGAGAGCGGGGCTTTCGGGGGCTGCCTGAGGCACTGAGACTTCCTGCACGTTGACCGACGAGTGACTAGGAGATGAAAGGAGGGGGCCGCCGTCGGGGCGTCCTGCGCACACCTGCTGGGCCTAGTATCTCGCGTCCACACTATCACCGCGGTGCGTCCCACGACGCGTCTCGCGCCGGGCCGCGGAGGCGGGCCCGACCCTGCGGGCGAGGCTCAGGCCTCGCGGTCGTCAGCCATCGAGTCGAGCTCGTCCTCGAGCAGCCACAGGTAGGACTCGTCCGGGTCGGAGAGGACGACAGACTCTCCTCCGTAGAGACGTCGCGCGAGGCCCACCGGTGGGGGAGAGTGCCGCTGGAGGGCGCAGAGCGTCGTGGGCTCCCCGCAGGTGCGCCGGAGCCCACGCTCGCCCTACTTCTCGGCGCCGATCTCGGCTGCCGCTCGGCGCACCGAGCGGTCCTTGGCCAGGCTCGCGACGGTCGTGACCGCGAGGACCACGACGATGAAGCCGAGGGACAGTGCTGTCGGGATCTCCGGGATCGCGGTGATGTGCTCGCCGCCGTTGATGAAGGACACCTCGTTGGTGTGCAGCGCGTGGATGAGCAGCTTGACGCCGATGAACCCGAGGATCGCCGCGAGCCCGTACGCGAGGTACACGAGCCGGTCGAGCAGTCCGTCGATGAGGAAGTACAGCTGGCGCAGGCCGAGGAGCGAGAACGCGTTCGCGGCGAACACGAGGTAGGTCTCCTGGGTGAGGCCGAAGATCGCCGGGACGGAGTCGACCGCGAAGAGCAGATCGGCGCTGCCGATCGCGATCATGACGATGAGCATCGGGGTGATGTGGCGGCGTCCGTCGATGCGGGTGGTGAGCCTGTCGCCGACGTAGGTGTCCGTCGTCGGGAAGATGCGGCGGGTCAGGCGCAGGACGGCGTTCTCGGAGAACTCCTTGGGCTCCTCAGAGCTGTGCTTGGCCTGGGCCCACGCCGTGTAGACGAGGAAGGCGCCGAAGATGTAGAAGACCCAGCTGAAGTTCTCGATCATCGCGGCCCCCGCGAAGATGAAGGCCGTGCGCATGACGAGCGCGATGGTGATGCCGATGAGCAGCACCTTCTGCTGCATCATCGGCGGCACCCTGAAGGCCGTGATGATGAGGACGAACACGAAGAGGTTGTCGACGGACAGGCTCTTCTCGGTGACGTACCCGGCGAAGTACTCGCCGCCGTACGTGCCGCCCCAGACCCACCAGACGATGAGGCCGAAGACGATCGCGACGCCGACGTAGCCGGCCGACCACCAGGCGGCCTCGCGGATGGAGGGGGCGTGCGGGGTCCGCACGTGGCCGACGTAGTCGACGGCGAGCATCGCGACGATCACGCCGACTGTGAGGGCCCAGACCCAGAGGGGGACGTCCATGAACGGTGCCTTTCGGTACGTGGCGCCCAGAGGCGCGACGGGGTACCGAAGGTCTTCTCCGCCTCGTGCGCTCTGCTCGGACCGGGGGGCCGAGGTGCATGTCACGAGACCGGTGGCACCGGGCCGACGTCTGTGCCGACCGTGATGACGACGTCACCGCGTAGGAGTACTCCCCTTCAACTGGCGACGACTGTACCGGCGGGACGGGCGGTGCGCACCGCAGAGGTGTGAAGGGCTTGGGGAGGACGGCGGGAGAGGACGTAGGTCCCTGGCCTCCTTCCCGGATGCTGGGACGATTAGTGTGTTGAAACGATTCACTCGGGTCCTTCGAGAGGCCCCACACCCCAGGTGCCCAGACGGCAGGCGCCCCAGACGACGCAGCGACGACGCCGCTGAGACCGTAGGACGAGGAGCAGGACGATGACGACCACCGACACCGGAACCGTACGCACGACCAGCAGAGCACCGCAGGCGATCCGCGAGGAGGTCCTCTACTACTGCCGCGAGTCGGTCCGGACCGGCCTCAACTTCAACACCCAGGGCAACATCAGCGTCCGTCTCCCCGGTGCGCACGATGGTGCAGACGCGATCGTCATCACCCCCTCCGACGTGCGCTACGACGCGATGAGCGTCGACGACATGGTGGTCGTCGGTCTCGACGGGACGGTGCTCGAGGGGGACCTGCTCCCGTCGACCGAGCTGCCCGTGCACCTCGAGCACTACAGGCGCCGGCCGGACGTGCAGGCGATCGTCCACACGGAGTCGACCTTCGTCAACGTCCTCGGGGCTCTGGGCCGCCGCATCGACCCTGTCCTGCTCAACATGGTGCTCTACGCCAAGGGGCCGGTCGAGGTCATGCCCTTCGAGTTCTCGACCAACGCCGACTTCGGGCGGCGCAGCGCCGAGCTCATGGGCGACGACGTCGATGCCGTCGTGTGGGGCAACCACGGGTTGCTCGCTGTCGGGGCCTCGCTCAGGCTCGCCTTCAAGGTCGCGGTGGCGGTCGAGGAGAATGCCGAGGTGCTGCTCCGCGCGAGCGCTGCGGGTACGCCGAAGGTGCTCGTCTACGCGGACATCGACGTGCCCGAGGGAGCGCGGCTGCCCTGAGCGGTCCCGCGGCAGGCTGACGAGCGCTGCTGGCGCAGACGTGCCGGAGCGACCGGACCCGCTCCTGCCCGACCGTGCCCGAGCGGGTCCGTCAGTCCCTGCTCGACGAGGAGGGGACGTCCGGGTCTGTCCGGCGGCTGGACACCTCCCGGCGACCGCTACATCTCGCGGGTCTTGGGCCGATAAGCAGCGGACGTCCCCCTGCTCCGAAATGGAAAGCCCATGACCCGCACGACCAGCCTCACGCGGACCAACGCGATCCGCGACCTCCCCGTCGCCCTCAAGATCACTCTCGTGCTCGGCGGGATGGCGCTCATGATGGTCGTCATCGCAGTCCTCGCGATCGCCCGCCTCACGAGCCTCGACGCCGCCGGCACGACCCTCGCCGAGGACAACGTCGCGCCGACGCGCATCCTCAACGACATCCAGCGCAGCTACCAGGGGGACCGCACCCGGCACCTGCAGTACGGGCTGGCCGATGCCGAGGGGCGTCAGGACCTCGTCGCGGACCTCGCGACCCGCCATGGAGAGCTCGACGCGCTCATCGACTCCTACACGCCCTTCGTCGTGGACACGAAGGCCATGGCGGACCTCGATGCCGCCCTCGACGCGTACTACACCTTCGCGGACGAGACGCTCCTCCCCGTCGCCGACTCGGGCGACCTCGCCCAGTTCAGCGCGCTCTCCGACGAGCTCCGCACCCTGTCGACCGCGGTCCTCGACCCTCTCAACGCCGAGTTCGGGGCCGAGATCACCCAGGCCGAGGAGCGCTCCGAGGCGTCGCACGACTCCGCCCAGACCGCGATCTGGCTCGTCCTCGGTGCGCTGCTGCTCGGCCTGCTGCTGCCGACCTTCCTCGCCACCCTCGTCGTCCGCCGGATCCTCGGCGACCTCAAGGACGTCAGGGCCTCTCTCGTCGCGATGGCCGACGGGGACCTCACGGTCCGCTCTGGCGTGATCGGTCGCGACGAGGTCGCGCAGATGGCAGCCGCCCTCGACGAGGCGCAGACCAACCTGCGCGGCGTCATGGGCGACGTCGTCGAGTCCTCCCAGACCGTCGCCGCCGCGGCCGAAGAGCTCGCCGCCTCGTCCAGCCAGGTCGCCGCCGGCTCTGAGGAGACGTCGAGCCAGGCCGGTGTCGTCGCCTCCGCGGCCGAGCAGGTCTCGCGCAACGTCCAGACCGTCGCCGCAGGTGCCGAGCAGATGAGCGCGTCGATCCGCGAGATCGCGCAGAGCTCGTCCGAGGCCGCGAAGGTCGCCGCGCAGGCGACCACGATGGCCGAGACCACCAACGTCACGGTCGGGCGCCTGGGCGACTCCTCGCAGGAGATCAGCCAGGTGGTCAAGACCATCAACTCGATCGCCGAGCAGACCAACCTGCTCGCGCTCAACGCGACCATCGAGGCCGCCCGTGCCGGTGAGGCCGGCAAGGGCTTCGCGGTCGTCGCCTCGGAGGTCAAGGACCTCGCGCAGGAGACCGCCCGTGCGACGGAGGACATCGCCCGCAAGGTCGAGACCATCCAGGGCGAGACCTCGGGTGCGATGGCCGCGATCGCCGAGATCTCGACCATCATCGCGAGCATCAACGACTACCAGCTGACCATCGCCTCGGCCGTCGAGGAGCAGACCGCGACGACCAACGAGATGTCCCGCTCGGTTGCCGAGGCGGCCACGGGCTCGGGCGAGATCGCGGCGAACATCGTCGGCGTCGCGACGTCGGCAGCGTCCTCGACGGACGTGGTCGGGCAGATGGGCAGCGCGATCTCCGAGCTGGCCGGGCTCGCCTCCGAGCTGCGCGGACGGGTGGAGACCTTCCGGTACTGAGCGCACCTGGCCTGTGCCGACCGTCGCCGGCGGCAGGTGCGGAGGCAGAGGGACGGACGGCCTCGCCCGGGGAGACCCGGGCGGGGCCGTCTGCTGTCTGTCTCTCTGCTGTCTCCCGGCTGTCGGCCTGCTGGCAGCGCTGCTGGCGGTCGGGAGCCCGCGCGGTCCTCCACAGGCACCGGATATCGCTTCCCCCGCGTCCTCGCGTCTGGGAGGATCGACAGGTGACCCTCTTCAACGCTGATGACTCCCGTTACTCCTCGATGCCCTACCGCCGCGCAGGTCGCAGCGGGCTCGACCTCCCCGCGCTGTCGCTGGGCCTCTGGCACAACTTCGGTGACACGACCCCCTTCGAGACGCAGCGGGCCGTCCTGCGCCGCGCCTTCGACCTCGGGATCACGCACTTCGACCTCGCGAACAACTACGGGCCGCCCTACGGCTCGGCCGAGGAGAACTTCGGCCGTCACATGACGGACGACTTCCGCCCGTACCGCGACGAGCTCGTCATCTCGAGCAAGGCCGGCTACGACATGTGGCCCGGCCCCTACGGCGACGGCGGGTCGCGCAAGTACCTGCTGAGCTCGCTCGACCAGTCGCTCCAGCGAATGAACCTCGACTACGTCGACATCTTCTACTCCCACCGTCCGGACCCCACGGTCCCGATCGAGGAGACGATGGGTGCGCTGCACACCGCAGTCACGAGCGGCCGTGCGCTGTACGCAGGCATCTCGAACTACAGCCCCGCGCAGACGCGCGTCGCGCAGGAGGTCCTCGCGGACCTCGGCACCCCGCTGCTGATCCACCAGCCCAGCTATTCGATGTTCAACCGGCACGTCGAGATGCCCGACGCCGGCAAGACCGACGACCCCGACGCGACGGGCCAGTCGCTGCTCGACACCGTGGGCGACCTCGGCATCGGCATGATCGTGTTCTCCCCGCTCGCGCAGGGCATGCTCACCGACCGCTACCTCGACGGCAACGTGCCGTCGGACTCGCGCGCCGCCGTCGGGCACTTCCTCAAGAGCGACTCGATCAGCGAGACCTACCTCGAGCGGGCCCGTGGCCTCAACGAGATCGCTGCTGGTCGTGGGCAGACCCTCGCGCAGCTCGCCCTCACGTGGCTGCTGCGCGACTCCCGTGTCACCTCGACGCTCATCGGCGCGAGCAGCGTCGGCCAGCTGGAGAACAACGTGCAGGCCGCGCACGCCGCGCCGCTGACGGCTGACGAGATCGCGGCCATCGAGCCCTTCGCGGTCGACGGGACCAACCGGTGACCTCCGTGCCACGGGTCCTCGTGCTCGCCGGTCGCGGCCGGTACGAGGACCCCTGGCACGACATGGCTGCCACGTCGCACAGGGTCGCCGAGGTGCTCTCGGCGCCGACGCTCGACGGGACCGACGACCTCGGCAGCCCCGCGTACCAGGTGTCGGTGCGCGGAGCCTTCCCCGACGCGCTCGACGACCTCGACCCTGCTGGGGATGGTGTCGACCTCGTGGTCGTCAACACCAGCTCGGGTCGACCGGACCCCGGCTTCGACGGCGACGACGCCCGGTGGGCCGGGTTCCACGAGAGGCTGCGCGTCTGGGCCGACGCAGGTCGCCCCGTCCTCGGTCTGCACCAGGCGGCGAACACCTTCGCCGACTCGGCGCACTGGGAGCGGATCCTCGGCGGGCGGTGGGTCGACGGCACGTCGATGCACCCCGACATCGGCGAGGCAGAGTTCACGCTCAGCGGTGCTGAGCACGACCTCGCCGCGGTGCTGCGCGACGCGACGTCCGGGACAGTGACCGCCTTCGACGAGCGGTACAGCTATCTCTCGGTTGCCGAGTCGTCGACCGTGCTGCTCACCCAGCGGCACGACGGCATCGACCACCCTGTCGTGTGGGTCTCGGGTGCGCCCGGCGTGCGCTGCGTCTACGACGCCCTCGGCCACGACGCCCGCTCCTACGACTCCCCGTCCCGCCAGGCCCTCCTGCGCGCCGAGGTCGCCTGGCTGCTCGCCGGAACCTGACCGGCGAGCCCACTCGCTCGCCGCGAGGTCGTCCCTCCTACCGCGAGGTCGTACAGACACGCCAGATCCCTGGCTCCTCCGGAGGTTCTTGGCGTGTCTGTACGACCTCGACCGGGGAGGTGCGACGTGGTGAGGGGAGCGGTTGCCGTTCGATCTGGTACCTGCGTGTCGATTCCCTGAAACGGGTGAGAAACACCCTCTCACTAGCGTCGACGTCACGTCCCGGGAGACCCCGGGGCGTGACGACGACCGCTCCCGTGGAGGACGCATGCCTCAGATCGACCCCCGAGAAGCAGCGACCGTGCTCGCCCGAGGACTCGGCCGACGAGACTTCCTCAGGGCGGCTGCGGCCGTCGGCGCGAGCGGAGCCGTCGCGGGTGCGCTGGCCGCGTGCTCGCCGGGGTCTGCGTCGACGCCGCGTCCCTCGACGTCCCCGACCCAGCGTGGGATCTTGCAGCCCGGCTCGGGTGACGTCAGCGGCGACCACTACCTCGGCTCGACCCCGGACGCCGTCCTGTGGGGCTACGTCCCGACGGTCCACTCGACGCCGTCAGCCCGGATGCGCTCCGGCGAGACCATCACCATCGACGCCGTGTCGCACGAGGGGATCCTCGAAGACCAGGGCCGTGACCCTGTGAGCTTCTTCGCCGAGCACGGCGTCGCGTCCTCCGACGTGCTCGAGGACGCGATCGCGATCGCCGCCGACTACGACCGGACCACCCGCGACTTCGTCAAGGACGGGCCGCACGTCGTCACCGGTCCCGTGCACGTCGACGGGGCAGAGCCCGGCGACGTCCTCAAGATCGAGACCCTCGAGGCGATCCCGCGTGTGCCCTACGGGGTCGTGTCGAGCCGGCACGGCAAGGGCGCGCTCGCGCTCACCGCCGACGGCACCCCACCCGCGGGCATCACCCTCGAGGAGGTCATGCCGCCTGTCGGGACCGACGGCCGTGCCAGCGGAGACCCGACGTCCTTCGGCAACCTCTCGACCTTCACGGCCGTCGAGGGCGACGAGGGAGTCATGACCTTCGGTGGTGGGGCGAACGCCGGGTCGGTGCGGTTCCCGCTGCGCCCCTTCATGGGGATGATGGGTGTCGCGTTCTCCCAGGACACCGACCCCACAGCACCGAGCGCCAACTCGATCCCGCCGACCCTCGGCGGTGGCAACATCGACATCCGCCAGCTCGGGGTCGGGTCGACCTTCTACCTGCCGGTCCAGGCCGACGGCGCGCTGTTCTACGTCGGCGACCCGCACATGGCGATGGGGGACGGCGAGGTCGCCCTCACTGCGATGGAGGGGTCGCTGCGCGGGACCTTCCGTCTCACGGTCTGCAAGCCGGGCTCGGGCGACGCGCCGTCGGTCGCCTACGGCTACCCCTTCGCCGAGACCGAGGACGCGTGGATCCCCATCGGCCTGTCCGACCCCGACGGCTCGGTCGACGGCCAGGGGAGCGACCTCGACGTCGCGATGCGCCGCGCCGTCGTCAACGCCCTCGACTTCCTCGAGCAGGACCGCGGGATGGACCGCGCCACGGCCTACGCCTACCTGTCGGCCGCGGCAGACTTCACCGTGACCCAGGTGGTCGACCGCACCGTCGGTGTCCACGGGCTCATCTCGAAGTCGCACTTCGGCTGACCGGACCGCGGGCCCGGCGCCTGCGAGGTCGCACGCCTGCCTGCGAGGTCGCACAGACGCGCCAGGTCCGGGTCGGTCCCCGTGCTCTCCTGGAGTGTCTGTGCGACCTGGGCAGGGATCGTGCGACCTCGGCGTCGACCGGGGGTGCCGTGCGGCTGCTGCCGCGGCACGGCGCTCAGGTCGAGGCATGCCTGACGTCCAGGACGACGACACCCGTGGAGTACGTGGCTCCGCACCGTCCGGGCTGCGTCGTCGTGGACCAGGCGACCTCGTGATCGCCCACGTGGGCGATCTTGCCGGAGGACCTGTCGCGGACCGACACCTCGACGGTCTGCGCCTCGTCGGGGTCACCGACGGTCACCTGACGATCCGGTCCAGGGGTGTCGTCCAGCACGGAGCAGCCGGCAGGCTCGTCGCAGACCACGTCGACGTCCCAGGTGCCCCGCTCGGGCCAGGCGGCGGCCAGCCGCACCTCGAGCGTGCTGGGCGTGCCGATCGCCGGACAGCTGTTCTCCGCCGTGCACGAGGCCGTCACGGTCAGCGAGCACGCGGCGAGGACGGATGCGCACCAGCGGCCCCGCTGCGTCGTGCCTGCAGTGGTGCTTCGCCGGGCGACCACGGTCAGGAGCCGCTCCTGCGCTTCTTCTCCTGGGCCTCGCGCCGCCTCTCGCGCAGCGAGGTGTACCACCCTGCGGTCGCGATCGCGCCACCGACGTCGCCACCCGCCAGCACCCCTGCGGTCAAGCCGTCGAGCGTGTCGCCGCAGCGCGCGCAGAGGGTGCGGGTCGCGGTCTTCACGGGTGGGCCGGTGATCTTCCTGTCGCACTGGTCGCATCGCATCCGACCACGCTAGTCGGTGGCCCACGGGGCCGGTGGGTGAACTGCTGGGCCCGGTAGTCGTGAGGGTCCTGGGGGCATGCCGTGCAGCAGCCCGTCCGGCCGGTGCGGCCGCCTAGTCTCGCTCCATGACGTCAGGGGAGCAGGGGGAGGCGGGCAGCAGCCTGCCCGTGGTGATGACAGAGCAAGACCTCGTCCGGCGGGAGGAGCTCTGTGACCGCTGGTGGGCGGCGGGCCTGTGGGCGTGGGGTGCCGCGGTCGTCTTTGCCTGGGTGGTCATGATCTCCGGCGCCCGGACGCTCGCCCGGGTCGGAGGGGTCTGGGTGGCGTGGTGGCACCTAGGGGTGGTGCTCGGGCTCGTAGGTGTCGCCTGCCTCTGCGTCGCCCTTGCCGTGACGCTGCGGACCGCGGCGCTGCGTCGGGCCGAGCTGCGGGTCCTGCCTCGGCGCAGGCACACCGCGAGGCGCGTCGGGACTCTCGTCGCGGCGGTGGTGCTGGCGACGACGCTCGGCATGGTGTGGCTGCTCGTGGGTGACGCCAGGGTCACCGCCCTGGAGCCGGCGAGCCCCAGCGGGTGCGTCGTCGTGGTCGAGGAGTCGCGCGGCCTCAAGTCGGGGTGGGGGAGGGTCGGGACGCTGTCGCCGGGTGGCGTACTGCCGCGCTGGCAGGGCACCTACAGCTCTGACGACAGGTACAGGCCGTTCACCCTCGGGGCGTGGGACCTGCGGTGGGCGGAGGGCGTGGGGACCCTCGCCCTGATCGACCCGAGCGAGCCCATCGGCCCGGAGCGGTGGGACGTGACCTGCTGACCGCTGCCCCGACGGCAGGTGCCATCACCCGGTCCCCGAGCGCTGAGCGCCGGGCGCGGGTGTCAGAGCCAGGCGGTCGGGTCCTCGACCACGCCGCGCAGCACCTGACGTGCGCCGCCGACTGTCGCGGCGGCCCCGGCGACGGGCGCACGGACGACGCGGAAGGTCGACCACGGCGCGGACAGCACCCGCGTCGTGAGCTCGGCATGGACGATCGGGGCGAGGTGGTCCGCGAGGTCGGAGTACGCGCCGCCGAGGACGATCGCCGGGACGTCGATGAGGTTGACGAAGTCGGCGAGGGTCGCGCCGAGGGCGTGACCGGCGCGGTCGAGCGCGGCAGCGGACTCGGCGCTCGCGGGCGCCGTCCGGAGGGCCGCTGGGGGGTCGGCCGCCGGTCCGTCGCGTCCGTCGTCGGGGTCGTCGGCACCCGACGCTCTACGAGGCGGGGCGAGCAGGGACCGCACGCCCGCGTCGCGCGGCAGTCCGGCCGCCCGCAGCACGGCATCCGTCCCGGCGTACTGCTCGAGGCATCCCGTCGCCCCGCAGGGGCAGAGCGGCCCGGCCGGGTCGACGACGACGTGCCCGAGCTCGCCGCTCCAGCCGCGCCCGCCGACGAAGAGCTCGCGGTCGAGGACGATCGCCGCCCCGATGCCCACGTCGGCCGAGACGTAGAGGAAGGAGTCGGGGACGTCGACGTGACGGCCCTGCCACGGGACCTGGGCGAGGGCGGCGAGGTTGGCCTCGTTGCTGAGCGTGACGAGGGCGTCGCCGGTGTGCTCGGCGACAGCGGACGTGTCGACCTCGAGGTCGGCCCAGCCGAGGTTCGGGGCGACGCGCAGGGTCGACGTCCCGGGCTCGACGAGACCGGGGACCGCGACCTGCACACCGGCGACGCGCAGCGAGGCGTGATCTGCCCGGGCTGTCGCCAGCAGCCGTCCGGTGAGCGCTCCGAGGAGGGCGAGCGTGGCGGCGGGGTCGCTCCCGTGGAAGTCGCCGTGCAGCGTCTCGCTCGCGAGGGTGTCGCCGGCGAGGTCGAGGACCACCCCGGCGAGGTGACCGACGTTGATCTCGAGACCGATGCCGACGAGCGTGCCGCGCGCGGGCACGAGCGGGACCGCCGGGCGTCCCGCGCGACGTGACGCGACCGGCGGCAGCTCGGCGACGATGCGGGCCTCGACGAGGCGGTCGACCAGCGAGGACACCGTGGCCCGGGTGAGTCCTGTCGAGGTCGCGATGTCGGAGCGCGACGGAGGTGCCGCGGCGTCGACGACGGCGCGGGCGACGAGCGCGATGTTCTGCTCGCGCAGCGAGTGCTGCCCGACGGCCGGGGTCACGATCATGGGTTGACCCTACCGCCGGACGGGGATAAGTTCATCCATACAACTAATCCGCTCGCCGCGACGTCGCGGCCTGGCGGTGCGAACTCTCGACGAGGAGATCTCCCATGGCGCACGCATCTGGCATCAACTACTCCTTCGGCCTCTGGACCGTCGGCTGGAACGCCCAGGACCAGTTCGGCTCGGCGTCCCGCCCGCACCTCGACCCGGCCCGCGCTGTGCGCAAGCTCGCCGAACTCGGCGCCTGGGGCTTCACCTTCCACGACGACGACGTGGTCCCCTTCGGCTCGGACGACGCCACGCGCGACCGTCTGCTCGGCGAGGTCAAGACGGCCGCCGAGGAGAGCGGCATGACCATCGAGATGGTCACGACGAACCTGTTCGGCCACCCGGTGTTCAAGGACGGCGGCTTCACGTCGAACGACCGCTCCGTGCGCCGCTTCGCGCTCCGCAAGGTGCTGCGCAACATCGACCTCACCGCCGAGCTCGGTGCCAAGACCTTCGTCATGTGGGGCGGTCGCGAGGGCTCCGAGTACGACGGTGCCAAGGACCTGCACGCAGCGCTCGAGCGCTACCGCGAGGGCATCGACCTCGTCGCCGGGTACATCAAGGAGAAGGGCTACGACATGCGCATCGCGCTCGAGCCCAAGCCCAACGAGCCCCGCGGCGACATCTTCCTGCCGACCATCGGCCACGCCCTCGGGTTCATCGCCCAGCTCGAGCACGGCGACATCGTCGGCCTCAACCCGGAGACGGGCCACGAGCAGATGGCGGGCCTCAACTACACGCACGGCCTCGCGCAGGCGCTGTGGTCGGACAAGCTGTTCCACATCGACCTCAACGGGCAGCGCTCGATCAAGTTCGACCAGGACCTCGTCTTCGGCCACGGCGACCTGCTGTCGGCCTTCTTCACGGTCGACCTCGTCGAGAACGGCTTCCCGGGCTCGCCCGACGCCCCGCGCTACACGGGCCCGCGCCACTTCGACTACAAGCCCTCGCGCACCGAGGTCGAGGCCGGGGTCTGGGACTCCGCGTCGGCCAACATGGAGATGTACGAGATGCTCGCCATGAAGTCGGCCGAGTACCGCGCCGACCCCGAGGTGCAGGAGGCCTTCAAGACCGCCGGCATCTTCGAGCTCGCGACGCCGACGCTCAACCCGGGCGAGACCGTCGCCGAGCTCCTCGCGGACCGTTCTGCCTTCGAGGACTTCGACCCCGAGGCCGCGGCTGAGCGCGACTTCGGCTTCGTGCGCCTCAACCAGCTGGCCCTGCGCCACCTCATCGGCTGATGGTCGACGTGTCGTCGAGCGGTGCGGTCGGACGGGGTTCCTCGGCCGCCGAGGGTGCCACGGACCGCGTGCTCGTGGCGGGGGTCGACTCGTCGACCCAGTCCTGCAAGGTCGTCATCCGTGACGCCCAGACCGGTGAGCTCGTCAGGTCCGGCTCGGCGCGTCACCCCGACGGCACCGAGGTGCACCCCTCCGCCTGGTGGGAGGCATACCTCGAGGCCGTCGAGGCCGCCGGTGGGCTCGACGACGTGTCGGCGCTCTCGGTCGGCGGGCAGCAGCACGGCATGGTCGTGCTCGACGCCGACGGAGAGATCGTCCGTCCTGCGCTCCTGTGGAACGACACCCGTTCTGCCGCGGCGGCGACCGATCTGGTCGCCGAGCTCGGCGAGCGGCGGGGCGGCTCGGGCGAGCAGGCGTGGGCCGACGCGATCGGCACGGTGCCCGTCGCCTCGCTCACGGTGACCAAGCTGCGCTGGCTCGCCGGTGCAGAACCCGAGAACGCAGCCCGGGTGGCGGCCGTGTGCCTGCCGCACGACTGGTTGACGTGGCAGATCTCCGGGGCTGGCGGTGTGCCGGGGGGCGCCCGTGACCTCTCGGCGATCACCACAGACCGGTCGGACGCGTCGGGCACCGGCTACTTCTCGGGGAGCACGGGGGAGTACCTGCCCGAGCTCTTCGACCTCGCCCTCGGTGAGGGGGCCTCGGAGCGGGTCTCGTTGCCGAAGGTCCTCGGACCTGCGGAGCGTGCGGCTGTCGTCGAGCGCGACGGCGCGGCGGGCGACCTGGTCCTCGGGCCAGGAGCCGGTGACAACGCCGCAGCAGCCCTCGGTCTCGGGATGGTCGCGGGAGACGTCGCCGTGTCGATCGGGACGTCGGGTGTGGTCTCGGCGATCGCTGTCGAGCCGTCAGCCGACGGTTCAGGGCTCGTCGCAGGCTTCTCCGACGCGACTGGTGCGTTCCTGCCGCTCGCCTGCACGCTCAACGCGAGCCGCGTGCTCGACGGTGCGGCTCGGGTGATCGGCGTCGACCACGCGGAGCTGTCGCGCCTCGCGCTGTCTGCTCCGGCCGGGGCCGACGGCCTCGTGCTCGTCCCCTACCTCGAGGGCGAGCGCACGCCGAACCGCCCCGACGCGACAGGGACGCTGCACGGTCTGACGCTCGGCACCATGACTCCCGCGCACCTCGCGCGGGCGTCGGTCGAGGGGATGCTGTGCGCGCTCGCGGACGGGCTCGACGCCCTCGTGGCGCAGGGCGCCGTCGCGAGCCGTGTGGTGCTCATCGGCGGGGGAGCCCGGTCGCAGGCGGTGCGAGAGATCGCTCCGCAGGTGTTCGGCGTCCCCGTCGAGGTGCCCGAGCCTGGGGAGTACGTGGCCGACGGTGCTGCGCGCCAGGCCGCATGGGTGCTCTCTGGGACGCAGGGGCCCCCGGAGTGGACCAGCGCGTCGGGTGCCTCCGAGGTCTACGACGCCCCGGCCACCCCGGTCGTCCGCGAGCAGTACGCAGCGATCCGCGACCTGGTCTGAGTCCTGCCCGCAGACGCCGACGGCGCCCGCCCCACCTGGGGACGGGCGCCGTCGGCGTCTGGCTGCTGCGCGCGCCGCGCCCCGAGGAGACGGGCACGGCGCGAGCGCCGCTGCGTGCTGTGCGTCGCGCTGAAGATCAGTCCTCGACGACGGAGACCGTGACCTCGATGTTGCCGCGGGTCGCGTTCGAGTAGGGGCAGATCTGGTGGGCGCGGTCCGCGAGGGCCTGGGCCTCGTCGTGCGGGACGTCGGGGATGACGACCTCGAGGGCGACCGAGAGACCGAAGCCGCCGTTGTCGAGCGGGCCGATGTTGACGCGGGCGCCGACGCTCGAGCCGGTGATCTTCACCTTGGCCTCGCGGGCTGCCGACTGCAGGGCCGAGTGGAAGCACGCGGAGTACCCGGCGGCGAAGAGCTGCTCGGGGTTGGCGCCGTCGCCGGAGCCACCCATCTCCTTCGGGATCGCGAGGCCCATGTCGAGGCGGCCGTCGGGGGTGGCGACGTGGCCGTTGCGGCCGTCGCCGGTCGCGAGGGCTTCGGCGGAGTAGAGCGTGTTCATGAGCGATCTCCATCTGTCGGTGCGCCCGGTGTGCGGGCGCTGGCGGGGTGAGGGTTCTGGGGCGACCCGAAGGCCTCGTCGATCGCGGTGTCGACCGTCGGCTCCGGTGCACCGAGGTTGCTGCACAGCCTGTCGAGCAGGCGGGCGAGCTCGAGGGTCTCGGCGGTGTCGAGACCGCCACGCCGTGCGAGGTCGTGCGGCACGCCGTGGGCCCGGGTCTGGAGGGCGCGGCCCGCGTCGGTCAGGCGCACGTGGACCACACGCTCGTCGTCGCCCGAGCGCTCGCGGAGCACCAGCCCTGCGGTCTCCATGCGTCGCAGCAGCGGCGAGAGCGTGCCGCTCTCGAGCGCGAGACGGGAGCCGAGGTGGGAGACCGTCGCGCCGTCGGTCTCCCACAGCACGAGCAGCACGAGGTACTGCGGGTACGTGACGCCGAGGTCTGCGAGCAGCTCGCGGTACGTCGCGAGGACGGCGCGCTCGCTGCGGTACAGACGGAAGCAGAGCTGGGCGTCGAGCAGCAGGCCGGGGTCGGTGGGGGTCGGCTGCGTGGTCATGTCTCGACACTACGACCGAGATAGGTTGTGCACAACTTATCGGCTGTGTCTCGTACGTCTCGTCCTCGCACGCCTGCGGCGATACCCTGCCGGAGGGGCGCAGAGCCCCGACCCCACCACCGCAGACGCACGAGGACGTGACATGACGCTGTCGATCAAGGCCGGTTCTACAGTCCTGTTCATCGGAGACTCGATCACCGAGTGGGGGCGTGACGACTCGACAGGGTCGCTCGGGCACGGCTACGTCCAGCGTGCCGCCGACCTCTGGTCCGTCGTGCACCCGGACCACCCGGTGACCGTGGTCAACAAGGGGATCGGCGGCAACCGCGTCACAGACCTCCGGGCCCGCTGGACCCGTGACGCGATCGACGTCGCCCCCGACGTCGTCACCGTGATGATCGGCATCAACGACACCTGGCGCGCGATGGACAGCGGCGAGGTGACGACGACCGAGGCCTACGAGGCCGACTACCGCCACATCCTCGACAGGCTCGTCGCGGAGACCGCCGCCCAGCTGCTGCTCATCGAGCCCTTCTTGCTCCCCGTCACCCCGGAGCAGTGGGCGTGGCGCGCTGACCTCGACCCGCGCATCGCCGTCGTGCGACGCCTCGCCGCCGAGTACGGAGCCACGCTCGTCGCGGCTGACGGGCTGCTCAACGAGCTCGCCGTGAACTCTCGCGGGGAGACCCCGGTCTCAGGTTTCGCCCGCTACGCAGACGACGGCGTGCACCTGACCGACGAGGGTGCCGACGCGCTCGCGGTCGCGTGGGTCGGGAGCACCGAGCCCGTCTGAGCGGCGGTCGTCCCCGCCTCAGGCCCGCTGCTTCTCCGCGACGCGCATCTGGAGCAGGGCCAGGTCGACGAGAGGTGTCGGGACCCCGAGGTCGCGGGCGCGGCGCGTGAGGTCGCCGAGCAGGTGCTCGGCCTCGGTCGCCCGCCCCGCCACGAGGTCGCGGTAGAGCGACGACGTGAAGGTGGACCCGGGCTCGGTGAGCATCGCGAGCGAGGTCGCGGTCTCCCGCTCGGGCACCGGGTAGCCGGCGGCCTCGGCGACGGCCGTCACCTCGGCGAGGACGTCGCGGACGAAGTCCGAGCCGCCGGGGGAGTCGACGATCGGTCCCACGGGTCCGCGAGCCAGGCCCGTGACGGCCCCGGCCGCGACGATGAACACCCACTTGTGCCACATGGTGGCCACGACGTCGGGCACGCGATGCACCTCGACCCCCGGGACGTCGAGGGCCTCCAGCACGGCGTCGAGCGACGGGGTCGACCTGTCGCTCCGCGGGCCCGTGCGGACCTGGGCGAGCGGGGCCATGATCTGGACGTCGCCGTCGTCGGTGAGCGTCGCGAGGATGCGCACGACCCCGCCGAGCACCTGGGCGTCGGGGAACCGGGCGTCGAGCGCGTCGAGGTGCGCCATCCCGTTGAGGACGGGCAGCAGCACGGTGCCGGGACCGACGGCAGGGGCCAGGTCGTCGAGGGCCGCGTCGAGACCTGTCGCCTTCACGGTGAGGATCACGAGGTCGTACGGGCCGTCGATCTCCCCTGCCGTGACGAGAGTCGGCTCGACGGTCTCGTCCTCGCCGAGCCCGGTGATCCGCAGACCGCGCTCGCGCAGCTGCGCGGCGCGACGCTCGCGCACGAGGAAGGTGACGTCACGCCCGGCCTGGGCCAGACGACCTCCGTAGTACCCGCCGGTGGCACCGGCTCCGACGACGAGGATCTTCACGGTGTCTCCCTGGGGTGCTGTGCCGACGGGCGCCGAGGGTGCCGGCTCGTGCCGACGTGCGCTCGGGTCAGAGATAGCGCGCTGGGCGCAGCGCCGTCATGACCTCGTCGAGCCTACCGGCGAGCACGGGCCCCTCCGTCGAGCCGTCCGTGAAGCAGGTGATCGCCGCCTCGAGGCAGGCGAAGGCCGAACCGACGACGGCTTGCAGCACAGCGTCGCTCCCGGGTCCCTCGCCGCGCTCGGACGCCCTGACGTGGAGCGTCTGGACCATGCGCTTCTGCAGGGCCGAGCTGCGCTCGAGGTAGGCGGCGAGCAGCGTCGGGCTCGAGCCGAGGAGCGCGTGCAGGGAGGCGATGCGCCCGCCGAGAGTCGCGTCGGCGCACTGTGCGACGACGACGTCGAAGACCGCGCGCAGCGAGTCCCACTCGCCCTCGTCGAGGGGGCGGGCGACGAGCCTGTCGATGAACATCTCGGTCTGCTCTTCGAAGCTGTCGAGCGCAGCGTCTTCCTTCGACGGGAAGTACCTGAAGAACGTCCGCTGCGACATGCCGACGGCTGCGGCGATCTGGTCGACAGTGGTCGCGTCGAATCCTTGGGCTGTGAAGAGCGCGTCGGCCGCCTCGGCGATCTCCGAGCGCACAGCCGCGCGGGAGACGTCTCGCAGCCTGCTCGCAGTGGTCACGAGCACGACGATAGCAGCCGACGCCCTTGACAGTCACTGACACCGATGACGTACGCTGCTTTCACAGATGCAGTCGCCCGACGGAGTCGCGACCTCGCAGACCGCGCGCCGGGCAGCCCTGTGGCAGCCCGCGCGCCGACCGACCGACCCCCAGGCGACAAGGCACCCACATGACAGCCGACACCGGCACCCCCGTGCAGAAGACTGCCGACCCCCAGGACGACGCCCTGCCCCGCGAGATCAAGATCGTCATCGGTCTGCTGCTCGTCGCGACCTTCGTGGTCGTCCTCAACGAGACGATCATGGGTGTGGCGCTGCCCCAGCTCATGGGCGACCTCGCGGTCTCGGCCTCGACCGCCCAGTGGCTCACCACAGGCTTCCTGCTGACCATGGCCGTGGTCATCCCGACCACGGGTCTGATCCTCAAGCGCTTCTCGACGCGCTCGGTGTTCATCGCTGCGATGAGCCTGTTCAGCGCAGGGACGCTGCTCGCGGCGCTCGCCCCGGGCTTCCCGGTCCTGCTCGTGGGTCGTGTGGTCCAGGCGAGCGGCACGGCGATCATGATCCCGCTGCTCATCACGACGGTCCTCACCTTCGTGCCCGAGTCGCGCCGCGGCCGCACGATGGGCCTCATCAGCATCGTCATCGCCGTGGCACCGGCCGTGGGGCCGACCTTCTCCGGGCTGATCCTCTCGACGCTCAGCTGGCGCTGGCTGTTCCTCATCGTGCTGCCGATCGCGCTCGTGGCCCTCGCCCTCGGTGCGGTCTTCGTCAAGAACATCACCACGCCGCAGGCCGTGAAGTTCGACCTCGTGTCGATCGTGCTCTCCGCCCTCGCCTTCGGCGGGCTCATCTACGGGCTCAGCAGCATCGGCGAGTCCGCCTCCGGCCACACCCCGGTCAACCCCGCTGTGCCGATCGCCGTCGGGGTCGTCGCGCTCGCCCTCTTCGTGTGGCGTCAGCTCCTGCTGCAGCGCACAGACTCCGCGCTGCTCGACCTGCGTCCCTTCAAGCAGCGGTCCTTCGTGGTCGGCATCGTCGTGCTGCTCGTCGCGATGGGTGCGCTGTTCGGCACGCTCATCCTGCTGCCGATCTACCTGCAGGACGTCCAGGGCCTGACGACCCTCCAGACCGGTCTCATGCTGCTCCCCGGCGGGCTGGTCATGGGTCTGACGGCGCCCTTCGTCGGCCGCGCCTTCGACAAGGTCGGACCGCGCCCGCTCGTCATCCCCGGGACGATGGTCGTCGCCCTCGCCCTGGCCGGCATGACGCTGCTCGACGAGACGTCGGGGCGCCCGCTGGTCGTCGCGGTCCACGTGGTGCTGAGCATGGGGCTCGGGCTGGTCATGACTCCGCTCATGACGTCGGCCCTCGGGTCCCTCGACAAGGCGCTCTACTCCCACGGCAGCGCTGTGCTCAACACGCTCCAGCAGCTGGCCGGTGCTGCCGGGACCGCGCTGTTCGTCGCGATCATGACGACGAAGACCACCTCCGGGGTCGAGGACGGGCTTGCTCCTGTCGACGCCCTCGCCTCGGGCATCCACGCGGCCTTCCTCGTCGGGGCCGGCCTCGCGCTCGTCGCCGTCGCCGCGTCGTTCCTCGTGCGTCGCCCGAAGAACGCACCGGCGGGTCTCCCGGTCCACTGAGGGCCCGCAGTCCAGCCGCACGACCCGACGGCCCCGCGAGTGCTAGGTCGTCTGCCAGCACCGTGTCGAAGACCGACGACGGGCCCCGCTCCTGCGAAGGAGCGGGGCCCGTCGTGTGCGGCCTGACGGCCAGCGGCGGCTCGGCCCTCCCCGGACCCGGCCGCCACCGCCCGCCCGCCGCAGGTCAGCGGCGCGTCATCGCGCGGTCAGCGGGTCACCCCGCGGTCGTGAGCTCTCCGGGGTGCAGGACGACCTTCGTCCAGCCGTGCTCCCGGGAGTCGAACTTCTTGTACGCGGCCGGAGCCTCGTCGAGGGCCAGCTCGTGGCTCACCAGGAAGGACGGCGTCGCGACGCCGCTCGTGATGAGGTCACGCAGCTGGCGGTTGTAGGCCTTGACGTTGGCCTGGCCCGTGCGCATGCCCTGACCCTTGAACCAGAAGGTGCCGTAGTCGAAGACGAGCTTGCCCTCCTTGGCCAGGTCGTCCTTGGCACCCGGGTCCTGGGGCAGGTAGACGCCGACCACACCGATCCCGCCGGTCGCCTTGACGACGGCGACGAGCTGGTTGAGGGCGAGCGTCGGGTCTTCGGTCCCGGAGGAGTCGTGCGCCTGGTAGCCGATCGCCTCGACGCCGCGGTCGACGCCCCGGCCACCTGTCGCCTCCATGATCTGCTCGACGGGGTCTCCCGCCGAGAAGTCGACGGGGGTCGCGCCGATGCTCGCCGCGAGGGCGAGCCTGTCCGCGTGCTGGTCGACGACGAACACCTCGGAGGCACCGCGGATCCTCGCGCTGTGCGCGGCCATGAGCCCGACCGGTCCGGCGCCCCAGACCGCGACCGAGTCGCCCGGCTCGAACTGCGAGAGCTCGACGCCGTGCCAGCCCGTCGGGAAGATGTCGGAGAGCATCGTGTAGTCGAGCTCTTTGTCGGTGCCCTCTGGCAGGACGAGAGCGTTGAAGTCTGCCCACGGGACTCGCAGCAGCTCGGCCTGACCACCCGCGTAGTCGCCCATCGCTGCGAAGCCGAAGGCCGCACCAGCGGTCCCGGCCTGGTTGGCGCGCAGGCAGAAGGCTGTCTTGCCCTGGACGCAGTGGTCGCAGGAGCCGCAGGCGATGTTGAAGGGCAGGCTGACCCTGTCGCCGACCTTGATGCGGTCCACGCCCTCGCCTACGGCCTCGACGATGCCCATGTTCTCGTGGCCGAGCACCCGGCCCGGCTCCATGTCTGTGCGGCCCTCGTACATGTGCAGGTCTGAACCGCAGATGTTGGTCGAGGTGATCCGGACGACGGCGTCGGTGGGGCGCTCGATCGTCGCGTCGGGGACTTCTCTGACCGAGACGTCGAATGCTGCGTCGTACACGAGTGCCTTCATGGGTCGTCCTTCCGTGCGCCCCGGGGGACGCGGTCCGAGATCACGTGCTCCCCCCAGTCGACCGCCGACCTGGGCGTCCCGCAACAGGAGACCTCGCAGACCTCGCGATCCACCGATCGCGCCCCTCACCCCCTCGCGACCTCGCGCCCTCACGACCCGGTGCCCGCCACTCGGCACTCGCCAGCGCTGATGCCGCCCCCGTCAGGTATGGGTGGCCGCTGCCTCCTGCGTGCCGAGCGCGAAGTTGTCCCGGAACACGCCCGCGGGGTCGTAGCGGTGCTTGATCTCCCGCAGCCTCGCGAGGGTCTCGGTCGGGTAGGCGTCGAGCAGGCGCTCGGGTCGCTGGTCCGTCTCGAAGTTCGTGTAGAGCCCCGAGAAGTGCTCGGCCATCGCGTCCCAGCGGGCGTCGAGCCTGTCGCGGCTCGCCCCGAAGGCCACCAGGCTGAAGCCCGCGTCGCGGTGCGCGTAGGCGGTCGCGTCAGCAGGGACGTCGGCGACAGCGCCACCGACAGACCGGATCTGGAAGAAATAGCTCTGCCCGCTGCGGACGAGCGCAGCGGCAGCCCGGGCGAGCTCGGGGGTGATGTGGCCGGCCAGCGCCGAGCGCGTGACAGGTTCGCCCTGCCCCTGGTGGGGTCCAGGTGCCGGGAGCGCCACCACCTGGTCGTAGGTGGTGAGCCGGACCGACTGCTGGAGCAGCGGGGCGATCCGCGCGAGCGGTTCGAGCCTGTCGACGATGACCTCGGGGTCGGGGGACCCGACGACGGCCATGATCTGCGCGAGCGGCGGCTGCCCGGGCTGTGGGCGCCCCATCACGAGGAAGGCCGTGAGGTCGCGCGGCGAGGCCTCGACGACAGCCCCGTAGGCCTCGAGGACCTCGGCGGTGTCCGTCGCGTCGAAGACCAGCTGCGCGAAGCCGATCTCGCCGACCTCGTCGGCCTCGAGCTCGAAGGACGTGACGATGCCGACGCTGTGCCCGGCGCCCCGGACGGCCCAGAAGAGGTCGGTGTTCTCGGTGTCGCTCGCGCGGACCACCTGGCCGTCGGCCAGCACCATCTCGACGGCGCGGACGTGGTCGATGGTGAGCCCGTGCTCCCGGACGAGATAGCCGATGCCTCCCGAGGTCGCGAGACCGCCGACACCCACACCGCCGTAGTCGCCCGAGCTGATGGCCCAGCCGAGCGGTGCGAGCTCGCGTGCGACGGCACCCCAGCGAGCCCCCGGGCCCAGCCGCACCCGACGGCTCTCGTGGTCGACGACCTCGATCTGGTCGAGGCGCCCGAGGTCGATCACGATCCCGCCTCGGTTGGTGGACCGTCCGCTGATGCCGTGCCCGCCGCTGCGGACTGCGAGCGGGACGTCGTGCGACTGTGCGAAGGCCAAGGCATCGACGACCTCAGGGACTGTGCGGGGGCGCAGCACGAGACCTGGTGACCCACCCCGCATGTAGGTCGAGCGCACGTCGCCGTAGCCGGCGTCACCGGGCTCGACGGCGATCTCGACGAGCGTCGCCGGGAGGTCGTCGTACCGGATGCCCGGGTGGCGCTGGGCGCGCGTCCGGCTGGGCCTGACGAGGCCGGGCACCACGCCAGACTCTGACCGCGTGGCGTCGACGGCCCCGCGCAGCGCCGGGGCGACGGTCTGGGCCGCGTGCGACACGACTGCCGGGTCGTCGGTCTCGACGAGGAGCGTCGAGAACCCGAGGCCGACGACCAGGTCGTGCAGGGCGAGGACGGTGTCTGCCGCAGCGTCGTCCTCGGGGCTGGTCCATCCTGGGTGCCCAGCAGCGGCTGCGGCGGGCAGCACGATCCGTCGGCGGACCTCGCGCGGGTCTCGGCCTGCAGCCAGCGCGGCGCGGTCGACCACAGCGGACGCGGCAGCGAGGTCGGACGGGGAGATCTCGTCCCAGCGCACGCTCCACCCGTCGCCTGTGCGCCCCGCGACCTCGAGGGCTGCCGTCGATGCGCCGGCGACCCAGATCGTGACCGCGTGAGCCGGGGCTGGACCGCGAGGCGTGCCGGGAACGACGTGGTGCTCGCCGCTGTAGGTGAGCGGGCTGTCGGCCCCTGTCGCCCACATGCCCCGGACCACGTCGACGGTCTCCTCGAGCACTGTGGCGTCCTCGTCGTGCGAGGTCAGGGTGAGGTCGACGCGGCCACCCGACAGCAGGTCGAGGCTCGCCGTCGCGCGGCCGAGGACGGTCGCAGGGCCCGTCGTCGCGTCGATCCCGGCGGGGGAGACGGACACGCGGCTGGTCACCCCGGCGACCCACGCGAGTGCCGTCCAGCCGTCGAGCCCGCCGTCCTGGGATGCGGGGGTGACGACGACGTCGAACCCGGCCTCCTCCGCGAGCAGGGCGAGCGTGAGGTCGGGCTGGCCGGGCCCGGCAGGGATCTGCAGGCCGAGGGTCAGCGGGTGCGCGTAGTCCATGGTCTTCTCTCGTGCGGTGCGGTGCGGTGCGGTGCGTGCGTGCGTGCGTGCGGTGCGTGCGGTGAGTGAGTGCGGTGCTCGGGCTGTGGTGCGTGCTTGCGAGGGCTGGAGCGTGGTCGCAGCTGGTGGTGCGGTCGACGACGCTCACCTGCTCGTCGGCGTCCTGCTCCGGACGCCGTCCGGGGTCTGGGTCAGCGGTGCTCCGGGCCCGCCCCACGCTCTGCGGCGACGAGCTCCCGCAGTGCCGGTGCGATCTCCTGACCGAGGACGGCGATCGCCCGCGGGTCGTCCCCGCCGAGGACGTAGCCGCTGAACCCGTGCTCGAGGGTGAGCGTCGCGAGCTGCTCGACCCACTGCTCGGGAGGCCCGACGAGCATCTGCTCGCTCGGTGCCGAGGTGAGTCGACCGGTGATGTTGAGCAGCCGCCGCACGTCGCCGGGCTGGCGGCCAGCGGCGCTCGCGGCCCCGTCGATGATCTCGTTCGCGTCGACGAGGTCTTGGATGCTCTTCATGTAGGCGAGCGACGGCAGCCAGCCGTCTGCTGTCCGCCCGGTGAGCCGCAAGATGCGCGGCTTGTACGCGCCGAGCCAGATCCCCATGTCGTGAGCGGGCGCTGGCCCGCGCTTGGCCCCGTCGACCCTGTTGTGCGTGCCGTCGACGCGCAGCAGCGAGTGGTCGCCGGTGTCCCAGATCCCGCGGATGATCTCGATGGCCTCGCCGAGCGCCGTGATGCTCTCGCCAGGTGTCAGGCGCTCGCCGCCCATCGCGACGATCGCGTCCCAGAAAGCCCCGGCGCCGAGGCCGAGCTCGATGCGCCCGCCGCTGAGGACGTCGAGGCTCGCGGCCGCCCGGGCGACGACGGCCGGTGGTCGCAGCGGCAGGTTGAGCACGTTGGCCGTGAGCCGGATCGTCGAGGTGCGGGCCGCGAGGAAGGACAACAGCGTCCAGGTGTCGAAGAACCCCGGCTGGTACGGGTGGTCCTGGAAGGTCGCGAGGTCGAGCCCTGCGGCCTCGGAGGCAGCGGTGAGGGCGAGAACCTGCGCCGGGTCGGCGTTGGTGGGCGTGATGAACGACCCGAAGAGCAGGTCGTGGCCGTAGTCCGTCATGGGTCCTCGCTGTCGCGCCGGGATTAATCGTCTGACCCACAGACGATATGCTCTTCAGATGAGTTGAGCAAGAGAGCATGTGGCTCGTAGGATCGCGTCATGGACACCGCACCCGTCGACACCACGGACCAGAGCCTCGGCTGGCCGCTCGGCGTGCTGCTCCGCGGCTACGAGGCCGTCGTCGGCACCGAGCTCGACGGTCTCCCGCACAGGCACCGCGGCTACCAGGTGATGCAGGAGGTCGTCCACGGCGACCAGCCCAGCCAGCTGGCGCTCGCGGTCCACCTCGGCATCGACCGCACGGTCATGACCTACCTCATCGACGACCTCGTCGCCGAAGGTCTGGTCGAGCGTCAGCCCAACCCCGCCGACCGCCGCCAGCGCAAGATCGTCGCGACACCGCTGGGGCTGACCCGCCTCGCCGAGACCTGCACGCGCGTCGCCGCGGCCGAAGAGCGCGTGCTCGGCGCCCTCGACCCTGGCGAGCAGGCCGCCTTCCGCGAGATGCTCTTGCGCGTCGCAGGCTCGGTGCGGGACGTCGACGACACGACCGACCCCTGCGCCGTCGCCGCAGCGACCCTCGACGCACAACCAGTCCCGAGGCGGGACGCCACGGCCTGACGGCTCTGCAGGCCCTCAGCCCACCCCCGACAGCGTCAGCGCCAGCAGCGCCACGTTGAGCGCGACGATCGCCAGCGCCACGCCCCAGGCCACGACGCGGGTCGCCGTCCCGTTGCGGTGCTCGCCCATGAGGGCCCGGTCGCTCGTGACACGCACCAGCGGGACCAGCGCGAAGGGGATGCCGAAGCTCAGGACCACCTGGCTGAGCACGAGCAACCAGGTCGGCGAGAGATCCGTCGCGAGGAGGACGAGCGCGGGGACCAGCGTGACGAGGCGCCGGGTGAGCAGCGGGACCCGGACCTTGAGCAGCCCCTGCATGATCTCGGCGCCGGCGTAGGAGCCGACCGACGTCGACGCGAGCCCCGACACGAGCAGCGCGACCGCGAAGGCGATGCCGACCACGGGCCCCAGGGTGTCCTCGATCGCGGCGTGCGCGCCCTCGATCGAGTCGACCCCGGTCCGCCCGGCGAGGGTCGACGCGGCCAGCAGCAGCATCGCGAGGTTCACGGTCCCGGCGAGCAGCAGCGCCAGGGCTACGTCCCACCGGGTCGCGACGAGCAGGCGGCGCAGCCCGGCGGGGGAGTGGCCGCTGCCGTGGCGGTCGCGGGCGAGGGAGGAGTGCAGGTAGATCGCGTGCGGCATGACTGTCGCCCCGAGCATCGAGGTGGCGATGAGGACCGACGACGTCCCCTCGAAACGCGGGACGAGCCCGCCGACGGTGCCGGCCAACGACGGCGGTGCGACGACGAGCCCGAGGCAGAACCCGACGGCGAGGATCGCGAGCATCGAGGTGATGACGGTCTCGAAGGTGCGCTGCCCGCGGCGCTGCTGGACGGTCAGGACGAGCATGGAGATCACGCCCGTGACAGCCCCGCCGAGGAGGAGCGGCAGCCCGAACAGCAGGTGCAGGGCGATCGCACCCCCGATGATCTCCGCGAGGTCTGTCGCGGCCGCGACGAGCTCGGCCTGCCCCCAGTACGCCAGCCTGGCCCGGCGCCCCATCCGCTCGGCGAGCACCTCGGGCAGGGACCTGCCGGTGACGAGCCCGAGCTTGGCGGACAGGTACTGCACGAGGACGGCCATCGCGTTCGCGACGACGATCACCCAGACGAGCAGGTAGCCGAGCTGCGCACCGGCCGAGACGTTGGCCGCGACGTTCCCGGGGTCGACGTAGGCGATCGCGGCGACGAAGGCTGGGCCGAGCAGGCGCAGGATCGAGGGCCGCCGCCTCGCCCCGTTGCCGGGTGGACGGGGAGGGAGGCCGACCGCGGTCGTGCCGCTGTCCTGCATGGAGACCCTCCCAGTTTCGTCGGTGCGAACTCAGAGTGCTCCCATGGTCGAACTCTTGCAAGGCGGGCCATGGGGACGAGCGCGCTAGCGCAGCCCCCCGAGGGCGTCTGTGCAGGTGAGAGCGCCCCGCACAGGTCGCCGATCAGCCCGCCGACCGGGACCTTCGCCGCAGGTTGTGACCCGGGGTGCCGTACCATCTCTGGTTGACGCGAAGGATGGTCTGATGCAGAAGGTTCCTACCGTCTACGACGTCGCCGAGCTGGCCGGGGTGTCCATCGCCACGGTGTCTCGCGTCCTGCGCAAGCCGCACGAGGTCGCAGACGCCACCCGTGACCGGGTGAACGCGGCCGTCCTGGACCTCGGGTACGTGCCGAGCGGCAGCGCGCGCAGCCTCGCTGCCCGGCGCTCGGGCGCGATCGGTCTGTGCCTGCCCGACTTCGACGGGATCGACGAGGTGTCAGGTCTGGCCCCCGTGGAGTTCTCCGACGGCCGGGTGTCCACGATCCTCGACCTGCCCGAGGACGTCGAGCTCGGCGACCACCTCTACATCTCCGAGGTCATGCTCGGCACCGAGATCGAGGCCTGGCAGCACGGCATGGCGGTGACCATCGCCGTGGCACGCGGCTCCCGCGGGTCAGAGATCTTCGACAACCTCGCCGGCCGGGTCGACGGGATCGTCACGCTCGCCCGCACCATCCCGGACAAGCAGCTCGCGCACATCGCGCGGCGCGTGCCTGTCGTGGTCCTCGCCGGGCCGCGGTCCGACGACGAGTATGACCACATCACGACAGACAACGCCGAGGGCATGCGCGTGATGACCTCCCACGTGCTCGAGGAGCACGGCGTGACCGACCTCGCCTTCGTCGGTGGACCTGCTGACTCCCCAGACGACGACGCGCGCTTCCGGGGTTTCTGCCAGGCGCTGCGAGCAGCAGGGCTGCCCGCGCCCGCGACCCCTGTCGCCCGGGGTGACTTCACGCGGGCCCAGGGCCGGTCGATCGGCCGTCGCCTCCTCGCGGAGGGACGGGTGCCGCGCGCCCTGGTGTGCTCGAACGACCAGACGGCGCTCGGCGTCCTCGACGCTCTGACCTCGGCCGGACGCCGGGTCCCCGAGGACGTCATCGTCACGGGCTTCGACGGGATCGACGCATCGGAGGTCTCACGGCCGCGGCTGACGACCGTGTACCAGCCGATGCGCGACCTCGGCCGGGCGGCTGTCGACACCCTCCTGCACAGGCTCCGCGACTCGCAGATCCCGCCGCAGACCCGCACGCTGCCGGTCAAGGTGCTGCTGCGCGGCAGCTGCGGCTGCCTGCCGCCCGAGTCTGTCTGACCGACAGGACATGACCTTCGGCCCAGGTCCGGGCTCGGACGGTGGTGTACTGCTGTGCCCGTCTTCGCACATCTCACCCGCAGACGCATCTGGGACGCACGTCCAGGGTTTGCACAGCGCGATGTATGCGCATACATTGCTCAGGACAGCATTGATCACCGACGCGAGCCGCACAGCTGCGCACCGCCCGGTCGACGTGACGAAGAAGACACGAAGGAGAAGACAGCCATGACCGATGGCACCCGTCGGACGCGCAAGCGCCTGACCTCCGCGCTCGGGCTGGGCCTCGTAGCGGCCCTCGCCCTCAGCGCCTGTGCGGCCCCTGAGTCCAGCAGCAACGGCACGGCGAACTCGAGCTCGCTCATGCTCGCTGCCGACAACGGCTCACCGACGTTCACGCGCAACTTCAACCCGTTCGTGATCGAGAAGCGCAACATGTCGCTCATCATCAACGAGCCCCTCATGGTCGTGAACGCGCTCGACGGCAAGTCGACCAACTTCCTCCAGTCCGACTTCACCCAGCCTGACGCGAAGACGATCGTCTCGACCGTCCGCGAGGGCGTGAAGTGGAGCGACGGCGAGGACTTCACCGCCGACGACGTCGTGTTCACCTACACGATGCTCAAGGACTTCCCGGCCCTCGACACGACCGGCATCTGGTCGCGCGTCGAGTCCGTCACCGCCGAGGGCCAGGACGTCACGTTCACCCTCAAGGCCGAGGACTCCTCCGCGCCGATCATCGTGCTCGCCGTGCCGATCGTCCCCGAGCACGTGTGGGCCGACCAGGCCGACCCGGTCACCTTCACCAACGAGAACCCCGTGGGCACAGGCCCGTACGTGCTGGGCGACTTCAACGCCAACCAGTACAAGATGGAGAAGAACGAGACCTACTGGCAGGCCGACAAGGTCGCTGCCGAAGAGCTCGTCCTCCCCGCCGCGAACTCGCAGCTCGACGTCGTCAACAACGGCTACGACTGGGCCTACGCCTTCATGTCTGACGTGGAGAACACCTGGGTCGCAGCCGACGAGGGCAACCAGTACTGGTTCCCCGCCGGTGGCACTGTCGGCATCGCGCCGAACCTCACCAAGGCGCCCTACAACGACGTCAACTTCCGTCGGGGCATGTCGCTCGCTCTCGAGCGCGGCATCATCGCCGAGAACGCCTCCGAGGGCACCGTCGGTGCCGCGGGCCAGCAGGGTCTGCTGCTCCCGACGCAGGAGGAGTGGCTCACCGACGCCATCCCCGACGAGGGCATGGTCACCCAGGACACCGGTGCCGCCGAGGCAGCCTTCGCCGAGGCCGGCTACACCAAGCAGGGTGACAAGCTCGTCGACGCGCAGGGCAACCAGGCGACGATGACCATCACCACGCCGAACGGCTGGACCGACTGGCTCCGCGCAGTCCAGGAGATCCAGAAGCAGTACACCGCCATCGGCATCGACGTGAAGGTCAACCAGCCGCAGCCTGCCGCGTACTTCAAGGCAGTCCAGGACGGCGACTTCGACGTCGCGATGACGTCCTTCGGCGGCAACGGCTCGGTCTACCAGGGCTACTACAACCTCCTGAGCTCGGACTTCAACCGTCCGCTCGGAGAGACCGCTCCCTCGAACTACCAGCGCTACTCCAACCCTGAGGTCGACGCTCTCCTCACCGAGTTCCGCACGACCGTCGACGAGGCCCGCCAGAAGGAGATCGCCGGCAAGCTCCAGGAGGTCATGTACAACGACGTCCCGATCGTCTCGGTCTACTACGCAGGCCTCTGGGGCCTCTTCTCCGACAAGAGCTTCACCGGATGGCCCAGCGCGGAGAACCCGTACATGACCCCGACGCCCTACGCGGCATCGGCGCTCGTCATCCTCACCACCATCAAGAAGGCTGACGGCTGAGAGGCCTAGCCCCTCGAGACCGCTGACGTCCTGGTCTCTGCACGACGTCAGCGGTCTCACCTCTAGACCGCTCATGGCTGAGCGAGGTGCGACGCACCCCCGGAGCACCTCGCTCAGCCCGTGCTGTACCCGCAACCTCCCGACGAAGGCGAGCACCCCGTGTGGTATCTCCTGCGCAAGCTTGGCTTGCTGCTCCTCACTGCGTGGGCCGCGATCACGCTGAACTTCCTGCTGCCGCGCCTCATGCCCGGCACCCCGGCTGACGCGGCCATCGCGAAGCTGGCGCAGAACGGCCCCGTGGACCCCGCGACCCGAGCAGCCATCGAGGCTCAGCTCGGCGTCCCGACCGGCGACGCCTGGTCGCAGTACATCCAGTACCTCGGCAACGTGTTCCGCCTCGACTTCGGGGTCTCGTACACGTTCTTCCCGCAGAACGTCTCGACGCTCATCATGAACGCGCTCCCCTGGACGCTCGTCATGGTCGGGCTCGTGACGATCATCGCCTTCATCGTCGGGACCCTGCTCGGTGTCCTCGCCGCCTGGAAGCGCGGGACGTGGCTCGACACCCTCCCCACCCTCGGTGGCACCTTCACCTCGGCGTTCCCGTACTTCTGGACCGCCCTGCTGCTCGTCTTCTTCCTCGGGTACCAGCTCAAGTGGTTCCCGACGTCGGGGGCCTACGGCCGCGAGTCGACGCCGAACCTCAGCCTCGCCTTCATCAACGACGCGATCGGTCACGCGTGGCTGCCTGCCCTGACGATCCTCATCACCTCTCTGGGTGGCTGGATCCTCGGGATGCGCAACAACATGATCAACACTCTCGGTGACGACTACGTGACCTTCGCCGAGGCGAACGGCCTGCGCAGCCGCACCGTCGCGATCAAGTACGCGGCCCGCAACGCGATCCTCCCGAACCTCACGGGCTTCGGCCTGGCGCTCGGTGGTGTGGTCGGCGGCTCGCTGCTCGTGGAGCAGGTGTTCAACTACCCCGGTGTCGGCTACCTGCTGTTCAACGCGGTCACGAACCAGGACTTCCCGCTCATGCAGGCGCTGTTCCTCATGATCACGATCAGCGTGCTGCTCGCGAACTTCCTGGTTGACATCTTGTACGGACTCTTGGATCCGAGGACCCGCCGATGACTGTTGCAGCGAACCTCCCGGAGCCCACGGGCTCGACACCTCCTCACGAGCTGGAGCGTGACAGCACCGTCGCGCCCACCCCGCACGGACCGGCCTCGCCTCTCAAGGTCCTGTCCCGCGGAGCCTCGACCATCTGGAGCAACAAGAAGGCCCGCATCGGCGTGGTCCTGCTGCTGCTCTTCGTCCTCATGGCGATCTTCGCGCCGCTCATCGCGCCCTACGGTGCGAGCGAGAACGGCTTCGGTCGCAACCAGGGCCCCTCGGGCAGCCACTGGTTCGGCACCACCGCAGCCGGTGAGGACGTCTTCTCGCAGGTCGTCTTCGGAGCACGGATCTCGGTGCTCGTCGGTTTCATCGCCGGCTTCCTCTCGACCCTCATCGCCGTCGTGGTGGGGCTCTCCTGGGGCTACATCCGCGGACCGCTCGCCGACGTCATCAACTTCGTCGTCAACCTCGTGCTCGTCATCCCGGGCCTGCCGCTCATGATCGTCATCGCTGCGTACCTGCAGAACGGCGGCATGACGATGATCATCTTCGTGGTGGTCCTCACCGGCTGGGCCTACGGTGCCCGCGTGCTGCGGTCGCAGACCCAGTCGATCCGTGGACGCGACTTCATCACCGCGGCGCAGTTCTCGGGTGACGGTGCGGCACGCATCGTCTTCCGCGAGATCCTCCCGAACATGACGTCGCTCATCACCGGCAGCTTCTTCGGCGCGGCCACGTCGGCGATCCTCGCCGAGTCGGGCCTGTCGTTCCTCGGCATCGGCGACACGACGACTGTCAGCTGGGGCTCCATGCTCTTCTGGGCGTCGAACTCCAACGCGCTGCTCACCGGCCAGTGGGTGCTGCTCTTCGCACCCGGTCTGTGCATCGCGCTGCTCGCCACGTCGCTCACCCTCATCAACTTCGGGGTGGACGGACTGTCCAACCCCCGCCTACGGGAAGGATCGGGACGATGAGCCTCCTCGAGGTCCAGGACCTGTCGGTCGTCTACGAACCGCGCGGCGCTGAGCCGACCTACGCGGTCAAGAACGCGAGCTTCTCCCTCGAGCGCGGCGAGTTCGTCGGCCTCGTGGGGGAGTCGGGGTCGGGCAAGTCGACCCTCGGCTTCGCGGTCACCCGCCTCGCCAAGGCACCCGCGCGCATCTCCGAGGGCAAGATCCTCTTCGACGGCCGCGACATCGCCGGCATGGCCGAGGAAGAGCTGCGCACGCAGCGCCAGGGCGGCTTCGCGATGGTGCTGCAGTCGGGCATGAACGCGCTCAACCCCGTGCGCTCGATCCGCAAGCACTTCGGCGACATCTTCGCGGCCCACGGGCACGTCCCCAAGGCCAAGCGCCTGCAGCGTGCCTACGAGCTCGTCGAGAAGGTCGAGCTCCCGCGCACAGTCCTCGACCGCTTCCCCGGTGAGCTCTCGGGCGGCATGCGCCAGCGCGTCTCGATCGCGCTCGCGCTGTCCCTCGAGCCGCAGCTCATGGTCTTCGACGAGCCGACCACGGCCCTCGACGTCCTCGTGCAGCACGCCGTCATGGGCACCATCCGTGACCTGCAGAAGACCGAGAACTTCACGGCGCTGCTCATCAGCCACGACCTCGGCATCGTCCTCGAGTCGACGTCGCGCGTCATGGTGATGAGCGAGGGTGTGATCGTCGAGGACGGCACCTCCCAGCAGATCCTGCAGGCGCCGAAGCACGAGTACACGCAGATGCTGCTCAGCCACTACGCCGACCCGCGCGCCGAGGTCGTCGAGGTCCCGGGCCTCGTGGTCCGTGGCGGGTCGATCGAGACCACCGGTACGAGCAGCGTCGCCGCAGCGCACGGTGCGACCCCGGCCCACGGTGCGACCGAGGGTGGTGCCGCCGCGCCGACAGCCGGCGGAGCCTCGGGCTCGCGTCGTCGTGCCGGCCGCGTGGCCGACAAGGCCGTCGTGGTCTCCGACGTGTCGAAGGTCTACCCGCCGCCGCGTCGCGGTCAGGACCCGGTCACCGCGGTGGACCACGTGTCCTTCACCCTCGAGCCCGGTCAGTCCATGGCCCTCGTGGGTGCGAGCGGCTCGGGCAAGTCCACCCTCGCCAAGCTCATCACGGGTGTCGAGCGTCCGACCTCGGGCGAGGTGCACTTCGGTGACGCCCGTGTCGACAAGCTGCGCCGCGGCGGTCTGAAGAACCTGCGCCGCGAGGTGCAGATGGTGTTCCAGGACCCGTACTCGGCGCTCAACCCGCTGCACTCGGTCGAGTACACGCTCATGCGCCCCGTCGTGAACTACACGGGTCTCAAGGGCACCGCGGCACGCACCCGCGTGCTCGAGCTCCTCGAGACCGTGGGTCTGACGCCCGTCGAGCAGTTCGCGGCGAAGCTCCCGCACCAGCTCTCGGGCGGGCAGCGTCAGCGTGTGGTCATCGCCCGCGCGCTCGCCTGCGACCCGCAGGTGATCATCGCCGACGAGCCCGTCTCCATGCTCGACGTGTCGCTGCGTGCCGGGGTGCTCGCGCTCCTCGACGACCTCCGGGCCACCTTCGGGGTCTCGATGCTGTACATCACGCACGACCTGCTCTCCGCGCGTCTGGTGACCGACCAGATCATGGTGCTCAACTCGGGCCGCGTGGTCGAGTCGGGCAACACCGCCCAGGTCCTCAGGTTCCCCGAGGACAGCTACACGATGGAGCTGCTGGACGCGATCCCGCAGCCCGCCCGGGCCGGCGAAGGACGCTGACCTCGTGACCGGGGCCGCGCGACGGGTGATCTGCTCCCCGCGCCGGCCCCGGCAGGCCGCAGCCGTCGTGCGGCGCTCCCGCCCGGCCCCCACGGGGGCGGGCGGGACCCGACAACAGCACAGACCTCAGGACTCGTGGATCTCACGAGCCCAGCACCGCCGTGCAGCGAGACGCCCTGGCGTGACCTGACGGCGACGGGGGAGGAGGCGGTCCGACCGCCCGTCCCAACCGACCCTGACCTCCCGCGGGGGCGACCCGACCTCGTCCTCGTGACTGCGGACACCGCAGCGACCGACCATCCCGAACCCGACCGAGGGACCCCCGCCGTGAACAGCTCTCCCGTCCACCCGTCCACCACGTCCGCCGTGCTCGAGGCGCCCAGCAGCCCGGTGACGCCGGTCGACGCCGAGCTGAGCAGCGGACCGACGCGCATCGCGCTGACGGCGACGGGCGACGTCCGCTCGATCCGCCACGGCGGGTCGACCCTCGTCAGCCAGTACAGCCCCTCGGACCACGACGCGATGATCGGCGGGGTGTTCCTGCGCCGCCACACCGACGGCTCCGTGCAGAGCGCACCGCTCGTCGGCGCCCGCTCGGCGAGCAGCTTCTCCGTGGTCGACGGCTCCGCCCGCTGGGCCGGCGAGGTCCTCGGCGCGGCCTACACGGTCTCCCTCGTGCTCGATCCCACGGGTGACCTCTGGGTCTGGCGCGTCGACCTCGCCTCCGTCGAGGCCGGTGCGGCCGGGACCTACGACGTGGTCGTCGCGCAGGACCTCGCCCTGGCGCCCGAGGGCATGTCGCTGAGCAGCGAGCCCTACGTGAGCCAGTACATCGTGCACCACGTGGTCGAGGGTTCGGCCGCAGGCTCCGTCCTCGCCAGCCGCCAGACCATGGCGACCGCCCCGGTCCTCCCGCTCGCCGTGAGCGCGATCGTCGAGGGTGCGCGTGCGCACCTCACCGACGGCTTCTCGCTCTACGGCCTCGACAGCAAGCTCGACGGGCACGCGCGTGCCCTCGACACCGCCGAGTGGGACTCCCTCGTCTACCAGTACGAGCTCTCCATGCCGACGCTGCTCGGCCCGACGCTCGACCTCTCCGAGCCGCGGACCGTGCACGCCGTCACGGCCTTCGTGCCGGACTACCGCGGCGAGCTCGCCGACGCGATCGACGCCGTCCCCGGCCTCTTCGACCGCGCCGTCGAGGCTGCTGCCGGGGTCGTCTCCGGCGACGCCGCCGCCCCGGCCGTCCGCTCGCTCCTCGTCTCCGCCCCGCTGCTCGCCGGCCGGGACCTCAGCGAGGACGAGCTCGTGGACCTCGGAGCCGGCTCGGTCCTCCAGCCGGAGCGTGCGTCCGACGGCTCGCTCCTCTCGTACTTCACGGCCGACGCCACCCACGTGGTGTCCCGCGCCAAGGAGCTCGCGGTCGAGCGTCCGCACGGCCACGTGGTCAAGGCCGGCACCGACGTCGCACCGAACGACAACATCCTCTCGGCGTCCTCCTACGTCTACGGTGTCTTCGCCTCGCACGTCGTCGTCGGCAACACCTCGGTGAACCGCTTCGTGTCGGTCCAGCGCAACCACCTCAACCTGCTCCGCTCGAGCGGTGTGCGCGCGCTGGTCAAGATCGACGGTGCCTGGAACCTGCTCGGCGTGCCGTCTGCGCTCGTCATGGACCTCGGCGGGCTCCGCTGGGTCTACGAGACCTCGGCCGGACGCATCGACGTGCGCACCACGGCGAGCGCCGAGGGCCGTGTGCTCGAGGTCCGCGTCGACTCCGAGCAGCCTCTCGAGCTGCTCGTCACGGTCGACGTCGAGCTCGGTGACCACGCCTGGTCGGCCGAGCCCGCCCTCGACGGGCGCGCGCTCGTCTTCACGGCCGAGGCCGGGACCGACGTGCAGTCGCACTGCCCCGACCTCACCTACGTCCTCGCGAGCCCGACGGGCCGGATCGGCGACGACTCTGTGCTCTTCGCCGACGGCGAGGCGCGCCGCACCTCGGTCGTGACGGTGGCCTTCGAGGCTGCGACCTCGGCCTCGGTGGTCCTCACCGGTGACCTCGAGGGCCGCGCACCGGCCCTCGACGCCGCTGCGCGCACCCTCGACGCCGCGCTCGACGTGCCCGCCGAGCTCGTGGCGCACCGCCGCTACATCGGTGACTTCACGCGCAACCTGCACGTCGAGGGATCGGGCCGTCTTGCCGAGGTCAACCTGCTGCTGCCGTGGTTCACGCAGAACGGGCTCATCCACTTCCTCGTGCCGCACGGTCTCGAGCAGTACTCGGGCGCCGCGTGGGGAACCCGCGACGTCTGCCAGGGACCGCTCGAGCTCAACCTGGCCTTCGGCCGCTTCGACACCGCACGCGAGATCGTGCTGCGGGTCTTCGGCCACCAGGACCCTGACGGCACGCTGCCGCAGTGGTTCATGTTCGACGCCTACTCCGAGCGCTACTCCGACGAGGCGCACGGCGACGTCGTCGTCTGGCCTCTCATGGCCCTCGGCGAGTACCTGTCTGCGACCGGCGACACGTCGGTCCTCGACGTCGAGGTGCCCTTCTGGGACTCCTCTGCCCGTCGCGCCGGGACCGAGGCCGTCCCCGTCCTGGAGCACGTGCGTGCCTCGCTCGAGTACATCCGCACGCACCGCGCCCCCGGCACCCAGCTGCTCTCCTACGGCGAGGGCGACTGGGACGACACGCTCCAGCCCGCTCAGGAGTCGATGAAGGAGGAGATGGCGTCGGCGTGGACCGTCGCGCTCCTGTTCCAGGCGACGTCGACGCTGTCCGCTCTGCTGCGCGGCGGCTCGCACGATGCGCTGGCCGACGAGCTCCAGGCCGAGGCCGACGTCATCGCCGCCGAGTTCACCGACCGCCTGATGATCGACGACGTCCTCGCCGGCTACGTGGTGTTCGCGCCCGAGGGACCGTGGCCCGTCATCCACCCGACCGACGACCGCACCGGGCTGCGCTACCGCCTCATCCCGATGACGCGCTCGATCATCGCGGGGTTGTTCACGCCCGAGCAGGTGCTGCGTCACGAGGCCCTCGTCGAGGACAACCTGCACTTCCCCGACGGCGTGCGTCTCATGGACCGCCCGGCACCGTTCCAGGACGGCATCACGAAGTACTTCCGTCGTGGGGAGCAGGCGGCGAACGTCGGCCGCGAGATCGGCCTCATGTACACCCACGCCCACGTCCGCTACACGCAGGCCCTCGCCGCCCTCGGGCGTGAGCGCCTGGTCACCGAGCTGCTGCGCATCAGCCCTGTCGGGCAGTTCGAGCGTCTGGACCACAGCGCTGCGCGCCAGCGCAACTGCTTCTACTCCTCCTCGGACGCGGGCTTCACCGACCGCTACGACTTCGCGGAGAACTTCGACAAGCTCCGTGACGGCTCGGTCCAGGTCAAGGGCGGGTGGCGCGTGTACTCCTCGGGCCCCGGCATCTACCTGCGCCAGCTGGTGCACGGCGCGCTCGGCATCACCGAGCGCGCGGGCGGCGTCGTCTTCGACCCGGTCCTCGCGGCCGAGGACGACGGCACCGTGCTCGGTGTCGACCTGGTAGGCGTGCACCGCCGCGTGACCCTGCACGTGGTCGACGGTGACGCACCGGTCCGTGTCGAGGTCGGTGGCGTCGCGGTCGAGGGCTCCGAGGTCCCCGCGCACTACCGCTCGGGCGGGCTCTTCGTCGCCTCAGAGCAGCTCACGGGCGACGTCGACGTCTACGTCGGCCTCGACCGCAGCACCCTCGCGGGCTGACGCACGACCGCAGCCTGACAGCACGACGACGGCCCGGTGGCCGCCTGCGCCCGAGGAGGGGACGTGCAGGTGACCACCGGGCCGTCGGCGTCTCTGGGCCGCGGTGCGCGGCTCAGAGGTACGGCTGCACGAGCGCTGCGTAGCGCTCGGCGACCGTCCGGATCACCACATCCCCTGCGGTGTCCCAGATCTGCTGGTTGAAGATCTCGACCTCGACGTCGCCCGCGTACCCCGTCGCGGCCACCCACCGGGTGATCGTCGGGAAGTCGACGTAGCCGTCGCCCATGTACCCGCGGGAGAGCAGCGGGTCGGCGGCGAGCGGGAGCAGCCAGTCGCACACCTGGTACGACGCGATGCGTCCCTCGGTGCCGGCCCGGGAGACCTGCGCCTCGAGATCCGGGTCCCACCACACGTGGTACGTGTCGACCACGACGCCGACCACGTCGGCCGGGTGCGGTGCAGCCAAGTCGAGCGCCTGGCCGAGCGTCGAGACGACGGCGCGGTCGGCCGCGAACATCGGGTGCAGGGGCTCGAGCACGATGCGCACGCCGTGCTCGGCGGCGAAGGGCGCGAGGTCGCCGATGCGGTCGGCGACGCGTTGGCGGGTCGCGACGATGTCGCGGCCGGCGTCCCGCTCGGCGGGGTCCTGCGAGTCTCGCGCGGGCTCGCCCGGGCCGGGGTTCGCGCCCAGCCCGCCGACGACGAAGACGAGCTCGCTGGTCCCGACGGTCGCCGCCTCGACGATCGCGGTCTTGTTGTCCTCGAGGGCCGAAGCGATCCCCGCGTCGTCGGAGGCCGTGAGGAATCCGCCTCGGCACAGCGACGAGACGCGCAGACCGGCGTCGGCGACGACCTTCGCGGCCTTGTCGGCTCCGATCTCCTGGACCCTGTCCCGCCACAGCCCGACCGCTCCGTAGCCGGCGCGCGCCGCACCGTCGACGGCCTCGGTCAGGGTGAGCAGCTTGGTGGTCGCGGTGTTGAGGGAGAGCCTGGACAGGTCTGCGCCGGAGGTCATCGTCGAGTCCGTTCGAGAGGGCTGCGGGCACTCCGGTTCGGAATGCGCTTTCCCGTGAGCCTAGTGAGGCGGGCAGGTGGGGTCAAGGTGTCCGTGATCGCTGCGCGCGCCGCGCCTCCCCTTACGGGAGCGTGCTGCCCTCGTCCCGGTCCCGGTCCCGGTCCCGGTCCCGGTCCCGGCCACGGGCGCGGCTATCGATGGCGACCGAGCGCCTGCTGCTCCCGGCCCCCGCGGGGTGGGTCGGGCTCGGAGGGGCGTCCGTCCGGCGCTCCCGGCGGAAGCCCTGAGAAGGGCGCCGGAAAGCGCTTGCCCAAACCGTCGATCTCTGAGAGCATCGACGGCACGTGAGCGTCTCCGCGCGCTCAGACCTGACGACGGGCGACGGTGCCCGCACAGACCGGAGGACGCATGACCCAGGTTGCTCTTGTCACCGGCGGGAACCGCGGGATCGGGCTCGGCATCACTCGCCGGCTCCTTGCTGACGGCTACGCCGTCGCGATCCTCGCGACCCGGCCCGAGCCCACCGAGCTGCTCGGCGAGCTCCGGTCGAGCGGACCCGACGGTGGCCCGGCCGAGGTGCTCTACGTCCAGGGCTCTGTCGCCGAGGTGGCCGACCACGCGCGCTTCGTCGACGCCGCCCTCGAGGCCTGGGGGCGCATCGACCTGCTCGTCAACAACGCGGGTGTCGCCCCGACGGTCCGGGCGGACCTGCTCGAGGCCGAGCCCGAGAGCTTCGACAGGGTGCTCGGCATCAACCTGCGCGGTCCGTACTTCCTCACCCAGCGTGTGGCGAACGCGATGATCGCCGGGCGCGGTGAGGCGTCGGGCGTCGACCGTCCTGTCGGGACGATCATCAACGTCTCGTCGATCTCGGCGACGGCGGTGTCGACCAACCGCGGGGAGTACTGCGTGTCGAAGGCCGGCGTCTCGATGGGGACGCAGCTCTTCGCCGTGCGCCTGGCAGCCGAGGGGATCGTCGTCTACGAGGTACGCCCCGGAGTCATCGAGAGCGACATGACCGCGGGCGTGCAGGAGAAGTACGACAAGCTCTTCGCCGACGGCCTCGCCCCGATGCCGCGCTGGGGACGCCCGAGCGACGTGGCCGGCGCGGTCGCCGTCCTCGCCTCGGGGCAGACCCCGTACTCGACCGGCGAGGTGTTCCACGTCGACGGCGGGCAGCACATCCCGCGCCTCTGACGCGACCTGCCGCCACCCTCCCTTCTCTCTCGGACCACCGAGACCGTCCTGCCAGGAGCCACCGTGACTGCCCCCGCCACACCTGAGACGACCGGAACGACCAGCCCTGCGGCCTCGCGCGAGGCCGGTGACCACTCGGTCAACGCGACCTTCGACGTCGAGACCGTGCGCGTGGCCGGGTACGACGTGCCCGTCGTGAGCGCCAACACGGTGATCGTCGGGACCGGCTCGGCAGGGTTCTGCGCCGCTGACCGGCTGTGGGAGTTCGGCCAGGAGGACGTGGTCATGGTGGCCGACAAGGTCAACGCCGGCTCGTCGCGCAACGCCGGGTCGGACAAGCAGACGTACTACAAGATGACGCTCTCGGGCGGAGACGGCGACTCGGTCCGAGAGATGGCCGAGACGCTGTTCTCGGGCGGCGCGATGGACGGCGACAACGCGCTCTGCGAGGCCGCGCTCTCTGCCCGCGGGTTCCTCAGGCTCTGCGAGCTCGGGGTGCCGTTCCCGCAGAACCGCTACGGCGAGTTCATCGGCTACAAGACCGACCACGACCCGCGACGCCGGGCGACCTCGGTCGGCCCGTACACGTCGAGGTCGATGGTCGAGCAGCTCGAGAAGAAGGTGCACCGCAACGGGACGCGGATCTACGACCAGTGCCGGGTGGTGGATGTCGTCACGCGCGACATGGTGGGTGCATCGGGTGCATCGGGTGCATCGGGTGCATCGGGTGCAGCCGACGCCGGACCGGCCGCGGTCACGGACGGCGCACCCGACGGTGCGACGAGCGAGGTCGTAGGCCTCCTGTGCCTGCGGACCGACGTGGTGCACGACGGCACAGAGAGCCCCTTCGTGCTGTTCCGCGCTCGCAACCTCGTCTACGCGACGGGCGGGCCTGCCGGTATGTACGCGACCTCCGTGTTCCCCAACGGTCAGTGGGGTGCGTCGGGTGCCGCCTACAGGGCCGGGGTCCACGGCAAGAACCTCACCGAGTGGCAGTTCGGCCTCGCGTCGACCAAGCCGCGCTGGAACGTCTCCGGCACGTACATGCAGGTGATGCCGCGCTTCGTGTCGACCGACGCCGACGGCGGGGACGAGCGCGAGTTCCTCAGCGAGACGATCCCCGACTACGGGCGTCAGCTGTCGATGATCTTCCTCAAGGGCTACCAGTGGCCCTTCGACATCCGCAAGGCCCTCGACGGCTCGTCGCTCATCGACCTGCTCGTCTACCAGGAGACTGTGCTGCGCGGTCGCAAGGTCTACCTCGACTTCACGCGCAACCCCATTCAGCCTGAGCTCGACGCGTCGAAGATCTCGCCCGAGGCGCACGCCTATCTCGAGCGGGGTGGTGCGCTGTTCGGTACGCCGATCGAGCGGCTCAAGCACATGAACATGCCGTCCTACGAGCTGTACCTCGGCAAGAACCCCTACGTGGACCTCGAGAAGGACTGGCTCGAGGTGGACGTGTGCGCCCAGCACAACAACGGTGGTCTGGTCGTCGACGCGTGGTGGCAGTCGAACGTCGCCGGGTTCTTCCCGGTGGGCGAGGCCGGCGGGGCGCACGGGATCTACCGCCCCGGGGGAGCAGCGCTCAACTCCGGTCAGGTGGGGGCGACGCGGGCCGCGCAGTTCATCGCCGTGCGCCGGACCGACGAGCCGGTCGACCTGGCCTCCTTCAACGAGGCCGCAGCGCCGCTCGTCGAGTCCGCCGCGGCCCTGGTCGCACGGGCTGCGGGCCGTGCCGCAGCGGGGGAGCCTGACAACACCGGCGAGCTGCTGCGCGCGACGAGCGCCCTGATGAGCGAGAAGGCCGGGCCGGTCCGTTCGGCTCAGTCGATCACCGAGGCGCTGGCCCAGGTGACGGCGTGGCTCGCCGCCTACGACGACCTCGTGGTCGCCGACCCGTCCAGCCGCCGGTCGGTCAACCGGACCTTCCTGGTGCGTGACATCCTCACCACGCAGTACGTGTACCTCTCGGCGATGGCCGACTACGTGGACCACGGCGGGCGCAGCCGTGGGTCGGTGCTGTACACCGACGCGTCGGGTCACCTGCCTCAGGTGGGCTTCGGCGACGACCCGCAGGCCGAGCTCGACCTTCCGGAGATCTTCAGGTTCGCCCTCGACGGCGGTGCCCTCGACGGCGTGGTCCAGGAGGCGTCGTGGACGGGGACGGAGAGCGCATACCGCGGGGGAGCGGGTGAAGTCCTGGGCGCCGCCGAGGAGGTCGGGTCGGAGCAGGAGGGGTTGCGTGCCGCAGAATCCCGCCGCAGGGCTGGGACCTGCGACTTCACGTGGCGACCGGTGCGTCCGATCCCCGAGGACGACGACTTCTTCGAGAACGTGTGGCGCAGCTACCGTGAGAACAGGAACATCGTCTGACGCACGCTCGTCGACGACACAGACCACGACGGCTCAGGGCTCCGCAGGGGGAGGACTGGGCCGTCGTGCTGTCTGGTGACTGGTTCAGCTGGTCATGACGGCGCTGCCGTTCTTGCGTGCGCGCACCTCGGAGGCCCTCACGGCGAGACGGACCACCACCAGCAGCGCGCAGAGCAGGACCGCCTCGATGAGCAGCGCACCTGCACGGCCTGACGCCGCCGAGTCGCGGGTCGCGTCGATCAGCCCCGAGCCTGGGACCAGGCGGACCAGGGGCCTGAGGGCAGAGGGATAGGCGACGGCTGGCAGCAGGGCTGTGCTGAGGAGCGGCATCAGCAACGCGTAGGCGGTCGCCAGGACGTGAGGGTCGCGCAGCGAGAGGCCAGCGGCGAGGATCAGCAGCCCTGTGACAGAGCCTGCCAGGGCTGCGACGACCAGGAATCCGAGGTGCCACCCCACGTCAGGGAGCTCGTGGGTCGCGGCTGCGACGACGAGCGACGTCGTCGTGCCGACCGCCATGCCTGTGGCCGAGGTCACTGCTCCCCTGCCGAGCCACAGGGCTGACGAGGCCAGCCCTCCCGAGGACAGGAGAGAGTCGACCGCCCCGAGGCGCCTGTCTGTCATCCCGAGGTCGACCATCAGTGCCGATGCCGTCGTCACCGCGACCATCACGGCGCACCTGTAGGCCACCGCCGCACCGGCCTCACCGCCGGCTGACGAGCTCATGGCGGTCAGGAAGATCACGCTCAGCACCGGGGTCGCGAGGCAGACGACCAGAGCCGTCGACCAGGTCGCGAAGGCCGTCAGGCTCTGCCGGGCGACGGTTGCGCTGGATGCGAGCAGGGTCGTCCAGACCGTGACGGTGTCAGACCTGGGGCCGTTCACAGCAGGGCCAGCGTCCCGCGCGACCGGGCTCGGTCCAGTGCGTCCCGGAACCCGAGTCGTGCGACGAGCAGCCAGAAGACCGTCGCGCACGCCGACAGCCCCAGCCAGACGAGACTCGGGTCTGCGTCGTCGAGCAGAGCCCTGACGGTGGCGACGGGGCCCGTGAGCGGGCTGAGCACCGAGAGCCATCGGAGGTAGACGGGCGACGAGTCGAGGCTCGTCACGATCCCGGACACCATCCACACCGGGATGACGAGGAGGGCCTCGTAGACGATGGCGTGCCGTGTCAGCACGAAGAAGACGGCGATGGTCAGTGCGGCCGCGACGCACCCCACAGCGAAGAGCGCGACCGAGAGCAGCATCAGCAGCGAGGTCGACCACCCGACCTGTCCGCCGCAGACGAGGACGGCGAGGGCTGCCACCGGGAAGCACAGGAGTCCGGAGCAGGCCGTCGAGGCCACGAGGGGGACGAAGGTGCGAGCGGCCCCGTGCGGCGAGACGGCCAGGAGGGGGAGCGTCCCCTGGAACCGCTGGAAGCCGATCATCCCCGCAGACATCGTGGTCAGCGACCACATCCCTGCCGCGCCCGCCTCGAACCAGACCTGGTCGCCGAGAGGTGCGTCGAGCCCGTAGGCGACGAGTGCCTTGACCGCGACGAAGCTCACCGGAGTGACGACGATCAGCTGGACGAAGAACGAGTTGCGGAGCATCTGACGGCTGTGGAAGCCCACCATGAGCGCGGCGTCCCGGCTCATGACGCTGCGTCGATCAGGCTGTCTGGCGCGCCGCCGGTCCCCGAGCCGCCTCGGTCGGCGAGCAGCGCCAGGTAGCACTCCTCCAGCCCAGCGGCCTGCGTCTTCTCGCCGCGCACGAGGAACGGCAGGTGGGCTGATCCTGGCACAGCACCCGAGCGCCAGGCGACGACGACCTCGGTCATGAGCCCCCGGGCATGGACGTCGACAGAACGCACTCCTGGGGACGAGAGGAGCTGGCTGCGGTAGGACTCCGCCCAGTCGTCGATCAGGTACGACGAGACCTCACCGATCCCTGCTGCCGCCCCGATCGCCTGCGCGTCGCCCTGAGCCAGCGTCCGTCCGCCGGCGATGACGACGATCGTGTCGGCGAGGAGCTCGACCTCACGCATCGAATGGCTCGTCAGCAGGGCCGAGGTCCCATCTGCCACGAGCTGCCGCACCAACGAGCGGACCTCGACGGCGACCTCTGGATCGAGACCGATGGTCGGCTCGTCGAGCAGCAGCAGCGCTGGCCGAGTCACGATGGCCCGCGCGATGTGCAGTCTCTGGACCATCCCGCGCGAGAAGGTCTCGACGCGGGACCGAGCCCGGTCGGCGAGCCCGACCTGGTCGAGCACGTCGCTCAGAGCCCGCCGGGTGATCCGGGCTCCTTGCACTGCTGCGAAGAACCTGAGGTTCTCCTGCGCCGATGCGCGGAGGTAGAAGCCCCGCTCACCGCCCAGCACGAGACCGATGTTCTGGCGAGCGGCGCGGGTGTCTCGGACGACATCGTGCCCGAGGACGGAGATGCTCCCCGACGTCGGGAGCAGGAGGGTCGAGCACATGCGGACCGTCGTGGTCTTGCCGGCGCCGTTGGGGCCGATGAGGGCGCAGACCTGACCGGCAGGAACTGAGAGGTCAAGCCCGTCGACGGCACGTCGTCGCTCTCTACCCCTCGAGAACTCGCGCACGAGAGAGCGGCAGGAGAGGACATCAGGTGCTGTCACCGGGCCTCCTCCAAGAGGCGGAGTCCCAGCTGGTTCGGCCCGGAGGTGCGATCGTCGGTGCCGGCGAGCTCTGCCGTGATCGATACCAGGCTCATGTCTTCACCGTTCTTCGGTAGCCCTCGGGCGAACTTCCGAACGGTAGCACCAAGGGGGCGAAACCGGCAAGACTGGCCTGTGGGATCTTTTGCGCATACCTAGGGTTGGCCGCGGGTGTCGCTGGAGAGTGGGGCGTCGTGCTGCCCCGGGGGCAAGGGTCTTGCGCTGCGGCCCTCGAGGGGGGGGTTGCCACGGCCGCACAGCCCCATTAGATTATCGACATCAATAATATCGATCTCGATAACAGGGGGCATCATGGTGGGACGCGCGGGCTCGACGGGTCGTGACGGAGGCGGTGGGACCGTGCTCTTCGGGTGGGTCGGAGAAGGGCAGCTCCCGGAGGAGCCGGCGCCGCGCACGAGCGCTTCGGTGCGGTGGATCGCGGGAGCGGTGGGGGGCGTCACCGTGCTGGCCGTGGCGCAGCTCCTCATCGAAGCGCTCACGGTGCTGCTTGCCCGTCAGGCTGCTCCGTACGAGTCGTCTTTCGGTTCCAGGGTCCACGCCACGGAGCTGCCGCAGCTCCTCGAGCTGACGAAGAACGGTGGTCGAAACCCCGTCTACCTCGACGAGCTCCCGACGACGCTCCGCGTGATCGCGGCGGCGCCTGTGCTCGTCCATGCCGCGACGATCCTGGTCGCCGGGGTCCTGGTCGTCGGTCTCGTCCTGGCTGTCACCCGCGGGCGGGGGTCGTGGACGTCGGCTCGGCCGATGCTCGCGCTGCTCGGACCTGTGCTGCTCGCAGGTGGTCTGCTCGTCGGCCTCGGCGACACCGTCGCGGTCCGCCTGGTGTCGACCGCAGTCTTCGAGGTGCCGGGGATCATCTCTGTCGACGGCTTCCGCCTGGCCGGTCCGCAGTGGCCGTGGACGATGATCGCCGCCGGTCTTGTCGTCCTCGTGCTGCGGCTGGTGTTCCGCGAAGGTGCTCGACTCCAGGACGAGGTCGACAGTGTCGTCTGAGTCGTCTGACGTCGTGGTCTGCAGGCTCGACGAGATCCTCGCCGAGCGCGGGATGACGCTGACCGAGCTCTCCAGGCGGACCGGGATCACGATGGCGAACCTGTCGGTGCTCAAGACGAACAAGGCCAGGGCGGTGAGGTTCACGACGGTCGCGGCTCTCTGTGCCGCTCTGGGCGTGGGGCCGGGGGACCTGTTCGTCCTGCGCGCCGAGGCCTCGCGGAGCGATGTCATGGATCCCTGACCTGCGCACGGCCCAGGTGTGCAGCAGGTCACACCCCCGATGACAACCCGGTCCTCGTCCGGGGTGCGATCCTGAGGGTAGCCTTACCAAATGACCTCCCGATCGGTGGTCGGCACCTCGACGTCTTCCGGAAGGCACCCCGTGTCCGTCTCCTCAGCACGCCCCACCTCGCGCCTGCGGCGCACTCTCGTCGCGGCGGCGACCGCGACCGCGGTGCTCGCCCTGGCAGCCTGCGGCTCGGACGACTCCGCGGACGACGCGACAGGTGACAGCAGCTCAGCGCCCGCCGCCGAGGCTGGTGCCTTCCCGGTCACCATCACCGGAGCCCTCGGTGAGACGACCATCGAGGAGGCTCCCGAGCGCGTGGTCACCCTCGGGTGGGGTTCCTCGGACATCGCCCTGTCGCTCGGCGTCGTGCCCGTCGGCATCGAGACCGACGCGTGGGCCGGTGACGAGGACGGCTACCAGCCGTGGTTCCGCGACGCCGTCGAGGAGCAGGGCGCTGAGCTGCCCACCACCATCGAGATGTACCCCGAGCTGGACGTCGAGGCTGTCATCGCCCTCGAGCCCGACCTGATCCTCGCGCCGCAGTCCGGCCTGGACCAGGCGACCTTCGACCAGCTGTCGGAGTTCACGAACGTCGTCGCGTACCCCGAGGGCCCGTGGATCACACCCCTCGACGAGCAGGTCGAGATCGCCGCGACGGCTCTCGGCGTCCCCGACGCCGCGCAGCCGCTCCTCGACGAGGTCGACACGACCCTTGCCGACGCCGCGGCAGAGCACCCGGAGTTCGCCGACGTCAGCGTCGCCTACGTCGCCTCGCAGGAGCTCGGCACCCTCGCCGCCTACGTGCCCGGCGACCCGCGCGTCGACATGCTCACTGGGCTCGGATTCCAGCTGGCCCCCTCTGTCGCCGACCTGACGGCCCCCGAGGGCCTGTTCACCGCAGACATCGGCCTCGAGAACTCTGACGTGCTCTCCGACGTCGACGTCCTCTTCACGTGGTTCAACGACGAGACCGAGCAAGCCGCGACCGAGGCCCAGCCGCTGTTCGCCTCGATCCCCGCCTTCGCGTCGGGCGCCTACGTCCCGATGGTCGACCGCGAGCTCGGCATGGCCGTGACAGTCTCCACGCCGCTGAGCGTGCCGTGGGCCATCGACAAGTACGTCCCGATGATCTCCGAGGCCGTCGCCAAGGTCGGGTGATGACCACGCACGTCGACGCACCCGAGCAGGACCGGACGGTCACGTCCGGTCCTGCTCGGCGCTGGGGGCTGGGCGCCGGGCTGGTCCTCGCGGTCGCCCTCGCGGCGCTCGTCGCCGGGCTGAGCCTGGCCGTCGGCAGCAACCAGCTGCCCCTCGGGACCGTGTGGCGCGGGCTCTTCGCGCCCGACGACTCCTTCGAGGCGACGGTCATCGCGTCCCGTGTGCCGCGCACCGTCCTCGGGCTGCTCGTCGGGGCGGCCCTCGCCGTGTCCGGTGCGCTCATGCAGGGCATCACCCGCAACCCGCTCGCCGACCCCGGTCTGCTCGGCGTCAACACCGGGGCGTCGGCGGCGATCGTGGCGGGCAGCGTGGTCTTCGGCACCCTCGGGAGCCGCAGCATCTACTTCGCGCTCCCCGGGGCCTTCGCCGTCGCGGTCCTCGTCTACACGATCGGGTCGGGGCGCTCTGGTCCCACACCTGTGCGGCTCGTGCTGGCCGGTGCAGCAGTCGGCGCCGTCCTGTCGGCGGCGATCCAGGCGGTGACGCTCACCAATCCCGAGGTCTTCGACAGCTACAGGTTCTGGGTCGTCGGTTCGCTCGCGGGGCGTCCGGCGTCGACCGTCGACATGGTGTGGCCGATCATCGTCGTCGGTCTGGTCGCCGGTCTCCTGCTGGGCCGTCCGCTCAACACTCTCGCGCTCGGAGACGAGACGGCGCAGGCCCTCGGGGGCAACGCCGGCCGGACACGGCTGCTCGGCGCGCTCGTCGCGACGCTGCTCGCCGGCGCGGCGACAGCGGCCGTCGGGCCGATCGCCTTCGTCGGGCTCGCGGTGCCGCACATCGTCCGGAGCATCACCGGCTCGGACTACCGCTGGCTCGTCGCCTACTGCGTCGCCCTCGGACCTGTCCTGCTGCTCGGCGCCGACGTGATCGGCCGCGTGGTCGCGCGACCCGCCGAGCTCATGGTCGGTGTCGTCACGGCCTTCGTCGGTGCGCCCTTCTTGTACGTCGCGGTCCGTCGCTCGGGGAGCGGGCTGTGACCCGCCCGACGACCGTCGCCGAGGCGGTCGCAGAAGACGCTGCCGCAGGTGGTCGAGCCCCGCGCGCTCTGCGCCCCCGGATCGAGGACGGTCATGTCCGCGTGCTCGGTGCGGCCCTGCCGTGGAACGCCCGTGCGACGCTCGTCGTCACGGTGGCCCTGGTCCTCGTCCTGGTCTCTCTCGTCCTGTCGCTCACCCTCGGTCGGCTCGGCATCGCTCTCGCCGACCTCCCTGCCGTGCTGCGCGGCGAGGGCAGCAAGACCGAGCACTTCGTGGTGTTCACCAACCGGCTCCCGCGGGCTGTCGTCGGCATCTGCGCGGGCGCTGCCCTCGGGATCTCCGGCGCGATCTTCCAGAGCGTCACGCGCAACCCTCTCGGCAGCCCTGACATCATCGGCCTCAACGCCGGGGCGGCCGCCGGCGCCGCTGCGGTGACCCTGGTCTGGCCCGGGCTGCTGCCCGCACCCGTCGGCGCGCTCCTCGGCGGGGCCGTCGCCGTGGTGCTCGTGCTGCTCGGGGCAGGGCGTGGCGTGCAGGCGCCGTTGCGGATGGTCGTCATCGGGATCGGGGTGGGCGCCATGTCGCTCGCCTTCGTGCAGTTCGCGATCACCCGCACGCGCCGCGAGCAGGCCCAGGAGATGGCGGCGTGGCTCAACGGCTCGCTCAACGCACGCAGCTGGGAGCACGTGACGATCATCGCTGTCGCGCTCGTGGTGCTGGGGTTCGCGGCGCTCGCCCTGAGCCGCGGGCTGCAGCACGTCGAGATGGGCGACGACGCGGCCGTGGCCCTCGGCGTCCCGGCCCGGCGGGTCAGGCTGCTGGCTGTCGCGGTCGGTGTCGGTCTGGCCGCAGCGGCCGTCGTCGTCTGCGGTCCCGTCGCCTTCGTCGCGCTCGTCGCCCCGCAGGTCGCCCGCCGGGTGACCGGGTCGACGGGGCCAGGGATGGTCGCGGCAGGCGCGACCGGTGCTCTGCTGCTCGTCGGTGCCGACCTCGTCGCCGTGCACCAGCCGTGGTTCGGCTCGCTCCCTGTAGGCGTGCTCACCGCAGGGATCGGCGGTCTGTACCTGGCCGTCCTGCTCACCCGTGAATGGAGACGTGGAACGCTGTGACCCCCACCGAGAACCTTGAGCCGCGCGAGGCTGCCGTACCGCCCGTGCGGGGGACCGGCCTGCGCCTGGCCTACGACCAGCGGGTCGTGGTCGACGGGCTCGACGTCGAGATCCCGGCGGGCTCTTTCACGGTGATCGTCGGTCCGAACGGCTGCGGCAAGTCGACCCTGCTGCGTGCCCTCGGCCGGACGCTCACCCCGCGCGCCGGCGAGGTCGAGCTCTACGGGACTCCTCTCGCGTCCCTCGGCAACAAGCAGATCGCCCGGATGCTGGCTCTGCTGCCGCAGACCCCCATCGCCCCCGAGGCGATCACCGTCCGCGACCTCATCGGTCGCGGGCGCTACGCCTACCAGACCCTGCTGCGCCAGTGGTCGGCCTCCGACGGCGTCGCCGTCCGTGCGGCCATGGAGGCGACGGGGACCACGGACCTCGCCGACCGCAAGGTGTCCGAGCTCTCGGGCGGGCAGCGTCAGCGCGTGTGGATCGCGATGGTCCTCGCGCAGGACACCGACCTCTTGCTGCTCGACGAGCCGACGACCTTCCTCGACATCGCGCACCAGGTCGACGTCCTCGAGCTGTGCGCCCAGATGCACCGTGAGGGCCGGACCCTCGTGGCGGTCCTGCACGACCTCAACTTCGCGGCCCGCTACGCGACGCACATGATCGCGATGCGCGACGGCGAGATCGTCGCGACGGGCACACCGCACGAGGTGGTCACCGCCGAGGGTGTCGAAGAGATCTTCGGGCTGCGGTGCCGCATCATCACCGACCCGGAGAGCGATACGCCCCTCGTCGTGCCGCTGGTGACGCGCTAGGTGCTCTCTGGTTCTGACGGAGCACGGAGATAGGCCGCCACGGCGTCCCGCACGAGGGTCGAGAGGTCCCAGCCTTCCTGTGCTGCGCGGTCTCGGGCGGCGACGTCGAGACGCAGCGGTGCTCGGACGTGCCAGACGGGCGAGCAGGCCCCTGGTGCTGTGCGCGGGTCGAGCGGGGGCCGGCCGCGGCGTGCGGGGATGCTGGCCACCGGGTCGTCGGGCGGTGCTCCGGGTGCGTGCTCGTCGGTGAGACCGATGTGATCGGTGGTCATGCTGCGTCTCCTCTGTGCACAGACGCCTCGGAGGAGGACGGACGTCCGTATGACGGGATCTGCAACGGTAGCGCACATATGTCGTAGTCGTCCTGTCCGCTCGGGCCAGAGGGCGGCTCGAGCGAACGGACGTACGACCGCGATCTGATCCCGGGCAGCATGACGACCTGGTCAACGGGACGCGCGGCGGCGCGCGGACGCTACAGCGGCCAGGCCGAGGAGCAAGAGCACGACCCCGCCGGCGGCGAGCGGACCCACGTCTGCCCCGGTCGTCGACAGACTCTTCGCAGACTGCGGCGACCCGTCGCCGCCCGAGCCTGCACCCTGAGGCGGACCGACCGGCGAGGTGGATCCCTTCGACGAGGCGTGATCGCCGGGCTGCTCGGGCTCGCCGGGCTGCTCGGGCTCGCCGGGCTGCTCGGGTTCGCCGGGCGTGGCCGGGCTGGTCGACGGTCCGGGGTCTCCTCCGGTCTCGTCTGTCGGGCTGGGCGTCGGCTCGGGTGTGACGGCCACGGACGGGACGCCGTACGCGGCGAACGAATAGGCGGAGTAGCCGTACGAGGTGTTCCGCTCGGTCCCGGTGAACCTGAGGAACCGTGTCGCCTCGGTCGACAGGGCGAGGGTCTCTCGACCGCCTGGACCAGACGTGGTCGTGTAGACGGTGGACCAGTCCGTGCCGTCTGTCGAGACGTCGATCGTGTAGCTCTTCGCCGAGGCGTGCTCCCAGGCGAGGACCGCCGAGGTGAGGTCGAAGGGCGCGCCCAGGTCGATCTCGAACCACTGGGGGTCGCCGGCCTCAGACTCCCAGCGGGTGCCTGACGACCCGTCGGTGAGGTGCGAGCCGACGTTCCCGTTCTGGTCGGAGGACCACGTGACGGGTGCGCCGAGCGCGACGTCGACCGGCGGGTCGGGTTCCGGGGGTGTCGTGGCGACGTAGGCGACCGGGACCGAGTCGATGAGGGTCGCGGACGCTGTGCGCTCGAGGACGCCACCGACCGGAGCCTCGACGAGGACGACCGAGCCAGCTGCCGGGACCTGGACTGCGGTCACCCCTGACGCCTCGGGTGCGACCACGGTGTCGGTCACCGCGTCGAAGAGCTGGGCCGGGGCGTCGAGCGTCACGTGCACGGTCGCGTCTGCGGGTGTCGAGTTGTAGAGGAGCGAGGTGGGGTAGCCGTCCCCGTCGTGGAAGTCCGTCGCGTCGAGGTCGGCGCGGATCACGCCGTCGACGTCTGTCTGCGAGACCACGCCGCCGAGGAACCCGACCCAGCTGCCGCCGTAGAGACCGAGGTCGGTCGTCTGAGGGTCGAGTCCCCAGTCGGCGTCGTAGCGGCTCGGGTCGCCCGTCGCGCGCGGCGAGAACCCGGCCTCCTCCGCGCGCAGACCCTCGTACGGGATGACGGCCTCGGGTGCTCCGAGGAACCTGTCGCCGTGAGACTGGTGGTCGGCGTCCATCTGGTCCGGGTAGAAAAGTCGTGCGGCGTGGTCGACGGCGTGCAGCCACGAGCCGACGAGGGTCGCGTAGCGGGCGTCGTAGCGGGCTGTCGGTGCGAGCAGCCCGACGGCAAAGCTGTTCATCGCGAAGGCGTAGCCCCCGCCGTCGGACTGGGACCCCATGAGCCCGTGCACGTCGTGGCCGCCCCAGGTCCCGGAGATCGTGCCCCACCCGGGTCGAGCGGTCGAGCCGCCCTCGATCCACCGGACGTAGCGGCTCGGGTCGTAGCTCGTGCCTGCCTCTGCGTTGAGCCGTGCGGCCACGTAGGGGGCCAGCACGGGGAGGATCTCGTAGTAGAGGCCGGTGGTGGAGCGGTCGAGATAGTCCATCGACCAGCGGGCTCCCTCGAGATAGCGCTCGTCACCGAAGGTCTCCCAGGCCCACAGCAAGATCGCGGCGGTGCCCGCAGCGCCGTCACCGCCCTCGTCGCGGTTGCCCGGGTTCACCGTCATGGTCTTGAAGGAGAAGCCCTGCCCCGTGAAGTCGGCCTCGGCGCCGCCGAGTGCGACCACCATGTCGTAGTGGCGGTCGGCGATGCTGCGGAACGACTCGGTCATGCCCGGAGAGGCTGGGTACTGGTCGCCGAGCATCGCGTAGAGGACGTTCGCCGTCGTCGTGTACCAGTAGGTGTCCGCGCCGCCGTCGGTCCGGTCCAACGGGTTGTTCATGGCGATGCCGAGGTCGGGGTGGAAGAAGGTCCGCAGCATCGAGACGTAGTCGTGGCCGTCCTGGTCGGACTTGTCCACACCGACGAGGGTGGCTCCCACGACCGAGGCGACCTGGTCGACGGCCTCTTGGTAGCCGTCGGACTCGATGCGGGTGTCGGCGTAGTAGACGGGGATCTTGTAGGTGTCCGAGTCCATGTTGAGGTGTGTCGTGTCCGCGAGGATCGTCGGGTGCCCCTCGCCCGAGGGGTTCCAGTCGTAGACGAAGGCGTCGTAGGCGAGCGCGCGCTCGCGCCAGTCTGTCCCGCCGGGCAGAGCCGGCTGCGGGGCGGCCGGGAACCCTGCGACGAGAGGTGTGACGATCTGCGGCGACGGGCGGGGGTGGCCGCCGGCGTCTTCGACCGGGGTGGTCGCCTGAGCTGGGGTGATCAGCGCGCACACGAGGGCGGCGGTCACCACAGCTCCGGCGATCTGAGGTCTGCTGGGTCTCACGACATCTCCTTCGACGGGTGGGATTCTCTGCGTCCGCGACGGCTGCGACGTGCAGTTTCCAGGGGGCTCTGCCGTAGTGCTCGAACAGGCGTCGGGCGAGTCTTGTCGCGGTGATTGACAGCGTCGGCCTGCATCTCGTTAGATTAGCGTTCAAACCGGTTTGAAGGAATAGCGGGATGCGCGGGGTGTGCACGATCTTGTGTGTGCCAGAAGTGGTTTTCGAGAGAAGGAGATACGCATGAGCAGCACCGCACAGATCGACCAGCTCCTCGCCGAGCACAGGGCAGCGGGGCCACGGCTGGACGGCGCCACTCGCCTGGTCTTCGAGGGGGTGGGGGAGCGAGACGTCTACAACGTCTCTGTCCCCTTCGAGGCTCCAGGTCTCCCGGGTTCTCGCGTCCTCGCGGGCCGTGTGGAGACCCGCGACAGCGAGCAGTCGACGGTCGTCTTCTTCACCGAGGAAGAGGGGGTCTGGCAGCCGGTCCCCGGGGCCGCGCGCCTCGATCTGCAGGACCCCTTCGTCTTCACGGTCCATGGCAGGCTGTACCTCGGCGGCGTCGAGATCCAGGCACCGGACGTGGGGGACCCGTCGGGCGAGCTCCGATACAGGACCATCGTGCTGCGCTGCGACCACCTCACCGAGCTCGTCCCGGTCTTCGACGGCCCGTGGGGTATGAAAGACCTGCGGTTCGGTGAGCTCCCGGACTGTCGGGTGGCGGTCGTCACCCGACCGCAGGGTGGCGCCGACGGTCGAGGGCGCATCGGCGTGACTGTCGTCGACGCTGTCGAGAGCCTGACTGTCGCGGACATCGAGAGGGCCCCGCGGCTCGAGGGCCTGTTCCTCCCAGAGGAGTGGGGCGGGGTCAATCAGGTCGACGTGCTCGACGACGGACGGCTCGACGTCCTTGCGCACATCGCTCGCTTCGACGACCAGGGAGGACGCCACTACTACCCGATCACCTTCGAGATCGACCCCGTCGCCCTGTCGTGGACTGCTCCGCAGATGCTCTTCGAGCGTGGGGACCTGCCTGACGGCGAGTCCAAGCGACCTGACCTCAGGGACGTGGTGTTCCCTGGCGGACGTGAACGTCGTGACGGGAGGACCAGCGTGATCTGCGGTGTCGGCGACGCGGAGACCTGGTGGGTCTCGCTCGTCGACTGACCGAGGGCGCTCAGACGGCTCGGGCTCCCCGCGCGTGACTGCGCGGGGAGCCCTGAGCTGCGGTTGGTATCTCGTGGGTCAAGGGCTGACCCGGGGGTCAGCCCTTGACGCCGGAACCGAGGTCTGTCGACGTGAAGTGCCGCTGGAAGAAGACGAACAGCACGACGGCGGGCAGGGCGAGGACGACAGCTCCGGCGAGGGCCACCCCGAAGGGGTTCGCCTGGCTCGACGCGGCGTTGTCCGTGAAGTTGGCGAGCGAGACCGCGAGGGGCTGCATCGACTGCTTCTTGGTGACCAAGAACGGCCACAGGAACTCGTTCCACGGCCCGATGAACGTCAGCAGCGTCGCTGTGAGCAGTGCGGGCCGCACGAGCGGGATGGCGATCGACCACAGTACGCGGACCTCGCCGGCACCGTCGATGCGGGCCGCGTTGAAGAGGTCCTTGGGCAGGTTGAGGAAGTAGGACCTGAAGATCAGCACCGCCGTCGAGTTGATCGCGAAGGGCAGGATCATGCCGAGGTAGGTGTCGGCGAGCCCGAAGGTCCGGACCGTCATGACGTAGAGCGGGACCATCAGGAGCTGGAACGGGACGGTCTGGACGAGTAGGACCAGGGCAAAGAGCACGCCGCGCCCGCGGTACCTGAGCGTGGCGAGCGCGTATCCGGCGATCACCCCGAACAGGAGAGTCCCGAGCAGGACGCCTCCGGTGAAGATGAACGAGTTGAGCAGCGACCGCCCGAGGTCGATCGCGGCGTCGATGGCCACGAAGTTGCCGAACCACATGTTCGAGGGCCACGGCAAGGTGCCGCTCGGGCTGGCGTCCTTGGTCTCCTGGAGGGACGCGACGAGCATGTAGAGGAACGGGAAGATGAAGACGAGAGCACCGACGGACAGGCTGACGTAGGACGCGATGGTCGCCCACCGGGGCCGGCGGGGTCCGACGGGGCGCGTGAGCGTGGTCGTCATGTCAGTCCCTCTCGGTGATGCGTCGTGTCACCCAGGCGAGGAGGAGGACGCCGACAACCAGGATGATCCCTATGGCGGCCGCCCGACCAGGGTTGTTCTGCTGGATGGCCTGCTGGTAGATGAGCAGCACAGGGGTGGTCGAAGCCTGGTTGGGCCCGCCGCCGTTGGTGAGCAGGTACGGCTCCGTGAAGAGGTTCGCGCCGGTGATGATGGCCAGCGTCGCGACGAGTGCCGTTGCCGGTCGTACCCCAGGCAGGGTCACCGCACGGAAGGAGTGCCACCACCCGGCGCCGTCGGTGCGAGCGGACTCGTAGAGCTCCCGTGGGATGTTCTGCAGGCTCGCGAGGTAGAGCAGGATGAAGAACCCGAGCTGCTTCCAGGTCACGTAGAGCGCGATCATGGGCATCGCCCAGACCGAGCTGACCAGCCACGACGGGGACGGGGCCAGGTCGCCGAGAGCTGCGTTGACGACTCCTTGCTCCCCGAACATGAAGAGCCACACCGTGACGGTCGCGACGCTCGCAGTGATGTACGGGACGTAGTACGCGACCCTGAAGAAGGTCATGCCGCGGACAGCCTTGTTGAGCGCCGTCGCGAGGAGCATGGCGCCGAAGATCGTCAACGGGACGTTGATGACCAGGAATACGGCCACATGACGGAACGACGCGAGGACGACGGGGTCGGTGAGTGCCCTCGTGAAGTTGTCGAGCCCGACGAAGGGCCTGTCGACCTGTGCGCCCGGCGCGGCGAAAGAGTACTCGTGGAAGGCGATCCAGACTCCGAGCCCGAGCGGGTAGACGAAGACCGCCGCGATGAAGATCGCATAGGGCGCAGAGAGCAGCAGACCCATCGGGTCCTGGCCCAGGGCCCTCTTCCACCGAGATCCGGGACGCCGCCCAGAGCGCGACCCGGCAAGGGGTGCGCCCTGGGCGGCGGGTGGGGAGATCACCACGGTCAGTCGGTCGTCAGCGAGGTGACGGTGTCGGCCGCAGTCGAGAAGGATGTCTCGATGTCGGTCTCACCGAAGATCACCGAGCTCGTCCAGGCGTCGCGGAAGGTCTGCCAGATCTCTGTCGAGTTGAGCGTGTTCGGGACGGCTACTGTGCGCCCGGTCGACCATGCGCTGTACTGCGGATTGTCGGCGAAGAAGTCCGCGAAGGTCGTCGCGAGGTCTGTCCGCAGCGGCATCTGCCCTGTGCCCTCGAGCAGCTCACCGTCCTGCTCCTCGCTGGTCGTGAACTTGAGGAACTCCCACGCTGTCTTCTGGTTCTCGCACGCCGTGTACATGCCGACGTTCTTGGCGTCGTCGAAGGTCGCGGTCTCCTCCGGGGCGGTCCCGTCGGAGGTGGGCATCGGTGCGGTGCCCCAGCTCACCTTGCCGTCGAAGGTGGGGACTGCCCAGGGGCCGGCGAGAGCCATGGCCGAGACACCATCGGTGAAGGCGTCGCCCGTGTAGGGCTCCTGGCCGGCGAGGTTCTCCGAGTACATGGTCCGCCAGAGCTCTGCGACTGCGAGCCCCTCGGGTGAGGTAAAGGCTGCCGCGTCGTCCTCGATCAGCTGGGTGCCTCCGGTCTCTGCGGCGAAGAAGGGATAGAAGTCGAACCACGTCTCGTAGAAGTCGCTGCTCGGGGACGGATAGATCGCGTAGTCCGCCGCACCGGACTCGACGATGGCCCGAGACGCCTCGAGCAGGTCTTCGTAGGTCGAGATCGGAGGGTTCTCGGGGTCGAGGCCGGCTGCGGCGAAGACGTCCTTGTTGTAGAAGAGGGCCACGGGGTTGGACTTCCACGGCATCTGGAAATATCCGTCCGGGGAGGAGAACTGCTCGGCGGCATCGCCAGTGCGGGCCTCGATGTACGACGCACCGTCAGGGAAGGACGAGAGGTTCACCAGCCCGCCCTGCTTCTGGAAGTCCGCGACGGCGGCAGGGGCCGTGTTGTAGACGAGGCACGGGGCGTTGCCCGCAGCGATGGCAGCACCGATGACCTCCTCGGACGACTTGCCGGCTGGGATCTCTTCGGCACTCACCTGCTCGTCCGGATGCTCGGCGTTCCAGGCCTCGACCACCTGCTCACCCCAGGCGACCTCTTGCTCATTGTTCGAGTACCAGATGGTGATCGGACCTGTGGCTGTCAGCCTGTCACCACCGTCGCCGGTGTCCCCGTCGGTGCCGCAACCGGCCAGGACGACGGTGGCAGCGAGGGACGCTGCGGTGATGACCTCGAGTGGACGCTTCATTGCGTGGTCTCCTTCATGTGGGTTGGACCGGACGGTGCGCACCGGCGGCTCTCGCTCTGGTGCTGCACGTGCCAGCTGGCTTCAAACCGGTTTAAGAGGCACTGAACACTGTTTCCCTCGGCAATGTCAAGGGAGTGCTGAGGGCTGTGGATGACAGGGCGTCTGCGACGCCTGTGGACGACCAGCGGATCAGGCAGTTCTCGTGACTGACCGAGATTGACGGTTTACATCAAACCGGTTTGATGGATATGGTGGCCGGACGCAGGACCACCAGATGCGAGGAGTGACCCATGACCGGAGCCGCCCGAGGCCCCAGGCGCCCGGACGAGCCGGCGCGACGGACGACCATCGCCGACGTCGCTGCTCTCTCGGGGACCTCGAAGGGGACGGTGTCCTTCGTCCTCAACAACAAACCGGGTGTCGCCGAGGAGACACGGCGGCGGGTCCTGGCGGCGATCGACGAGCTCGGGTGGCAGCCGAGCCGTCTGGCGCAGTCCCTGTCGTTCTCGAGGGCCGACGCCATCGGGCTCGTGCTCGCGCGGACCGCCGAGACGCTGAGGTCCGACTCCTTCTTCGCGCCGTTCATCGCGGGGGTCGAGCACAGCGTCTCGCAGGCAGACATGTCGGTCCTGCTGCGTTTCGTCGAGACTGGAGAGGCTGAGCTCGACGCGTACCGCAGCCTCGTCCGGGGTGGGAGGGTCGACGGCGTGATCGTCGCCGACCTGCGCCCTGACGATCCCCGTATCGCATTTCTCGCAGAGCTCGGGATCCCGGCTGTCACGCTCAACAGCCCCGACGTGCCGTCGCCCTTCGGGGCGGTCGTCAACGACGACGCCGCCGGGGTCGGCGCGGCGGTCGACCACCTCCTGGGCCTTGGCCACCGACGCATCTCCCAGGTGAGCGGGCCGCAGCACTACCTGCACACGAGGCGCCGCCGGGCAGCTTTCACCGCTGCGCTCGAGATCGCTGGTCTCGACGTCTGCTCGACGGCTGAGGCAGACTTCACGGCCCAGGGGGCGGCGAGCGCCACCCGAGACCTCCTCGACGTACCTGCGGGTCTGAGGCCGACGGCGATCCTCTACGACAACGACACGATGGCGGTCGCCGGCACGGTCGTGGCCCAGCACCTGGGGATCGACGTCCCGAGGGACCTCTCGGTCGTGGGCTTCGACGACGCCGAGATCTCCGCGTACGTCTCGCCCTCGCTGACCACAGTTCGTACTGACCCCTTCGGCTGGGGGGCGGTCGCTGCTCGTCGCCTGCTCGAGGTGATCCGCGGCTCCGGTGCGACGGACGATCTCGCTCTTGCAGAGCCGAGCCTCGTCGTCCGCTCGTCGACGGCGGCGGCACCCAGACCCTGACCACCAGGTGGAGGGCCGCCGTGCGGTAGCCGGGGGCAGGTTGAGAGAGCACTCGCTGGCTAGCCACCAGAGACCCCGCCGTCCGATAACCCATCCCGACCGTGACCGCCACCGCGGGATCGTCGTCGCTGACGCAGTACCCGAATCAGACCCAGCGGGGTGCCCTGACGGCACCGCGCCCGTGGTCGACCCCAGCTCGCGATCCCACGCCGACCGAAGGACCACCGTGACCGTTGACCTCATCCCCTATGCACTCACCCGTCTCCGGATGCTCATGGAACCGGAACCTGGGAATCCGCTCGAGGTCGAGGGTGTGCTCAACCCGGCCTCGGGGAGAGGTGCGGACGGGGAGCTCTACCTGCTGCCGCGCATGGTCGCCGCCGGGAACGTGTCCAGGGTCGGGCTGGCTCGGGTGGTGGTCGAAGGTGGCGAGCCGGTGGGCGTGGAACGCCGAGGGGTCGTGCTCGAACCCGCCAACCGATGGGAGGAGGGGGCGTCGAGCGCGGGGACAGAGGATCCCCGGGTGACCTGGGTGCCGAGCCTCGGGCTCCACGTGATGACCTATGTCGCCTACGGCCCGATGGGCCCACGGACGGCGCTGGCCGTCTCAGACAACCTGCGCTCATGGCGTCGGCTCGGACCTCTGATGTTCCGGTACGACGCAGGCCTCGACATCGACCTCAACCTCTACTCCAACAAGGACACCGTCCTCTTCCCCGAGGTGGTCCCTGATCCTGACGGCAACCCCAGCTACGCGCTGCTCCACAGGCCGACGTGGAACCTCGGACTCATCCGTCCGGACGCCGGTCAGTGGCCTCCGGCGTCGTCGCACGACGACAGACCGGCGATCTGGATCTCCTACGTCCCAGCCGCTGCTGTCGAGGCCGACGTCTCCGCGCTCTGCCTTCAAGAACGGTCCAGAGAGCTCGCACGGCCGCTCTACGACTACGAGTCGCTCAAGATCGGTGCCGGTCCCGCGCCGGTCCGGGTCCCCGAGGGATGGCTGCTGCTGCACCATGGCGTCACCGGGCACATCAGCGACCCGTGGTCGATCCACAACGACGTCAGGTACACGGCCGGTGCCATGGTCCTCGACGCCGACGACCCGTCACGTGTTCTCGCCCGCACGCCGGTACCTCTGCTCGAGCCCGAGACCGAGCACGAGCGCGTCGGCACCGTCGGGGACGTGGTCTTCCCTACCGCCATCGAAGAGGTCGAGGGGCAGCTGTTCGTCTTCTACGGGATGGCCGACGCCAAGATCGGCGTCGCCCGCCTCGACCGCGTGGAGGTCTGACCGTGTGGCGTCTGGTCAACCCCGTCCAGCACTACGGCTGGGGCTCGACCGACGACATCCCCGGTGTGCTCGGCGTCGCACCCGACGGGAATCCACAGGCCGAGATGTGGTTCGGGGCCCACCCGAGCGCGCCCTCGATCGCGATCGAGGTGGTGTCGACCTACACGCCGGGACAGTCCTGCGACCTCGGAGCCGTCCCGCTCGACCGGGTCGTCTCCGCCAGGACGCAGGACGTCCTCGGCAGTGACGTCACCCGCACTTTCGGGCCTCGTCTGCCCTTCCTCACCAAGCTGCTCTCCGCCGCGAGACCTCTCTCGCTCCAGGTCCATCCCGATGCCGAGCAGGCGCGGCAACGGTACGACGTCGAGATCGAGTCTGGGGTGCTCCCGGAGAGCCGAAACTATCCCGACGCGTCGCACAAGCCTGAGCTCCTGGTGGCGCTGGCCCCCACGGTCGCGCTCGCGGGCTTCCGTCGACCGTCCGACGCGGCGGTGACAGTGGCGGCCCTCGGAGCGGGGAGCCTCGACGGGGTGGTCGCGTCCCTCCGCGGACCGGGGACTCCAGACCAGCAGATGGCTGCAGCCTTCGAGGCCGTCCTCGGCCTGAGCCCAGAGGCGGTGACCGCGGCGACCGATCTCCTCGTCGCCCAGGTGCAGGACCTGTCGTGGGAGTCGGGCGACCCGTCTCAGGGCATCGCGGTGAACCTCGCTTCGGACTACCCTGACGACCCGGGGGTGATCGCCTCGATGCTGCTCAACCCTGTCAGGCTCGATCCTGGCGCCGGGCTCTTCGTCCCGGCACGGATGGTGCACTGCTACGTGAGCGGATTTGGCATCGAGGTCATGGCGGCTTCGGACAACGTGCTGCGCGCAGGGCTCACCAGCAAGCGGGTCGACGTCCCCGAGCTGCTCACACTGGTCGACACGACTCCAGGCCCCGCGCAGGTCGTCCGACCTGAGGTCACCTGGTCAGGGCAGGGACTGACCGCTCAGAGGTACGCGACACCCGCGCCAGACTTCGAGCTCACAGTCGTCGACGTGCACACCCCCGTCCCGACGGTGCTGCCCGGTCCGGACGGTCCACGGACTGTCGTGTGCCTCGACGGCACGGCGACCATCACCGGGGTCTCCGCGAGCTGCGGGCTCGGTGCCGGGGAGGCCGTGCTGCTCGGCGACTCCGACGGGCCTCTCAGGCTCTCCGGGCAGGCCCGCCTCGCCGTCGTCCGTGTCGCCCGGCCCCACCGTCGCTGAGAGCGACCGGCGCAGCGCGACGTCGACGGGCTACGGCGGTGGGCCCGGTACGGGCAGAGGGCGCCCGACGTGATGGTGGGCGCCCTCTGGCGGTGAGAGCAGTCGAGCTGCCTTCGAAGATCGTCGAGACGGTCGTGTCAGAGCGAGATGACCGGCACGTCGAGGGTCCGGCGCTCGGCGGACGACCGCAGGCCGAGCTCGGCGAGCTGAACACCGCGCGCCGCAGAAAGCAGCCCGAAGCGGTGCTCGCGTCCGGCGATCACGTCACGCAGGAACTCTTCCCATTGGGCCTTGAAGCCGTTGTCGAGGTCGGCGTTGGCGGGCACCTCGAGCCACTGGTCGCGGAAGGACTCGGTGACAGGCAGGTCCGGGTTCCACACGGGCTTCGGCGTGTGTGCTCGCTGCTGGGCGACGCACTTGTTGAGCCCGGCGACGGCCGACCCGTGGGTGCCGTCGATCTGGAACTCGACGAGCTCGTCGCGGTAGACGCGGACCGCCCACGACGAGTTGATCTGGCCGACGACGGGGTCGCCGTCAGGCGTCTCGAGCTCGAAGATCCCGTAGGCGGCGTCGTCGGCCGTCGCGGTGTACTCGGTGCCCGTCTCGTCCCAGCGGGTCGGGATGTGCGTGACGGTGGTCGCGTTGACCGACTTCACGGTGCCGATGATGCCCTCGAGGACGTAGTTCCAGTGGCAGAACATGTCGGTGGTCATGCCGCCGCCGTCTTCCTTGCGGTAGTTCCACGACGGGCGCTGCGCAGCCTGGATGTCGCCCTCGAACACCCAGTAGCCGAACTCGCCGCGGATCGACAAGATCCGTCCGAAGAAGCCCTCGTCGACGAGGCGGCGCAGCTTGACGAGCCCCGGCAGGTAGAGCTTGTCGTGCACGACGCCTGCGGTGATGCCCGCCTCCTGCGCGATGCTCGCGAGCTCGACGGCCTCCTCGAGGGTCTCGGCCGTCGGCTTCTCGGTGAAGATGTGCTTGCCGGCCTTCATGGCCTTCTTGAGGGTCTCGGCACGCAGGCTCGTCATCGAGGCGTCGAAGACGATGTCGACGGTCGGGTCGGCGATCGCGCCGTCGAGGTCGGTGGTCCAGTGCTCGACGCCGTGCAGCTCGGCGAGCTCGGAGACCTTGGCCTCGTTGCGTCCGATGAGGATCGGCTCGACCTGCACCTTGGTGCCGTCTTCGAGGGTGAAGCCGCCCTGGTCACGGATCGGCAGGATCGAGCGGAGCAGGTGCTGGCGGTATCCCATGCGGCCGGTGATGCCGTTCATGGCGATGCGGAGCGTGCGGGTGGTCATCAAGGGTCTCCGGGTGGGTCGACGCGGCGGTGGTCCAGCGGCGTCGTCGCCGCTGCGGCCGTGGCAAGAGCTGCAACGGAATGCGCTTTCCAGCGTATGGAAAAGGGTTGCCGCCGTCAAGGGTGGATGCCTAAAGGGACGCGCGGCCGTGGGCGAGGTCGCACGAACACCCTCGAGGTCGCACGAACGCCTTCGAGGTCGTCCAGACACGCCAGTTCTCCCGTCTCGGGATGGGATCTTGGCGTGTCCGTACGACCTCGCAGCTCAGGGGGCGACCTGTGTGCAGGTCGTGCGACCTCGAGGGGCAGCCCGAGGCGAGGCCTACTTGATGATCTGGACGTCGACCGGGTAGGAGGTGGCTCGGCGCTGGTTGACGGCCTGGAAGTTGGTGTAGCCGAGGTAGATCGACAGGACCCACAGGGCCAACCAGGTGAGGTAGCCGATCAGCACGATCATCAAGACGTAGGAGACGACGTACCCGACGGTGACGACCAGCTGGAAGTTGAGCGCGCGCTTCGACTCGGCGGAGACGTAGCCGCTGCGGTCCTTGAAGACGAGCCAGATGATCAGCGGGGCCAAGAACCCCAGGACACCACCGAGCAGATGGCTCAGCCCGGCCCACTGCTGAGCCTCGGCGTCGGTCAGCGGGACCGGGGGTGGTCCTGCGGGCGGAGGGGGAGTCTGCGGGGGGTAGTCGCTCATCGTCGTACCTCTCTCCGGGCGCCTGGGGCGCATGGTCGCGGCTGACGCTGCCCGCTCTCGGATCGTAGCGCCGTGGTTCCCACCGCGACCAGGGGTGGTACCGCACGGGCCACGAAGTCGCACAGAGGACGACGAGGTCGTCCAGACACGCCGTCCAAGCCCCGGATGGAGCTGGGTGTGGCGTGTCCGTACGACCTCGTCTGTGGTCGTGCGACCTGGTCGACATTCGGACGACCTCGGGGAGGTTCGTCCGACGTCGTGGCCGTGGGTGCGACCTCGAGCTGAGAACTGCGACCTCGAGAGGCGACTGCGACCTCGGGCCGTGACCAAGACCTGAGGGGCCCGTGCGACCTCGGGGAGCTTCCTCCGACGTCGCGCACGATCATGGGACCTCGCGCACGATGGTGCGACCTCGCGGGCCGAGGGGGGTCGGCCCGCGAGGTCAGCTGTGTGGTGGCACCGGTGCGCTCTCGCGCGAGCGGCCCACCGAGGGGGTCAGCCCTGCTGCGCCGCGCGGCGCAGGACGACCACGCCGCCGGCGTCGATCTTCACCGAGCCCTCGTGCACGTCGCCGGTGAGCAGGTCGGTCCCCGACGCCTCGACAGTCGTCGCGTCGTCCGTGTGGTTGATCGCGAAGAGGAACTCGACGTCGTCAGCCCCACGGCGCACGACGAGCTCGACACCCGCGTCGGCCTGGGCGACCGCGGTGACGCCGGCCTCGGCGAGCAGCATGTCGACGAGCTCGCGGCGGGCCGCGTCGGACAGGTCTGTCGTGACGTACCAGGCGGCGCCGGTGCCACGAGCAGCGCGCGAGATCGCGGGCCACCCGACGCTCGGGCCGTCGACGTACGTCGCACGGGCCTCGGCGTCGACGAGCGCGACGGGCTCGGACCAGCCGGACGCCTCGGCGGACGGGCCGCCGACGACGTCGCCGTCGAGGTGGATCGTGTCGCCGGGGAGCACAGGTGCGAACTCTTCGACGCGGACGCCGAGCAGGTCGCGGAACGCGCCCGGGTACCCACCGAGGTGGATGTGGTCGTCCTGGTCCGCGATCCCGGAGAAGTACGTGACCACGACGGTCCCGCCAGCCTCGGCGAAGGCCGTCAGGCGGGAGACGAGGGAGTCGTCGGCGAGGTACAGGTGCGGGACGACCACGAGCCTGTAGCCCGAGAGGTCGGCGTGCGCGGGCACGACGGCCGTGCCGACCTGCTTCTCCCACAGCGAGCGGTACCAGGACAGCACGCGGCGGCGGTACTGGAACTCGTTGTTGGGGTGCGAGTCGATCTCGGTGGCCCACCAGGACTCGTAGTCGAACAGCACGGCGGTCTGCGCCTGGACCGTCGACCCGGCGATCTCGCCGAGGGAGACGAGGTCCGCGCCGAGGGAGACGACGCCGCGCCACAGGGCGGAGTCGGTCCCGGCGTGGGGGACCATCGCGGAGTGGAACTTCTCGGCCCCGGCCTGGGACTGGCGCCACTGGAAGAAGCACACGGCGTCCGCACCGTGGGCGACGTGCGCGAGGGAGTTGCGGCGCATCTGGCCCGGGCGCTTCTGCAGGTTGACGTGCTGCCAGTTGACCGCAGAGGTCGAGTGCTCCATGAGCATCCACGGCTCGCCGCCGGCGATGCCGTGCGTGAGGTCTGCGGAGAAGGACAGCTCGATGTGCGAGACGGGGTCGGCCGAGGTGATGTAGTGGTCGTTCGACACGAGGTCGACGTCGCCGGCCCACGAGGTGTAGTCCATCGCCTTGGTGTCGCCCATGACCATGAAGTTGGTGGTGACGGGGACGTCCGGCGTGATGCGGGTGAGCACCTCGCGCTCGGCGCGCAGCTGCTCGCGCAGCTGGTAGGAGGAGAAGCGTGCGAAGTCGAGCTGCTGCGTCGGGTTGACGAAGGCCGTCGAGCGGCGCGGCGGGAGGATCTGGTCCCAGGCCGTGTAGCGCTGAGCCCAGAAGTCGGTGCCCCACGCGCGGTTGAGCTCGTCGAGCGTGGTGTAGCGCGCCTCGAGCCAGCCGCGGAAGGCGACGGCTGCGACGTCGGAGTAGTCCAGGACGTTGTGGCAGCCGAGCTCGTTCGACACGTGCCACATGGCCAGGGCAGGGTGCTTGCCGTAGCGCTCGGCCATCTTCTCGACGAGGGCCAGCGAGTACTCGCGGTACACCGGCGAGCTCGGGCTCCAGGACTGCCGCGACCCGTGGTAGAGCGTGTGGCCGTCGACGTCGACGGGCAAGATCTCCGGGTGCAGCGTGGTCAGCCACGCGGGCGTCGAGGCTGTCGCCGTCGCGAGGTCCACGGCGATCCCGTGGCTGTGCATGATGTCCAGGACGTCGTCGAGCCACTCGAAGTCCCACTGGTCGGGGGCCGGCTGGAGCCGCGCCCACGAGAAGATCGCGACGGAGACGAGGTTGACACCGGCCTCCTGCATGAGGCGGGCGTCTTCGAGCCAGACCTCGCGGGGCCACTGCTCAGGGTTGTAGTCGCCGCCGTAGGCGAGAGGTCCGCGCGCTGTGGGAGCAGCGTCGGCGAGGGGCTCGGGCCAGCGGATCCAACGGGAAGCCATGTGATCAGTCCTGTGCGTGAGAAGGGTGGTGCGACGACGCGAGGCGCCAGTCGGTCGAGCTGTGGTGCGGGGACCAGGTCTGGGGGACCCGGGAGACGACGACGGTCGGGGCTCGGCGCAGGCCGTGCCCCGACCGTCGTCTCGGTGGTGCTTACTTCAGCGTGAAGCCCTGGCTCGAGCCGTACGACGTGGCCGACTCCTGCCAGGTCGCCAGACCCGGTGCGAGGTCGGTCTTGGCGCCGAGAGCCTGACCTGCGGTGTCACCGAAGATCGAGTTCGCGTAGACCTGGAAGGGCAGGTACTGCCATCCGGAGGAGACAGCCTTGGACGACTCGACGAAGACCTCGTTGATCTTCTGGTTGCCGAAGAACGGGTCCTCGAAGCCGAGGAAGGTCTCGTCAGCCATGATCTCGGTCGTGGCGGGGAACAGACCGGCGTCGACCTGAGACTGCACGGCCTCGATGTCGGTCGTGAGCCAGCGGGAGAACGCGAGGGCCGCAGCCTGGTTGTCGCCCTGCTTGAGGACGGAGACACCCGAGCCACCGTTCTCGGCGTTCATCGGGGTGCCGGCCTCGTAGGTCGGCATCGGGGCCGCGCGCCACATGCCGGAGGTGTCCGGCATGTTGGTGCGGATCGAGCCCGGAGCCCAGGCGCCGGTCAGCCACATCGCGTACTTGCCGTCGGAGAAGGAGCGCCAGAAGGCGTCGTTCCAGCCCGGGGCCACGTCGATGAGGTCTTCCTGGATGAGGGTGTCGAAGGTCTCGGTGAACTTCGTGGTGCCCTCGTCGGTGAAGTCGATGCCGACGGTGGTGCCGTCGACGCTGAAGGGGCGTCCGCCGGCCTGCCAGATGAGCGAGTCGACGCCACCGGCGTCACCCGGGTCGATCGAGGTGATGTAGTTGTCGGGGTTGTCGGCCTTGATGGCGCGGGCCACCTCGGTGAACTCGTCCCACGTCTCGGGGACCTCGAGGCCGAGCTTCTCGAGGATGTCGGCGCGGTAGAACATCACCTGGGGGCCGGTGTCCTGCGGGAAGCCGTACTGGTCGCCGCTCACGGAGACCTGGTCCCAGGCGGAGCCTGCGAACTTGGGCTCGAGGTCGGACAGGCCGACGTCGCTCAGCGAGACCACTGCGTCGCTCAGGGCGAACTGGGGAAGGGCGAAGTACTCGATCTGCGCGACGTCGGGTGCGCCGGTGCCGGCCTTCACAGCGTTCTGCAGCTTGGTGTACTGGTCGGCCGACTGGCCGGCGTTGGTCAGCGTCACCTGGATGTTCGGGTGCTTCTCGTTCCAGAGGTCGACCGTCGGCTGCAGGTTAGGGACCCAGGACCAGAACTCGAGGGTGACCTCTTCGTCGGACTCGAGCGCTGCGTCGACGTCGGCTGCGGTGATGTCGGTCGAGCCGGCACCTTCGCCGGAGTCGTCGCCGCCGCCGCAGGCCGCGAGGCCGAAGGTCAGCGCGAGCGCTGCCGTGACCCCGATCGTCCGCGTGAGGCGGGTCGTGTGGTTCTTCATGATCTCTCCTTGGGTACTTCGTCGTATGCGCCAGGGCGCAGGAGGGGGAAAGCCGGTGGTGGTAGAGCGGACCTCGCGCTACTGCTTCACGGCGCCGGCCGCGAGGCCGGACTGCCAGAAGCGCTGCAGCGAGAGGAAGACGATGACCAGCGGGATGATCGCGACGAGCGAGCCGACGAGCACGAGGTTGTACACGGGCTCGGTCGAGCCGGAGGACCCGGACTGCGAGTTCCACTGGTTGAGGCCGACGGTCAGCGGGTAGAGCTTGGGGTCCGTCAGCATGATGAGCGGCAGGAAGTAGTTGTTCCAGGTGGCCACGACCGCGAACAGCAGGACCGTCACGAAGCCGGGGGCCAGCAGGCGCAGCGACACCGTGAGGAAGGTGCGGAGCTCACCGGCGCCGTCGAGGCGGGCTGCCTCGAGCAGGGAGTCGGGGACCGAGTCCTGGGAGTACACGTACATGAGGTAAAGACCGAAGGGGCTGGCGAGCGCCGGGATGAGCACGGCCCACACGGTGTTCGTCAGACCGAGCTGGCTGAACATGAGGAACGTCGGGACCGCGAGGGCGGTCATCGGCACGGTCATGGCCCCGATGACGATCGCGAAGGCGGCGCGGCGACCCGGGAAGTTGTACTTGGCCAGGCCGTAGCCGCCGAAGGTCGCGAGGATCGTCGCACCGATGCCGCCGACCCCGGCGTAGAGCACGGTGTTGGCGAGCCAGCGCGGGTAGACCGAGTTCTGGTAGGAGAACAGCTGCTTGATGTTGTCCCAGAGGGCGAAGTCGTCCGCGAACCAGAGCCCGAAGGAGGTGAACAGACCACCGTTGGTCTTGGTCGAGTTGATGACCAGCCACACGAGCGGGAGCAGCACGTAGAGGAACATCACGACCATGATCACCGTGAGGGTGATCGAGGACTTCTGGCGGGGAGAGGTCGGACGGCGGCGGCCACGACCAGCGCGGCTCTTCTTGGCAGCCGAGGCGACGGTCGTGCTGTCGGTCGCGTCGACGACTCCGGAGACGGGGGCGGGGGTGCTGGCGGTGGTCATTTCTTCCCTCCGGTCTCGAGGCGGTTGCTCACGCGCTGTGCGAGGTAGGCGACCACGACGGTGATGAGACCGACGATGATGGCGACGGCGGCCGAGTAGTTGTACTGCTGGCCGTTGAACGCGAGGTTGTAGGCGTACATGTTCGGCGTGTAGTAGGTCGTGATCTCGGTCGGCGCGAGCGCCTGCAGCACGTTCGGCTCGTTGAAGAGCTGGAAGCTGCCGATGATCGAGAAGATGACGGTGAGGAGCAGCGCCGGGCGCAGTGCCGGGAGCTTGATCGAGAAGGCTGTGCGCATCGCGCCGGCCCCGTCGATCTCGGCTGCCTCGTAGAGCTCGGTCGGGATGACCCGCAGCGCCGAGAAGAGGATCAGCATGTTGTAACCCACGAAGGACCAGGTGACGATGTTCCCGATCGAGACGAGCACCCACGAGCCGGCGAGCAGCGCTGGCGGCTCAGCCCCGAAGAACTCGAAGACCTGGCCGATGAGGCCGAAGTCCTTGCCGTAGATGTAGCCCCACATGAGGGCTGCGACGACCGAGGGCACCGCGTAGGGCAGGAACAGCGCGATGCGGAAGCCTCCCTTGGCGCGCAGGCGGCCGGAGTCGATGGCCAGCGCCGCGAAGAGCGCGAGGCCGATCATGATCGGCACCTGGACCGCGAGGAACAGCAGCACGCGGCCGAGGCCCGTGCGCAGCAGCGGGTCGGCGATGGCCTGCGTGTAGTTGCTCAGCCCCGTGAAGAAGGAGCCGCCGATGAGCCTGTCCTGGAAGAACGACAGGTACATCGCGTAGACCAGCGGCGCGACGATCGCGAAGAAGAAGACCGCGAGGAACGGTGCGACAAAAGCCGCGCCGGCCCAGTCCTGCCGCTTGTACCTGGTGCGACGTCGAGGTCGGGGGGTCGGTGCCGGGTCTGCGTGACCGGGGACCGCGTGCTGCGTAGCGGACGTCATCGTCTCTCGTCTTTCGGTTGCTCGTGCGGCGGCGGTGCTGCGGACCCCCCGAGGAGGGCTTCGGCACCCTCGCCGTGTTAGCGCAAACATTTTCTGGTCCGCACAGCATCACAGGCCGAGCGACGTTTGGTCAACCGAGAAAGGGTTGCGAACGGGTAACGGCGAGATTCCAACGATCGCCGTGGACCGGAACGTCGGATTCGCCGGGGACTTCGCTATGGTTGCGCTAACAGCCGACGGGGGCCTACTCTCCGAACTGTCCTCGGTTCACCACTCGTGGACCGTGCACGCAGAAGGGGAAGACGATGGCGTCCGAGGATCGAGCGACGGCTCCGGCCGCAGTGCGAGACCACGACCGGGACAGGGCTGACGAGACCGACAGCCGCCCGGCGGGTCGGCGCCGCGCACCCTCCATGGCCGACGTCGCGAAGATCGCCGGCGTCTCGGCGCAGACCGTCTCCCGCGTGGCCAACGGGCGCGCCAACGTCGACCGCGCCACCCGCGACAAGGTGCTCGACGCGATGCAGGTCGTCGGCTACCAGCCCAACGGCGCCGCGCGTGCTCTCGCGACAGGCCGCTTCGGCGCCTTCGGCGTCATCTCCTTCTCGATCTCGAGGATCGGCGACGCCCGCACGATCGAGGCCATCGCCAACGCGAGCCGCACCGCCGGCTACTCGATCAACCTCATGGTCGTCGAGCGTCCGACCCTCGGCGGGGTCAGTGCGGCCATCGCGAACCTGGCCGGGCAGAACGTCGACGGGGTGGTGATCATCCAGGCGGAGATCCTCGACGTCCCGTCGCTGGTCATCGGCCCGACGCTGCCCGTCGTCATCACCGACACCTACCCCTCGCCGCACCCGGACTACCCGATCGTCGACACCGACCAGGAGGGCGGTGTGCGCCGCGCCGTCGAGCACCTGCTCGCGATGGGTCACGAGACGGTGTGGCACGTCTCCGGTCCGACCACGTCGAGCGCCGCGCAAGAGCGCACCGAGGCCTGGGGCCAGGTGCTGCAGCGTGCGGGCGCACCCGTGCCGCCGGTCCACCAGGGCGACTGGACGGCCGGCTCGGGCTACAGGATCGGCGCGCTGCTCGCCGAGGTCCCGCGCGAGGAGCTCACGGCAGTGTTCTGCGCCAACGACCAGATGGCCATCGGCCTGATGCGAGCCTTCCACGAGCGCGGGGTGCGGATCCCGCAGGACGTGTCGGTCGTCGGCTTCGACGACATCGACGAGGCCGAGTACGTGTGGCCCCCGCTCACCACCGTGCGCCAGCGCTTCGACGAGGTCGGCGAGCTGTGCGTGCAGACGATGCTCGAGCAGATCGAGCAGCAGGGACGCGGCGCGAAGACGCTCCGTCTGGTCCCGGTCGAGCTCATCGTCCGCGACAGCTCCGGGCCCGCGCCGCGGCGGTAGGGGCCCTGATCGTCCGAGCGGTGGCTGCTGTCCTCCCGGTGGCCCCGGCTAGCGCCAGGGGTCGGTCGTCGACATCGGTGTGATCCACTCGTCGACCTTCTGGGCAGACCTGAGCGCCGCGAACCTGGCGCGGCTCACGAGCGACCAGCGTGCTGGTCCGTCGCCCTCCGTCGCAGCAGGTTCGGGCGCTGGTGCCGCCACGTCGTCGACGAGCGGCTCGCCCGTCGCGACGACGGGGTGGTCTCTGCTGTCAGGGTCGGTCATCGGTCATCCTCTGAATGGTCTGGTCTGGTGCGTGTGGCGCGATGACCTGCGGGTCGACAGGCTGTCTCTGGGGGACTGACCAGGGTTCGCGGTGTGCTCGAACCGTAGCACCGACGCCGGGGAGCACTCAGGGTGCCGCCTAGGCTAGATCCATGCTGACCTTCGTCCCTGCGCCCGTCGACGCCGAACCCGCTGCGACGCTGCTCGGTGAGTACTTCACCTCGAGGGAGCTCGGGTTCACCGGCGGCACCTACCAGGTCTTCACCCCCGACCCTGCGAGATTCACGCCGCCTGCGGGGACGTTCCTCGTCGCGCTGGACGAGGACGGCACGGCTGTCGGCTGCGGCGGGGTCCGCCGGATCGACGACGCCCCGGACGGAGCGGTGCGCTTCGAGGTCAAGCACCTGTGGCTGCGCCCCTCGACCCGTGGCAAGGGCTACGGCCGCGCGCTGCTCACCGCCCTCGAGGAAGCCGCTGCTGCGCTCGGTGCCTCGCGCACGGTGCTCGACACCAACGCCTCGCTCGCGGCCGCCGCGGGGCTGTACAGGTCGAGCGGGTACGCGGACGTCCCCGCCTACAACGACAACCCGAACGCGACGCACTGGTACGCCAAAGACCTCTGAGCCGGTCGCCGACGCGGTGCGCTGTGCGCGGCGCCGGCTGTCGGGTGGGGCGCCGCCGCTGTCGCTCAGGTGGGCGGCGCCCCCGACACAGCGACGAGGGCCGAGCAGTCGTCTGCCCAGCCCTCGTCGTCGTGCTGTCGTGCTGTCGTGCACAGTGGTGCAGATCGCGTCAGACCCGGTCCCGTCAGACCCTGTCGCGCCGAGCAGGTCGGCGGGCCGTCATGACGGTCGCCCCGGCGAGCACGAGGACCATCGCGGCCAGGACGGCGCCACGGCCGTCCAGCCCCGTCGACGCGAGCGGCCCTGTCGCGACAGACCCGCCGCCCGCGCGACCCGGTGCGCCGGCCGCTGCGACGATCTCGATCTCCTGCCACCCGATGATCGCGCCGGTCTCGTCGAGGACCACGAGGCGGTGGAGGCCGACAGGGACGTCGGCCGGGATCGTCACGCGGACTGTCCCGTCGGTGGCCACGACGGGCGAGCCGAGCAGGCGAGGCTCGGAGTGCAGCCACACGTAGACGGTCTGGCCCGCGTACCGGGGGTCGAGCGTGATCGTCACCGTCTGACCCGGGACGGCGGTCGTCGGTGCGGCGATGCTGCCACGGGAAGCGTCGGTGAGGAGCGCGGTGTCGACAGGGGTCGTCGCGGGAGCCGGTGACCCGGGCGTGCCCGGGGTGCCGGGCGCAGGCTCACCGGGGACCGGCTGACCCGGCTCTCCCGGGGTGGGCTCGCCAGGTTCCCCAGGTTCCCCAGGTTCCCCGGGCTCGGTCGGGCTCTCCGCGCACGGGAAGGTCCCGGTGCGCAGCGAGTACCCGTCGGTGTCGTTGTCGTCTGCGTAGAAGGTCGCGCGCGAGCCGTCGACGCAGGTGGCGGCGTCGGCGATCGCGAAGCCCTCGTTGGCCAGCCCGGTGTCCGCGGCGGCGGGAGCCTCGTAGACGGTGGTCGCCGCGAAGGCGCCGTCCGTGTCGACCTCGAAGAGTGCTGTCCGCCCGGAGCAGGCCTCGTCGCACGCCACCCAGAGGGCGTCGAGGTCGGCGTCGAACTGCACGTCGGCCACGAGGTCGAAGGGCGTCTCCGTCGCAGCGACCCGGACGAAGCTGCCGTCGTCGAGGAGCGCGTAGGCGTAGACGCCCGCCGTGCCCTCGACTCCGACGACGAAGAGCCCGTCACCGTGGCCGGGGTAGCTCGCCGGGGTGTAGGCCACCCCGGTGCGCTGGTCGACGAAGCCCTGCGCAGTGAGGAAGGTGTCCGGCACCCAGGTGATGCCCTCGAGGCCGGCGTTGGCGCCGAGGCCCGGGAAGTCGGCAGCGAGGTTCCACTCGTCGGTGGCCACCAGGGTCGTCGCGTCGCCCGTGACGTCGTAGCGCAGGACCGAGGGCCGGCTCACCGACGACTGGTCGTTGTTGCGCTCGGTCGAGACGTAGACGCCTCCGCCTGAGGAGTCTGCGGCGACCGTGACCCCCTCGGCGTCGACTGCTCCGCCGCCGTCGGGGTAGCGGAGCGTCTTGCCCGCCGACCAGCCGGCTGCTGTCGTCGGGGCCCATCCGCCGTTCCCGTCGGCGACGATCTTGTAGAGCAGGCCGTCGCCGTTCTGCACGGCCCACAGGGTGCCGGGAGCGGCTGAGCCCGAGGGCTCGTAGTCCAGCCCGCTGAGGTCACCCGAGAAGGTGTCGACAGCGTCGAGCGGGACCTCGTCGGGTCCACCCGGCCACGGCTGCGGGGTGAGCACGCCCTCGCAGGCGTTCGCGGTGCCGCGGGTCGCAGCGAGCGTCGTGGTGATGTCACCGGTGCCGTCGGGGCAACGACCGTAGGAGGCGCCCGGCTCAGCGGTCCACGTGTGCTCGTCGACGACGGTTCCGGCGCTCGAGCGCAGCTGGAGGGTGCCTGCGCTGGCGAGCGGCAGGTCGAGGGCGAGGAAGTCGGCGGGTGCCAGGGACGTGCCGGCCGAGACCGTCACCGTGCCGGTCGTGCCGGTGCCGTCGGTGGCCGTGAGCGTGTACCCGTCGAGGGGGACGGCAGAGGCGCCGATGCTCGTGAGCTCGACCCAGTCGCCCGAGGTCGAGACCTCGTTGATCCGCACAGGGGACGAGCAGTCGTTCGGGGCGCCCTTGGTCGAGACCGTCGTGGTCGTCATGTCACCGGTGCCGTCCGGGCAGCGCCCGTAGGAGACGAGCGAGTGCACGGTCCAGGAGTGGTCGGCGACCAGGGCGCCCGTGGTGTCGTAGAGCCGGACCGCGTCGGCGTTGCCGAGGCCGAAGTCGAAGCCGACAGGGTTGGAGCCGGACACCTGGTCGATCACGAAGAAGGCGCCGGGCTCGACGACCGAGCCCGCGGGCAGCGTGTACGGCGTCCGCGCGTCGTCGTCGTCGCGGAAGGTGAAGCCCGAGATGTCGACGGGCCCGGAGCCTGTCGTGGTGAGCTCGACCCAGTCGGTGTCGTCACCGTTCGACTCGACCTCGTTGACCACGAGGTCGGCGGTCGCGCCGGCAGGTGACACGGGCGGCTCGGTGACAGCGAGGGCGGGGGAGGCGGCGAGGGTGACGAGGCTGCTGGCGGCGAGGGTGCCGGCGATCAGCATCGCCCCGGGCCGGAGGGAGGGCGCGCGCATGCGTATCCGTTCGTCGAGGCAGAGGTGCGGCCACTGTCCCGGAGCCAGGCGTAGGTGGGATGAACGGGAGGTGGCCCCTCGGGCGCAGCCGGCTGAACTGTCGGCTGACGGCCGGACGTGGCTCTGAGCCTGTGCGCCGGAGAAGCTGCACTCCCCACGGGTCCGGAGACCCGCACGAGGCAGGTCTCCGGATCGCCGACGGCCCGCCCCCAGAGCGGGGACGGGCCGTGCGGTGCGTGCCGGACTGTGTCAGTCGGTGTCTGCCGGGCTGGTGCGCCCGGACCTCAGGCGTGCTGGCGCGTGGGCTCCTCGGGTGCGCGCGGGAACAGCCTCGAGAGGACGTCCGAGAGGGTGATGACCCCCAGGATCGTCTCTTCGTCGGTGACGATCGCGAGGTGGTTGCGGGTCTCGCGCATCGTCGCCAGCGCGCTGTACACGGGCGTGTCGGGCGCGAAGGACGGGACCTCGCGGACGAGGTGCGTGATCGGCCTGTCGTCCGGCTCGCCGAGGGTGTCGCGGACGTGCACCACACCCGTGATCGACTCGATGTCGCCCACCAGGATGCGCAGGTGACCCGACTCGCGCGTGGCGTCCTGCACTGCCGAGACCGTGGCTCCGCTCGGGACTGTTGTCGGGCGGCCGTCACCCCGGACGAGGTCGCGCACCGTGAGCGTCTGGAGGTCCAGGGCTCCGGCGAGCTGGCCGACGTAGGACGCGTCGAGGGCCCCGACGTTCGCGGAGTGCTCGACGAGGTGACGCAGGTCGTCAGGGTTCTGACCGTTGTTGACCTGCGCGGCCGGCTCGACGCCGACCTTGACCAGGCACCAGTTCGCCATCGAGTTGAGGGCGATGAGCAGCGGCCGGGTGAACCACATGAAGACGCGCATGGGGATCGCGAGCATCGTCGCGGAGGTCTCCGGGTGCGCGATGGCCCACGACTTCGGCGCCATCTCGCCGACCACCAGGTGCAGGAAGGTCACGATGACCAGCGCCAGGACGAACCCGGCGACGTCTGCCAGCCACAGCGGCGAGCCCCACGTCTCGAAGAGCGGGGTGAGCCAGTGGTGCACGGCGGGCTTGGTGACGGCGCCCAGGGCGAGGGCACACGCGGTGATGCCGAGCTGGGAACCGGCGAGCAGGACCGTGAGCTCGGTCGAGCTGCGCAGCGCCGCCCGTGCCGAGCGGCTGGTCGGTGCCGCGTCTTCGAGCCTGTGCCGCTTGGCGGCGAGGAGCGCGAACTCCACGGCGACGAAGAAGGCACTCAGGGCGATGAGCACAGCGGTGATGACGAGGATGGTCCACGGGTTGCTCATCGTGCGTCCTCTCCGTCGTCGACGGTCGTGGCGTGGTCGGTGACCAGGCCAGGTTCGGGGTCGGGCTCAGGGGGGTCGGCGGGCATGAGGACACGCACCAGGGCTGGCACGTGCCGCTCCACGTCGAGGACCTCGACGGACATCCACACCACCTCGGGCTCCTCCGCGGACGCGAGGTCTGCGGGGTCGAGGGGCAGCTGGACCAGCACGCGGGTCCCGACTGTGGGCAGCGAGCCGTGCTCGGCGATCACGAGCCCGGCGATCGTCTCGTAGTCCCCGCGCGGGACGTCGTGCTCGAGCGCACGCTCGACCTCGTCGATGTGCACGTCGCCGGCCATGACCCAGGTGCCGTCGTCGTCGCGCGGGGCGATCGTCGGGGTGGCGGGGTCGTGCTCGTCGGTGATCTCCCCGACGAGCTCTTCGGCGAGGTCTTCGGCGGTGAGCACACCGGCGAAGCCGCCGTACTCGTCGATGACGCAGGCCAGCTGGTTGTGGGTCGACGTGAGGTGGTTGAGGGCGTCGGGCAGGGTCATCGTGGTGGGGATCATCACGGCGGGACGCATGAAGGTCGTCACCGTGGTGTCACCGCTCCACCGCGCCCGCAGCACGTCGTCGAGGTGGACGACGCCGAGGACCTGGTCGTCCTCGGACAGCACGGGGTAGCGCGAGTGGCCGCGGGACATGGTCTCGCGCACGTGGTCGAGGGTGTCGTCGTCGTGCAGCACGTCGACCCGCGACCGCGGGATCATCGCGTGCTCGGCGTCCTGCTCGGGGAAGTCGAGGATGCGGTCGAGCAGGACCGAGAGCTCGGCGGGCAGGTCGCCGCTGAGGCGCGAGTCGGCCACGATGTGCTCGAGGTCCCGGGCCGTCGCCGAGTGCTCGACGTCGTGCACGGGCTCGATCTTCAGTGCACGCAGCAGCAGGTTCGACGCCTGGTCGAAGATCGTGATGAGCCAGCCGAAGACCTTGAGGTAGACGGTCGTGGACGTCGCCAGCCAGAGGGCGACAGGTTCGGGGCGCGCGATCGCGAGGTTCTTGGGGAACAGCTCGCCGAAGAGCATCTGCACGAAGGTCGAGAAGACCAGCGCGAGCACGGTGCCGACAGCGATGCCGACGCCCGTCGGCACACCGACGCCGCCGAGGGCCTCACCGAGGGCCTGGCCGACGAGGGGCTCGGCGACGTAGCCGACGAGCAGGGTGGTCACGGTGATGCCCAGCTGGGCGCCGGACAGCATGAAGGAGGTCCGCCGGGTGACGGCCAGGGCGCGCTTGGCACCGGCGTCCCCGGCAGCGGCGCGGGCGTTCAACCTGGACCGGTCGACCGCCATGTACGCGAACTCTTGGGCGACGAAGTAGCCGGTCGCTGCTGTGATCAGCACGATGACCGCTACTCCGAGCAGGAGGGTCAGGATCCACACGGGCACTCACATCCCCTCGTGACGTCGTTCTGCACGAGGGGATGTCTACTGTCTGCGTCCATCATCTCTTCCGGGGGAGGGGGTAGGTAGCCAGCACAACGGCCGGCCCCGCGGGAAGGTTCCCGTGCGAGCGATCATGCCGTGTCGCGCGCCCCCGTGCAGCACGCCGCTGACGTCCCACCGCGCCCCGCGAGGTCGCACCCCGCCCCGCGACCTCGTACTGGCCGGTGCGACCTGGAGGGGAGAAGGGGGCGAGGGGCGACAGGGAGGCGGAGGAGACGAGGCAGACAGGGGGACGAGGGGATGACCGAGAGTCAGGACTCCTGGACTACGGCAACGCCGTCGGCGGGCACGGTCAGCTCGCCGTCGACCGAGGTGCCCTCGACCATCTCGGTGCCCGTCGCCTTGACGGTCACCGCAGCACCGGTGTGGTTGAGGACGAACAGATAGCTCGTGCCGTCGGCTGCGTGCCTGCGGACCACCTCGACGCCTGCCGTGACGTCGGACTCGCCGGTGAGCCCGGCGTCGGCGAGGGCTGCGTCGACGACAGCCGCGATGCCGGCTGGGTCGAGGCGCGCGCCGACGTACCAGGCGGACCCTCCCGAGGTCCCGACGTCGGCCCGCGTGACCGCCGGCAGACCGGCGAGCGGGCCCTCGTCGTAGGTCGCGACAGCCGTCGCGCCGACCAGGTGGGTCTTCTCGGTCCAGAGGTCGGCCGAGAACGTCCCGGTGAGCGCGTCTCCAGCGCCGCTCAGACGCACGGCCTCGCCCTCCTGGAGCGTGTAGAACTCTTCGGTGCTCACCCCGAGCAGCGTGCGGAAGGCCCCGGGGTAGCCGCCGAGACGCACGTGGTCGTTGATGTCGACGATCCCCGAGAAGTACGTGACCAGCACTGTCGCGCCACGCTCGGCGGCTGCTGCCACACTCGCGGCGTCCTCGTCCGACACGAGGTACAGCGTCGGGACGACGACGAGGTCGTAGCCGGAGAGGTCGGCCGAGGGGTGGACCACGTCGGTGCTCACGCCCCGGTTCCACAGCGCCGTGTACGTCGAGAGGACCTCGTCGGTGTAGCGCAGCTGCTGGGTCGGGTGCGAGTCGAGCTCGCTCGCCCACCAGGCCTCGTAGTCGAAGAGCAGGGCGGCACGGGAGCGGACCCTCGAGCCGACGACAGGGGCGATCTTCTTCAGGGTCTCGCCGAGCGTGACGGTGCTGCGCCACACGTCGGTGTCGCGGCCGGCGTGCGGCAGCATCGACGAGTGGAACTTCTCCGCACCGGCCTTCGACTGGCGCCACTGGAAGAACATCACGGCGTCGGCGCCGCGCGCGACGTGCGCGAGGGAGTTGCGGAGCATCTCGCCGGGCAGCTTGGGCCGGTTGCGCGGCTGCCAGTTGACCGCCGAGGTGGAGTGCTCCATGAGCATCCACGGGCGCCCGCCGGCGATCCCGCGCGAGAGGTCCGCCGAGAAGGCGAGCTCGATGTGGCGGGCCTCGTCGGAGGCGATCGTGTAGTGGTCGTTGGCGACGACGTCGACCTCCGGGCCCCAGCCGAAGTAGTCCATGCCCTTGGTGGCCGAGGACATCATGAAGTTCGTGGTGATCGGCACGTCGGGCGTGATGACCCGCAGCGCGTCGCGGTGCTCGCGGTAGTAGCCGAGCAGCGCGTCGGAGCTGAACCTGTCGAAGTCGAGCTGCTGGGTCGGGTTGGCGTAGGTCGGGGCCGAGCGCGGGGGGAGGATGTCCTCGAAGGCGGAGTAGCGCTGGGACCAGAAGGCCGTGCCCCAGGCCTCGTTGAGCGCCTCGACGGTGCTGTAGCGGGCGGCGAGCCACGAGCGGAAGGCTGCTGCCGCCGCGTCGGAGTAGTCGCGCGGGACGTGGCAGCCGATCTCGTTGTCGACGTGCCAGACCGCCAGCGCGGGGTGGTCCTTGTAGCGCTCGGCGACGAGGGTCGCCAGGCGCAGCGCGTGCTCGCGGAACACCGGGTGCGTCACGGAGTAGGACTGTCGTCCGCCCTGCCACAGGACCGTGCCGTCGGCCGTCTGCGGGAGGATCTCGGGGTGGCGGGCGGTGAGCCACGGGGGTGGGCTCGCGGTGGCCGTCGCGAGGGCGACCCGGATGCCTGCGGCGTGCAGGCGGTCCATCGTCTCGTCGAGCCACCCGAAGTTCTGCTCGCCCTCGGCCGGCTCGATGGTCGCCCAGGCGAAGATCGCGACGCTCACGATGGTCACACCGGCCTCGACCATGAGCTCGACGTCTTCGACGCGGGTGACCTGGGGCCACTGCTCAGGGTTGTAGTCGCCGCCGTAGCCGAATCCCTCGAGGCCCGTGGGCCAGCCCGGGCGGCCCCCCGGAGTGCTGTCGGGCTGCTGTTCAGGGGTCGTGGCGGCAGGGGTCTGAGGGCGGTTCGCGTCGGTGAGAGCCATCCGGGAAGCGTATTCCACGGCGTGGTCCGGACCAAGCCGCGCCCGAGCGGCGAGACGTCCGGTGGGAGGTGCCGGCCGTCGCACGTCGGCGTGAGACGACAGCAGCGGCAGACCGGCCGGTGACGCACCAGCAGCGGCGCGACCGCGAGCCGTCAGCTGCGCGGCGGCGTCGAGTCGCGGAGGATGACCTCGCCGTCGACGGGCACCAGACGCGGGCTCTCGTTGTCCGGGGCGAGCGCGAGCTCGGTCACCATCGCGCCGATGTCGGCGAGGGGCAGCCGGATGGTGGTGAGCGACGGTGTGATGTCGCGGAGCGTGATGATGTCGTCGAAGCCGGCGATCGCCACGTCGGCCGGGACGTCCAGCCCGGCGGCGCGGGCCGCGGCCATGGCACCGACGGCCATGACGTCGTTGACGGCGAACACGGCGTCCACGCTCGTCGACGGGTCGTCGCGTCGCCCGACCACGCCGCGGGCGATGAGCTGTTCCATCGCCTCGTAGCCACCGTCGCGCGTGAAGGCGCAGGGGACCACGAGGTCGGGGTCGACGGGTGAGCCCAGCTCGGCGAGGCTCCCGCGGAAGCCGTCGAAGCGTTCGTGCGCGGTGAGGTGGTGCGCCGGACCGGCCAGCGCTGCGAAGCGCCTGTACCCGCGTCCGTGCAGCTGGCGCGCGAGCTCGGCTGTCGCGCTGCGGTTCTCGATGACCACGGTGTCGACGCCGAGCAGCGGCTGGCCGACGGCTGCGGCCCCGCCCCCGCGGGACCTGTACTCGACGAGGGCCTCGGCCAGCGCGGCGTTCGCCGCCTCGTCGTCGTAGCGCCCGCCCGCGACGATGATCGCCCGGGCACGCTGACGCTGCATGAGCTCGACGAAGGCCATCTCGCGGTCCGGGTCGCGGTCTGTGCTCGCGAGCGTGACGACCAGGCCGGCGCGCTCGGCGGCCGCGGTGACGCCCGAGGCGATGGTCGAGAAGTACGGGTCGGCGATGTCGTGCACGATCAGTCCGAGCGCCGTGGTCCGACCACGGGCCATCGCCTGCGCGTTGGCGTCGGGGGAGTAGCGCAGACGGGCTGCGGCGGCCAGGACGCGCTCGCGCAGCTCCGGGCGGACTGTACGGTTCGCGCTGCCGTTGATGGCGCGCGACGCCGTGGCGAGCGAGACGCCGGCCTCGCGTGCGACATCGCTCAGGGTGACGGTCATGTCCGTCATCTTAGGGACACGCAGGGCCACCCCGGAGAGGGCATTCCGCACCATCTCCTCTGTGCCCGGTCACAGGGTGGGTGAGATCTGCGTCTCTGACGCTGTGCTCGGGACTGCCGGAGGGCTCGCCTGCGGGTCTGTCTGAGGGGCGGTCCGGGGGTCGAGGTGGCGTCCTGGACGGACCGTAGCGCGGCGCGCACGGGCGAGGTCGGCCTCCGACGGTGCGGTGTCCGGTGTCGCCCGGCAGGCGTCGAGCCGGCGGCGCAGCTCTGGCAGGTCGAGACCGGAGCCGATGGCCACGAGCCGGCTCGTGGCGTCGATGGTCTCGTGCAGCACGTCGATGCGGACCTGCCGGCCCGCGGCGTGCACGACGACAGGTGCGGTCTGGCCCGGCGCGATCGCCAGGTGCACCACTCCCTTGACGCGGAACAGGCCCGTCGGTCGGTCGTCGAGAAGGTCCATGAGCGCACCGGGGTCGACGGGGGCGTCGGTGACGAGGTCGAGCGACTGAGCGCTGTGGTGCAGGTGCGGGTGCGCGATCGGCGAGGTGCCTCCGCCGTCGCGGTGCCCGTCCTCGTCGAGCACTGCGTGCGCGAGCAGCTGCTCCTGCGGGCCGTCGGGCTCTGGCGCCGCGTCGAGGACGAGGCGCGGGTCGAGCGCGCCGTCGACGGTCGCGACGACAGGGGCGTGCGGGTTGAGCCGACGGCACAGCGCGAGGACCGGCGCGACGTCCTCGACGAGGTCGGCCTTGGTCACCACGACGAGACCGGCTCCGGCGATGTGCCGGGCGAGGGAGGGGTGGGTGGCGAGCAGAGCCTCGGTCTCGACGGCGTCGACCACCTGGACGATCCCGGCGAGGACCGTCGCGGGGTGGTCGGCGACCCTGCGGGCGAGGGCCTGCGGGTCGGCCAGGCCGCTCGCCTCGAGCAGCACGGCGTCGACGCCCGCGCCACGACGGGCCAGGCGGGTGAGCAACGGGTGCAGGTCGTCCTCGGAGTCGAGCACGCAGCAGAAGCAGCCGCCGCTCGTCGCGTACACGGCCGTCGCGCTCGTCGAGACGAGCATCGGGTCGATCCCGACGTCACCGAAGTCGTTGACGACAGCCGCGATGCGCAGCCCCCGGGGGTGGGTCAGCAGGTGGTTGAGCAACGACGTCTTGCCTGCACCGAGATACCCGGCGAGGACCGTGACGGGCAGAGGACCGCGAGCCTGGTCGCTCGCGGGCGTGGCAGACCGGGCCACTACTCGCCGCCGGGGAACCCGAGCTGGCGCCAGGCCTCGTAGATGACGATCGACGCGCTGCTCGTGAGGTTGAGGGACCGTCGGCTCGGGAGCATCGGGATCTTCACCTGGTCGGTGATCCGCGGGTGCGCGAGGACCTCGTCGGAGAGCCCCGTGGGTTCGGGGCCGAAGACCAGCAGGTCGCTCGGGCGGTACTCGACGTCGGAGTACGGGGTCGTGGCCTTGGTGGTGAAGGCGAAGACGCGGGCCTCGGGGTCGGTCGCGAGCAGCGTCTCGAGGTCCGGCTGCACGGTCAGGTGCGCGAGGTCGTGGTAGTCGAGGCCAGCCCGCTTGAGCTTGGGCTCGGACAGGTCGAAGCCGAGCGGCTCGACGAGGTGCAGGGCGGCACCGGTGACGGCGGCGAGCCGGATCGCGTTCCCGGTGTTCTGGGGGATGCGGGGCTCGTGGAAGACGATGCTCGGGAGTTCACTCACCCGCCGATTCTGCCACCGCGTGGCACGGTGCGGAGCGCTGGGCTCCGGAGAGACCCGGCCCCGGTTGCGTGTGGTGCCTCTCAGTCGCCGTGCACGCTCCCGCCGCGCAGGGCCTCGGAGACCATCCGGAGACTGGCCCGCGCGACAGCCAGCCGCTCCTCGACGTCGGCATCTTCGGGACGGGCCGTGACCTTGATCCCGACAGCCTCGAGCGTGGCACCTCGAGCCGCCTGGAGAGTCTCCAGGATCTCTGCCGCACCGAGGAGCGATCCCGCTGACGCTTCCAGGGCGGGGTCGGAGCCACGAGGGGCGATGTGCTGGTCGCCCCAGGCCGGGCCCCACGGGGTGTCCGAGGCAGCTGCGCCCGAGAAGACGACCGCCCGGAGCAGCCCCGCCTCGGCCGCAGCCCGCACGTGCTCGACCGGGGTGCGGGCCGAGCGTCCCTCGATCGCCGAACGACCCCAGTTGATGCTCACTCCGAGCCTCGACGCGGAGCCCGGGACGTCGTCGACGATCGCCTGCAGCGCCGCGATCTCCTCGTGCAGCGGCCAGAAGCCCTTGGCGGGCGGCTGCCCCTCGACGAAGGCGTCGCAGTGCTCGACGAGCAGGTGCGCCCCGCCGAGGTCCCACGCGAGCACCTCGTGGAGCGACTCGCGGAAGGCCGTGAGGGTCCCCAGAGCAGGCCCGGGGGCACTGTGCAGCTCGACTGCGGCCAGTCGAGGACGGCCTGCGTCGTCGGCGAGCCGGCGTGCCAGGTCCCGCAGGACGGCCAGGTCGTCGAGGGCGGCCCGGCGCTGCACGAGGTCAGCCGACGACAGGCCGTAGCCGGGGTCGGAGGCGACTCGCTGCATCGTCCGCGGGACAGCCGTCACCACGAGGTCGACGTGCTCGGGCAGGTGCGCCCGGACCCAGCGTGCCGTCTCGGCGGCCGTCCCGGGAGCAGGCAACGGCATCTCGAGGGCCTGCACCCCGAGCCCGTCCAGACCGGCGAGGAAGGCGGCCTCCCCGGCGGGGTCGCCGGGCGCGAGGGCGTAGGCGCCGAGCAGCAGGCGTGGGCGTCCCGGGCCTGGCGGGACGACCTCGGCTGCGCTCGAGGACGGTGCGGTGCTCTCGGTGCTCTCGCGAGTCACGCTGCTCGCGCCGCTGCTGCTCTCGGTGCGACTGCTGGTCTGACGCGTCATCGGGTCTCCAGTGCTCGGACGGCTACTTCGCGTCCGAGTATGCCGTGACCACGGCCGTCGTCAGCCGGAACTCCACGGGGGAGCCCTCGAAGAGGATGCGCCCGGCCTCGTGCGCGGTCTCCTGGACCATCTCGACCACCTGGTCGGCGAGATCGGCCGGGGTGTGGACCATGATCTCGTCGTGGAGGAAGAACGCCAGGTGCGGACCGCCGGTGACGGTCTCGCTCAGGGCTCGCAGCCGCAGGCGCAGCAGGGCCATCCAGCACAGCGCCCACTCGGCAGCGGTCCCCTGCACCACGAAGTTCCTCGTGAAACGTCCCCACGACCGGGCCTGGGCGCGGACGGCCTCCTGCTCGGCGGCCGACCCGCCCTCGGCACCCGCCGCGGAGTGGGCTGAGCGCCACTCGGCGCTCGGCAGGGGCGAGCTGCGCCCGAGCCACGTCGAGACGATCTCGCCCTGCTCGCCGGCCCGTGCTGCGGCCTCGACGAGGGCGAGCGCCTGCGGGAAGGCCCGCGTGATGCGAGGGAGCATGCGACCGCTCTCACCCTGCGTCCCGCCGTACATCGCGCCGAGCATCCCGAACTTCGCCTGCTGACGGGTCGCGACGGCGCCCGTGGCGACCATGCCCTCGTACATGTCAGCGGCCTGCCCGGCCGTGGCCATCGCCTCGTCGCCCGACATCGCCGCGAGGATCCGCGGCTCGAGCTGCGCGGCGTCGGCCACCACGAGCACCCAGCCCGGGTCGGCGCGGACCGCGCTGCGCACCTGGTGCGGCAGCTGCAGGGCTCCGCCGCCGTCCGAGGCCCACCGCCCGGTGACCACACCGCCCGGCACGTAGACGGGCCGGAACCTGCCGCCGGCCACCCAGGTGTCGAGCCAGTGCCAGCCGTTGGCGGTCATCAGCCGCGACATCTTCTTGTACTCCAGCAGCGGGGCGATCGCCGGGTGGTCGATCTGCTGGAGCTCCCACGAGCGGGTGGAGGTCGCGGGCAGCCCGGCCAGGCGCATCGACCGCAGCAGCTCGACGGGGGAGTCTGGGTTGATCTCGCCCACCCCGAGGGCAGCGCTGACCTGCGCGGCCTTCGCCTCGAGGAGCGCCGGGCGGAAGCCGGGAGCAGGACGGGGCCCGAGGAGCTCGGAGAGCAGACGGTCGTGCTCGACGACGTCCCACGGCACCCCCGCGAAGGTCATCTCTGCTGCGACGAGCGCCCCGGCAGACTCGGCGGCGAGCAGCAGCCACAACCTGGACGACTCCGGACGGCCGTCCTCGCCGACCGCTGCCGTGAGGGCGCGCTGCTGATCGCGCAGCTCTCGCAGCGGGTCGAGCGCGACGGGCGGGGTGAGGTCGAAGAGGCCTTCGGGGGCGGCCGCCGTCCGTGCCTCGTCCCAGGCTGAGCGCGGCGCGCTCGCGTACGGGGTGCGGGCGGTCAGCGCGCTGCCCCGCAGGATCGTGCGGCACAGGCGCAGGTCCCAGCACCTGTCGACGCGCACGTCGGCGTCGAGGAGTGCGGGGTACGTCGCTGCGGTGTCGGCCCAGACCCATCGCAGACCGGCGTCCGGGGCTGTCCCCGTGGGTGAGGCGGCAGCCTCACGGGCGCGGACCAGAGCCGGGAGCGCCTCGACCTCGACGGTCTCCGTCGCGACGACAGGCAGCCCGGGCTGCGCCCTGTCGACGTCCTGCACCACGACGGTCCCGTCGGGCTGAGGGCAGACGACGACGAGCATGACACCAGTGTGCGGGCTGCCACCCACACGCGGGGACGTCGTCTGCGCGTCGGCGGCCCCGGGCCACGACACCGTCAGGGCTAGCGGCGTCTCGCCAGGATGAAGCCGTCCCAGCCTTTGGTCCCGACGGTCTGGATCGCCGTCGCGTCGAGCTCAGGGTTCTCCGAGATCATCCTGGTCACGCTCCGTACACCGTCGACGCGAGGGTCCGCGGTGTCGGGACTGATCACCGCGCCGTCCCGGACGACGTTGTCGATGATGATGATCGCACCCGAGGTGGTGAGGCGCAGGGCGGCATCGAGATAGGCAGGGTTGCTCGGCTTGTCCGCGTCGATGAAGACGAGGTCGAAAGGTTCGGTCTCCGCGTCGACGAGGTCCTGCGCGGAGTGCGCCGCGGGCCCCACACAGACGTCGACGCGGTCGCTGACCCCCGCGCGCTCTAGGTTTGCCCGGGCGACCGCGGCGTTCTGCTCCTCCAGCTCGAAGGTCACCACACGTCCCTCGGGGCCGACCGCCCTGGCGAGCCAGATCGTCGAGTACCCGGCGAGGGTGCCGAACTCCAGGACCCTGCGCGCACCCGTCATCTGGGCGACGAGCCCGAGCAATGCTCCCTGGTTAGCCGCGACCTCGGCGTTCGGCATGGTTGTGTGCACGCCGGACCCCCGCGCGGAGACCAGGGCTTGGTCCTCCGGGACCAGCTCCGAGACGAAGTAGTCGTCGACTGCGCGCCATGCCGCCGCAGATTCGTAGTGATTGACGGGTGTGCTCGTCGCTGTGTGCTCTGTCATACCTCATGGTCTCCAGCTAGGGCCGCTGATGCGGGCCGGTGTCACACAAGGAGCACGGGCCGCTCGACGCGTGGCCAGCCGGGGCGCGTGGCAGGAGCGGGGTATACCCTGACCCGATGATCACGCGCGCATGGTGGTGGCTGCCTCAGCAGCCGTGACCTGTCGTGTCCCCGAGCTGCTCGCCGCAGCCGGGTCGCCATCGTCGTGCACCTCCAGGTCTGGGTCGAGCCGCTCCCCACCTGAGGAGCCCCGAGATGACCACCCACGTCCCAGCACAGCCCGTGACCCACCCCCTCGCGCCCAGCACGAGCGCACCCCTCCTCTCTCCGGCCGGAGCCGGGACGGCGAGGCCGGACGACGCCCCTCCCGCACCGACCCACGAGACCGGCTCCGTCGCCGCAGCCCGCGCCCGCAGCCTCGAGCTCGAAGATCAGATCGCCCAAGATCCCTCGGCATTCCGGGTCCTCACGGGGGAGCGTCCGACGGGCGCGCTGCACATCGGCCACTACTTCGGCACCGTCGCCAACCGCGCGCGCCTCCAGCAGGCAGGGGTCGAGCTGCTGCTCGTGCTCGCCGACTATCAGGTCATCACAGACCGCGACGAGACGGGTGACCTGCGCGGGACGGTCCGCGAGATCTTGCTCGACTACCAGGCCGCGGGGATCGACCCCGAACGCACGACGATCTTCACGCACTCGGCCGTCCCTGCGCTCAACCAGCTGGTGCTGCCCTTCCTCAGCCTCGTGAGCGTCGCCGAGCTCGAGCGGAACCCGACCGTCAAGGACGAGGTGCGTGCCGGGGGAGGCCGTGCGATGAGCGGCCTCATGCTCACCTACCCGGTGCACCAGGCGGCCGACATCCTCTTCTGCCACGCGAACCTCGTCCCCGTCGGGCAGGACCAGCTGCCGCACCTCGAGACCACCCGCGCGCTCGCGCGGCGCTTCAACCACAGGTTCAGCCCGGCGCGCCCGTACTTCACCGAGCCCGACGCGCTGCTCGCACCATCCCCGACGATCCTCGGGCACGACGGTGCGAAGATGAGCAAGAGCCGCGGCAACAGCCTGCTGATCTCGGCCACGGAGGACGAGACCGCGGCCTTCGTGAGGCGGTGCGTGACCGATGCCGACAGGCACGTCACCTACGAGCCCGAGCGCAGGCCCGGGGTCGCGAACCTGCTGACGCTCGCCTCGCTGTGCACGGGGAAGACGCCCGAGGCAGTGGCCGACGAGATCGGTGCCCGGGGAGCGGGAGCCCTCAAGGCGCTCGTCACCGAGGCTCTCGTGGAGTACTTCCGACCGGTCCGTGCGCGGCGGACGGCGCTCACGGAGAGCACGGTCGACCCGCTGTCGCTGCTCGAGCGTGGCAACGCCCGCGCCAACCAGATCGCCGACAGCACCCTCGACGACGTCCGAGAGCTCATGGGCACGTCCTACACCTGAGCTCGTACTCGACGGCGCCTCGCGCCGCCGGCGAGTCGCGCCGTCGGCGACGAGGTCGCACGACCCGCACCCAGGTCGTACCTCCGACCGCGAGGTCGCACAGACACGCCAGATCATCAGGTCTGCCATAGGACTTTGGCGTGTCCGTGCGACCTCGCGGCAGACGAGGCGACCTCGCGGCAGACGAGGCGACCTTGGGCCTCGGGCCTCGCGTGTCGGGCCTCAGGTCTCCGGGGTCGCGCTCACCGTGCACACCGGCCCGCCCCCGGCCGCCCCCTGCGCAATCTCCTTCGCGACGGCGGGGACCAGCATCCGCCACGCCCACCCGGACGCCTCGGCGACCGACGGGCGCGGTTCCATCTCGAGCCAGGCCGTGAGCACGCCGACGAGAGACCCGGTGATCCCCGCCGCGACGATCTCGAGGGGCATCTCCGTCTCGGGGTGGTCGCTGTGCTCGCTCACGCCCTGGATGACCACGGTGTTGATGCGGGCCCGCAACCGGGCTGCTGCGATGCTCGACCCGCCCTCGCCGAGAGCGCGCCTGTACAGCGCCGCGTTCTCGTCGAGGTGCTCCACGTACCGGGTGAGCAGCAGGGGCGGGGCGTCGGTGAGCTCGAGGGTGCCGGCCTCGGAGAGGTCGGCGCCGGCCTGGCGTGCCCGGGCGTCGAGGGCGTCGGCGAGCAGCGTCTCCTTGTCGGCGTAGTGCTGGTAGAAGGTGCTGCGGTTGATCGTGGCCCTGTCGGCGATGTCCGCGACGGCGATCTCGTCCAGGTCGCGCTCGCGGGCGAGCGAGAGCAGCGCGTCCTGGAGCAGCGCTCGGGTGCGGGCGATCCGGGGGTCCATGCCCTCATTCTGTCAGCCCAGAGCGATCCGCGAAACCGGAAAGCCAACACGTGTTGCGTACACGACGATCGTTGCTTACGGTGGCAACGTCGTTCAACGAGGTGCGACGCAGCGGCACGCCCGCAGACCGTTCTCCACCCCCGGGACCCCTCCCGGACGACCAAGGGATCACCATGGCCTCCTTCCTGTACAGGGTCGGGCACTTCTCGTTCACCAGACGGTGGACCGTGCTCATCGCCTGGCTCCTCGTGCTCGCGGCCGCAGGCGCCGGAGCCGTCGCCTCGGGCATGAAGATGACCGAAGAGCTCACCATCCCGGGCGTCGAGTCCGCGACGGCGCAGACCATCCTCGAAGAGCGCTTCGGCGACGCCGCCTCGGGTGTCGGTGCTGGGACCGGTGGTCAGGCCGCCGCAGGGGCCGAGGCCGAGAAGCCCGCGTCGTCCAAGTTCGTCGTCCAGGCGCCCGAGGGGACCAACCTCATCGAGGACGGCAGCCTCGAGACCGTCCTCGGAGCGCTCGCGCCCATCTCCGAGGAGAGCCAGGTCGAGTCGGTCTCCGACCCCATGACCACGGGCACGATCGCCCCCGACGGCGGGGCCGTCTACGTCGACATCCAGTTCACGGTCCCCGCGGACGACGTGAGCGACGCGACCCTCGACACCATCGCCTCGGCCGAGAGCACGCTCAGCGACGACGGCTTCACGGTCGCCGTCGCGGGTGGCCCGTTCACCGAGCCGCTCGAGCTCCTCGGACCGACCGAGCTCGTCGGCGTGGTCGTCGCGCTGCTCGTCCTGCTCGTCACCTTCGGCTCGCTGCTCGCCGCCGGGATGCCCATCCTCACCGCGCTGCTGGGTGTGGGCATCGGCGTCGCCGGTGTCCTCTCGCTCTCGGCCGTCGTCACGATCTCGTCGGCGACGCTGACGCTCGCACTCATGCTGGGCCTGGCCGTCGGGATCGACTACGCGCTGTTCCTGCTCTCCAGGCACCGTCAGCAGCTGGCCGAGGGCATCCCCCCGGCAGAGTCCGCAGGCCGTGCGGTCGGCACCGCTGGGTCCGCGGTCGTCTTCGCAGGTCTGACCGTCGTCATCGCCCTTGCCGGACTCTCCGTCACCGGGATCCCGTTCCTCGCCACCATGGGTCTCGCAGCCGCCGCGACAGTCGCCATCGCTGTGCTCATCGCCACCACGCTGCTGCCCGCGATCATGGGCTTCGCCGGCGACAGGCTCATCCCGAAGGGCCGGGCTGCGGCTCGCGCCCAGCGCTCGACCAAGGCCGAGAACCGCTGGGGCACCTTCGTCACCACGCACCCTGTGTGGACCCTGCTGGTCGGGGTGCTGCTCCTCGGGACGGTCGCGCTCCCCGCGACGTCCATGCGTCTGGGGCTGCCCGACGCCGGCCAGGAGCCGGCCACCTCGCACGACCGCCAGGCCTACGACCTGCTCGCCGAGGGCTTCGGCCCCGGCATCAACGGACCGCTCGTCGTGCTCCTCGACGCAGAGTCCGACCCTGACGCGCTGCCCGCCGCGATGGCTCAGATGTCGGCTGCGCTCGAGGGCGTCGCGAACGTCGCCGCCGTCGCACCGGCGATCCCCAACGGGGCCGTCGAGGGCATGGAGGCCGCCCCGGGAACCCCGCAGGCCGACGCCGCGATCATCACGGTGATCCCGACGACGGGGCCGAACGCCGAGGAGACCGCGGAGGTCGTCCACGACATCCGGGACCTGCGCGGCGCGGTCGAGGAGGCCACCGGGGCCGACGTGTGGGTCACCGGCGCAGCCGCGGCCAACATCGACGTCACCGAGAAGCTCGCGGACGCACTGCCGCTGTTCCTCGCGATCGTCGTGGGCCTCGCGATCATCCTGCTGCTGGTCGCCTTCCGCTCGCTGCTCGTCCCGGTCACCGCGGTCCTCGGGTTCCTGCTCACCGTCGCCGCGGCCTTCGGAGCGACCACGGCCGTGTACCAGTGGGGCTGGCTGGCTGACGTGTTCAGCGTCGCGACCCCCGCGCCGCTGCTGAGCTTCATGCCCGTCCTGCTCGTCGGCGTGCTCTTCGGCCTCGCGATGGACTACCAGGTGTTCCTGGTCTCGCGGATGCGGGAGGACTTCACCCACGGTGCCGGGGCCATGCAGGCCGTGAGGTCCGGGTACGCCCACGGCGCCCGCGTGGTCCTTGCTGCCGCGCTCATCATGATCGCGGTCTTCGCGAGCTTCGTGTTCTCGGGCAACACGACCATCGGTCCGATCGCCTTCGCGCTCGGCTTCGGCATCGCGGTCGACGCCCTCGTCGTCCGCATGACGATGATCCCCGCGGTCATGGCGCTCCTCGGGAAGTCGGCCTGGTGGCTGCCTCGCTGGCTCGACAAGGCTCTGCCGAACGTCGACATCGAGGGCGCGTCGCTCGAGGCTCGCACGGAGACGCACCACGAGCCGAAGCACGAGGCGCACACCGGCGCCCACGCGAAGTAGCCCGACCCGCGGCCTCGGCGCGGACCCGACCGTCGGCGGGTGGTGGGGCGACCTCTTGGTCGTCACGCCACCCGCCGATCCCGTCTGCGCGGCCAGGCGCTCTTCAGACCGTGGTCCGGGTCAGAGCGGGTCAGGCGGAGCCGTAGGTCTGCGTGAGCTGGTTGTCGACCATCGAGAGCGCTGAGCCGATCGCCATGTGCATGTCGAGGTACTGGTAGGTCCCCAGACGCCCGCCGAAGAAGACGTCCTTCTCGCCCGCGGCGAGGTCGCGGTAGGCGAGCAGGCGCTCACGGTCGGCCGCGGTGCTGACCGGGTAGTACGGCTCGTCGGTCTTCTCCGCGAAGCGTGAGAACTCACGCACGATCACGGTCTTGTCCGTCGGGTAGTCCCGTTCGGGGTGGAAGTGGCGGAACTCGTGGATGCGCGTGTACGGCACGTCGGCGTCCGCGTAGTTCATCACCGAGGTCCCCTGGAAGTCGCCGACCTGGAGCACCTCCTCCTCGAAGTCGAGGGTGCGCCAGGAGAGATCACCCTCGGCGAAGTCGAAATAGCGGTCTACCGGACCCGTGTAGACCACGGGCACGTTGCCGACGACATTCTTCTTGTTGACAGGCTGCGACTCGTCGAAGAAGTCGACGTCCAGACGGACCTCGATGTTCTTGTGGTCGGCCATCCGCTCGATCCAGCGGGTGTACCCGTCTGTCGGCAGACCTTCGTGGGTGTCCGAGAAATAGCGGTTGTCGTACGTGTAGCGCACGGGCAGGCGCGAGATGATGCTCGCCGGAAGGTCCTTGGGGTCCGTCTGCCACTGCTTGGCCGTGTACTCACGGATGAACGCCTCGTACAGCGGGCGCCCGACGAGCGAGATCCCCTGCTCGTCGAGGTTCTCCGGCCTCTTGCCGCCGAGCTCGGCGGCCTGCTCGAGGAGCAGGTCGCGCGCAGCCTGCGGCCCGTGCGCGGAGCGGAAGAACTGGTTGATCGTGCCGAGGTTGATCGGCATCGGGAACACCTCGCCGCGGTGCGTGGTGTACACCCTGTGCTCGTAGTCCGTGAACGAGGTGAACCTGTTGACGTACTCCCACACGCGCTCGTTCGAGGTGTGGAAGAGGTGGGCGCCGTAGCGGTGCACCTCGATCCCGGTCTGCGCCTCGACCTCCGAGTAGGCGTTGCCGCCCACATGGTGACGGCGGTCGACGACGAGGACCTTGAGGCCGTGCTCCTCGGCGATCCGCTCGGCGACGGTCAGACCGAAGAACCCGGCTCCGACGACGACGAGGTCGGGGGTCACAGGTGCCTCGCGCCTCGGACCGAGGACGGCTCGTCCGTCTCTGGCCGCGGCCCGCCCTGGTCGGCCACGAGTCGGACCAGCCGGCTCAGCACGTCACCGGTGCGCAGGCCGTCGTGCTCGAACTCGTTCGTCACCCACGTCTGCACAGAGCCGACGTGCGCGGCCGTCGCGAGCGAGAGCTGTGCGTCGACGAACATGTCGTCGTGGTAGACCGCCGCGGCGACCAGGACCTCGTTCGACGCGAGGACGTCAGGGTCGTAGAGAGTCGTCCAGGAGCTGCGCGCCGCGAGCTCTTCCGCGGCGGCCTGGAAGGGGCGCAGCCCGGAGATCTCCTCGAACATCCACGGGTAGATCATCTCGCCGCTGAAGAGCAGCGGCCGGGCTGACGGGTCGAAGGCCGGGTGCTCGGCGCGCACCGTGTGCGCGGCCCAGCCCGTCGTCGCCTCTCCCGAGGCGTAGATGGACTCGTGCAGGACTGCGTAGAGCGGGCGCGACCTGTACGAGGTGAGGTCCATGACGGCCTCGAGGAAGGTGTCGCTCAGGTCGTCAGACCCACGGTCGAAGGCCTCGTCGACGAGCCAGTGCACCCGCTCGAAGCCGGGCTTCATGCCGAAGTCCATGCCGAGGGTCTGGAAGCGCCGGGTGCTCAGCACGTCGCCGTCGGGCAGACGGACGTCCCCGGCGTCGAGCCTGTCCGCGATGCGCGCGATCCTCTCGACGTCCTGCGGGAAGCGCTCGTAGTACTGGGCGTTCTTCGCGGCCGTCCGCGGGTACGTCCGCCTGTAGACCTCGTGGGCATCCGGCCAGACGCTCGGCAGGCCGCCGGTGACGTAGCAGGCGGTCAGCGCGTGCGGTGCCCTGGAGAGGTAGGTCAGGGTGAGGAAACCCCCGTAGCTCTGCCCGATCGTCGCCCATCGCCGACCGCCGTAGACGGTCTTCCGGAGGTGCTCGGCGTCGTCGACGATCGAGTCGGCACGGAAGTGCGCGAGGTACGCGGCCTGCTCGGTCGGGGTTCCGAGCGCCGCCAGCGCCGCGCCGCGCACGGCGCTCGACCGGCCCGTGCCACGTTGGTCGAGCAGCACGACCCGGTGGGTCGCGAGCATCTGCCCGACCCAGCCGTCGGCTGCGGTCGGACGCGGGCCCTTGCCGCCAGGCCCGCCCTGGAGGAAGACCACGAGCGGCAGGTCGTCGTGCCGTCGGGACGGTGCGACGAGCTCGCGCGCGAAGACCGTGAGCGTCCGGCCGTCGTCGGGCGACGCCCAGTCGAGCGGTACCTCGACCTCGTGGTCGGTCACGTGCAGGCCGGGGATCGTATAGCTGACGCTCGTCACGGGGGAGGGCTCCAGGAGGCTGAGGTGCTGTCGGTCCGGACAGCCTATGCCGTGCGGGTCTACGTGATCGGCCTCGTCGCCCCTCTGATCGCACGACGACGCCCGGCGCCCGGCGGGAGAGATCCCACCAGACGCCGGGCGTCTGTCGTGCCTCAGACCGCAGAGAGGGTCCGGTCGTGCGTCGGGTCAGACGACGTCCTCGTCGACCCAGTCGAGGGTCTTCGAGACAGCCTTCTTCCACAGGCGGTACTGGCGGTCGCGCTCGGAGCTCTCCATCGTCGACGACCAGCGCTTGTCCTCGGCCCAGTTGTCGATGACGTCCTGCTCGCCGTTCCAGAAGCCGACCGCGATGCCGGCCGCGTAGGCGGCACCGAGAGCGGTGGTCTCGGCGACCTGCGGGCGGACCACGTCGACGTCGAGGATGTCGGCCTGGAACTGCATGAGCAGCTCGTTGGCGACCATGCCGCCGTCGACCTTGAGCTCGGTGAGGTCCACGCCCGAGTCGGCGTTCATGGCGTCGAGGACCTCGCGGGTCTGGAAGGCCGTGGCCTCGAGGGCCGCGCGGGCGATGTGGTTCTTGTTGACGAACCGGGTGAGGCCGACGAGCGCACCGCGGGCGTCCGGGCGCCAGTACGGAGCGAAGAGGCCGGAGAACGCAGGCACGAAGTACGCGCCACCGTTGTCGTCGACCTTGCTCGCGTAGTACTCGACGTCCTTGGCCTCTTCGAACATGCCGAGGTTGTCGCGCATCCACTGGATGAGCGAGCCTGTCACGGCGATCGAGCCCTCGAGCGCGTAGACCTGCGGGGCGTCGCCGATCTTGTAGCAGACCGTGGTCAGCAGGCCGTTCTTGCTGTGCACGGGCTCGGTGCCCGTGTTGAGCAGCATGAAGTTGCCGGTGCCGTAGGTGTTCTTGGCCGTGCCCTTCTCGAAGCAGGCCTGGCCGAAGGTCGCCGCCTGCTGGTCGCCGAGGATGCCGGCGATCGGGACGCCGGGGACCATACCGCGTGCGCGGCCGGTGCCGTAGACCTCGGAGGAGGAGCGGATCTCGGGGAGCATGGACATCGGGATGCCCATGTCCTTCGCGATGTCCTCGTTCCAGGTGAGCGAGTCGATGTTCATCAGCATGGTGCGCGACGCGTTGGTGACGTCGGTCAGGTGAACGCCGCCCTCTGTCCCGCCGGTCATGTTCCACAGCACCCAGGAGTCGGTGTTGCCGAACATCAGGTCGCCGCGCTCGGCCGCCTCGCGGGCACCCTCGACGTTGTCGAGGATCCACTTGACCTTCGGGCCCGAGAAGTAGGTCGCGAGGGGGAGGCCGACGATCGCCTTGTACTTGTCTGCGCCCTCTTCGCCGCCGAGCTCGTCGACGATCTTCTGCGTGCGGGTGTCCTGCCAGACGATCGCGTTGTAGACGGGCTTGCCGGTGTTCCGGTCCCACACCACAGCGGTCTCGCGCTGGTTGGTGATGCCGACGGCGGCGATGTCGTCGTGCGTGAGGTTGCCGCGGGTGAGCGCCAGGCCGACAGCCTCGCGGACGTTGTTCCAGATCTGCTCCGGGTTGTGCTCGACCCAGCCAGCCCGCGGGAAGATCTGGTCGTGCTCGAGCTGCCCGGAGGAGTGGATGGTGCCGTTGTGCTTGAAGACGATGGCACGCGAGCTCGTGGTGCCCTGGTCGATGGCGAGTACGTACTGCTCGGTCATGAGGTGAGTCCTTCACTTCGGTGTGCGGTCGAGACGGACGGGTCGTGCGGTGTCCCGGAAGAGCGAGAGGAGGGGTGCGGGTGGCCGGGGTCGTGCGCGGCCACCCGCAGGTGGATCGGCTCAGGCCATCGCCGTCGCGGCGAGACCGGCGAGCGCGCCACCGACGAGCGGGCCGACGACGGGCACCCAGGCGTAAGACCAGTCGCTGCCACCCTTGCCCTTGATGGGCAGGAAGGCGTGGGCGATGCGCGGGCCGAGGTCACGAGCCGGGTTGATGGCGTACCCGGTCGGGCCACCGAGGCTCGCACCGATGCCGACCACCAGCAGCGCGACAGCGAGCGGACCGAGCTCGCTCGGGGTGTTGCCGAAGTTGAGGATGGTGAAGACGAGGACGAAGGTCGCGATGACCTCCGTGATGAAGTTCCACGTGTAGGACCGGATCTCCGGGCCCGTCGAGAACACGCCGAGCTTGGTGGCTGCAGGAGCCTCGAGGTCGAAGTGGTTCTTGTACGCGAGGAAGGCGAGGACGGCACCGATGACGGCACCGATCATCTGGGCGGCGAGGTAGAGGAGCATGTTGCCGAAGTTGACCGGCAGGCCGTCGGGGGCGAACGTGTCCTGGCCGTTGGTCATGATGCCGATGGTCACGGCGGGGTTGAGGTGGGCTCCGGACTTCCACGAGGCGTAGACACCTGTGAAGACCGCGAGGCCCCAGCCGAAGTTGATCATCAGCGTGCCGCCTGCGAACCCCTTGGTCTTGGGGAGGATGACGTTGGCGACGACGCCTGCACCGAGCAGGATCAAGAGTGCGGTTCCGACGACTTCTGATGCGAAGACTTCACCAGCGGAGAAATTCATGTCGTGTCCTCATGTGTCAGGGACTGCTGCGTCCCGGGCTCCTCGGAGCGGCTCTGCGTCCGAGGTCGTGCTGTGGAGGTGTGGTGCGGCCAGGGTCGTCGCCGACCCTGGCAGATCGGGGAGTAGCGCTGAGAGGTGCGGCGGACCGAGCAGGTCCGCCGCACCACAGGGTTGTCAGGAGGAGAGCGCGGTCATCGGGGTGACGTCCGTGGCCGCGAGGCGGGTTCGCTCGGCGGCAGCGTCGTCGAGGTCGTGCTCGGCAGCGGCCTCGGCCTCGGCGCGAGCCGTGTACGAGGCCACCTCGGCGAGGCGGGTCTCCTCGTCCCAGCCGAGTCCGGCAGCGGCGATCTGCGAGATCTCCTCGAGGGCGGCGACACCGCGGTCGGCGACCTCGTAGTTGAGACGGGTGCGGTGCAGCATGATGTCCTCGAGGTGCAGGACGCCCTCGTGGCTGACCGCGTACGCGATCTCGGCCCGCAGGTACGCCGGGGCGTGCTGCAGAGGCTTGGCCATCTCCGGGTCGGACTCGCAGAGCTCGACGATGTCGGAGAGCAGCGAGCCGTAGCGGTGCAGGAGGTGGTCGACGAGCGCCGGGGTCCACCCGTAGGTGGCGGCGTAGCGGCGGCCCCAGTTCTGCTGGACGTCGAGGCCGACGGCGCCGAGCAGCGGCACCTCGGTCGTGATGGACGGACGGGCCTTGGCGCCCTCGCCGAGGGCGAAGTCGACGGCGTCCTCTGCCATGACGCGGTACGTCGTGAGCTTTCCGCCCGCGATGACCGTCAGGCCGGGGACGGGCGAGGCCACGGTGTGCTCGCGGGAGACCTTGGCGGACGAGGTGCCCTCCTTGGTGCCCGGCTGGAGCAGCGGGCGCAGACCGGCCCACGTGCCGATGATGTCGTCCCGGGTGAGCGGGTCGGCGAGCACGGCGTTGGCGTGCTCGAGCACGTAGTCGATGTCCGCGGCCGTCGCGACGGGGTGCTGGAGCTCCTGCTTCCACGGGGTGTCCGTGGTGCCGATGACCCAGTAGCGCGACCACGGGATGACGAAGAGCACGCTCTTCTCGGTCTGCAGGATCAGCCCGACGGTTCCCTTGATGCGCTCGCGGGGGACGACGATGTGGACGCCCTTCGAGGCGAGCACGCGCAGACCGCCGGTCCCGCCGGCGAGAGCCTCGGTCTCCTCGGTCCACACGCCCGTCGCGTTGATGACGTTGCGGGCCTTGACCGGGAAGGTGTCACCGGTCTCGAGGTCCTTGAGCACGGCACCGTCGACACGGCCGCTCGGGTCCTTGGTGAGCTCGACGACCTGCGTGCGGGACGCGGCGCTCGCGCCGTAGGACGCTGCGGTGCGGATGAGGGTCGAGACGAGACGTGCGTCGTCGACCGAGCCGTCCCAGTAACGGACGGCTCCGACTGCGGCGTCGTGGCGCAGGTCCGGGAACAGGCGCTCCATGCCCTTGCGGGACACGTGCTTGTGGAACGGCAGCGCGCGCTTGCCCGGGATCAGGCTCGCGAGGGTGTCGTAGAGCATGATGCCCGCGCCGACGTACCCGCGCTCCCACACCCTGTGCTCGAGCGGGTAGAGGAAGGAGACAGGCTTGACGAGGTGCGGGGCCAGCTTCTTGATGAGCAGGTCGCGCTCGGTCAGCGCCTCGTGGACGAGGTTGAAGTCGAGCATCTGCAGGTAGCGCAGGCCACCGTGCACGAGCTTGCTCGAGCGGCTCGAGGTGCCTGCTGCCCAGTCCTGGGACTCGACGACGGCTGTGGTGAGTCCACGCGTCACGGCGTCGAGCGCGATGCCAGCGCCGGTGACGCCACCACCGATGACGAGGACATCGAGAGGTTCTCCCTCGGCGCTCGCGCGGAGGGCGTCGAGCGACTGTGCTCGGCTCTGCGGGGTGAGCTTGGACGACGTTCCGGACGTGGACATGGATGACCTTTCGACTCGCACTACGGCTAGGACTAAGGTCACACTGTCAGAACGTTCGCGCAACCTGGATGCACATATGTGCACCGGCGGGTGCAAGGGTCGTCTCACGAGGGAGTTTGCGCTATGGCGGTTCGAGACAAGGACGTCTTGAGGGCTGCGTCCATGTACTACCTGCAGGACCTCACGATGGAGACCATCGCCAAGCACCTCGGCACGTCGAGGTCGACGGTCTCCAGGATGGTCAAGCACGCCCGCGAGACCGGGCTCGTCGAGATCACGCTGCGCCCGACGCACTCCAACGCGCCGAGCCTGGGGCAGAAGATCCGTGAGGTCTACGGCATCGAGGCCTACGTCGTCGCAGTTCCCGACCACAACAGCGAGGTCGAGAGGCTCGAGCAGGTGGCACTGACGACGGCGCGCCTGATCGGCACCTGGTTCGACTCCAACATGATCCTCGCCGTGGCCTGGGGCACGACGCTCAGCGCGATCGCCCGGAACCTGCCGCGCAAGACGACGCGGGGGAGCGCCGTCGTCCAGCTCAACGGTGCGGCGAACACCCGGACCTCGGGTGTCGAGTACGCCGGAGACCTCATCGCGGAGTTCGGCAAGGCCTTCGACGCCCACGTGCACTATTTCCCAGTGCCGGCGTTCTTCGACTACGCCGAGACGAAAGAGGCCATGTGGCGCGAGCGCTCCGTGCGCAGGGTGCTCGCCCAGCAGCGGCGGGCAGACATCGCGCTGTTCTCGGTCGGCGCGCTGTCGGGCGGGTTGCCGAGCCACGTCTACACGGCCGGGTACCTCGAGGCGAGCGACGTCGCCGTGCTCGACCACGAGGGTGTCGTCGGGGACGTCTGCACGGTGTTCTTGCGGGAGGACGGGACGTACAAGGACGTCGCGCTCAACGCCCGGGCGACAGGGCCCTCGCCGAGCGAGCTGCGTCGTGTGCCGCGGAGGGTGTGCGCCGTCGCGGGGGACAACAAGGTGGTGCCGCTGCGGGCCGCGCTGCGTGCCCGGGTCGTCACGCACCTCATCGTCGACGAGGTGACGGCGACCAAGCTGCTCGAGGACGAGTGACCTGGAAGACGCAGGGTCTCGCGGGCGCCTGAGCGGGGGCGCGC
>Ga0247813_10000086_pt1 | contig 117719 bp, 108 predicted proteins | sample UWRJL169409C1_FD_180719 | JGI IMG/M metagenome (GOLD analysis project Ga0247813, IMG submission 180719) | Plant litter microbial communities from Arlington Agricultural Research Station in Wisconsin, United States - UWRJ-L169-409C-1 | ecosystem: Environmental > Terrestrial > Plant litter >...
CACCGTAACCGATACTTTTAAATTCTCTTGCGGTAACGCTTCCACCACCTAAAATAGTGTTTTGGCTAAAAATACCACCCTGAGCACCAACGCTCCAGGTTCTTAGTGATTGTTTGCCAAATCTACCCGATGTAGTTGGCGTTGATTCTTGTGCAAATAATTGTGATGATAAACCTACTAAAGCCATCATCATTGTTAGTTTTGTAATTTTTTTGTTCATGTTATTAAATTTTTCATACTAACATGAATCGATATATTTTGTTTCACTATAAAAGTTACATTGTCGAAAAAAAATGATCATTATCTTCTGAAATGCAGATAAGCAGGCTTTTTATTCTAAATAAGAGTGTGGTAGTGCTTTAAGGAATACTTTATAATTTGCCCAACTTACAAAGTTTCAAAGGCCTGGAGATTTGGAAGAATTACGTTAGTTTTAATAAAGTTTTTATTTTAACAGACTGACGAAGTTTCCCGCTTCACTGGCTTACTAAACTTCGTAAGTCAATGTATTAACTTCTTCATTTTCAATGAAGTATTAAATATTTAGCCCACCAAATGTACTGGCTAATATAATGCTCAATACAATTAAGGTGATACAAACATAAAGTCTGTCTTTCTCGATAGCAAAAGCAACCAATGAAAATAATATCCTGAAAATGGGAGTCAGAATTAATAACAATACTCCAAACTGGATAATGCCTGCAGGTTTAGCCGTAAACAAGCCCTTAAAAATTCCATCAAAAGTAATCAGGCTTGATTCTTCTCCTTTAAAAATATGATAATCTGGCCTGGCTAAACCGCCGTATGTTTTAAGGTAAAGTGCACCTCCAGCTAATACCACAATACTGGCTATGATTACGCCGGTTCTTAACAACTTTCCAACAGTTTTCTCTACATCTTTTTCGTGTAATGATGCTGGTTCTATTTTTTGATTCATTTCCTTCGATTAAAAATTATGTTGTAATCCGTTGTATATCATTTCAAGCGCTACAAAAGTGATGGCGATACAAAAGATCCATCTCAAGGTTGTTGGATTAATTTTAGTTAATAGTTTTGCTCCGGTGAATGCGCCACCCAATACGCCCAGTACCACAGGAAAGGCAATGCCCGGATCCATATAACCACGTTGCAGATAAACCACTGCACTGGCTGCAGCCGTAACGCCAATCATGAAATTACTGGTTGTTGTGCTCACTTTGAAAGGTATTTTCATCGTAGTATCCATAGCTAAAACCTTTAAAGCACCTGATCCAATACCCAATAATCCTGACATTACACCTGCAAGCGTCATGATCGAAAAGCCACCACCTATATTCTTTAATTTGTAATTAACCACTCCGTTAGGGGTAGGATAACTATTATCAAGCTTCAGTCTGGCAGACCACTTACTCCCTTCTGTTAAAGCCTCCTGATTTTTCTTTCTCAATGTCATAGCTGCAGAAAAAAGTAGCACGGCACCAAATAGAATGGCTATAGTATTTGTTGGGGTGTATACCGCAATCAATGCGCCTATTACCGCACCAACAGTTGTGGCAATTTCGAGGAACATGCCTAGCCTGATATTGGTCATTCCTTCTTTAATGTAAGCACTCGCAGCACCAGAGGAGTTTGCGATAGAAGCCAGTAAAGCGGCACCAATGGCGTAACGTATATCTACGTGAAAAACAAGGGTTAATAAAGGGATCACAACAACGCCGCCTCCTAAGCCAGTTAATGAACCGACAAGGCCAGCGAGGTATGCGCCTAAAATGAGTATAATGGTAAAAGTTAGAATTGACATTTTTTGAATACTAATGATTATTATTTAATATGTATGTGATGGTGGAGAGAGCCTGATCCATATTTTGTTCCTTTATGGCAGTCAGAAGTGTTTCATGTAAATGGTGGCTCATGGCAAAATGAGTAATTCCGGAAGGCTCACGTCTGGTAAAAAAGTCGCGAATGATGCTGTTAAAACTTTTGTATAAATCAAATAGTACTTTATTTCCTGAAGCTTCAGCAATCCTGGTATGGAATTCCAAATCAGCTGTGATACAGTTATCGTGATTTCCTTTAATTATAGCCGCTTTTCTTTGTACTAAAGCTTTTTCCATTAAAGATAGGTGCTGGTCATTTCTGTTCTTCACGGCCAATGCTACGATCTCCTTTTCTAGCAGAACCCTGACATAATTTATTTCCTGGAAATCAGAATTTTTTAGGCGTTCCTCGATAGGTTCATTGGAAATGTCATTTACAATTGTCCCGTAACCTTGTCTAACGGTAAGTACGCCTGCCTGACTTAAAGACTTGATGGCTTCTCTGATGGTTGAACGACCGACGCCATAATTTACCATTAGATCTGGTTCTGAGGGAATCTTTGATCCAACCTCAAATTTGCCATCGAGGATATCTGCTTTGATGGCTGCGGAAATTTTCTGGGATAAACTTTTTGGGCTTGTAGCGGAATTCATGATGCAAACGTATGATGTTTAATTTAAACATCATACGTTTGGTTGTCATTTTTATGTTAAATGAATTTATATCAAATGTTATGCATATAATATGTGCGGTTGTTTTGGTGCTATAGCTTATTCTTTTCTATACAAGTCCCATGGTTTCAGCCATTCTACAGGCTTCCATTGCATTGCTCACATTCAGCTTTTGAAATATATTTTGTCTGTGGCGATTGATGGTATTGATGCTTAGCGCCAGCTTATCCGCAATCTCTTTGCTTCTTCGTCCACGTTTAATTAATTGTAAAATCTCTTTTTCCCTTGCGGAGAGGAGCACGCTAAACTGCGCTTCATTCTGCTCAATGATTTTCCCACTTTTATTATTGATTATTATGCCCTGTGGAACCTCAAATTCCGGATGGTCATAAATCATATGGTAGAGGCAGAGTGCCAACCAGATGCTGCCATCATCCGAACTGGAGATATACAATAAACGGTGCCTGACCAATACATATTTACCAGCCTTGTTTTTAATTCTTAGTTTGGTGATGACTTCATAATCCATTCTTTCTTCTGCAGGTGTGTGATGAAGATGTTTGAAAAACTGAAATTCAAGCCTGTATTTTTTCTGTAAATCTTCTGGATGTACTTTGCATAATAATTGATCTTCCCAAATGGATTTGATTTCCTGATCCTGTTCAGAGATTCCAAGCTGACTGGCTAGGGCGCCATAGTAAAGAAAGCTTTTTCTGGCTTTCATGTCACTCAAAACTGCAATACAGTTTTCAAACTGACTATACATCTGAGCAATACGCTTTGCGTTATCCAACTTTTCATCAGAATTTTGGATCGTTTCAAAAGATTGAGACAGGAGTTTAATATCTAGCAGATCTCGCATTTAACTTAAGATTGATGGTTATTTATGACCATTGAAATTGGTTGAAGCGTTAAATAACTTTGCGAACATACTCATTTGGATGGTGATTGAGCAAATGGATTAAATGTTTTCAATTGCCCTACACGTTCTGAATTGGTGATACCATAAATTAATCAATGATATTAAATGAAAAGAATTCTTTTGGCAATAGGTATTTTATGCGGACTGAACGAAGTGAAAGCGCAAAATTTAGAAAAAATGCAGTGGTTTAATGAACCAGATAAATGGGAAATTAAGAACAATACCTTAACCATGCAGGTTACACCAAACAGCGATTACTGGCGTATTTCTCATTACGGCTTTACTGTTGATGATGCACCATTTTATTATGCTACCTATGGTGGCGAATTCGAAGCAAAGGTAAAACTCACCGGGGCGTATAAAGCCCGATTCGATCAAATGGGGTTAATGATCCGGATAGATCATCAGCATTATATCAAAACAGGAGTGGAGTTTGTAGATGGAAAATTTAACATCAGCACAGTAGTTACGCATGATAAAAGTGATTGGAGTGTGCTCCCGCTGGAAAAAGTGCCACCATTTATCTGGGTTAAAGTGGTACGCCGACTTGATGCAGTAGAGATTTTTTACTCTTTGGATGATAAAAATTACATCATGACCCGAAATGCACCTTTACAAGATAATACACCAGTAATGGTAGGTTTAATGGCTGCCAGTCCGGATGGGAATGGCTTTGAAGCAAAATTCGAAAATTTTAAAGTGAAACACTTGCCAGATCAGCGCAGACTGGAATGGTTAAAAACACATTAATGATGAGGTTTAACTAATCTTTTACTTTAAGGCTTATAAAAAGAGATGAATGACGCTCTCAATTTTTCTTCTCTGTTAGTCTGTTACCAAAAATAAGTCGATTAAGCGTTATATTTCTGCAGATCAGAAATCAAATTCAAGTTGATTGTTTCCGGTTTCTTCTGGTGGCATCTCTTCATAAAAACGAGATAAGGTAATGCCAAGCAGGCGAACTTTTGCCGTGCCTAATTGAGCTTCTTCTAGCAGTTTTACGGCTTCCTGAAACATTTGTTCAGCTTGATTAAATGGTGTTGAAAATGAACGGCTTCTGGAAATTTGTTTAAAATCTTCAAATTTAATTTTTAGGGTAATGGTTTTACCTTTTAACTGATGTTTCTCTAATCTGGCGGCTACCGTTTCACTGATCTGTTTTAATAAATCATGGAGTGTTGCCAGGTCATTCGTGTCTTCAGATAAGGTATCTTCTGCACCAACAGATTTTGTTTCCCGGTGCGCCTGAACAGGCCGATGATCCAAGCCACGTACTATTTTGTAATAAAATTTGCCTGACTTCCCAAACTGTGCAATAAGTTGCGATTCGCTTAAGTTTTTCAAATCTGCACCAGTGTTAATTTGCATGGCTTTCATTTTTGCAGCCGTAACTTTACCAACACCAAAAAACTTTTCTACTGGTAGTTTTTCCATAAAGGCCTTAATCTTTGAAGGACCGATAAAAGTAAGGCCATCAGGTTTGTTCATGTCTGATGCCACCTTAGCCACAAATTTATTGATGGAAACGCCCGCAGATGCGGTAAGGTTCAATTCATTTTTGATGGCATCTTTAATTGATTTTGCAATATCAATTGCCGAACCGATGCCCAGTTTATCTTCCGTAACATCTAAATAAGCTTCATCAAGTGAAAGTGGCTCAATGATATCCGTATATCGGCTGAATATTTCTCTGATAGCCTTTGATACCGCTGTGTAGGCATCGAACCTTGGATATACAAATATGGCTGTGGGACAAAGCTGATAGGCTTTACTGCAAGACATGGCAGAACGAATGCCGTACTGTCGGGCCTCATAACTGGCCGTGGCAACTACACCACGGCTATCTGGCTTGCCACCAACTACAAGTGGTTTTCCTCTGTACTCCGGAAAATCACGTTGTTCTACCGATGCATAGAAGGCATCCATATCAATATGAATAATCTTTCTTAAAGTGATTTCAGGCTGATCGGACATTTATTGGATAATGGCTTTCAGCGTTTCGTTCTAAAAGTCAGCTGTTAAATTTCGAAAAATTATCATGATATCAAATGATCAATCTCTTTCTTTACAAAAGATCAACCATGATTATTTATTACAGTAAAATAAGCGTTAAAATAACGATGGTAATTTAAAATTAATTCTAAAGAGAGGCTAATTTAAAAGCTCCTTAACCTTGTTCAATAAGGCATCCATTTCAAAAGGCTTCTCCATAAAATCATTCGCACCTGCATCCAAAGCAGATTGTCTGATATCCCGGCTGGCTGAAATCATTAAAATAGGAATTTGTTGATATTGAGGATCAGCCTTTAATAGTTTACAAATGTCGCGGCCATCATGTCCACTCATCCAAATGTCGAGCAAAATTAAATTAGGTTTATTTTTAACCGCATCAACCACCGCGCCACCATCATAAGTGAATTCAACATCATAGCCCATTACCTCCAATATCATCATTATCGCATCTACAATCCCTTCATCATCATCGGCGACGAGTATTTTCTTGATTCCCATTTTAGTGTAGATTTTGTCTTATTTGTTAGTGGTTATAGTTAAAAAGCAAATATCATAAATTCTCTAATAGTATTAATGTATAAAGCCTGTTTTTTGTTTTAAAAAATTAGATTATTTATTTATGCGCTTTTAGCAATGTTTAAGGCATTAATTGCTTATCATCTAGATACAATATGGTGATGTATTAAAGAAATTCAGTCTAAAATAAAGGCTAAAAACAGTTCGTTTATATAGTAACGATATGGAAGGGAATTAAAAAGTGATTTTATAATCTATATTTACAGCATAATTTAATCAATCTAGCGTTTAGAGCCAAAATGGATCATATTAATATTAAGAAATTAGCAGAAGCCCTAAATTTATCTACTTCTACAATTTCACGCGCTTTTAGAGATAACAGCGATATTAATGGAGTAACCAAAGAACGGATTCTTGCCAAAGCCAAAGAATTAAACTATCAGCCTAACCACTATGCCAGTAATTTAAGGGAACAAAAAAGTAAAACCATTGCGGTAATTGTTCCGGAGCTGGCCAATAACTATTTCTCACAAGCAATACACGGCATTGAACGTGTTGCCCGGGCTAATGGCTATCACATTCTCATTTACGTAACTGATGATGATTATCATAAAGAGGTAACCTTTATTAAGCATTTGCATAATGGCCGGGCTGATGGTATTATTATGTCCGTTTCCGGGGAAGCTAACGACCACAATTACCTGAACGAATTTGGAACAAAACGATTGCCTTTAGTATTTTTTGATCGGATTTACGAAGACATTGCTACACCCAGGGTTGTTACGAATGACTATAAAAGTAGTTTTTTAGCAACTGAGCATTTAATAGCACAAGGTTGCCAGCGCATTGCCTATCTGGTGGTGAACAAAAGTTTATCTATTGGTAAAACGCGGATGCAGGGATATTTAGATGCTTTAGCCAAACATCAAATAGATTTTGAAGAGCAATTGATTGTAGATTGCACAAATAGTTATGATGAAAATAGCATCATCATTAAGAATGCATTAACTGATTTAAAGCCAGATGGTGTTTTCACATCTGTTGAACGCCTCGCTTTTGCCACCTATTACGCCTGTTATGATTTAGAAATCAGCATACCTGATGATTTAAAAGTTATTAGTTTTTCCAGCCTGGAAATTGCTCCACTATTAAATCCATCACTTACTACCATTACACAACCCGCGGCTGAAATTGGTAATGAAGCAGCAAAATTATTATTCAAAATTCTAGATTGTCAGCAAGATAAAAATCTCTTAAATGAGGTGGTTCTGGAGTCTGAAATCATCATCAGAAATTCAACGGTAAATCAGCAAAAAAAAGCCTGAAAATCCCCATCTTTTTAAAGGCCTGAAAAGTCAAAAAAAATCCTCACTTAGTGTAAAATAAGCAGAATTTTGATCAAATTTCGGGAACGTTCCCGAAAACACCATAAATTTCGTCCTTCATTTTTCGGGAACGTTCCCGAAAAATAGTCTGAAATAGGCTTAGTGTAAAAAATACACTTTAAATATCATTTTTGTATTTTTAAATAATTGATTATAAGTATTTTATTTATTGTAATTCGTTTTTTATAATTTTTTATTTCAAGAAAAAGTCAATTCAGCAACAATTTTAAATCTGCTTTATTTTAGCCTTAAATATATTTTTTAAATAAATTTTGAAATCTCATTCTGCGCTGTAAATTAGGCCTGTGTGTAAATCACTATAATATTTAACCAAATTTTTATACTTAAACGAGCTTCGAATATGAGAGTATTTTACCTGTTAAAACAGGGGCTTTTGGTGCTGTTAGTTTTTTCAGCATTAATCGTAAAAGCACAATCCGGATCAATTTCCGGAAAAGTGCTTGATGAAACCGGTCTGCCATTACCTGGTGCTTCTGTGGTTGTAAAAGGTACCACCAGAAGTACATCAACAGATGGTTCCGGAAATTTCAAACTTGCAGGTTTATCGAATGGTTCGGTAACTTTATCTGCCAGTTTTATTGGCTATCAAACACTTGATAAAGCAGTAAGCGTTACCGGAAATGCAACAGTTAACTTTCAACTGGTGCCTGATGCACAGAAACTGAATGAGGTAGTGGTTATCGGTTACGGTACTGCCGAAAAGAAAAACTTAACGGGTTCTATAACCACGGTAAGTGCAAAAGATTTTCAGAAAGGTACCATTACCAATCCAGAACAGTTAATTCAGGGAAAAGTAGCAGGTGTTAACATTATTTCTGGTGGCGGTGCTCCTGGTTCAGGAAGTCAGATCCGTATCCGTGGTGGCGCATCTCTGAATGCAAGCAATGATCCGCTTATTGTGGTAGATGGTGTTCCTTTTAGCGGAAACAGCATTGGCAATGCGCCAAGTCCGCTTTCGTTAATTAACCCGAACGACATTGAAACCTTTACCGTATTAAAGGATGCCAATGCAACCGCTATTTATGGTTCAAGAGCATCAAATGGTGTAATCCTAATTACCACAAAAAAAGGTAGTTCAGGTGCGCCGGTAATTAATTTCAGTACCAATAATTCTATTGCTACGGTAGCTAAAAAAGTCGATGTGTTTTCTGCAGATCAGGTTCGTGCTTATGTAAATGCAAATGGAACGGCTGCACAGAAAGCATTACTTGGTACCGCCAGCACCGATTGGCAAGATGAAATTTATCAGAATGCCTTCTCTACAGATAATAACTTGAGTATTGCCGGATCGTTTAAAGGTGTTCCTTACCGTGTTTCTGCAGGGTACTTGGATCAGGATGGTGTGGTCATCGCCGGAAAACTTAAAAGAGCAACTGGTGGATTTACTTTATCGCCGCGTTTGTTTAAAGATCACTTAAAAATTGATTTAAGTTTAAAAGGTACGCTAAGCAACTCTCAATATCCAAATGATGCAGCTATTCAAAATGCCATTCAGTTTGATCCGACACAGCCAGTTTATGCTGATAATAAATTTGGAGGTTATTTCGAGTGGGTTTCAGGAACCGGAGCAGCAGCTGTTCCAAACCCAAATGCTCCACGTAATCCGGTTGCTTTAATCAGACAGCAGGATAATCATGGCGATGTGGCCAGAAGTTTTGGTAATGCAAGGTTTGATTATTCATTCCACTTCTTGCCAGAATTACACGCCAATTTAAACTTAGGTTATGATATTTCTAAAGGTACTGGTTCTACTTCTGTACCCATTTATGCAGCACAACGTGCCTCAACCAATGGCTATTATGAAAGCAGACAAAATACTGGCTCTGATAAATTTTCAGAATTCTATTTAAATTATGCCAAAACTGTAGAAAGCATTAAAAGTAGATTTGATGTAACGGCCGGTTATGGTTATTACGATAACTCAACCACCAACTTTTATTATCCTACATACCGTGGAACTGGCGAAATATTAACTACGCCGGTATTCTTAAATGCGGTAGAAAGACAAAAACTACTTTCTTACTATGGCAGGTTTGTTTATACCCTTGCTGATAAGTATATCCTTTCAGGAACCATGCGTGCAGATGCATCTTCCAGATTTTCGGAAGCTAACCGTTGGGGATATTTTCCTTCAGCAGGCTTTACATGGAGAATTATTGGAGAGAACTTTTTAAAGGATAGCAAAGTGGTATCTGATTTGAAATTAAGATTAAGTTATGGTGAAACTGGAAACAAAGACGGTGAAACCATTGGGAACTATAATTATCTTTCCAGATACTATGCCAATACCAATCAAGGTCAGTATCAGGTTGGAAACAGTTTTTACAATTATTATAGCCCTGCCGGATACGATCCTGACATGAAATGGGAAACCACCAGCACTTATAATGCAGGCTTGGATTACGGTTTCTTAAAAGGAAGATTGTATGGAAGTGTTGATGTGTATTATAAAAAAACAAAAGATTTATTAAGCACAATTAACATCCCGGTAGGTACGAATTTTAGCAATTTACTGACAACCAACGTTGGGAATATGGAAGTAAAAGGTGCTGAAGCCAGCTTAAATTTTGTGGCCATCCAGAAAGAAAACGTGACATGGGAGTTTGGAGTAAATGCAGCTTACAACAAAAGAAAAATTACCAATTTAACTTTAAATCCTGATGCAGGGTCTAAAGTTGGTGCCGGAGACATTACCGGTGGTACCGGAAATACATTAAAATGGAATGCCGTTAACCAGATTCCAAGTGCATTCTTTGTTTACAAACAAGTTTATAATGCGAGTGGAATGCCTTTAGAAGGAATTTATGAAGATTTAAATGGCGATGGTATCATTAATACCAACGATCAATATTTCTACAAATCACCAGATCCAAACTTCACCTTTGGTTTCAATACATCATTCACTTACAAGAAATGGACAGCCACTACTGTATTGAGGGCTAGTATTGGTAACTATGTTTATGATAATATCTCTTCAAACTTTGGCATACGGAATAACATCTTAAGCACCCAGGGAATTTTAAATAATGCCGGTGTAGATTTGTATAACACCAATTTCTCCGGAAGTTCTGGTATCCAATACTTGAGTGATTATTTCATCAAAAATGCATCCTTCTTAAAAATGGATAACGTTGGCCTATCCTATAATGTTGGTAAATTGTCTAAAAACAGCAATACCACCATGAGAATTTCAGCGAACGTGCAGAATGTATTTATCGTATCTGATTATAAAGGTTTAGATCCTGAATTATCTACAGGTATTGATTTCAATTTATATCCAAGACCTAGAACCTATACTTTGGGTTTAAATGTTGGTTTTTAATATCAAAGAAACATAAAAATGAAAAATTCATTTAAAATCATATTAGCATCAGGATTCCTGCTTTTATCTTTAAATTCATGCAAAAAAGAGGATTTAAATTTAAAGCCAACCAATGATGTTACCGCCGATGATGTGTACGCCACTCCGGCCGGATATAAAAATAGTTTAGTTAAACTTTATGCAACCTATGCCTTAACCAGTCCATCAGGTTCTGATAACAGCGACGTTGGTGGATTAAATGCTGGTTTTGCCGATTTCTTCAGGTTATTCTGGACATCACAGGAATTGACCACAGATGAGGCCATTTGCGCCTGGGGCGACGTAGGGATTCCGGAATTAAATTATAGTACACCAAGTAATGACAATCAGTTTTTAAGAGGTTTATATTCCAGAAGTTTATTGCAGATTACTTTCTGTAACGAATTTTTAAGAGAGAGTACACCTGAAAAACTGGCTAGTCGCAACATTACAGGTGCAGATGCTACTGCAATTACCAGGTATCGTGCTGAAGCTCGTTTTCTGCGAGCTTTCCAATATTGGGTATTGTTAGATGCCTTTGGTAATCCGCCATTCGTAACCGAAGATGATAATATTGGTAAATTAGCGCCAAAACAAATTCAGAGGGCAGCTTTATTCAGCTATGTTGAATCTGAATTGAAAGCCATAGAAGGCGATTTAGCAGATGCACGTACAAACGATTACGGCCGTGCAGATAAAGGTGCAGACTGGGCTTTATTGGCAAGATTGTATTTAAATGCACAGGTTTACACGGGCACTGCAAAATATACTGAAGCCATTACCTATTCGAGTAAAGTAATTGCATCAAGCTATACTTTAAAATCTAATTACATGGATTTATTTAAAGCGGATAATGATAAAAACAATACAGAGAATATCTTAACCATTAATTACGATGGCGTTAACGGAACAAATTACGGAGGAACTACTTTCTTAATTAATGCGGCCATTAATGCAGATATGCTGCCTGCTACTTATGGCGTTCCAAACGGTGGATGGGGCGGTAACAGAACCCGTCAGAATTTACCTGCGTTATTTCCTGATGCCAATGGAACAGCCGATAAACGGGGTGTTTTCTTTGGTACAAAAAATACAATCGATGATGTAGGTACTTTTACCGATGGCTTACGTGTAACGAAATTCAAAAATATTACTTCAGGAGCGGGAACAACCCCTGCATCTTTAAATGGTGTATTCAGCACTATGGATTTTGCTTTATTCCGTTTAGCAGAGCAATATTTAATTTATGGTGAGGCTGTTGCCCGTGGTGGTTCAGGCGGTAGCGCAGCGCAGGCTTTAACCTACGTAAATGCATTACGTTCCAGGGCTTATGGAAATACATCAGGTAATGTGAGTGCTGCGGCATTGACAACTGATTTTTACCTTGATGAACGTGGACGTGAATTATACTGGGAAGGACATCGCCGTACAGATTTAGTGCGGTTTGGTAAATATGCAGGTTCAACCTATTTATGGCCATATAAAGGTGGTGTAAAAGCTGGTGCGTCTATTCCAACATACCGCAATATTTTCGCCCTTCCAACAGCAGATTTAATTGCCAATCCAAATCTGGTTCAAAATACAGGTTATTAATCTTAATCTTCAATAAGATATGAAATCAAAATTATTCAAATCCCTGGCTTTAGGTTTAATGGCCTTATCGCTATGGTCTTGCAAAAAGGACGAAACACAAACCGTTTCCAATGTTGCGCCTGCAGGTACGTTAACGGCTTCGTCGGCCAACCTGAATTTGGTGCAATCAAATGGTACGCAAGCTGCTGTAACCTTAAGCTTTCCGCTCTCAGCCGCTACAGGTTACGTGATTCCGGTAACTTCAACCTTACAGTTTGATTTAAAAGGGAAAAACTTTAGTACACCTACAGAGATTGTATTAACCAAAGGTTCTTACGCACCAACAATTTCACAGTTTAATAACATGATTTTGGCTTTAGGTGGTGCAGTAGGTAAACCTGCACAAGTAGAGGTAAGGTTAAAATCTGGTGCAGCTGTAAATGATATCACATATTCTAATGTGGTTACTTTAAATGCAACACCTTATTTAGCATCGGCATGGATTTATTTACCTGGTGCTTATCAAGGTTGGGAACCAACTACTGCCGATAGTTTAGTCTCTTTATCCAGCAATGGAATCTATACCGGAATGATTGCCTTTACAACTGGTAACCTCGCTTTCAAAATTACGCCTGCTAAGAAATGGGATGGTGCTTTTGGTGATGCCGGATCAGGAAATATCAGTACTACAGGTGGCGACCTGAAAGCTCCAGAAGCTGGAGTAAAACAAGTAACAGTAGATTTAAATAAAAATACCATTGCTTTTGGTACACCAAATGAATGGTCGATTATAGGTGATGCTACACCAGGTGGCTGGACAACAGACACGGATATGAAAGTAACCAATGATGGCAAAGCAAACTTCTATACCATTAAAACCAACTTAACAGTAGGTGCATTAAAATTCAGATTCCAGCATGATTGGGCAGTTAATCTGGGTGGTGCACTGGCAAGCTTAACCACTGGTGGTGATAATATTGCGATTACTGCTGCTGGCAATTATACCATTACATTAGATGTTGCTGCTAAGAAAGCAACATTAATTAAAAACTAATCATAACCATATACCCAGAAGAACAATGTTCTTCTGGGATTTTTATCCTTATATTTTCAGCATGATCAAATTCGAAACTTCATCATCTTTTTTTATAGCTCTTCCTCATTCATCAAATTTTGCTGGAATAAAAAAAATATTGATCACCCTGCTCATCCTTTTCTCCGGCATTAATTTATCTGCGCAAAAACTGGAACGTATAGAACCTATGTTTTGGTTTACAGGGATGCACAATCCGGCATTGCAACTCCTTGTACATGGCGAAAACATTGCATCAAGTACCGTATCGTTAACTTATCCTGGCGTAAAGCTGGTGAAGGTTAATAAAGTGGAGAATCCCAATTACCTTTTTTTAGATTTAACGATTGCCTCAACGGCTAAGGCCGGAAAATTTCCAATCAACTTTACAGTTAACGGAAAAAAAATATTAAACTACACCTATGAATTGAAAAATCGTGATAAAAGCGAAGAAAGAATTCAGGGTGTAACACAAAAAGATTTTATTTACTTATTAATGCCAGATCGTTTCTCTAATGGCGATAAAAGTAATGATGTGGTAAAAGGATTAGCCGAAACCACACTCAATCGGGATAGCATGTACTACCGCCATGGTGGCGATCTTCAGGGCGTGATCAATCACCTGGATTACCTGAAAGATTTAGGCATTACCACCGTTTGGATGACTCCTGAAATTGAAAATGACATGGCCAAAGCTTCTTATCATGGTTATGCCGTAACCGATCATTATAAAATTGATCCCCGCTACGGGACGAATGAACTATTTAAAAAATATGTAGAAACTGCTCATGCTAAAGGCATGAAGGTGATTAAAGATATTGTACACAACCATATTGGAACCGGACATTGGTTTTATAAAGATTTACCCATGAAAAGCTGGGTACACCAATGGCCAAAATATACACAAACAAGCTATCGCGATCAGGCCGTAATGGACACACATGCTTCACAGGCAGATCGAAAAAAAATGCTCGATGGCTGGTTTGTGCCTTCAATGCCTGATTTGGATGAACAAAACCCATTCGTGCAAAATTACCTTACCCAAAATCACATCTGGTGGATTGAGTATGCAGGTATTGATGGATTACGTTTAGATACTTATCCATATAACGATCCGGCATATATGGCCGATTGGGCTTTAAAGTTAAAAGCCGAATTTCCTAACCTGTCTATCTTTGGCGAAACCTTTGTAAATGGCGTAGCCAATCAGGCTTACTTTACGGAAGGAAATACAGTAAACCGGGGTTTTAACACCCATTTGCCAGGTATTACTGATATGGCGGTGAAAGATGGGATTTATGAAGTTTTAAATGGCAAAAACGGCTGGACTGATGGCGTGAACCGATTATATGATGTTTTGGCGCATGATTTTCTATATCAGGACCCAACAAAAAATTGCATTGCTTTGGATAACCATGATATGAGCCGTTTTTATTCGCTGGTAAATGAAGATTTCGATAAATATAAAATGGGCATGGCCATGTTGCTTACCATGCGAGGCATTCCTCAAATGTATTATGGTACCGAAATTCTGATGAAAAATTTCTCCAATCCTGATGGATTGGTTCGTTCTGATTTTCCCGGCGGATGGCCTGGCGATAAAAAGGATAAATTCATCGCCAAAGGCAGAACAAACAAAGAAAATGAGGCATTTAATTTTGTGAAAACTTTAGCCAATTATCGCAAAAATAGTGTTGCTTTACAAACAGGAAAATTAATGCAATTTGTACCAGAAGATGATGTTTATGTTTATTTTCGTTACAATGAAAATGCAAAAGGAACCGTAATGGTAGTGGTGAATAATACTGAAAAAGAGAAGAGATTATACACTGATCGCTTTGCGGAAAGAATAAATGGAATAACGACTGCGAAAAATGTGATTTTGGGTGAAAGTCAATCCATTAAAGAAATTAAAGTGCCTGCAAAGACAACGTTGGTTTTAGAATTGAATTAAGATTGAAGCTTAAAGCGAAAAGCTGAAAGACTAAAGCGGAAAGCCAGATATGCGCCCTATTTTGATACTAACTAAAAAGCTAAAAGATTAAAGTGAAAAGCCAGGTAAGCATCCTGTCTTGATACTTGATACTAACTACTCTATACTAAAATATAACATCATGCAAGAAGAACTCCAAACTCCAAACGCCAGCCCCCAAACTCCAATTAAAGCATGTCTTTTTGATCTTGATGGTGTACTGGTAGATACAGCCGTTTACCATTATCAAGCCTGGAAACGTTTAGCCAATACCATGGTTTTTGACTTTACTGAAGAACAAAATGAGCAGTTAAAAGGCGTAAGCAGAGTAGAAAGCTTAAATAAAATTTTAGCCTGGGGTGGTGTAGAAAAAACTGAAGCAGAAAAGGAAGAACTGGCCACATTAAAAAATAGCTGGTATGTAGAAATGATCACTAAAATGACACCTGCAGAAGTGCTTCCCGGAACGGTTGATTTTTTAACTGAAATTCATCAGGCAGGTTATAAACTGGCGCTCGGTTCAGCCAGTAAAAATTCAGGAATCATTTTAGAACGTACCCACCTGGCTCATTTCTTTGATGAAATTGTAGATGGAAACATGGTTACTAAATCTAAACCAGACCCAGAAGTTTTTCTTAAAGGTGCAGAACTTTTAGGCTTTAAACCAGAAGAATGCGTGGTTTTTGAAGATGCAGTGGCTGGTGTAGAAGCTGCAAAACGAGGTGGAATGAAAGCCATCGGTATAGGCGAAAAAAAAGTGCTCATCAAAGCTGATGTGGTGGTAAGCGGATTAGATAAATTAACAGTTAAAGATTTAGAAGCGTTGTAGGTTAGCCAGGTCGTCATTGCGAGGCACGAAGCAATCTAATAAAAAAAATAAATCAATTGCGGGTATGAACACTCTAGAAAGAGATTGCTTCGTGCCTCGCAATGACGAAAGCAAAAAAAATGAAAAATTACATTAAAGCACATGAGTGGAACATTATCGAAGAAGGATTTGATCCACATTTAAATAAAATTTCAGAAAGTATTTTCAGCTTAGGTAACGGCCGTATGGGGCAGCGAGCCAATTTTGAAGAAACGTATTCTGGCGAAACTTTACTGGGTAATTATGTAGCTGGAGTTTATTATCCGGATAAAACCAGAGTAGGTTGGTGGAAAAATGGCTATCCGGAATATTTTGCTAAAGTGCTTAATGCTGCCAATTGGATAGGGATTGAAGTAAAGCTAGGTGACGAAGTTTTAGATTTGGCAACTGCTGAAGTAAGCAATTTTAAACGTGTGTTGAATATGCATGCAGGTGTTTTAGAACGCAGTTTCACGGCAAAATTAAAAAGTGGCAAAACGGTAAAGGTAAAAGCGACCCGTTTTTGCAGCATCGCTGATGATGAAGTTGGTGCTATCCGTTACAGTATTACATCAGTAGATTTTGATGGAAAACTGACGTTAATGCCTTTCATTGACGGCGATGTTAAAAATCAAGACAGTAACTATGATGAAAAATTCTGGGAATTGGTTGATGATGAAATTACCGGAACAGAAGCTTACATCAAACTGAAAACAAAAAAAACAGCGTTTGAAGTTTGCACTGGAAGTAATATTGAATTGTATAAAAACGGAGAACAGATAACGATAAATCCAGAAGCTGTTCGCAAAGAAAAATTCGTCGGACAAACCTTATCAGTAGATGTCAAGGCAAATGAAGAAATCACTTTGATTAAAATCGCGGCGAATCTATCTTCAGAAAACTATGCTAAAGAATCTCTTTTAAAAGAAGCTAAAGCAGTAATTGCAAAAGCAACTGCAAAGGGTTTTGATACCTTATTAAAGGAACAAACTGAAGCCTGGGCAACCAAATGGGAAGAAAGTGACATCATTATTGAAGGTGATGTTTCTGCTCAGCAAGCTATCCGTTTCAATATTTTTCAGTTGTTTCAAACCTATACTGGTAAAGACGACAGGTTAAATATTGGTCCGAAAGGTTTTACCGGCGAAAAATACGGGGGTTCTACTTATTGGGATACGGAAGCATATTGCGTACCATTTTATCTGGCAACCGCACCACAGGAAGTAAGTAAAAACTTATTGGTTTATCGCCATAAACAATTGGGTAAAGCAATAGAAAATGCAGCAAAATTAGGCTTTAAGGATGGCGCAGCCCTTTATCCCATGGTAACCATGAACGGCGAAGAATGTCATAATGAATGGGAAATTACCTTTGAAGAAATCCACCGGAATGGCGCCATTGCCTTTGCGATTTACAACTACATCCGTTACACAGGCGACGAAAGTTATTTAGCTGATTTCGGTTTGGAGGTGCTAATCGGCATTGCCCGTTTCTGGAAACAACGCGTAAACTGGAGCGGTGATAAACAGCAGTATGTAATGCTTGGCGTTACTGGTCCGAATGAATATGAAAACAATGTAAACAACAACTGGTACACTAATCTACTGGCTACATGGTGTATGAAATATGCCACAGAAGCTGCGGAATTGGTGAAAACACAACAACCAGAAAAATATAAACGCCTTCTTGAGACCTTAAATTTTAACGATCAGGAATTTGCAGACTGGGCAGACATTATTGAGAAAATGTACTATCCTGAAGATCAGGAAAAAGGAATTTTTCTACAACAGGATGGTTATTTAGATAAGGAACAAATTTTAGTGAAGGACCTTCCGGCAAGTGAAAGACCCATTAACCAGAAATGGAGCTGGGATAGAATTTTACGTTCGCCTTTTATCAAACAAGCTGATGTTTTGCAGGGATTGTATTTCTTTGAAGAAGATTATGATCTGGAAACGATTAGAAGAAACTTCGATTTTTATGAGCCACGTACCGTTCATGAAAGTTCTTTATCGCCCTGCGTACACAGCATTTTGGCTGCAAAATTAAATGATGGAGCCCGTGCATATGAGTTTTATTTACGTACGGCAAGATTAGATTTAGACGATTATAATAACGATACCGAGGATGGTTTGCACATCACTTCAATGGCAGGAACCTGGATGAGTGTAGTTGAAGGTTTTGCCGGAATGCGGGTTCGTGAAGGTAAATTGCATTTCAGTCCGTTTTTGCCAAAGCAATGGAAAGCATTTTCTTTCACCATCGGTTTCAGAGGCACAACTTTAACAATTAACATCACTGAAAACGGAATCAATATCAAAAATAACAATGCTGTTGATTTAGAAATCGGAATCAAAGGCCAATATCATAAACTGGCAGGTAATGCTGAAATAGCGGTAAATAACGTGGAATTGGTATGATTGTAGAGGTAAAATGTGAGAAGGAAAATCGCAACCTTTCAATGCTTCGTCATTGCGAGGAGGAACGACGAAGTAATCTCACTTCGAAAGTTTCTGTATTTGCATTTTTCCTTTTATTAATTTCATTATCATCCTTTGCACAACAAAAACAATTCAGCATGAACGATAAACAAATCGTTATCTATCAGTTATTGCCTCGTTTATTTGGAAATAAAAATACAGCCAACATCCCTTACGGCACTATTGAGGAAAATGGTTCTGGTAAGTTTAATGATATTACCGATCAGGCATTGGATGGAATTAAAGAACTCCATGCCAATTATATTTGGTATACAGGTGCCATTGCCCATGCCAGTTTAACAGATTATACCGCTTACGGAATTCCGGTAGATGATGCAGATGTGGTAAAAGGCCGGGCAGGTTCGCCCTATGCCATTCGTGATTATTATGATGTAAATCCAGATTTGGCCGTAAATGTTAAAAATCGGATGCAGGAATTTGAAGCTTTGGTTAAACGGACACATGCTAAAAACCTGAAAGTAATCATTGATTTTGTGCCCAATCATGTAGCAAGAAGTTATCATTCGTATGCCAAGCCAAAAAATATAATTGATTTTGGAGCAGAAGATGATATCAACAAAAGCTTTAGCCCAAAAAATGATTTTTATTATATCCCTGGTCAGCCTTTTGTGGTGCCAACCAACGGAATAAAAACGCCGCTTTCTGCTTTGCAGGATGGAAAGTTTAATGAAGACCCGGCAAAGGCGACAGGAAATAATGTTTTTTCTGCTTCTCCAAAATATGATGACTGGTACGAAACCATTAAACTAAATTATGGGATAGATTATCAAAATAGCGAAAAACAATATTTTAATCCGATTCCTCCAGTTTGGACAAAAATGCGGGATATCCTGATATTCTGGACTAAAAAAGGTGTGGATGGTTTTCGGTGCGATATGGCAGAAATGGTGCCCATTGCTTTCTGGAACTGGGTAATCCCTCAGGTAAAAAAAGTTAATCCAGATTTAATTTTTCTTGGAGAAGCTTATAATCCGCAAGTGTACAAACAATACCTGGAAGACGGCAAATTTGATTACCTATATGATAAAGTAGGTTTGTACGATGGTTTAAAAAAATTAATTAAGAACGAACCAACTGCAGATGTGAAAGACATCCGTCAGGTATGGCAGGTAGAAAGTGCTGGTTTTGGCAAACATATGTTGCGCTTTTTAGAAAACCATGATGAGGAAAGAATCGCTTCTGCAGGATTTGCAGGCAAGGCCGAACTGGCTTTACCTGCAATGGTGGTTTCTGCTACTTTAGGTGCCGGGCCGGTAATGCTTTATTTCGGACAGGAAGTAGGGGAGCCTGGAAAAGGTGCCGAAGGTTACGGTGGTGATGATAACCGCACAACGATATTTGATTATTGGGGTGTTCCTAATCACCAGAAATGGATGAATAATGGTGCTTTTGATGGCAAAAAATTAGATGAAAGTCAAAGGCAATTAAGGGCTTATTATCAGCAGCTTTTGAAAGTAACAACAGCTAGTGATGCCGTTTTAAATGGTGAGATTTATGATGTTCCTCAGGCAGAAAACATGAATAACCATATGTATGCCTTTATTCGCTACTCTGGAAAACAAAGGTTGCTGGTTGTTGCTAATTTCGACAGAACACAAACTTTAGAAGCCAAAATTGAAATCCCTGATCAGATTCTGAAAGTTAAAAATTCATCTCCGGTAACAGATTTATTAACGGATAGAAAATTAAATATTCCGGCAGGAACCAGTATTCCGGTTAAACTCGGACCGGTATCGGCACAGGTGATAGAATTTTAAAGATTTTTGCTATACATCTTGCGTGCTTAGCGGAAAAAACTAAACTAACCACAGCGCACACAAAGTAATAGCACAGAGAAATACAAAGAATATTTACTGTGTCAAAACGCTGCATTCTCTGTGGTGAAAAATGAGACATCAATAGTGTAATATTTATTAAAGCGATAGAAAATAACGCCATGCGCCCCTCGCTAAGCGCTTAAATTAAACAAAATGAGCTTAAAAACAATATTCGAGAACCCTAAATTAACCCTTGCACAAATCATCAATATGAGTGTGGGTTTTTTTGGCATCCAATTCGGTTGGGATTTACAGCGTGCCAACATGGGCCGTATTTACGAAAACCTGGGCGCCAATCCTGATCAGGTTCCCTTATTATTTTTAGCTGCACCCTTAACCGGACTTTTAGTACAACCCATCATTGGCTATTTAAGTGATCATACCTGGCATCCAAAGTGGGGTAGAAGAAGACCTTATTTTATGGTGGGTGCCATTGTGAGTAGCATTGCGCTAATTTTTATGCCCCATAGCAGTGTGCTCTGGATGGCGGCAGGATTGCTGTGGGTTTTGGATGTTTTTGGAAATATTGCCATGGAGCCCTTTCGTGCCTTTGTTACGGATAAATTGCCAGATAGTCAGGTAAACCGCGGTTTCATTATGCAAAGTATGATGATTGGTTTAGGTGGAAGTGTAGCTTCTGCTTTGCCATGGTTAATGAACAATGTTTTTCATTTACAAAATACAGCAGCTAAAGGTAGTATTCCTGAAAATGTAAAATTTTCCTTTTATATCGGTGCTTTTTTCTTTTTTGCAGCCGTATTGTGGACGGTTTTCACCACTAAAGAATATCCTCCACATGAAGAAGATCATAATCAAAAAAGCACCAACGGATTTCTTGATGGTGTAAATGAAATTTTTAGTGCGTTAAGAAATATGCCTAAACGTATGCAAATTGTATCCATGGTTCAGTTTTTTACCTGGCCGGGATTATTTTTGATGTGGTTTTATTATACCACCGCCGTTGCTGTAAATGTTTTTGGCGGTAAAGATGCTGCAGATCCTATCTATGCTCAGGGTGCCGATTTTGGAAGTTTAACTTTAGCCTATTATAGCGTAATCACATTTCTTTTTGCTTTAGTTTTGCCTAAAATTGCCGATGCTTTAGGAAGAAAAACTACGCATGCCATATGCTTAATCTGCGGAGCCATTGGATTAATCAGTGTAGCCTGGGTACATGATAAAAATATGTTGTACCTCTGTATGACTGGTGTTGGTGTTGCCTGGGCCAGTATTCTTTCCATGCCATACGCCATGTTGAGTGGTTCACTACCTAAAGATAAAATAGGTATTTATATGGGTATTTTCAACTTCTTTATTGTGCTGCCAGAAATTATAGCTTCACTAGGCTTTGGTTGGTTGATGAGAAACATACTGAATAACGACAGACTTTTAGCGGTTCAATTGGGAGGTGGATTAATGATTTTAGCTGCAGTAATTTGTTATGTTTTTATCAGAGAACCTAAGAAAACTGATGAAGTTCTAACTGCGAAGTTAGGTGTTGAAGAAAATAGGTCTGTGTAGAGATTATTTTACTGCGATCGCTATAACCTTTCGCTATCATGCTGAAGTATGAAGCATCTGCAAGCTATGAGAGCTGGAACTATCAGTTATCAAATGACATTACATCTCAGGTTGCTACAATTTTAATTTATCTTGTCCTGGCCGGACGGGCTTTTTTCTTTTGACACCAAAAGAAACAAAACTGCCGGCTCGCAATTATTCATTAGAATTTATATTTTTAATGGCATTCATGAGGGCTGGGCCGTTTTTCTGTTAAAGTAAGTAGTTAGGATTAAGCTGTGCCATCCCGAAAAATTGACCATGCCGGTCCAATAGTATAACGAAGAGACGGTGCTTTGGCCTTGTTAGGCTTTTATAAGCGATTGTTATACCCTCCCTTTTTTTAAGGGTCGGCAAAGGCCGGGGATTTGACTTTATATCCTTGCCGGATGGGCTTGATTCATTTGTTTTGACCTCGCTACACCGCTTTCGTCATTGCGAGGAGGCTTTTTCAGCCGACGAAGCAATCTTATTTATACGGTACACCATCAAAAGGCATTTCTTTCGTCTTAACCGGACAGGCTCTCTTGCTTTGAGCAACCAAAGAAGCAAACATTTCGTAAATGATCCTGAATCAAGTTCAGCAGGACGTATGATTTGATTCATTAAAAGATTTCTAAAGTCCCGCTTTTCAGTAACATTTCTACTGTGATTTTTGAATAATAAAGCTTTAGTTTGATATTTATAATCCAAACTAAACTAAATGAAATTTAAACTTTTACTCACCACTTTTTTGTTTACCGGAATGGTTGTTTTTTCGCAACAACCGCAAAAGAAAACAGCGGCAAAAGAAACGACAACCACTACACAAGTAACCGTTAAAGATGAGCCCAAAACTGCAGCAAATGAAAGAACCATTAAGGTAGAGAGTGCTGTTGTAACTAAACATACGGTTAATATTGCAGGTAAATCCATTCCTTATAAAGCTACAACAGGTACTTTACCCGTTTGGGATGAAGATGGAAAACCGATTGCAGGCCTGTTTTACACTTATTATGAGCGAAGTGATGTATCCAACCAAGATAAAAGACCATTGGTTATTTCCTTTAACGGAGGCCCAGGTTCTGCATCAGTTTGGATGCACATTGCCTATACTGGTCCAGTAGTTTTAAATATTGATGATGAGGGTTATCCTGTGCAACCTTATGGTTATAAAGAAAATCCATATTCTATTCTCGATGTCGCCGATATTGTTTATGTCGATCCAGTAAATACTGGTTATTCACGTGCGATAAGTAAGGATATCCCTAAAGAGAAATTTTTTGGTGTTCGGGCAGACATTAAATATTTAGCCGAGTGGATAAATACTTTCGTAACCAGAAACAACCGCTGGGCATCACCAAAATTTTTAATTGGCGAAAGCTACGGTACAACACGTGTTTCTGGCCTGGCTTTAGAACTTCAAAATAACCAATGGATGTACCTGAATGGGGTAGTTTTAGTTTCTCCAACAGAACTGGGGATTGAAAGAGGTGGACCCGTTGATGCAGCATTACGTTTGCCTTATTTTGCGGCCACAGCCTGGTACCATAAGGTATTACCTACAGATTTACAGTCGAAGGATTTAACAGCAATGTTGCCAGAGGTGGAAATGTTTACCATTAACGAACTCATTCCGGCAATTGCACAGGGTGGAATGTTAGATCCGGATAAAAGAAAAGCAATTGCCACTAAAATGGCTCGATATTCAGGTCTATCAGAAAAGGTAATTCTGGATTATAACCTTAATGTTCCTGCTGATTTCTTCTGGAAAGAATTAATGCGGGATAAAGGTTTCACGATAGGTAGGTTAGATTCCCGATACCGTGGTATCGATAAAATGAGTGCGGGTGAAGGGCCTGATTACAATGCAGAGCTTACTTCCTGGTTACACTCATTTACACCAGCCATTAATATGTATATCCGCAATGAACTTAATTATAAAACCGACTTAAAGTATAACATGTTCGGTTCTGTTTACCCCTGGGATAAAACTGGTGATCAAACAGGAGATAATCTCCGCCAGGCCATGGCACAAAATCCATTTCTTCACTTATTAGTTCAGTCAGGCTATTATGATGGTGCCTGTGATTATTTCAATGCAAAATATAGTATGTGGCAATTAGATGCTGCTGGGAAATTAAAAGATAGAATATTTTGGGAAGGTTACCGTAGCGGCCATATGATGTATTTGCGTAAGGATGACCTCAAAACAGCAAATAACCACATTCGGCAGTTTATTCAGAATGCTTTACCAAAAGTAGGAGAGGCAGCTAAGTTTTAACAGCATTATTGATTCCTCAAAAAAGATTGAAAAAAAACTGTTGGCTGCAAACTAAAAATAATTACTTATTTTTGTGGTTCAATTATGCAGCAAATAAAAACATCATTCGATTTTGAAAAACCTATTGCCGATCTGGTTCAGCAAATAGAAAAGGTTAAGCAAGTTGCCGATAAAACCAAGGTAGATATGTCTGCCACTTTAGACGAGCTTGATGGTAAATTAAATGAAACCACCAATAACTTATATAAAAATTTAACTGGCTGGAATAAGGTTCAGATGAGCCGTCATCCAGATCGTCCGCAAACACTTGATTACATCAGCATGATTTGTGATGATTTTATTGAGTTACATGGCGATAGAACAGTTAAAGATGATAAGGCTATCATTGGTGGTTTTGCTTCAATAAACGGTCAAACCGTAATGGTAATTGGTCACCAGAAAGGTAAAAATACCAAAGAGCGTCAGTTTCGTAATTTTGGTATGGCCAATCCTGAGGGCTATCGTAAAGCCTTACGTTTAATGCGTTTAGCAGAAAAGTTTAATAAACCAGTAGTTTCGTTTATTGATACAATGGGTGCTTATCCAGGCTTGGAAGCAGAAGAGCGTGGGCAGGGAGAGGCAATTGCCAGAAATCTGCTTGAAATGTCTATTCTTCGTGTACCAATTATTTGTATCGTAGTTGGAGAGGGCGCTTCAGGTGGTGCTTTAGGCATTGGCATTGGTGATAAGGTTTATATGTTAGAACATACCTGGTATTCTGTAATTTCACCAGAATCTTGTTCTTCTATTTTATGGAGAAGCTGGGATTTTAAAGAAAAAGCTGCAGAGTGCCTGAAATTAACATCTGATGATATGTTTGGAAACAAGCTGATTGACGGAATTATTCCGGAGCCGCTTGGAGGTGCACATCAGGATCCTGAATTAATGGGAAATACTTTAAAAGATTATATCATAAAAGATTTAGCCTCTTTAGGAAAGCTAAAAACAGATAAACTCATCGAGCAAAGAATTAATAAATTCTGTGCCATGGGGGTTGTAAACGAATAATCATTAACTAACTATATTTTTTTGTCCCGTTTAGCCTCGCTGAACGGGATTTTTTGTTTGCACCAAGACTTATGAAGTTTTGCTGGCCTTTGTGATGGGAAACTTCGTCAGTCTAAATATCAAACAGCGCTTGTGCTCACGCTTGTTTGTAACAAGTGTGTATATTGGAAGCTATATTTTAAGGTAATTATTATTTAGCGCTTAATCTGGTATTTTTACGATATAATCGTAAAACTATTATGCGCTCGTTAGAAACGAGCGCAGGCGCTAATATTATGATTCAATGCTAAATTTAGTATTTATACGATACAATCGTAAAACTATTATGCGCTCGTTAGAAACGAGCGCAGGCGCTAGACTTCGTATGTCAAATAAATGCCCACGCTCGTTTCTAACGAGCGTGAAAATAGAAAGTCGTATTTTACGATATTATTCAAATAACTACTAAATAATGAGAAAACTAAATGGATATCAATAAAATTTGAAGAATGTAATTTTAGTAAATATCTAATAATTCTACATCTAAAATTCCACCCATATTGGTGTAATTTGAGGCTGAGCTATAAATGTAGTGTTCTGGTTCTGAAACTATCCCAGCTCTAACCGGATTTTGATGAATGTAATTGAGTTTTTGATAAGTAAAATGAATAGATTCTAATTCAACTGCATGATAACCATCCTGCCAAACTTTATAGTTTTCAATCCTTTTTAAATACCTGCCTGCAAACTCAAACTTGTTTAAAAGCCATTTCTTACGACTTTCATTCCCATCCTCAATTTCCTTTATAATAGCTCGATTAGTATATTTCTTAAAATCCCTAATAATTTCAAATAACTGGTAGTTGCCAGCTGAAGATGCAATCAAGTGGATGTGATTAGTCATTAAGCAGAAGGCAAATAATTTTAAACCTTTAGTTGTTTGACAATATTTTAATGAGTCAATAATAATCCCTTTATAAGATTGACGAGTAAAAATATCAACCCAATCTACTATTGTAAAGGTTAAAAAGTAGATTCCATCAGGATCTCTTGCTGTATATTGATCAGACATAACTTAAATCTAATTATTTTTACGATATAATCGTAAAACTATTATGCGCTCGTTAGAAACGAGCGCAGGCATTAGACTTCGTAAGTCTAAATATCAAATAGCGCTTGTGCTCACGCTCGTTTATAACGAGTGTTTATATAGGAAACCGTATTTTACGGTAAATTAATTTATATGATATAATAGTAACTATTATGCACTCATTAGAAACGAGCGCAGGCGTTAAGTTCTCCTTTGAGACTTCGTAAGTTAAATCCAAAAAAAAGCAGCTACTTTTTGGTAGCTGCTTAATATCATTTAAAATTTAATTAATAATTACTGTTCAGTAGGACCTTGTTGTGCATAATAGCCAGAAAACTTAGCTTCCAAACCAGAGAATATTTTTTCCAGTTGTGTACTTACCTTTTCTTGCCCTGCAGCTTTACTGGTTTTAATCATTCTGTCCAAATAATATAGACCAGTCTGAACATTTTGAGATCCGGTTAATGATCCTTTAGATTTTGAAATATCACTTAAGAAAATAAGTTCTTTATTGATATAATCACCCGATTGGGTTAAAATCTCATTTGCCCTTGCCGTTTCACCCAGTTTATATAGATTTTCTGCCATGTAGTATTTTACAACTACCGTACGCAAACCAAAGAACTTTTGAGGCATCACCTCATAATATTTATCCACTACTTTTTTAGCTTCGGTATTTTTACCTTCCTTAATTAAACTTCCGGTTAAGTTGCTGAAGATGTTGGTGAAAATAAATGTATCATCCGATGATTGTGGATCTAAATAAGTAGCAGTTTTCATATTGCCCCATTTAAATTTAGTCATCACATTTTTGTACAATACAGGCGTATTTAACTGTTCTGCCCGCTCCTGATTAGTTGTTGTATCAGGTTTTAATGGCATTAAGTGTAATGCTAAACCCTCACTGTATAAATATTTATCTAAACCATTGTATTGTTCAGAAGGTACAGTAGATGCAAAATAAATAGGGCGTTTCCAATTATTATGAGCAAGGATATCTAACATGGCTAATGTACCCTTTGTAACATAACCTTTATTAAAAGTCCAGTCCATTTCAGGCGTAATCTTTGCAGCATCAGCAGCAGAAACTGTACCTGTACTAATTACCTGTTGCGGATCAATAGTGATTTTGAAATTTTTAGTAGGCAGGAAGTTAGATTTTGTACCATCCTGCATGGCTACTTTATCGTTATCATCATTTGATAAAAGTAAATCTACAATGTTTTTAAGTTCAACATTACCAGCAATTTTATAGTCATCGAAAGGCATTACATCTCTTTCACCCTGAACATATTGCTCCGGTTTCATGCTGACTGGTAATGGATCAGATTGATTTTGTTTCTGCCTCAAACCATTAATGTACCAATCAGTATCGAATAAACTTAAATTCACAATCCGAACATCCGGACGAACATTTTCAACCTCTTGAATGTACCAAAGTGGATAAGTATCATTATCGCCGTAAGTAAATAAGATGGCATTTGGTGCGCAGGATTGAAGATAATCCAATGCAATATCATGTGCCACCATTTTTGTAGAACGGTCGTGATCATCCCAGCCTTGTTCAGCCATAATTACAGGTGCAACCAGTAATCCAATAACGGTAGCGCCAATAGCACCAGCAGTTGGGGTTAGCTTTTTAAGTACCCACTCTCGAATGGCGAGCACGCCGAGCCCAATCCAAATGGCAAAAGCATAAAACGATCCTACATATGCATAATCACGTTCACGAGGTTCTAATGGCTTTTGATTTAAATATAGAACGATTGCGATACCAGTAAAGAAGAATAATAAGGCAACCACGCCAGCATCTTTTTGATTGCGTTGGAAATGCCAGATGGCACCTAACAAACCAATAATTAGTGGTAGGAAGAAAAAGCGGTTGTAAGCTTTATTATCAACAGTTGATGGAGGAAGATGGCTTTGGTCGCCAATTTTCCATGAATCGAAAGCCTTAATTCCACTTAACCATTCTCCCTCATAACCACTTCCCTGACCTTGTTCATCATTTTGGCGGCCAATAAAGTTCCAGCCAAAATAACGCATATACATGTAGCCGATCTGATAGCTGAATAAGAAACCTACGTTATCTACCAGATTTGGCTTTTTAGCATCATCAAGGTGCATCCATTCTTTGTAGAATGCAGCATGAGGAGCATCATCGCTATACATACGGGGTAGCAGGGTATTATTGTTGTATTCATATTCCGTTTTTGTACCCGCTTTTTCATACTTATCATTTCCCTTTCTCCAGATGGTTTTTCCACCTTCTTTAATCCCTGTCCGCTCCGAATTATAGTTTGGTCCATAGCCTAATGGTCTATCGCCATACTGTTCACGGTTAAGGTAGCTTAAAAAGGAGAAAGCATCTTTAGGCGCACTGTTATTTAAATTAGGATCAGCTTTTGCCCTGATGATGATCATGGAGAATGATGCATATCCAAAAATGATTAATACCGTAGAAATTAAGCCCAGGTTTAATAACTTTTTTTGATGTTTAATGGAGTATCTGATTCCCCAAACCAATAAACCAATTAATACGATCGCAAAAAACAGAACGCCGGTTCCAAAGCCTAGACCTAAAGTATTAACAAAGAATAAATCGAAATAAGCACCGAAGGAAACTAAATATTGAATAATGCCATACTGAATAACAGCTAAAATTAAGATTCCAACAATAAGGGTTTTAAAAATACCTGCGGTAGTGGCTTTGCCTGTTCTTCTAAAGTAATAAACAAAAGCAATTGCTGGAATGGTTAATAAGTTTAATAAGTGAATACCAATGGATAAACCCATGATATAAGCAATGAATAACAGCCATCTGTCAGCCCTTGGCTCATCAGCATGAGATTCCCATTTTAATATCGCCCAAAATACGATGGCGGTAAATAAAGATGATTGGGCATAAACTTCTGATTCTACTGCAGAAAACCAAAAACTATCAGAAAAAGTATAGGCCAATGCACCAACTGCTCCTGCACCCATAATGCTAATTAAAGTGCTTTTTGATAGCACCTCACCAGGTTTAACAAGTGTTTTCTTAGCCAATGCGGTAATTGTCCAGAATAAGAACATGATGGTTGCGCCGCTTGAAACTGCAGAACCAATATTCATCCAGTAGGCAATTTTAGTAACATCACCAAAAGCAAAAATAGAGAAAAAGCGTTGGATCATTAAGAATAATGGTGCACCTGGTTGGTGTACCACCTGCATTCTGTAAGCTGATGCGATAAATTCTCCACAGTCCCAAAAGCTTGCAGAGGGCTCCAGGGTTAAAACATAAGTTATGGTAGCAATTAGAAAGCAGATCCAGCCTACTATATTATTGACTTTAGAATAATTCATTGGTTGTTTAATGATATTAAAAAATGGTTTTCACATTAAAATGCTGCCGAAATTAACTATTCTAGTCGATAAAACCGGTAAATTTTAAGATTGATTTAACAATTTTTAACGTGATTAACCTATTTCAAAGGGCATTCATTTTTTTAAATCAGTTGTAAATCATAATATGTGCGTACAGCATGAGGCTCAATGGTTTCTACTTTAACCACTCACAAATGGTGTAAAGCGATTTAAAAGGATGTTATATCTGCCTTCAATCTTTTTGCTCAGATCTGGCTGTTTAAACCTTTCTGTCAATTTGATCATTTCATTCATCATGCTCATGTATATTCTAACTTTTTGCTCCGATGCCAGATGGCCCTGACTTTCTGATACATCAGCTAAATGAATAAGCTCTTTGTCGAAGTAATCGGCAGATTTCTTAAGTAAGGTATTAGCCTGATTTAACTCATTAATCTGATAGAGGTTTTCAGTAAGGTAAACTGTACTTATTGCCTGTCTGTAGGTATAAAATTGATCGGGAATTACTTCAAAATATTTAGTTGCCACCTTTTTACCTTTTGCCATATTGCCTTCTACAATTAAGCCATTCAGCAACCGGCCAAACATATTGGAAAGCATCGTTACGTCATCAGCTGATTGCCGATTTAAGTGATTAGCATTTTTGATATTGCCATAACTATAAGTATTCATCATGTTTTCGTATAGAGGCTTCAGGTTAATGGGATCTGAATCTTTAGAAATTTGATTTGGCTTAAGTGGAAGTAATCTTCTGTTAAGTCCCTCCGTATATAAGTATTGATCTAACCCAAGATATTGTTCAGTAGGCATGGCCCCGGTAAAGTAAATAGGACGTTGCCAGTGGTTATGCACAAGAATATCAAATAAAGCCAGGGTACCTTTGGTTACATACTCCTGGTTAAATGTCCATTTAATACTGTCTGCAATTTTGCCGGCATCTTCTTTAGGTACAGTTCCTGTATCCAGTACTTGTTGAGGATTTACAGTCAGTTTAAGGTTTTTTGTAGGTAAGATATTGTATTTAGAACCGTCGCTCATAGTTACTTTATCTGCATCGTTATCAGATAGAAGGATGTCTAAAATCTGTTGAAGCTCAACATGCTGTGCCACTTTATAATCCTGAAAGTACATGATGTCTCTCGTACCTTCTACATATTGCTCAGGTTTTAAAGTGATGGGTAAAGGAGCAGATTGATTTTGTTTTCTGCGCATTCCGTCAATGTACCAGTCAGCAGTAAATAAACTCAGGTTAACCACCCTTACATCCGGACGGATATTTTCAACTTCCTGGGCATACCAAACCGGATAGGTATCGTTATCTCCATAAGTGAAAAGGATAGCATTTGGCGCACAAGCCTTAAGGTAGTTTATAGACATGTCTCTGGCTACATGGCTTTGAGAACGGTCGTGGTCGTCCCAGCCTTGGCTTGCCATCAAGATTGGTACAGCAAACACGGCTAAAACTGAAGCAAAAATACCTGCTTTTACTGGCGTAACTTTTTTAAATACCCATTCTTTTAGTCCGAAAACACCTAAGCCAATCCAAATGGCAAAAGCATAAAAGGAACCTACATAAGCATAATCCCTTTCGCGTGGCTCTATCGGAACAGAGTTTAGGTAAATCACAATGGCCGCACCAGTAAAAACAAATAGCAATCCAACTACACTTGCATCTTTCTGGTTTCTTTTAAAGTGCCAAAAAATGCCAATTAATCCAATTAAAAATGGCAAAAAGAAGAAACGGTTGTAAGCCTTATTTTCCAGGGTAGATGGAGGAAGATTTTTTTGATCGCCTAAACGTATCGCATCTATCGGTTTTATTCCGCTTAGCCATGCGCCATCATTTCCACCCAATTGCCCATCTTCATTATCCTGTCTGCCCACAAAATTCCACATGAAATAGCGCAGGTACATTTGCCCTGCCTGAAAAGAAAACATATATTTTAGGTTATCTGCAAGAGATGGTTTGTGCGCATCATCAAAGCCCATAAAATGTTTATAGAAACGCACATGCTCTGGTTTATCGCTATACATGCGTGGTAAAAGGGTTTTATCGGCATACACATAAGCTGATTTTTTTCCAGCCGATTCGTACCGCGTGTTGCCCTTACGAAAAATTTCTCCGGTTTCTTTAATGTCAACTTTTTGTGAATTATAATTTTCGCCGTATAGCAATGGCCGATCGCCATATTGATCCCTGCCCACATATCTGGAGAAAGAAAACACATTATCTACATTGTAATTATTGAGATTTGGTTTTGCATATGCCCTGATCATAAGTAAGGCAAATGAACTATATCCAAAAATAAGCAACACGGTAAACAGCATAATCAGGTTTAATATCCTTTTCTTTTTAAGAATAGAATACCTGATACCGAATACTAAACTAGTTATCAAAATTATTGCAAAGCACCATATCCCTGTTCCAAAACTGAATCCTAAAGTGTTAACAAAGAAATAATCAAAACCCGCTGCAATAGAAACCAAGTATTGAATGATGCCAAACTGAACGATAGCAAGTGAAATAACCGAGATTATAAAAGTCTTAAAAATACCTTTCCAGCTTGGTGCAATTGTTTTTTTAAAATAGTAAACAAAGATTAAAGCGGGTATGGTTAAAAGGTTTAGAATATGTACGCCGATGGAAATCCCCATAATATAAGCTACAAAAAGGAGCCAGCGATCTGCTTTTGGTTCATCAGCCTGCGCTTCCCATTTCAAAATCCCCCAAAATACTACAGCGGTGCAAAGCGATGACAGCGCATAAACTTCTGCCTCTACCGCAGAAAACCAAAAACTATCAGAGAAAGCATAGGCCAATGCGCCAACTATGCCAGCACCAATGATACTAATGGTGTTTTGATTCGTGAGGATTTCATTTTTTTTAACAACTGTCTTTTTGGCTAATGCTGTAATGGTCCAAAATAAGAACATAATGGTGCCTGCACTTGCCAATGCAGATGAGACATTAATGAAATAGGCTACTTTGGTTTTATCGCCAAAGGCTAGCGTAGAAAATAACTTCTGAATCATGGATACCATTGGTGCACCAGGTTGGTGAACAACCTCCATTCTGTATGCTGAAGCAATAAATTCACCGCAATCCCAGAAACTTACAGAATGATCTAAAGTGAGGATATATGTAGTTGCAGCAACAATAAAGCACAGCCAACCGCCAATAGTATTGATCTTTGAGTAATTCATAGTGAAAATTTAGTCTTTGATAATAAATGATTTATGTAGTTCTTGATTAAAAATGTCGTAGAAAAAAATAAAATGTTGCATACCATATGATGATTTTTTTATCTTTGCAATGCAAAAAGGAAGAGCAGGAAAGAAATTAAAAATATTTTAAAATCACTCTTGCATATTTGAAATAAGCTTCCTACATTTGCGTTCCCTTTCGAGGGGTTAACCTCGAGAAAGTTTGTCCGATAGTATAAGGGTAGTACGACAGTTTTTGGTACTGTTTGTCTTGGTTCGAATCCAGGTCGGACAACAAATTTATCATCGGATCGTGTTTTTAAATAACATGATCCGATTTTTTTTAACCGTAAACTACACGGATTATGCCATTGCAGTTTAACCCGGTAAAATTATTTTCCGGAACAGGTTCTAGAGGATTATCACTAAAAATTGCTGAAAGTTACGGCAAGCCCCTTGGTGATGTTACGATCCACAAATTTAGCGATGGAGAATTCCAACCTTCTTTTGATGAATCAATCCGCGGCTGCGATGTTTTTTTAATCCAATCTACTTATCAGCCTAGTGATAATTTAATGGAACTTTTGTTAATGGTTGATGCGGCTAAAAGAGCATCGGCACATTATATTACAGCAGTTGTTCCTTATTATGGTTTAGCCCGTCAGGATAGAAAGGATAAACCTCGTGTAGCGATCGGTGCCAAATTGGTGGCAAACTTATTAAAATCAGCAGGCATCCACCGCATTATGACGATGGATTTGCATGCGGCTCAGATTCAGGGTTTCTTTGATATTCCGGTAGATCACTTAGATGGGTCGGTTATTTTTGTGCCTTATATTAAAAGCTTAAATCTGCCGAATTTAACTATTGCATCTCCTGATATGGGCGGTTCATACAGGGCCAGAACTTTTGCTAAGTTTTTTAATGCAGAAGTGATTATCTGTGATAAACGTCGTAAACGTGCCAATGAAATCGAATCCATGTCAATTATTGGTGATGTTACCGGGCAGGACGTGGTATTGATTGATGATATTTGTGATACCGCCGGAACATTATCAAAAGCTGCCGCTTTGATTATGGAAAATGGTGCTGCCAGCGTAAGAGCAGTTTGTACGCATGCTGTATTATCAGGTAAAGCGATAGAAACGGTTGAAAATTCTGTGTTAACGGAATTGATCGTAACGGATACCATTCCTTTAAGAATGGAGAGTGAAAAAATAAGGGTGCTGAGTACCGCAAGTTTATTTGCAAGGGCAATTGCTAATGTAAATGAGCACGGTTCAATCAGCGACTTGTTTAGAGTATAGCGTTAAGCGTGTTGCGGTAGGCGTTTAAAAGGCCAAAACAACTTACGCTGAACAAAGAGAGTTTGAAAAAGTTGGAGGTTAAATAGTTTAGGACTTAAGGTCTTAATACTTGATACTAAATACTTACTACTAATAAATAAATATAAATAAAATGAAAACAATCGCAATTAGCGGTTCTCCAAGAGAGAACGTAGGGAAACGCGATGCCAAGGAACTTCGTTACGAAGGTAAGGTTCCGGCGGTATTGTATGGTGGAAAAGAGCAACAACACTTAGCAGTGGTTATTGCTGATTTAAGAGATGTTATTTATACCCCGGAAGTAAATTTTGTGGAAATTGATGTGAACGGTGCTAAAACTAAAGCAATCGTTAAAGACACTCAGTTTCATCCACTTACTGACGTATTAATGCACATCGATTTTCTTCAGTTATTTGATGAAAAAGAAATCGTGATGGAAATTCCTGTTAAATTAGTAGGAACTTCTCCAGGTGTTAAAATGGGTGGTAAATTGATTCAGAAATTACGTAAACTTCGTGTTAAGGCGTTGCCAAATAAAATGCCACAAAGCGTTGAAGTGAGCATTGCTAAATTAGAAGTTGGTAGTTTGGTTCGCGTTCGTGATATCGAAGGTGATGGATATGTAATTACAAATACACCAGAAGATACAATCGTTTCTGTTGCAATGTCTAGAGCATTAAAACAAGCAGAAACTGAAGCTGCTAAAGGTAAAAAATAATCATAATAGCTTGATTAAAATGAACGGCTCGAATTTATTCGAGCCGTTTTTTTGTGATCAGAATTTTTTAGGATTTTTATGGATCAATAAGGTCTTTTAGCTTTGGTTTTTCCTCAAACAGTCGTCATTGCGAGGAACGAAGCTGATTAAGACTCGTCCTCCTGAACTTGTTTCAGGATCTCTCATCTAGATAGGTGCTGAACTAAATTCAGCATGACGATTTTGGGTAGATTGCTTTGCCTGCCGGTAGGCTCGCTTCTTGGTCTTTAAGCTTTTAAAAACAGTCGTCATTGCGAGGAACGAAGCAATCTCCTTTTTAGGATTGACCGATTTTGGCCCTTCTCTGGCTTTGGTCATTTACCTTCCAGCTTTGGTCTTTCTGCTTTCTTCTAAATATTCGTTCTTTTCTGCTTTAAGCTTTTATCTTTCCGCCTTTCTACCCTCTACCTTTTTTTTCTACCTTTGCTACTATGAAATATCTGATAGTTGGTTTGGGTAATATTGGTCCGGATTATGCACATACGAGACATAATATTGGATTTGACATCGCTGATGAACTGGTGAAAGGCTTAGGCGGGAGTTTTGATAATATTCGTTTGGCTTATTATGCTGAAGTAAGTTTCAAAGGGAAAAAACTTCACGTAATCAAACCAACAACCTTTATGAATCTGAGCGGAAAAGCTGTAAACTATTGGATGAAGGAATTAAAGATTGCGCCAGAAAACGTATTGGTCATTGTTGATGATTTAGCACTCCCGCTGGGCAAACTGCGTTTGAAACTTCAGGGCTCAAGTGCCGGCCATAATGGCTTAAAAAGCATAGAGGAAGTTTGTGGTGGACAAAATTATGCCCGATTAAGATTTGGTATCGGGAATGATTATCCTAAAGGTCGTCAGATAGATTTCGTTTTAGGTCTGTTTGATAAAAATGAACAATTGGAGTTGCCAGCGCTGATTGATAAAAGCGTAGAACTGATCAAGAGTTTTGTTACGGTTGGTCCGGCGCATACCATGACTGCTTTTAATAAATAAGATCGAATTATATATTATCATGACTTTCCTCGAATTTAAAGATTCCATAAAATCCAATCAACTGCCACCAGGTCTGTCTATTCCATTAATGGCACTTTGGTATGATGGAAAAGGAGATTGGGATAAAGCCCATCATGAAGTTGATCAATTAAATGATCCTATTTCTGCTTTAATTCATGCCTATTTACATCGTAAAGAAGGTGATATCTGGAATGCAGATTATTGGTATAGGAGAGCCAGGGAAATTCGCCCACAAATGCCTTTGGAAGAAGAATGGCAAGAATTAGTCATACGATTGCTATGAGCAAATCCTTACCGGCAAAGTATAACATCAATTAAAAATTTCAACTAACAAAAAAAGACCATTTTTCAATGGTCTTCAATTTTTATATCGTAGTTTAAATTATTTAACTTGTCCCTGTGCTCTAGCGATATATGCATCTACTAATTGTGCTTCAGTGCTTTCAGGATATTGTGTTTTAATTTTAGTATAAGCATCAACCGCACCGTTAAAATCTTTAAGGTTTTCGTTTACCAGTCCTAGTTTTTTAAGAAACATTGGTGATGTAAATTTGCTGGCTTTATCTGATGCTTTTTTATAATAAGTAGCAGCTTGTTTATAGTCTTTCAATTCACTATAAGCATCGCCTAATAAACCTAAAGCCAATGGATCTGCAACCGGACTGCCAGTCGCGCTATATTTTCCTAATGCATCAATGGCTTGTTTATATTCACCTTTACGTAAATAAATTCCACCAAGATAAAGGTTGGCTAAGTTAGCAGATTTAGTATTGTCATATTCATCAGCAATTTGCGCTAAGCCAGGATAACTACCTTCGCCCTTAACTGCTTTATTGTATAAAGAATCAACACCTACATAAGATTCAGCTTTAAACATTTTGCTTGCTGCCTCTTCAGCACGGCCTTTTAAGTACACATTTTGATACCAAAAATATACACCGATTAATAAAACTACAGCACCTGCAATAAAAAGCAAGCTCTTATTATTTTCCTGTAAAAATGAACCTTTTTTAATAGGTTGAGTAGTCTGGTTATCTGTTGTAGACATGTTTGTTTAAAAAATTAAGATTGCAAAAATACATTTTTCAATCAAAGTATCAACCTTTATTTTGAAGTATTTAATTAAACATTAGTTATTTAGAGGTTAAAAAACGGTAAATTGCGCCATATTTATGTGGTTAAAGAATATTACGCTTTTAAATTTTAAAAACTATTGCGATGCAGATCTTCAATTTTCAGATACTGTAAACGTTTTTACGGGAAATAATGGATCAGGCAAGACTAATATGCTCGATGCCATTCATTATTTATGCCTTTGTAAAAGCTATTTTAACCCGATTGATGGTCAGCAAATCAAGACCGGAGAAGATCTTTTCATGATTCAGGGGGATTTTGACCGCAATGAAAAAAATGATAAAATTACCTGTGGCGTAAAACGAAATCAAAAAAAGCAGTTCAAACGGAATAAAAAGGAATACGAAAAACTAGCTGATCATATTGGTTTGTTTCCCGTGGTGATGGTTTCTCCATACGATGTGAACTTAATTATGGAAGGCAGTGAGGAACGACGAAAATTTATCGATAACGTTATATCTCAGACTGATTCTCACTATCTTGATCAGCTAATTGCCTATAATCGCATTCTTTTAAACAGAAATGCCTTTTTAAAGCAGATTGTGGTGACTAGGAAATATGATCCAACATTGCTGGAAATTCTGAATGAACAGTTGGTGATAGCAGGAAATAAAATTTTTGCGATCAGAAAAGCATTTATGGATGAGTTTATTCCGCTCTTCAATGAATATTATCTGTACCTTACCGAAAACAAAGAAACAGTTGCCTTAAATTATCAATCGCAATTGTTGGATATGCCCTTTGATGAGTTATTGCGAAAATCGGTCGAAAAAGATCGGGTGCTAGAACGTACTACAACTGGTATCCATAAGGATGAGCTCGCTTTTGTAATTAGTGATATGCCACTGAAAAAGTTTGGCTCACAAGGGCAGCAGAAGTCATTTTTAATTGCTTTAAAGCTGGCACAATATGCATATCTGGCCAAAAATAAAGGCTTTAAACCACTATTACTGCTGGATGATATTTTCGATAAGCTGGATGATCATCGCGTTCAGAAATTAATGCAAATGGTATCTCACCAGGATTTTGGACAAATCTTTATTACAGATACTGGAAAAGAAAGAGTGAAATCAGTTTTTGAAAAAATAGAAGTTGATGTAACTTTGTTTGAAGTTAAGGAAGGACAAATAAGCTATGCGTAAACCGAATGATGTAACCATGAAAGATGCCATCAGCAAAATGCTCGATGTGTATCGTTTACGCCGAAAATTTGATGAAACCTCCATTCTGGCAATTTGGCCAGAAATTATGGGAACAGCTATCGCAAACAGAACTACACAGATTTATATCAAGGATAAAAAGTTATTTATCCGAATAGAGTCCTCTGTAATTAAAAATGAACTGGTAATGGTTCGCCAGGGCATCATACAAAAGTTAAATGAACACGCCGGTAGTGTGGTGATTAATGAAATGGTATTTCTTTAATGAGTTATAACCAAAAAGCGCTGAATTAATAAAATCCAGCGCTTTCTTATTTTGATTTCGGCCAAACAGCCCTATTAAAACTAACTTCTTCCGCCGCCAAATATCTTGGCCAGAATCCAGATCAGTAGTGCCACTACAACAACTACCACAATTACACCAACCCAAACGCCGGCTTTAAATATACCTCCTACCAGTTCACAACTGCTTAAGGTAGTGCATAAAAATGCAATGAGTGCTATTGGAAATATTCTTTTCATATTAATGCTAATTTTTAATAGCTAACATTGAATAATAAAGAATGTTTTAATAAATGCTTATTTGCCATTAACTTTTAGCAATTCAACTTCAAATATTAAAGCGCTATAAGGTGGAATATCAGCTCCGGCACCACGTTCGCCATAAGCCAGTTGGTATGGAATAAAAAATTTGTATTTAGATCCTGCTGGCATTAGTTGTACTCCTTCTGTCCATCCTGGAATAACCCTATTTAGCGGAAAGCTGATGGGTTCGCCACGATCATATGAGCTGTCAAATTGTTTCCCGTTTAATAGCGTTCCTTTGTAATGTACCAAAACAGAATCTGTAGCGGTAGGTTTAATGCCTGTTCCAGCAGTTAAAACTTCGTATTGCAAGCCGCTGGCAGTAGTTTGTACACCAGCGCGTTTTTTGTTTTCTTCTAAGAAATCTTGTCCTTCTTTTATCATAGGTCCGTATTTAATTTTATTTGCTTCAGCTTCAGCCTTATTTTTCACTGCTGAAGCTTTAGTGATGGCTTTATTAATAGTTTCCTGAGCTTGTTGCTGTGTTAAAATCAATTTTCCACCCGTAAATGAATCTTTTAAACCTTTTAACAGCACCTCATAGTTTAATGTTGATAATCCGGTAGATTTTAATCCAGCACCAATTGATGTTCCGAAAGCATAACTGGTAGAATCTAACCCAGATCTTAAACCAGAAATAACGCTGGTGGTTTTAACAAACTTTTTAGTAATCGTTTTTTTTGCTACCGGTTTTTTTTGGGCGTAAGATGCAATGGTGATGGTTGAAAGGCAAGCTGCCAGGAGAATTGTTTTCATTTAATGATTAAGGTGTAGTATTGAAACGGTTATATAGACTGAATATTTTGAGCCTGAAAGATACAAAATTGATAAAATAATAAAACCCCGAAAATATCGAGGTTTTAAATAAAAATATTTTTATTGATGTCTAGAAACGCTCATCTGCCTTGAAGAAGAAATTACCTTCAATTTCAGCATTTTCATCAGAGTCTGAACCGTGAACTGCATTTGCATCTATAGATTTAGCATATTTCTGACGGATCGTACCTTCTGCAGCTTCAGCAGGGTTAGTTGCACCGATTAATTTTCTGAAATCTTCGATAGCATTATCCTTTTCGAGGATAGCAGCAACAATTGGTCCTGAAGACATAAAGCTTACTAAATCTTTATAGAAAGGACGCTCAGCGTGAACGGCGTAAAACTGACCAGCAGTTTCATCAGTTAACTTAGTATATTTTAATGCAACGATTTTAAAACCTGCATTGGTAATGTCGTTTATGATCGATCCGATGTGGCCGTTTGCAACTGCATCAGGCTTGATCATGGTAAAAGTTCTGTTAGTGCTCATTGTGTTTAAATATCAATTTTTCTGCAAAAATACGTTTTATTGATGAATAATCACAAACCTTATGTAAGATCCTACTACACTTAAAAGTTGATAGAAACAGTACAGTAACTAAAATCACTTTTATAATATATAAGTTGGCTAATCTTAAAATCCTTTAATCCTATATTAAAAATCCTTAGCTTTGCAACGCAAAAAATATATGCTTACACTACCTGAGTTAAAATCTTTACTGGCTACGCCACAACAAATTGTTATCACTACGCACCACAAACCAGATGGCGATGCAATGGGTTCATCATTAGGTTTGTATGGCTATTTAATCCAAAAAGGTCATCATGTAAAAGTGATCACGCCAACTGATTATCCAACTTTTTTACACTGGATGCCTAATAACGCTGATGTAATTATCTTTACGGAGGAGCAGGAAAAGGCTGCCAAACTGGTAGATGAAGCTGCGCTGATTTTTTGTTTAGACTTTAATACCTTAAGTCGGATTAATGAATTGGGTGAGCTCGTTAGGGCGGCAGGAGCTAAGAAAGTGATGATCGATCATCATTTAGAACCTGAAGATTTTGATGATTACCGTCACTGGAGTATTAATGCTTGTGCGGCGGCACAATTGGTGTATGACTTTATTGTCAATCAGTTGGAAGACAAAGCTGGAATTAATAAAGATGTTGCAGCTTGTTTATACACAGGTATCATGACAGATTCCGGATCGTTTCGTTTCGAGTCGGCAACCTCTAATGTATATAGAATTGCTGCCGATTTAATCGATTTGGGTGCTGAACATTGGAAAATTCATCAGCAGGTATATGATAACGCAAGCGAAGATCGCTTAAGATTCCTGGGTTATTGTCTGTCTAACAAACTTGAAATCATCAGAGAATACAATACTGCGATTATTGCGGTAACTAAAGAGGAACTTGCTCGTTTTAATAGTACAACGGGTGACACAGAAGGCGTGGTAAATTATGCACTTTCTATTAACGGAATCAAGCTTGCTGCATTAATTATAGAACGCAGTGATAAGGTGAAGCTTTCAGTAAGATCTACCGTCGATTTCCCGGCAAATGAAATTTGTAAAAAATATTTTAACGGTGGGGGACATCGAAATGCGGCTGGTGGCGCCTCAGAAAAGCCTTTGAATGACGTGGTAAACGATTTCAAATCCATTTTAGAAGAATATAAAAATCAATTAATTGCGTAAAGCAAATAACCAAATTAAATAAAGTTTAAATACAAAATGAAAAAAGGAATTATTGTTCTTGTAGCTGCAACATTAGGGTTAGCAGCTTGTAACAAAGAGAAAAAAGGTGCTGGTGGTTTATTGTATACCATTCATCATTCTGAAGGTAAAGAGAAAATCAAAGAAGGTGACATCATTAAAATGAATTTCATCCAGAAAAACGATAAAGACTCTGTTTTAGGCAGTACTTATGACAACGAAAACCCACAGGTTTTCCCTGTTCAAAAGAAAATGTACGCTGGCGATATGAATGATGTGCTTACATTATTTGGAGAAGGTGATAGTGCAACTTTTAAAGTAAATTTAGATACGATGGCTTTTTATAGTAAACAGCCTAAGCCAGAGCAGTTTAAAAAAGATAAATACATTACTTTCACGATTAAGGTAGAGAAAGTTTTCAAAAAGAATGCTGGTGAGGCTGATTCAACCTTCAACAAAAGAGCAAGTGAATTTTTCCAGGCAGACTTTAAAGCGTCTGCTGAGAAAAAGAAAGGTGCTGAAGACGGTAAAATCAAAGCTTACGTTGCTGATAACAATTTAAAAACTAAAACTTCAGCAAGTGGATTACAATATATCATTACTGCTCCGGGAACTGCAGAACGTGCGCAACTAGGTGATACAGTAACGTTAAACTACACAGGAAGATTGGCTAAAAAAGACAGTAAAGGTAAATATCCGGTATTTGATACCAGTGATGAAAAAATTGCTAAAGCTGAAAATAAATTTCAGGCAGGCAGACCATATGGTCCTACTAAAATGGCTTTGGGTGGAACCATCCCAGGTTTTACTGAAGCATTGCAATTGGTTGGTAAAGGTGGAAAAATCACTGCTATCATCCCTTCTAAATTAGGATATGGTGAGCAAGGTGCTCCACAGGTTGGAATTATGCCTTATAATCCAATTGTATTTGATATTGAGATAACAGATATTAAAAAGGCACCTGCAACAGCAGCGCCGGTTAAAAAATAAATTTAAAACTTAGAAAGTGTTGTTTCATTTGAGCAACACTTTTTTTGTGCATTAAATTATAGCAGAAGATGAAAAAAGGAGTAATTATTATATTGGTGGCAGCTTTAGGTTTATCCGCATGTAATAAATTTGAAAAGGGTGAAGGTGATATGACCTACAAAATTTACAATAGCGAAGGAAAACCTAAAATTAAAGAGGGCGATTTTGTTAAGTTAAATGGAATCCAGGTGATTGAAACCAAAAATGGTGATTCTACCTTGGTGAATACATATGATAATGAAAGACCAGCATTTTTTCCTATCAGTAAATCGATGTTTAAAGGGGATTTGGCTTCTGCTTTAAAATTGTTAGGTGAAGGGGATAGCGCAGTTTTTAAATTGAATTTAGATTCAATGGCAAAATATTCAGGTCAGCCTAAACCTACAGGCGCAAAAGATAATTTTTCTACTTTCACCATTAAAATAGAAAAGGTTCTGCATAAAACTGCCAATGAAGCTGATTCTACCTTCGAGAAAAAGAAACGTTCATTTTTTGAAGAAGAATATAAAGTTTTAATTGCTAAAAATAAGGCAAATGAAGCTTCGAAAATAGCCAAGTATATTGCTGATAACAATTTGAAAACGCAGAAAACAGCATCAGGTTTACAATACGTAATTGAAGCACCGGGTAATACTCAGCGGGCTACCTTAACTGATACCATCATGGTTGATTATACAGGCCAATTCACTAATAAAAAGGCCGATGGCAAAATCAATGTTTTCGATACATCAGATGCTAAGATTGCAAAAGAAGCTGGTATCTACTCACCAATGGCACAATATTCAGCTCGTCCATTAGTTTTAGGTCAACTGGCTCCGGGATTTATTGAAGGCGTTCAAATGATTGGTGTAGGTGGAAAAATCAAAATTATCATTCCTTCCAAATTAGGTTATGGAGAAAATGGTGGTGGTCCGATTAATCCCTTTACTCCACTGGTTTTTGATATCTCCTTAAAAGCAATTAAATAAGATATCAAGGGATTGCATCTATAACAGACTTTTTTATTTCCCATCATAGCCTCAATCGATTTTTAATCGATTGAGGCTATCTCATTTATGATATTAATTAAGAAAAGAGTTGCTTTGTATCTTCTAACCTGATTGTAGCATCCCGCTACAGCTAAATGTAGATAGCGATCGCATTAAGATTGCTTCGGCAGCTGAAGAAGTCTTCTCGCAAAGGAGAAAATGGGGATAAATTCTTTATAATTACAAAGCGTAAAACAATCTTGTTTTAGTGTCTCTTTCTAGTCTTAGCCAGACGGGCGTCTTTCTTGATAAAGAAACAAAAATCAAATAGGGGTACCAGGTTAACGAAAAACCTATACTTCGTAGCTTAGGGATGCCTCATACTTCGGCATGACAGCAAGGAGCAGTAATGATCGAGTATGCAGAAAATATTTGCAGCTATGTTTAAGCAATTCTTACTATAGTTACCAGGTAAAGCCAAACCATTTTTTCCTCGTTCTGCTTTTAGACCGGCATGGTCAATTTTTCGGTATGGCACTGACCAAGCCAAACCACTGACTTTAACAGAAAAACGGCGCAGCCCATATGAATGCCATTAAAAATATAAATTCTAATGAATAATTGCGAGCCGGCACTTTTGTTTCTTTTGGTGCCAAAAGAAAATAAGCCCGTCCGGCAAGGACAAATAAAAAATTTATCTAATCCAGTCTTTAAATGGATAGGTAGTTAAACTGGCATTATAGTAACGCTTATCACCAGTTACCTCTACATCAATCCATTTTGGACATTCGAAATTTTCATCTTCGGATAACAACTCAATTTCAGCTACAATTAATCCATCATTCTCACCAGAGAATACATCTACTTCCCAGATTTTTCCTTTATAGTCAATTTCATACCTGATTTTTTTAAGTTCACCTTCTGAAAAATTATCCAATAGTTCCTTCGCTTCCGCTATAGGGATTTCATATTCGTATTCTAATCGTGATGCGCCAAGTGTAACGCCTTTTATTGTTAACCAGGCCTTTGCTTCTGCTATTCTTACGCGAATAGTTTTAGCAGGATCATTTAGGATATAACCTTGCCTTAAGTCTTTCCCGGCTGGTTTAACAAGTTTATTCCATGCGTCATGATGGAGCAAAAATTTTCTTTCGATTTCCACTCCCATTATTTGGCCCTTTTTTGTAAATCAGCAATCGGCATACTAATCATTCTTCCAACTGGTTGTTTGCCTTTATAGGTAATTACACGGAGCATACTTGCATCTTTTGGTGGCGTAATAGCACTTGTATATTTTGGATAGAAACGATCTGGCATAGAATTATCGAAGCTATAATAAATGTCTAAGCCATCAATTTCAGCTGTCAATTCAATCATCAATTGTTTATCAGAACTGCGTTTCACCGTAAAAACCGGATCGTAAATAGCTGGTGAATATTTAACTTCAGCTAAATCAAGTCTTTTAAAGTGCTCTTCTGTACGATCTACAAAGCTCGTCCAGTTTTTCTTTTCTATAGGACTCCATATAGCTTCAGAAATGGCAAAGGCACGTGGCCATACCATATACTGTACCTGACGGAAGTTGAAAATTTGTTCCGTCCAGAGATTGGCTTGCCCTCCGATGATATATTTAGAATCTGCACCTGCAGGTATGGGATTGAACTGATAGGCTTTATTCAATCGTAGTGATGCATAAACTTTAGGTTCTGTAATTACATCGGCCTGCATGTAGTCTAAATAGGCAAATTCAGTTGGGCTCATCACCACGTTATGCTTATCCTTTGAGGCCTCAATGCCGTATTTTAAACCTCTCCAGCTCATTACAGATGCTGTAGGTGAAACACCGCCTTCCAGAATTTCGTCCCAACCCATGAATTTTTTGCCTTTGGAAACTACAATCTGCTCTACACGTTTTTCAAAATAAGCCTGCACCTGTGGAATGGTTTTTAATCCTTCTCGTTGCATAAGCGCTTTTACCTGATCATTCTTTTCCCAAAAATTATGTGGCGCCTCATCACCGCCCATATGGATGTACTCGAAAGGAAAAAGTTTAGCAACTTGAGTAATCACCGAATCCAGAAAAACGTAAACTTTCTCATTTGCCGGGCAGAGGGTATTATCTACTAAGGCGAGGGGAGGAGCGCCACGGCTCCAATCCATAATTTTCTCACCAGAACGAACTTTGTAATTCACAGCATCCGGTGTGCATGAAAGTTCTGGATAAGAGGCTATGGCGGCTAAACTATGTCCGGGAACGTCAATCTCTGGCATGATATTAACAAAACGATCTTGTGCATATTGTACCAGTTCTTTAATATCTTCCTGTGTATAAAAACCACCGTAATTTCTAGGCTCATCAGCAGTAGGTGGAATGAAATCACCAAAGGTACCAGTCTTTTTAACGCTCCATGCACCCACTTCGGTTAATTTTGGTAAACCTTTAATTTCGATTCTCCATCCTTCATCATCTGTTAAATGAAAATGCAGGAGGTTAAACTTATAGCGAACCATGTTATCGATAAATTGCTTTACCTCTTCCTTCGTAAAAAAGTGACGGGCGACATCAAACATCAACCCTCTCCAGCCTAATTTTGGATAATCGACTACATCAACACAAGGTAATTTCCATTTTACATTTTCCACCAGTTCCTTGCTTTCTATGGCTACCGGAAACAATTGAATTAATGATTGAACACCCCAGAAAATACCAGCAGGTTGATTGGCTGTAATGATAATTTGTGTGGGGTTAACATTTAGCTTATATCCTTCTGTACCCAACTGGGCATCATTTTGGGTATTCAGTATCAATTTAATTGTAGGGTGATTTGCTGAAGAAACAGTGCTCACAAATTTCCCTGTAGCCGTTTTAATTCTTTCAGATAAAAAAGCAATACTTTGTTTTAAACCTTCATTTTTTGATGCCTGAATACTCACGTTTTCGGGTAAGGTAAATTGCCCAGCTTTTTTTAAGAGCGAAACAGGTTCCGGAATAATGGCAATTGTTGCTGTTGAAATTGCATTTTCAGCATCGCCGATTTCAGTTTCATTGACTAAGGTTTGAGCATATGTACTGGCTGTAAAAATACAGTATGACAACAAAAGGAATAGTTTCTTCATTAAATATTTAAATTGATGAATTGAAAATTATTGATCTGCAATTTATTAAAAAGTTAGGAATTAGCTATTATTCTATTCACTAATCATTAAAACCAATAGCCTGCCTAAGTCGATTTAGTATCTTCAAAATCAGTCCTTCATTTATTGCAGCATTTAAACTGTTTTGCCAAACCTTTATGAATCTGGAAACAGTAAGTTAAGAAGGTTACGGTTGATTTGTAATTGCTTGGATAAATGCCTGATGTAGGTTTTTGCTAAACGGGCTTTGCTGGTCTTTTAAACGTTCCGGATGCCATTGTACAAATAAAAGGAATGATTTACCTGCTGGTTCAAGGCGTTCTATCGCTTCGGCAATGCCATCGGGTGAAATGGCACTCACCACTAAGCCTTTCCCTATTCTATCGGTACTTTGATGATGATTGCTGTTAACCAAACCTAAATCCGTATGTACAATTTGCTTTAACCAGGAAGTTGGATTAATGATGATTTCATGATAACGGTCTTGCTTATCGGGCATTTTAGCATGATCAAACTTTCCCCATGTTGCAATATCCGGAATTAGCGTTCCACCAAAAAACACATTGCCAACTTGTATTCCTCTACAAATTCCTAAAACCGGAATATGATTTGCCTCTGTATAGGTCAGGATTTTAAATTCAAATTCGTCCCGCAGTTCATCAACATCATCTTCATGGCAGTAAGGATAATATTCCGGCTGATTGTAAAATCGTGGATGAACATCTTCTCCACCAGTTAATACAATTCCATTGCAGGTTCTGATATCTTCAAAATTATTCAGTTTATAACTCAATTGAATAACTTCTATACGGCTATCGTATGATAACACCCAATCACTATAAATAGAGAATTTGCTGCAATCTGTGACGCCGATAATTATTTTTTCAGCCATTAAATTAAACGCAATTAATTGAGGTCTTTATTTTTATTGAAGATCTGATTATCTCTGGTATTTTTTTGAACGGTGATGGCTCCGAAAAGGGAAAGCAAAAAGGCAAAGGCATAAAATCCCTTTTCGCTGGGCAAAAGTGTGGCATTCCATAAACCAATAACCAGCAAGGTAATGGTAAGCAAAGTGGAGAACCAGCTTAAACCATAGTAAATTTCAGTAACCGGAATGCCTTCCAATTTATCACGGACCGCTTTCTGTAGGGAGATTACAGCAAAAAGGCCAAACATTAAAACAGTAAAATAATATCCTTTTTCATTCAGAAGCATTTCTGAACGCCAAAGGCCAACAATAAATCCAATCATGCCAATGCCTAAGGCAATCCATGAAGCGGCTATAAATGCATTTGATGGTTTTTGATTCATTTGATTAGCGTTTAATTAAACATTGATTTTTATTGGTAAAGGTTAAAGATATATAATTTTTGGTTGGTCAGTATTTGTACCAATCATTTTCAATACCTGAATGCCTTGACAAAACAATAATACACAATTCTTTATTATACTTAAATCTTAACTTAGTTTAATGCAAACTCTACTTACTTCAGCACAAATGCGTAAAGCAGATGAATTTACTATTGAACATTTACCCATAGCCTCTATTGACTTAATGGAAAAGGCGGCCCGTGCTTTCGTTCATTGTTTTTTAAGAGATGAATTTGATACCAGTAAAAGTATCGCCATATTTTGTGGCAAAGGGAATAATGGAGGTGATGGCCTGGCAATAGCCCATCTTTTGCTTCATAACGGATATTCAAACATTAAGGTTTATCTGGTTAACTTCAGTGATAATCAAAGTTCAGATTACGCCATTAATTTACAACGTTTGGAAGAATCAAGGTGTAAAAAAATAATTTTAAACACTGCTGCAGATTTGAAAAGCATCAAATCTGATATCGTTATTGATGCTATTTTAGGATCTGGGTTGAATAAGCCTTTAGCAGGCGAATATGCAACATTAGTCCATCAGATTAATCAATCTAAAACACGTGTTTATGCTGTTGATGTACCTACCGGGTTTTTTGCTGAAGGTAAATTGCCAAAAGAATATAATGGCATAAAAGCTTTGAAAACGATTTGTTTCCAACGGCCAAAAATAAATTTTTTTATGCCCGAATCTACCCTGGCAACGGCACAATTTGAAGTCGTACCGATTGGATTAGATGAAACCTTCATTCAGAAACAACTTGCTGATTTTTATCTGATTGAAGAAAGAGATATTAGGCATACACTCAAACCTAGAAAACCATTTAGCCATAAAGGTACTTATGGACATGCCTTAATTATAGCAGGAAATACAAATACAATGGGTGCAGCTTTGCTATCAGCCATGGCATGCCTGCATACTGGTGCTGGCTTAACTACTGCCTGCATTCCACAAAGTGGATTAGTTGCCTTGAACACAAAACTGCCGGAAGTAATGGCTTTACCGCGTGATGAATATCTTCGAATTGTAAACCCAGAAAAATACCAGGCAATTGCCATTGGGCCAGGATTAGGAATTTCTATAGAAAACGAACGTATGTTAGAGCATTTAATTACCATTAATCAACCATTGGTAATTGATGCGGATGGCTTAAATATATTAGCTGAGCGGCAGGATTTGTTAAGTAAATTACCTGCACATTCGCTTTTAACGCCTCACATGAAAGAATTCGACAGACTTTTTGGTGCTCATGAAAGTTGGTGGGAAAGACTTCAAACTGCAAAAGAACAAGCTGTAAAACTGAAAATTGTAATTGTACTTAAAAATCAGTATACCTTCATCTGCTCATCCGAAGGTAAAATCTTCGTCAATCCAACTGGTCATCCGGCAATGGCACAAGGTGGAATGGGTGATGTTTTAACTGGTGTAATTGCTGCATTTCTGGCTCAAAAATATACCACAACTGATGCAGCGATTTTAGGTTGCTATATTCATGGTAAAACCGGTGATGGATTAGCCAATGAGAAATATGTGGTAACAGCATCAGAAGTGGCTTTGGGAATTGCTTCAACAATTCAAGAACTGATGTGATTTGGTTATTAATTTGAGTTATATACTTATCAAAGCAACTGTTCTGGTAGCAAAACAATTGTTTCAAAAAGTGTGCATTGTCCGTCTTATCATCTGCTGGAAAGAATAAATCAATTCTATTTTAAAAAAAAACAGAAATAATATCTTCTTTTATTAAACCCCTTTTAAGAATATTTTGAAGGTGTATTCGCATGTTTTGCCATCTTAATTAATGACTTTGTTTTTATGTAAGTATATGATTTAAATGAACTTGGCTTATGAATTGATATGGGTGTAACAACCGAAAACAATTTATTTAATTATGGAAACAAAAAAAGAGTATACCTTAAAGGAACTCATTACTGAATCTGCAGAAGATCCAAACGAAAATGATTTTTTTGAACTGGAAAAGCCAGCGCTGCTGGAAGTGAATTTAAGAAATCAGAAGATTATGGCAAAGGCCGGATCAATGGTTGCTTATATTGGTAATGTGGATTTTAAACGCGAAGGTTTATTAAGCAAAGGATTAGGAGGCTTATTAAAAAAAGCGATATCTGGCGAAGGTACATCATTGATGCATGCCGCAGGAACAGGCAAACTTTATTTAGCTGACGAGGGTAAGAAGGTTAAAATTATTAAGCTTCAAAATGAGTCAGTTTTTGTAAATGGAAATGATGTCCTGGCACTTGAAGATAGCATTAAAAACGAAATTAAAATGTTGAAAAGTGTGGCAGGAATGATGAGTGGTGGATTATTTCAGGTTAAACTTTCAGGTAGTGGATATATTGCCATTACCACTCATGGAGAGCCGATTTTGCTTAGGGTAAGTGCAAATCAGCCTGTATATACTGATCCAAATGCTACAGTGGCCTGGTCAGAAAATTTATCACCAAATATTAAAACGAATCTTACTTTTGGCTCATTTATAGGAAGAGGCAGTGGGGAATCATTCCAACTAGAATTTTTTGGTGAAGGTTGGGTTTTAGTTCAGCCGTATGAAGAGGTGAAGTACGCTCAAAAATAATTACATCATAAAAAAAAATCCCGGCAAATTTTAATTTGTCGGGATTAATATTTTACAACGCTGTTGTTATACGCCACCCATTACGGTTAGTTTTTCCATGGTTGGATTTACACTTCCACCCATTGGTTCTAAAGTAACAGCAAAAGCTTGTGCTTCTTGTATGGTTTGCATTTTTAAAAGTGCCTCTTTAGAAGTAGAATCTGTTTTGCCAAATACGCCTAAGCTTACTGGTTTGCCATTAACCATTGCCCAAAGTTGATATTCATGTTGAGCATCTGCCTTTGGAAGATCCATTGCCAGGTAATTAATCAGTACGCTCTTATTCTTTTTGTTCCAATAAACATTCATTTTTGACTGAGGGCTAATAGCCTGCCCCTGCATTTTAATGGTTGCCCATTCCTTACTGTCATTCATCTCCACCAGATTGCTTAAACCTTCGTTAGAATATTCCAGTTTGCTTACAATGCCTGCAAATTTTTGTTTGTCTAAATTTAAGCTCGCAATCTGATCATGTGCATCTGTTAACTTACTATATGTAATAAACAATGCAGCTGTACTAATCACCAAAAGTGCTACGCAGGCTACCAATGCATAACGTAAAGTTCTAACCTTTCCATCATAGCTTTCGAGCTGAACTATTTTTGTTTCCTGTGTTGAAGATGGTATAGAAACAGATTCAATCTCCTCATTTAGGCTGATACCTAATTTTTCAAATAATTTTGTTTCAACAGATGCAGGTGGCTGTAGTGCGTTTTGCATAGCAAACTTTTCCATGGCACTTTCAATGGCAGCAAGTTCTTCCCTTACTTCCTGATGTTTAATAGCTATTTCTTCTACCTGCAGCGCTTCCTCGGGCGATAAATCACCCAAAACGTACAGTTCAAGTACTCCTGATTCGATATATGCTTTTAAATTTTCCACGCTCAATTAAAATTCCTTCTCAATTCAATAATAGCCAAACGAATACGGGTTTTCACCGTACCTAATGGCAGATCTAACTTTTCTGCGGCTTCAACATGCGTGAAGCCTTTATAATAAACTAAATCAAGAACGGCTTGTAAGTCCGGTTTAAGATTTTCAACAAGTTGCTTAATCCCAAGTACATCTGGGTTAAAAGTAACTTTGTTTTGTTCATCAACGAAACTTACGTTATTTTCTATATCCTGGTTTTTGAGTGAATTTTTAAAATCCTTAGAACGTAACTTATCTATAGACAAATTACGGGCAATATTCATCATCCACGTAAATAGTCTTCCCTTTGTATTATCATAATGCTCAGCAGATTGCCAGATCTTTACAAAGGTTTCCTGTAACACATCCTCAGCCAGTTCCGTATGGGTTATAATTCTGGAAATAACGCCATAAAGTGCCGGTGAATACATGCTGTACAATGTTTTTAACACTGTCGAATCTTTCGATTGCAGTGCAAGAACAAGTTCGGGTTCAGTTAATGTAGATTTTTTTAATGCAGTCACTATGAATACTAAGATACATTACTGAACACTAAAAGCAAAAAAATGTTTTATAAACTAATTCCTTTATGGAGTGCGATTTATAAAACATTCTATTCATCATCTATAATTTTTGCGCTATGCTATACCCTCAATAGGGAAAAGATGTTTTTCAGCATGATAAGAAGAGCGAACCAATGGACCACTTTCTACATATTTTAATCCTTTGGATAAGCCAACTTCTTTATACATGGCAAACTGATCTGGATGAATCCAATCGATAACCGGATGGTGATTACGGGTAGGTTGTAAATACTGTCCCAGTGTTAAAATATGTACACCATTTGCAACCAGGTCATCCATTGCTTCAAAAATATCTTCATCAGTTTCACCCAAGCCAAGCATAATGCCTGTTTTAGTTCTCAAACCAAATTCAGAAATTCTTTTCAAAGCTTCCAGACTTCTATCATATTTAGCCTGGATTCTTACTTGCCGGGTTAAGCGTTTAACTGTTTCCATATTATGTGAAACTACTTCAGGACGTTCTTCCAATACACGATATAAATTATCCCACTGGCCTTTAAAATCAGGAATTAGTGTTTCAAGAGTAGTTATAGGGCTTTCTCTCCGAATGGCTTGCAGTGTTTCTGCCCAGATAATGGAACCACCATCCTTTAGGTCATCACGGTCTACCGATGTAATTACGCAATGTTTCACACCCATTAATCTCACTGAATCTGCAATGCGATTGGGCTCATCAACATCAACAGCTAAAGGCCGGCCAGTGGCCACTGCACAAAAGGAACAGCTACGTGTACAAATATTTCCCAGAATCATGAAAGTTGCGGTACCTGCACCCCAGCATTCGCCCATATTCGGGCAGTTACCACTTTCACAAATGGTATGGAGTTTATGGGTATCAACCAAACTACGAACCTGAGCGTATTCTTTACCTACAGGCAACTTTACACGCAACCAATCTGGTTTACGTTTAACTTCAGTTACAGCAGGTACTACCGGTAGATCAATCATAATGCAAAGTTAAGGATTAGGATTGAAAAGTGGCAATATGGAAATGTTGTAATGTTGTAATGTTTGAGGGTTTATGAGTTGATTAAGAGAATACAAATTTAGTTTATGCAAGGTTATTAATGGCTAATATCGAATAAATAGCGGAAATGGAGCAGAAGTTTCCTAAACCATCTTATTTAAATTTTAGTTCTGTTTTTATAATGCCATTTTTATTAATTTTTTCTTTGGTAATTTAAAACGGAATGGCTTTTGCGAAATGTCTTTGTTTAAGAATTGTTTTACTAAATTAAATTCTAATTTTTTGGCAATTTTTTTTAGTTTTCCAACTGCAAAATTCGTTGTATGTTTAAAATGATTCTAAATTTGTAACTCCTTTAAGATAAAATGACTAAAAAGAAAAAGACAGTTGGCAAAACTGACGCAGATGTGATTTTAATTGGCGCTGGTATTATGAGCGCTACCCTTGGTGTTTTATTAAAAGAGTTAGAGCCCGGTTTAAGTATCGAAATTTACGAAAGACTTGATATTGCAGCAGCTGAAAGCTCGGATGCCTGGAATAATGCAGGAACGGGTCACTCTGCGTTTTGCGAATTAAATTATACACCCGAAAAAAGTGATGGAACGGTTGAAACTAAAAAAGCGGTACAAATTGCCGAAAACTTTGAGGTTTCTAAACAGTTCTGGGCGTATCTTATCGAAAAGGGATTGGTTTCAAATCCGGGAAACTTCATTCGGAAAATTCCGCATATGAGTTTCGTTTGGGGAAAGAAAAATGTGGATTACCTTAGAAAACGCTACGAAGCACTGCAAAAATGCACGCTGTTTAGCGAAATGGAATACACTGATGATGCAAAAGTAATTGATACCTGGGCTCCTCTCATTATGGAAGGGCGCAAGAAAGATGAAAAAATTGCTGCTACTAAAATGGATTTAGGAACCGATGTTAATTTTGGCTCTCTAACCCGGGATATGTTTAATCACCTTAAAGAACAGGATAACGTAAACTTATATTTTAACCATGAAATTCGTGATTTAAAGAAAAATAAGGATGGTAACTGGGTAATTAAGGTGAAGGATTTGGAAACTAATGATACGCGCAAGCGTGTGGCTAAATTCATTTTCATTGGTGCTGGTGGTGGTTCTTTGCCGCTATTAGAGAAGTCTGGTATTCCTGAAGGTAAGGGTTTTGGTGGTTTCCCGGTTAGCGGACAATGGTTGAAATGTACAAACGATGAAATTATTGCCAAACACCATGCAAAGGTTTATGGCAAAGCAGCAGTTGGTGCACCTCCAATGTCTGTTCCGCATTTAGATACCAGAATGATTAATGGCAAACAGGCCTTGCTTTTTGGTCCTTATGCTGGTTTTTCTACCAAGTTCCTTAAAAATGGATCCTTTTTGGATTTGCCAAAGTCCATCAAGTTTAATAATATTCGTCCGATGATTTCTGCCGGATTGCATAATCTTGATTTAACCAAATATTTAATTGAGCAGGTAAGACAATCTCCTGAAGATAGGCTAGAGGCTTTGAAGGAATATTTACCAACGGCAGAATTAAAGGACTGGGAATTGGAATATGCCGGGCAAAGGGTACAGGTAATTAAAAAGGATGAGAAAAAAGGTGGCGTTTTAGAATTTGGTACGGAAGTGGTTAGCGCTGCGGATGGCTCTATTGCAGCACTTTTAGGTGCATCTCCGGGTGCCTCAACGGCAGTTTCCATTATGCTGGAATTACTGGCGCGTTGTTTTAAAGAGGATTTAGCTACTGATGAATGGCAGTCTAAAATAAAAGATATGATCCCAACATATGGGAAAGAATTATCTGATGATGCTGATTTGTGTAAAAGAACAAGAGAAAGAACTTCGAAAGTTCTGGAAATAGAAAATGCTTAATTAATATACGGCGTTAAAAGGCAGTAAATAATTAGCGAATTTAGGCTTGAGAAATCAAGCAAAAAAAGGGAAATGAAAATCAAATTTCATGTCCCTTTTTTTACTATAAATTAAAAATATTTTTAGGCTGCGATTACTTCAGCAACTTCTTCTGCAGAGATATCACTGTGTGATGCTTCTAAAACACATTCGCCATCTTTGATTAATAAAATTTGGGGAGACTGGTGTGCTACATTAAAAATTTCTGCAATTGAATTGGAAATTTCGCGATAGCTGATTAAATCCAAAAAGTAAAGTTTTGTATCTTCCGGAATCACTTCCCAGTTAAATTCGAAATTTCTTTTTGCCATCATCGAAATGGAGCAACGGGTGCTGTGCTTAAAAATTAAATTGTAGCCTTCTGCACTTTTAATTTCGTTTAACTGATCCAGTGATGTTAAGTTAACCCAAGTCATAGTAAATATTGTTTATAGGCATAACACTTGCATGAAGGTAATGTTCTGCAAATGACCTAAAAATGAAAATTAATAAATATTGAAGATTAGTTTCGCCTGCGTTTGCCTTCGGGATAGGAGCTATAAGCCGGACAAAGTTTAGAAGAACAAGATTCTAAAATGGTAATGGTGCTAAACACCGCCAAGAGTAAGATGGCTACTTTTTTCATTAGATCGTTAATTAATGTGCTAAGGTACAAATAGTTTACGAAATACAAGTTAAATATTAGCAGATAAATCGGCCATTTTAATTGCCGTGATTGCAGCCTCATCTCCCTTATTACCATGTTTACCGCCCGCACGATCCTGAGCTTGCTCCAGAGTATTAGTGGTTAATACACCGAAGATAACAGGTTTGCTGTATTTGATACCTACATTAGTTACGCCCTGTGCTACGGCATCGCAAATGAAATCAAAGTGTTTGGTGTCGCCCTGAATCACGCAACCTAAACAGATTACGGCATCAATGTCACTTCTTTTACTTAGTAATATTTCAGCTCCACCAGTTAATTCAAAGCTCCCTGGAACGGGCAAAGAAATAATATTTTCTTCCCTCACACCATTTTCTATCAGGGTTTTTAAAGCACCGTTGTATAAAGCGCCAGTAATTTCAGCATTCCATTCGGCTACAATAATTCCAAATTTATAGTTAGCGCCATTTGGTACGGTGGTATGAGAGAAATCAGAAAGATTTTTAAGTTGTGTTGACATGGGGCAAAGATAAGGCTAAGCTTTCAATGTTGGAAGCAGAAATGTTTAACGGTTGTAAGATTTAATCAGGTTAATTGAATACCACTATAAGTTGCACCTATGGGAATGATTTTATTCCCTACCCAAATCTGATTTCGGTCGAACTTTGTAATTTGACTTTTGGCCACTATAAAAGCCCTATGACATCTAATAAATGCAGCCTTAGGCAAAAGTTCCGCTAAATCATTAATCGTGATTCTTGAACTTAAAAGCTTATCTTTCAATTGGAGCTGGGTATAATTTCCTGAAGCTTCTACGTATAGAATATCGGCCAACTCCACTTTAATCTGTTCGTAGCCATCTTTTATAAAAATATAACTGGCTTTGTTTTCTGTGATTTGGTTACGAAGGTTATACAACTCTTGTGCCTTATTGCAGGCTTTTAAAAAACGTGAAAGTGAGAAAGGTTTGAGCAGATAGTCAACTGCATCCAGTTCAAAACTTTGCACTGCATGTTCAGTGTACGCCGTTGTAAAAATAACCATTGGCGGATTGCTTAAACTTTTCAGGAAATCAATACCGCTGATGTCGGGCATTTTAATGTCCAGAAAAATCAGATCAACCTTATTTTGTTGCATAAAGCTAATGGCCAGAAAAGCATCTGTAAAAGTTTCAGACAGATTTAAAAACGGAACTTTTGCCGCATGAGATTTTACAATATCAAGTGCAATGGGTTCATCATCTATGGCAATAGCAATCATCTTAATTTATTCAATGCAGCAATATAGGTATAAGATTAATCCAGTTGTAAGGTTAAATGAACAAAAAACTCTCTTGCAGTTTCACGGATAATCAGTTCATGCTTGCCATAATAGAGCAATGATAAACGTTGTTTCACATTTTCAAGTCCTATACCACTTTTCAGTTTTTCAGGATCGTTATCTGCCTTGATGTAGATACTGTTGCTCACATCAAAGTACAAGGTGCTTTCTTTTGTTTGCAGGGTAATTTTGATATAAGACGGCTGTTGCAAACTGATGCCATGTTTAAAGGCATTTTCGATAAAAGGAATTAATAACATCGGCGTAATTTGCAGGTTATTAATTTGCTCTTCAATAGCCGTATCGATTTTTATATCGCCAGAGCGTGATGTCCTGAGTTTTTGAAGGTCAATGTAATTGTTCAGGTATTCAACTTCGCGGGTTAAGGAAATCTTATCCTGCATATTTTCATGCAACATAAAGCGCATCATGTCACCAAGTTTCTGAATACCTTCCCCGGTTCGTTCGGCATTTTCTTGTAAGGCAGTTCCGAATAAAGTGTTTAATGCGTTGAAAAGAAAGTGGGGATTAATCTGAGATTTTAGAAAATTCAAATTGGCATCTGATTTTCCAAGTTCAGTTTTAAGCATTTGAATTTCAGTCTGTTTCTCGAATTTATTTTTATAAATGTACCAGGCGGCAGGGGTTGTTATACAAACTAAACTGATCAATGTAAGCGCCAATGTAATTGGTACTGCATTACCTCCGCTCATAAAACCGGCAAGTAACAGGAGAATAAATGGAATGATCAGGATTGATAGAGCTAAATTTCCCCAGAAATATCGACCAAATCCTTTCATTTCCTTTCTAAGGTTAGGAATGATATGGTATATAGAAACAAAGGCCATAATAACATTTACTGGCGGCGCAATGAGCCAGAAAACCAAAACTTCGTTTTCAGATTTAGCAGATATCACTGCCATCAAAATCATTAAAGAGATTAACCATATTCTGGTGGTTATAAATATCTCAGGAATAATGTTCTTACCATAGCTTTTCAAAAACTGAATTTTATTAATAAGTGCCAGCCCCTGTTCGTTAAAATAGGCATAGATATTAAACAGCAGGTAAAGAAAGAAAATATAGGTAAAGGCCTCACCAAAAAAAATACCATACCCATTATTTACATCTTCCATTTCTACCAGGCGATAGGCTTGCGAGTAAGTATTGGCAACCATCCAGGTGATGATAGAAATAGCGGTAACGATAACCGATAAAATTACATTTAACGCAATGTTATTTTTACGGGTTAACTGAGGCATAAAGCAGAAATTAAAAAGCAGAAAACTGATGTATATAATGCTGATTTTAAATAATTCAGGAAGGAAGAAATTTTTTATTACTGAAAAATCAATGCCATTCTCTTCAAACCGATAGCTGCTGCCAGAGCCATAGGTAGTTTGTGAGCAAATACTGATTAGCGCCAGGATATAAAGGGTAGTAGAAATCCAGAACTCCAGCTGGTTAATATTTTTTGCTTTTTTAGGAGGTGTAGTTTCTGATAGGATGTACATATGAATTGTAAATTATATCACAATGCTACAAAGAGTTATTTATTTGTTATTTAAAATGTGACGGATGCATTAAAAAATGTGATGAACATTAGAAGTTTAATGGATATAAAGTGATAGACAGGAGTATTTCATTATCTCATTCCGTATTCACTTATTATCTTTGAGCAAAAAAATTCACTCATTCAAAAATTCAATAATTCATTCATCCACCAATTCACTCATTCAATAATCCACTCATTCAACAATTCACTCATTCAATAATCATATGATCGTTTACGGAATACCCAACTGCAATACAGTAAAAAAATCACTGGACTGGTTAAAGGAAAATAAAATTGATTTCGAGTTTCACGATTTTAAGAAAAAAGGAATCACTACAGAAAAACTAAATGAATGGTGTAATGTATTTGGTTGGGAAACGGTGTTGAACCGTAAGGGACTTACCTGGAAAAAACTTAGCAAGGAAGAACAGGCTAATATTAATAATCAGAATAAAGCAATTGCTTACCTGATTGATAATACAAGTGCCATCAAGCGTCCGGTGATTGAAAAGGATGGTCAGCCAGTTTTAATATCTTTTGATGAATCTCTTTATGCTAAAACACTAGCCTAACTCTTGTGTTGTATTGTTAAAGTTTGTTAAATGCAAGCTTTAGATGTTTTCCTAACTTACTTTTGAATATGTATAAGCTGATCATTTTCCTTTTCTTCGCATTGCCTGCCGGTGTTATTGCACAAACCGTAACTACCGGTACAGTGTTCGATTACTCAAAAAAAACAATTTCATTACCCGGTGTCTCTGTCCGGAATATCAATAGCAAGAAAACAACCAGTACAAATAGAGAAGGTAAGTATACTATTGCTGCTACTGTAGGCGATTTAATAGAATTCTCAGCGGTTGGCTATCATACTGATACTTTATATTTAACTAACTTATTGAACAGAACCATTTACCTTCCGGTAAAATCCAATAGTTTAGCAGATGTAGATGTAAGAGGGGTAAGGATGAATAGCCAGATTACGGATGCGAAAGATCCTTTAGCTGAAAAATATACACTATTAAATACCGGTGGAAACCTGAACAGAAAAAGGATGACGGATAAAGTAGGCGGTTTAAGCCTCAACTTAGGGTATGGTAAGTATAAAAGACAGCAACGCAAAGAGGCTGAATTGGAAGAGAAGGATATGTACCTGGAAGAAATCGATGCAAACTTTAGCGAAAAAGCCGTTACAGATTTAACTAAACTACAGGGTGAAGATCTTAAAAACTTTATGATCATTTACCGCCCATCGGTAGAGCAGATAAAAGCAGAAAGACCTTATCGCTATAATTATTATATCTCAAGGGCATTTGTTGCATGGCAAAAACTCACTCCACAGCAAAAAAAATTACATGATTTACCCAAATTAAAGGTAAATTAATAAAAACCTAATTTCTGGCAGTAACATTATAAGCACATATGTCGTCATATGTGCTTATTCTTTATATTTACATCCGTAATACAACTTATTCACATGAAAATAACCAGACTAATCGCTTTGTGCGCCTTTAGTTGTGCTTCCGCTTTATCTGCTTTTGCGCAACAGGCTGCACCAGTATCCAATTACAATTCGGCGGATGCTTTCGGGCCACTTTTTTACACTCAAAACGGAAATGAATTTCGCTCTGCTAACGGTGCTCCGGGGGTCAAATATTGGCAAAACCGGGTAGATTATAATATCACTGCAAATCTTGATGAAACCCAAAACCTGGTTACAGGTTCAGTTACCTTAACCTATAAAAACAATAGTCCTGATCAGCTTCCATATTTATGGTTACAATTGGATCAGAATACTTTTAAAGAAAATTCTAGGGGCAAGCAAATCACACCATCCCGTAGCCGTTATGGTGCCCAGGGCGAAAAATTTGATGGTGGCTACCAAATTAAAAATGTAAGTGTATCTAAAAAATCCAGCGCGGTAAAATTTACCTCATTAATTGAAGATACACGGATGCAAATTCGCCTGGATCAGCCTTTGGCTGCTAATGGTGAGGTGATTACCATTAAAATTGATTATTCTTATGTAGTACCAAAAGAAGGATCAGATAGAACGGGTCATTTAACCACTAAAAATGGAGAAATCTTCGCCATTGCACAATGGTTTCCACGCATGTGTGTATATGATGATGTAATTGGCTGGAACACTTTGCCTTACTGGGGCGGAGGTGAATTTTATTGTGAATATGGTGACATTAATTTTGCCATCACTGCCCCTGCCAGTCACATTGTGATGGGTTCGGGTGAACTTTTAAACCCATCGGAAGTATTCACACCTGAACAATTAAAAAGATGGAACGCTGCAAAAAATAGTGATGAAACAGTGCATATCCGTACGGAAGCAGAAGTTACAGATCCAAAATCACGTCCGGAGAAAGATAAATTAACCTGGAAATACAAAATTATTAATGCACGTGATGCGGCCTGGGCTTCATCAAAAGCCTTTGTTTTAGATGCCGCAAGGATCAATTTGCCAAGTGGTAAAAAATCACTGGCCGTTTCTGCCCAGCCTGTAGAAAGCAATGGTGTAGATGCCTATGGAAGAGGTGTGGAATATGTAAAAACATCAATAGAACATTATTCTACAAAATGGTTTGAATATCCCTATCCAATGGCCGTTAATGTAGCCACAAACATTGGTGGTATGGAATATCCAGGTATTGTTTTCTGCGGATGGACTGCTAAAAAAGGTAGTGCATGGGGTGTAATTGATCATGAGTTTGGCCACACCTGGTTCCCAATGATTGTTGGATCGAACGAACGTAAATTTGGGTGGATGGATGAGGGCTTTAATACTTTCATTAATGGTATTTCAGCCAAAAACTTTAACAAGGGTGAATATGCTAAACGTGCTACAAATATGAATATCATTGGCAAACAGGTAATTGGTAACCCGAAATTTGAAAATATCATGTTAATGCCTGATGGGATGACTGAAGCGAATATTGGCATTAACCTATACGCAAAACCAGGATGGGGATTGGATATTTTAAGAAATGAAATTTTAGGCGAAGATCGTTTTGATTATGCCTTCCGTCAATACATTAAGAATTGGGCATATAAACATCCTACACCTTATGATTTTTTCCGCTCGATGGAAAATGGTGCTGGTGAAGACTTATCATGGTTTTGGAGAAGCTGGTTCTTAAATAGCTGGAAAATGGATCAGGCAGTGGGTTCAGTACAAGAAGTTAAAACTGATGGTAAACTTACTGGTTATTCTATTAAAGTACTTAATCTTGAAAAAATGCCAATGCCTATTATCCTTCAGGTGAAAACCAAAAGTGGTAAAACGGATACGGTTAAAGTTCCGGTTGATGTATGGATGAAAAATAACAGCTGGTTGGTTCGTTATCCAACAACTGAAGAAATTGTTTCTGTTACTTTAGATCCCAACAAGGTTTTACCTGATAGTAACCCTGATAATAATGCCTGGACTGCCGGAACGAGTGCCAGTACGCCAACTGTTAATTTAGATCAGTATTTAGGTGTATATTCTACAACTAAAATGGCTATTAAATTCACAATTACGAAAGCAGATGGCGGATTAGTTGCACAGGCAACCGGACAACAATCTTTTCCGTTGACTTATATAAGTGAAAATAAATTTTCTTTTGAAGACGCTGGTATAGAGATCGTATTTAACCCCGCTAAAAAAGAATTTAACATTACTCAAGGTGGAGGAACCACTCTTTTTACAAAAGATAAATAATACAAAATTTTAACTTGAAGCCTGACAATTTAGATTGTCGGGCTTTTTTTATGGCAATAGGTCTACACTTTCATCTGTTTAAATGAATAATTTCGTTTCTTAAATTTGATGATTATGGAAGAACATGTTTTAGAAATTACCAATCCAGCTGGGATATATGATCCCCGTCCACACGCTTACTCACATGTGGCTACCGTATCAGCCAAAGATATATTGGTTTTTGTAGCGGGGCAGGGTGGAAGTAGAATGGATGGCATTTTAATTAATGATTTTAGAACGCAGGTAAAGATTGTGTTTGAAAATATTGCCATTGCACTTGCCAGTAAAGGTTTAACAATGCATCATATTGCAAAACAGACTACCCTTGTTGTAGCCTATGATGATGAAAAACATCGCATCCTGATCGAAGAATCTACTAAAATATGGCCCGACCAGAAATTTCCGGTGAATACCCTGATTCCGGTGGGAAGGTTGGCACTGGAAGGAATGTTAATTGAAATTGATGCAACTGCCGTTAGTTTTTAAATAATGGATAAATCAGCTGAACGAAAAAATGTTTACAAAGTTTATGATAAGATTGCAGATTGGTATTCAAAAAACCGATCTCATGCGATAGGAGAAAAGAATTATCTGGATGAACTGATACAATTTCTGCCTCCTGAAGCTGAAGTTTTAGATTTAGGTTGTGGAAACGGTAAACCCATTATGGAATATTTGATCCAAACAGGGTTGAAGGTAACAGGTGTAGATGCCAGTGATAAAATGCTTGAACTGGCAAGAGCAAGTTTCCCTGCAGAAAATTTCATACTTGAAGACATGCGAAAACTTAATTTGGGTAGAAAGTTTAATGCCATTATTGCCTGGCACAGTTTCTTTCATTTACCTGCAGCAGATCAACCAGATATGTTTAGGATTTTTGCAGATCATCTCCATGATAGAGGTGTTTTATTATTTACTTCAGGAACAGAAAACGGCGAGGCATGGGGCTCTATAGGTGGTGAGGACTTATTCCATGCCTCATTAGATACATCCAGGTATGAATCACTTTTATTGGGGAGCAATTTTGAAGTACTCAAACATCAGGTTAATGACCAAAGCTGCGGTGGAGCCAACGTTTGGATGGCACAATATATTCCTCAATTACTTGCAATTTAATTTACCTTTGTGTTATGGCAGAAACGCAAAAGAACAATCCTTTACATGGTATTACACTAGAAAAAATTGTAACTGATTTACAGGTTCATTATGGCTGGGAGAAACTGGGTTCGCTAATTAGAATTGATTGTTTTACCAACAACCAGAGCATTAAATCGAGCTTAAATTTCTTGAGAAGAATGCCTTGGGCCCGTAAAAAGGTGGAAGATTTATATGTAGATACTTTTCATAAATAACATCTTACCTATCAAATTCTTTTTCTAGTCCTTGCCTTAAATCGAACAATAACCATTGCTTGTTTTTTACATCAGCTTGTTTAGTTCTGAGCAATTGAATAAAATCTTTTACACCAATTTCTTCATTCCCATTTCCATGAATCAAGACAATACTCCCCGAATTGGGTATTTGTCCCTTTGCAAGCCAGGCATCACTCCCAACAGGTATTAAACCATAAGACTCAATTTTATCTACTATGCTTTGATTGGAAACCAGACCAGGGAACCTGAAAAATACGGAGGGTATTAATCCATTCTTTAGCATGAGTTTTTCATTTTCCAGTACCTCAACATCTAAATTAGTTCCAGGAGCCAGTAAGAAATTCTTAGTTAAGGGCAGGTTATTCACTTCGTGATGATAAGAGTGATTGATCCAGGTAATATCCAGTTCGTTTTTTTGTGCCAAACCTTTCAACCAGTTTAAATCATTCTGATGTTTTAGCATCCATTTTCCCGATACGGAAATGGCTACGGGGGCAGGTTGTTCTATTTTTTTAAACTCATCAAAAACCGATTGAAATATAATGCGATCTAAATTTTTATGCGATGGACAAAGATCAATGGTAAGTGCGATACCCTTTTCCTTTGGAATGGAGTGATCTATACCTGCGTTTTGCAATTGTAAATCTTTTGCAGCTGCAGACAGCAAGGCTTTTACATATGGACTATTCTCGAAAGTTGCCATTACTTTCGGCCATTTTAAACTACTGGTGTTGTAATTGCCTGCCAGATCTACTTTGGTATCCAGTGTTTCTGGATTTACCAGTAATAAATATTTTTGATTGTTATTAACGAAACTTCTGATGGACAGAAGCTTTTCAGTGCCTTTGATCGCAATAGAAAAATTGATTTTATACTGTTTGATCTGATCAAAATTCTGTCCGAAACTATTGGTGCCAATACATGGCATCATCATAAAAACAATGTATAGAAATCTGGATAATTTCATTATTCCTTATTTAAAATCTTTCTAATTTAGTCTAAAAATTTTATCTTTACCAAAGAGGTCATGAACAAAGAAAAGGTAAAATTATGGTTTAAGCGAGTAGGTTTGGTCGGGTTTTTATTCTTCCTTATTAAAGGATTGATTTGGCTTGTAGTTTTTTATTTTATTGGTAAAAATGTTACTTAAAAGTAAAAAGCATATTGGCCAGGAAATTCCATACAAATACAATTACAATGGCGAAGAATTTTGCCACATAAAAATTTGTTCCATTTTTTCTCTGATGAAAAAGGTAAATAATAAATGTATTTAAACCCAGTCCAATTAAGCTCACTATCAGGAATTTACTAAATTCAGTTCCCCAATGTACATTCGTGCTTTGAAAAGTCCAAACCCGGTTAATTAAATAATTGTTAGTTACTGCCAGGCTAAAACCAATGGCATTAGCCAGGTACTTATTTACTTTGATTTTTTCTTTAAAAAGCCAGGTGGCACCAAAATCAATTGCCATACCAAGTAAGCCTGTCAACCCGAATTTAATGATGCGAAAGAATACCTCCATATTAGTGCAGTTTAACCAAATAGAAACGTTCTAAAACCTGTGGACGGGTTTTAGCATTTAAAAATTTACCTGTTAATTTGGTAATGTGAAAATATTCAAACGATTTTAACACCTCTGCATGGTATTCATTTTTTAATTTATTAAGCTCATTTTCTGGGATATAAATAACCAGATCTTTGGTCTGTTTTATTTTATCTAAATCGCTGTAATTGTGCAGGTATTTTACTTCACCAGGTGCATAAAAATCAAAGGAAAAAGCGTCGATATAATTTAAAACGGCAGGTTTTGCAGCTGGATAGTTTTTCTTTAACCATTCGCCAGCGATGCCTCCAGATTGGTATTTTAATATTGCTGGGTAGAAGAATATAAAAAGGAACAGCATTAAGCCAACCGATACCAATACACTTCTGGCAATAATGGTTTCCAGCTTGATTCCTTTGAACAAAATAAAAGCGCTTGCTAAAACGACCAATAGCATCCCAATCATGAAATAAGGATAATCAAATCCATATATTAAACTCAATACAGAAAGCAATGCAAAAACTAAGATGGCTAATGCATTTTGCACATTAAAGAAAATCTTTAGCCCTCTGCCTTCCAGCTTTCGTAAATAGAGTGCTGTAATGATTGAAAACTGTGGGAAGATAATTAATATATAATGCGGTAACTGAAATTTTGAAAGTGAAAATATTAAAAAGGTAACCGCAGCGCTGGCCCAGATCATGACGCTTTCAGGTGCTAAATTAATGCGATTTTTTTTCTTAAAAAGATTTACAACTGCAGTATAGAATAATATAGACCAAGGTAAGAAAGCCCAGAGTGTAGTGTGCAGAAAAAATGAAATATCGCCTTTTCCTTTAATGGGACCATTGTTAAAAAAGCGACCAAACTGGCTATCCCAGAAGAAAAATTTTAAACCGGAAACACCTGTTCTATTGAAGACAACTTTTTCTGGATGTAAATCAAACTGCGTATAAAGTGAATAAAGTTCAGGGGTTATGAAAACAAAAATCAATACGATTGCGATCCACCATTTAGGCTGCAACAACTGTTTATATTGTTTAGTGAATAACCAGTAGATAATAAAACCGGCAAATACAGGAATCAACACAAATATTCCTTTAATCAAAATAGCACAAGCGGCGAAAAATGAACCAGCAATAATGTGCCAGAAAGATCCCTGATGTGCTTTATAATAATGATAAATGGATGCCAGTGTAAAGGTGGTAATGTAAATCTCAGCACGAACATCAAAGGTTGAAGTGATGATGTGGAGCGCACTCAAAAAAATGACGGAAGAAATTAAACCTGTTTTTTCATCGTAAATATCTTTCGCCAGTTTATACAAATACCAGGCACCTAATAAGCCAAAAAGAAAAGAGGGCAATTTATAGGCGAACGCAGTCATCCCAAATAATTTAAAAGATGCTGCAGTGATCCAAAAAGTTAAATGTGGTTTATCCAGCCAGTCGCCTCCGCGGCCGTAAAGATTAAGCCAATCCTGAAATAGAATTATATTTTTTGACATGGATGCATATAATGCACCATCGGGTTCCATTACGCCGCCAAATAAGGCCGGTATACTCGCCAAAGCCAGTAAAACGATCAGGAATTGATATAGTGTTGTATCCTTTAAATTCATTTTAATTCGAACAAAGATGAGCAAAAAAAAGTCAAATTTCTTTAGGCTTTCCGATTAACAGCGACAAAGCCTTATCTTTGAGGCATGACAAAGTTATCGGTTAACATCAATAAAATTGCTACACTTCGCAACAGTCGCGGAGGTAATAATCCTGATTTAGTTAAAGTTGCATTAGATTGCGAACGTTTCGGAGCGCAGGGTATTACGGTGCATCCACGCCCTGATGAGCGTCACATCCGGTATCAGGATGTTTATGATCTGAAAGCTGTAATTGCAACTGAATTTAATATTGAGGGTAATTGCCGCGAAGATAAATTTGTGGATTTGGTATTGGCGAACAAACCAGCTCAGGTTACCTTAGTGCCAGATGTTGAAGGTCAGATTACTTCGAACCACGGTTGGGATACCGTTAAGCATAAAGACTATTTAAAGGAAATGGTTGCAGTATTCCAAAAAGAGGGTATCAGGGTTTCTATTTTTGTAGATCCAGTAGTAGAAATGGTTGAGGGTGCTGTAGAAACGGGTACAGATAGAATTGAATTATACACGGAAGCTTATGCACATAATTATTATGCAGATAGAGAAAAAGCAATTGTGAACTATATTGCGGCTGCTCATCATGCCAATCAATTAGGCCTGGGTATTAATGCTGGTCACGATTTAGATTTGCATAACCTGCATTATTTCGCTCAAAGTATTCCTGGTTTGTTGGAAGTTTCTATTGGCCATGCTTTAATAAGTGATGCGCTTTATCTCGGCCTCGAAACTACTGTTCAAAAATATTTGCAACAACTTACTTAGGTGAGCTGAAAGTCTAAAGCTAAAAGACCAAAGCTCTTTGTCGCATGGAGTTTTTTATCACCTTCTTTTAGGTTTATGTCTTGATACTTGATACTAATTACTTTATACTATAGTAATGTTAAAAGGAATTCTCCTTGTTTTTTTCGGTGCGTGTAGTTTTGGCATCCTCTCCACATTCGTTAAACTGGCTTATCATGAGGGTTATACTTTAGGTGATGTAACTGGTGCACAGGCATTTTTTGGTGCAGTAATTTTATGGATTTTGTTTTTCTTTCAAACTAGAACATCAGCTTACAAAGCAAAAGAAATGAAAATCATCACGCCCTGGTGGAAAATGTTGCTTGCCGGAACTTGTACAGGGCTTGTCAGTATATTTTATTATCAGTGTGTTAAACTGGTTCCAAATTCTGTTGCCATCATTTTGCTGATGCAATTTATCTGGATGAGTATATTGCTGGAATTTCTAATTTTTAAGAAAAAGCCATCTGGATTACATTTCGTTGCTATTCTATTGGTTTTAGGTGGAACAGTTCTGGCGAGTGGGATGTTAGAAACCAGTATTTCAGCATTAAACCTTAAAGGGATTGGTTTTGGTTTATTGGCTGCACTTTGTTATGCAGGCTTTTTAATGTTAAGCGGACGGATTGGCAATGAATACCCGGTATTGAAAAAAAGTGCCTTGATGATTACTGGCGCATGTATATTGATCTTTATTATTTTTCCACCAGCCTTTTTATTTAATGGTTCCTTAGGTGGAAGTCTGTTAAAGTGGGGGTTAATCATTTCTGTATTTGGAACAGTAATTCCACCTTTATTTTATGCAGAAGGCGTGCCTAGAATCGGTACAGCACTAAGTTCAATTTTAAGTGCGGCGGAACTACCTGTTGCCGTGATGATGGCTGGTTTTGTATTGCATGAACAGGTGTCGTTTTTACGGTGGGTAGGTGTAGCGATCATCTTATCGGCCATGGTTTTGCCAAATTTGAAATATTTGAAGCGGAAGGTATAAGTTTTTAACCGCAAAGAGTCCTAAGCCAAACGCAAAGGGTGCAAAGTTGGTAGTTAAAAGCAAATTACTAACCACCGAGTACTCAGAGAAAAAAAGCACAGAGAGCACGGAGATAGATTTGGTGTTTTTATTGGCGTTCATAACTAATTCTTTGCTTCCTCTGCGAAACACTTTCCGCCATATGCAGTTAACCGTCTTTCTCTCAGTTCCTCTGTGAAAATCTTCGTGCCCTCCGTGGTTAAACTTGAAACAATTAGCTTTGCCTCCTTTACACCACACTTTCCGCTCTTTGCGGTTAAGTCAGCCATAATTTCCTACTATGTGAAACACTTTACGTTCTTTGCGGTTAAACTAAAATTAAATACCTTTAAAGGCAAATGATACCACTATGAAAAAATTTACCATTTATATATTATCGCTAATCATCATCAGCTTTGCCGGATGTAAAACTAAAGTCACCATCAATCAGGATGAGGCTGGCGAGGTAATTACAGATTATTTAAAAGCCAATCCAGAATATAAAACCATCCGATTTAAATTTGGCGAGATAAAATTTAACAGTACCAACGATTTATTTGAACTTGGGAAATATAAGTCGTTAGCAAGCAAAGGCTTGGTAACATTAAATTTAAAAGAGGCAAAAAAGAAGTTTCTTTCAAAAGACAGCAGTTTTGTTTACCAGATTAATTTAACAGATAAGGCTAGCCCATTAGTTTTGAAACAAGATGCAGACCGGGCAACAGTGAAAGCTGTAGAATATGTTTTAGCAGATGAGAAGCCCGTTAATTTTGAGCAGGTTAACTCAAGTACAGCTAAAGTAACGGTCTCATTGAAAATGATAACCACTGATTTTGAGCCTTTTGATAAAGAAGCCAATAAGAACAGTAACTTTATTACTAAAACCTATAAGTTAAAGCTGGATAAAGAAGAAGGTTGGCGGGTGCAAAAATAAGCTTATGTAGGATAGCTAAAGTTACCTGGTTTTTGAATAACTTAACTTTTATTCTTCAAAAACCAGGTTTTGAATTTTTTGAATAAATCCGTTTTTTTCGGCCTCGGTTTACCATCATGTGTCAGTTCATGATCATAATGATTTTGTAATTCCATTGCGTATTTTTTCTCAGCCGCATTACTTGATTTTAATTCGTCGATAAAACGAATTGCATTATGGTTTAAAGTACTGTTAAACGAAACGGCAAAGTATTCACCTCTCTTAATTGTTTGTTTATTCTGATTAATTTCATTGGAGCCATTTTCGGAGAAAAAATCAACGTGATGAATCAGCGGATTTAATTTTTTCAGACGTTTAGTGCCTTTACGCTCATTTCGCCAGGGATGTTCTTTTTTATATAGTTGTGCCAACAAAAAATCTTTTTTCCAAAGGGTAGCCTGGTGCGACATTAAAAAATCTGATGCCTGATTATCTACTACAGCAATATTAAGGCCTTCTATAAAATGCTCACTTTGGTTAGTGGTGTAAACATCAGAACTGTGCAGTTTAATTTGCTGACAGTCGTGCTGCTTTGCAAAAGCAAATAATTGCTTAAAAAAATCTGGATTTACTGGTTTGCTTAACCACATATCCTCCTGAAAGTAGAGTATATATTCTTCGTCTATGCTTTTTAATAAGGTTGCCAGTCGGTCTGCCCATTCGCCCTTACCCGATTTAATGTTCTGAAAGCCATTTACTGTTGCATCATTAACTTCAGTGGCAAAATAATAGTTGCATGGAATTTTAAAATCCCAGTTTTTAGAGAAGAAGATGTCAAAACCTTGATAAAGAAATTTATACCGATCACATGCGTGAACCAGTAAGGCAACATTATTTTGAGGTTTTGGCATAAAGTACAATAATGGGTATTTATTTGCCAAAGCTACTAAAAACCTGGATTTTGTATATTATTTCACTACGAAAATATGACGATCCATATTGTCTTTACATGCCTAAAAATAGTTGCCTTTTTGCTACCTTTGCGGGAAATTTATTATTCATACCGCATGAGCTTAAATATCCATTACAAGGAAGATTTTCAAAATCGTCATATTGCACCAAATGAGGCAGATACAGCCGAGATGTTGGAAGTTGTTGGCGTTAATTCAATTGATGAGCTGATTGAACAAACAGTTCCGGCAACGATCAGGTTAAAACAACCACTTAATTTGCCAGCAGCGAAATCAGAAACTGAATATCTTGGTGCTTTAAAACAAACTTCATTGTTAAATAAAGTTTTCAAAAGCTTTATCGGTCAGGGTTATTATGATACCATTACGCCCGGAGTAATTTTGCGTAATGTTTTTGAAAATCCAGGATGGTATACACAATACACGCCATACCAGGCAGAAATTGCGCAAGGCCGTTTACAGGCGCTGTTAAATTTCCAAACGATGGTAATCGATTTAACTGGAATGGAAATTGCCAATGCCTCACTTTTAGATGAAGGCACGGCTGCGGCGGAGGCGATGTTTATGCAATACAGTACGCGTAAAAATCAGGCAGCTAAAAAGTTCTTCGTTTCTGAATTACTTTTTGCACAAACGATAGATATCTTAAAAACCCGTGCCAATCCTTATGGTATTGAATTGGTTGTTGGAAGTCATTTAGATTTTGTTGCTACAGAAGATTTCTTTGGTGCAATTGTTCAGTATCCAGCTGGTAACGGTGAAGTTTTCGATTACAAAGATTTTGCATCAGCACTACACAACCAAAACATTAAATTAACGGTTGCAGCTGATATTTTAAGCTTAACTTTATTAACGCCTCCGGGTGAATGGGGTGCTGATATTGTAGTAGGTACAACACAACGTTTCGGTATTCCGATGGGTTTTGGTGGTCCACATGCTGCATTTTTCGCCACTAAAGAAGAATATAAACGGTCAATTCCTGGTCGTATCATAGGTGTAACCATTGATAGCCATGGTGATTATGCTTTACGTATGGCTTTGCAAACCCGCGAGCAACACATCCGTAGAGATAAAGCAACCTCAAATATATGTACGGCACAAGCATTGCTAGCTATTATGGCTGGATTTTATGCCGCTTATCACGGTCCGAAAGGATTAAAAGCGATAGCTGAACGCACACATGGTTTGGCCATTAGTCTGGCTTCAACATTAAAAGGCTTAGGCTTTGAGCAATTAAACTCAGCTTATTTCGATACTATTCGTTTTGATTTAGGCGATTTAAAAGGTGGCATCCAATCTGGTTGTATTGATAATGAAATCAACTTAAACTACATTGGTAATGTAGCCACGATTTCTATCGATGAAACCACCACTTTCGAGGATGTAGCATTAATTGCTAAAATCTTTGCTAAAGTTAAAGCCGTAGCGGCTGATCAGGTAGAGGTGGTTGAAAAAGTAGAAACGGTTATTCCTTCAGCTTTACAACGCAATTCAGCTTATTTAACGCATCCGATTTTCAATTCGCATCATTCAGAACATGAAATGTTGCGTTATATCAAATCATTAGAAGCAAAAGATTTATCGCTTTGCCACTCGATGATTGCTCTCGGTAGCTGTACCATGAAATTAAATGCAACTGCAGAAATGATTCCGGTTACCTGGTCTCACTTCGGTCGCGTTCACCCATTTGCACCAGCCGACCAGGTGTTGGGTTATTATTCTGTTTTTAATGAACTGGATAAATGGTTAAGTGAAATCACGGGCTTTGCAGCAATGAGTTTACAACCAAATGCTGGTGCACAAGGCGAATATGCTGGTTTAATGGTTATCCGTGCTTATCATCACGATAGAGGCGATTTTCACCGTAATGTGGCCTTAATTCCTGCATCTGCTCACGGTACCAATCCTGCATCTGCAGCCATGGCCGATATGAAAATTGTTGTGGTTAAATCTTTAGAAAACGGTAACATCGATGTTGAAGATTTAAAAGCAAAAGCGGAGTTACATAAAGATAATTTATCTTGTTTAATGGTAACTTATCCGTCAACCCATGGAGTGTTTGAAGAAAGTATCATCGAAATTTGTGAAACTATTCACGCTAATGGCGGTCAGGTTTACATGGATGGTGCGAACATGAATGCACAAGTTGGTTTAACAAGTCCGGCTAATATCGGTGCCGACGTTTGCCACTTAAACTTACACAAAACCTTCTGTATTCCTCACGGTGGCGGTGGTCCTGGGATGGGCCCAATCGGTGTGGCGAAACATTTAGTTCCTTATCTTCCAGGCCACGCTGTGGTTGATATTGATAAAGGAAAATCAATTTCTGCAGTATCATCTGCACCATGGGGCTCAGCTTCAATTTTGATTATCTCGCATGCTTATATTGCCATGATGGGGTCGGAAGGCTTAACTAATGCCACTAAATATGCGATCTTAAACGCAAATTATATGAAAGCTCGTTTAGAGCAGCACTATCCAGTACTTTATTCAGGTGCTCAGGGTCGTTGTGCACACGAGATGATTTTAGATTGTCGCTCATTTAAAGCCTTCGGAATTGAGGTTACGGATATTGCGAAACGTTTAATGGATTATGGTTTCCACGCGCCAACAGTTTCATTCCCAGTTGCAGGTACTTTAATGGTTGAGCCTACAGAATCGGAGCCTAAACATGAATTAGACCGCTTTTGTGATGCTTTAATTGCAATTAAAAAAGAAATTTCTCAGGTAGAAAACTTAACTTTTGATAAGGTTGATAATCCATTAAAAAATGCACCTCATACTGTTGCCGTAATTACGGCAAACGAATGGGAACATGCTTACAGCCGTCAAACTGCTGCATTCCCGCTTCCTTATGTGTTAGAGCGTAAGTTCTGGCCATCAGTTGGACGCGTTAATGACAGCCATGGCGACCGTTCGTTAATTTGTGCTTGTCCGCCTGTGGAGAGTTATTTGGAAGAAATCGTTCCTTAAAAAGGCTGAGGGTATAAAGTCGGAAGGTTTAAGGTTTTTTTTTCTAAAGCCTTATTCTTTCTGGCGCGGTACGAAGCAATCTTAATTAAATAAATTTATCTGCAAGTTTTGTGAATTCATTTTCATAAATCTTGCAGATTTTTTTTTGGAAATGAATTCTCCAGAAATTTGAACCTTTTTTTGGCTGGTATGTGGTTTGTAATTGTCAGGATACATAAAACAATTTTGACGATGAAAAAAATGATTTGCCTAATGGCACTAATTGTAAGCTGTTATTCCATTCGTGCACAATATGTAGAACCTGAAAAGGCAGAGAAGGAAGCAATTAAAAGAAAAGCTACTGAAATTATTACTTATCCTTCTATAAAATTCGATTCCGTACAAACTCGAAATGCTTTAACAGAAGGAAAAGGGAAAATAACTGGGGTAGCTTTTACACGCCCAAGAGGTACTTATGGGGCAAATAATCCCCCAAAGAAAATTTTAGCTGGAAAAGTTAAGATTCAACTTTTCCCGGTAACACCTTATTTTGAAGAATATTATAAACTTTGGAAAGATAAAAGCAAGAATAACCCAAAAAATAATAAATATGTGTACATGGCTGATCGGGCATTTCGTTTGCGTTTAGAAGCGATTACCAATAGTTCCGGTGAATTTACTTTCCCCAATATGAAGCCTGGTAAGTATTATTTGTTTGCGAACGTTAATTATGATCTGAGTTATAATGATAAAGAATATACTGGGAGTGGATATAATGCTTATGGAAAAACAGATTATTACAGGCAAAACGCTTATGCTAAAAACTATAATGATTTTTTAGAAACGTTTGTTGAAGTTAAAACAGATGGAGAAACGGTAAACATAAAATTGAAAAATTAAAATATTTAATTCATTCTCATAGAACTGCTGTTTTTTTGCCCTAAATGATCTTCATCGGGTGGATATCTGCATGATGTATATATTCATCCGATGACTTATCCTTATTACTTAAACGTTCCAAAATGCCATAATATCCCAGATGGATCATGAAGGAAACATTCACTGCCCCAATCCTCATTTCGGATGGTACTCAGTTTTACATTTTCATATTTATTTGGTAAATCCAGTTTAATAAGCTCGTTGTAGAATTCTTCAACGTTCTCAACTTCCATAAAGATCATGGTGTTATCAATCCAATCTTTTACATATGCATTTTGCAAATAAAAAGACAGATTGCCCATAGTAAAAACTGACATTTGATCGCCTAAAGTAGCTTCATCAAATCCTAAATCTTTATAAAAATTTCTAGATGTTTCGAAATCTTTAGCGCCAATAAAGGGACGTATTGATTTTACCTGTTTGTTCATTTGGTCAATTTTAGATTAAAAACATTGTTATTTCTTGCAGCGCAGTATCAATCATATTAATATCGATTGTAACCCAAGATTAAGAAATGTCGTCTGATACTGCAAATAAAATTTAAATGAAAAAAATACTTACGTTATTCATAGTAACAGCCATTAGTTTCAGCTTTAGTCAGGCACAAACCTTTGAAGTTAAAGTAGATAGTTTACTTAGCCAAATCTTTAAAGACAAAAACGGACCCGGAGGTGTATTCATGGTGGCCAAAAATGGCAAACCCGTTTATCAAAAAGCCTTCGGTAATGCAAATATTGAGTTAGATGTTAAAATGGCACCCCAAAATGTATTTCAGTTGGGTTCAATGACGAAACAATTTACAGCCATAGCCATCTTAATGTTAGTTGAACAAGGGAAAATGGATTTGCAAAAACCTATTTCAACCTACATTCCAGACTACCCTATGGGAGATAAGATTACAGTTCATCATTTGCTTACCCACACTTCTGGTATAAAGGATTTTACTAAAATGAAATCCCTCAATCAGATTGCGCAACAAAACCTGTCTCCAAAACAGATGGTCGATTTTTTTAAAAATGAGCCTGTAGATTTTAATCCCGGAGAAAAGTTTGAGTATAATAATTCGGGTTATGTGATCCTTGGATATCTTATTGAATTGGTTTCTGGTGATACCTATGAAAACTACATCAACAAAAATATTTTTCAAAAGATTGGTATGAAACATTCACGGTACGCCTCTGATGCGGCTATTATCAAAAATCGGGCTTATGGTTATCAGCAGAAAACAACAGGCTATGTCAATAAAACCGCTATTAGTTTTAGTATTCCTTTTTCATCAGGTGCTTTAATGTCTACTGTAGATGATATGCTGCTTTGGCAAAACGCCTTAAACAAGGAGGTACTCTTGAAACCCGAAACCATTAAAAAAGCATTTACAAAGTATAAATTAAATAATGGTGAACCATTTAATTATGGTTACGGCTGGCATTTAAAAGATATTGATGGAATAGCTACCAGAGAACATGGTGGTAGCATATTTGGATTTAAAACAATGGGGGTATATATTCCCGATCAGGATATTTATGTACTTGGTTTAAGCAATTGCGATTGTAATTCGCCTACACAAGTGGTTAAAGATATAGCCGGGCTGGCTTTAAAAACGTTAAATAAAAAATAAGCTTCAAGTTTAATTAAACCACAGCAATAATATGGTGTCCATAGAATGATTATGAATAAATCTTTTATTTTTGAAAAAACTTAACATAGGTCAATCATAAAGGATGAGCCTTAATTATATCTTTGTATCACAATTAAAAAAAACCAAACATGAAATTAAAAATCTCTTCAATCTTTTTATTAGTGGCAGTTGTATCATTGTCAGCTTTTAAAAGCCCTGTTAAACCAGTAGCTTATACTGTTGATCCGGCAAAATCTACCATCACTTGGATTGGTAAAAAAGTAACTGGTTCACATAATGGAACAATCGCTTTACAATCAGGAACTTTAAATGTTGATGGTAAAAAAGTAACTGGCGGAACTTTCACAATTGATATGAATTCTATCAAAGATGCTGATGGTAGCGCAAAATTAGAAGGTCACTTAAAAGCAGATGATTTCTTCGGAACAGCAAAATTCCCAACTTCAACTTTCGTAATTACTAAAGTAGCTGGTTCTGGTGCTTCATTAACTGTTACAGGTAATTTAACCATAAAAGGAATTACTAAACCAGTAAGTTTCCCAGCTACAGTAGCGGTGAATGCTGATGGTACTGTTTCTGCTTTAGCTGGTAAAATTTTAGTTGATAGAACTAAATATGATATTCGTTACGGTTCTAAATCATTTTTCGATAGCATCGGCGATAAAGCAATTGATGATAACTTCGAAATTGGTGTGAAATTAGTAGCAAAAAAATAATTATTCCATTTTGGAAAATATAAAAGGTCTCGACAATTTTTGTCGAGACCTTTTTTTTGACTTCTGTCGTGCTGAGGCACGAAGCACTGCAACCTATGAAACAGCTGCTTCGTATCTCAGCATGACAGCTTATTCAAGGTTGTTACAAACAAAAAGTATTTTCGGTAGTGCTTAAGGACATACTTCACTGAAATTTATAACCGATGGGTTTTCGCTTTAAGCTTTAGTCTTTCCGCTTTAAGCTTTCATCTTTACCTTACCCTAAACCCACCATCTGTTTCATCAATAAATCCCGTTGCCTGTTCTTTGCTATGATAAAATAAACACTCCCAATTTTCGGCAGCAGCTCTTTTACCAAATGTTTTGCGCAATTCCATCGCCTTCCGACCGTCAAAGTCATATTTTGCAATAAAATTTTTAATCAGTTCACTCGGTTCAGGTAAAACATCGCCTCCAAAAAACACTTTCTGATTGCCTTCCGTTAATAAAAAGACCTGATGATTTGGACAATGTGCTCCTGTAAATTCGTAGGCAATGGTGTCATCCAAATTTCCGTCACCTTCTATAAATTTCAATTGAGCATTGCGTTGAAGAAAATCAAAAATATCGGTATGGTAAGAACTAGATGTGCTGCTAAAGGCCGTTTCCCATTCCCCACGATTAATTACATATTCTGCATCAGGAAAACTCAATTCTACTTTTCCATCTCCCTGTTTATGAATCATTCCACCGGAGTGGTCATAATGTAAATGCGACATTAATACTTTGGTTATATCAGTTGGATCAAAGCCCGCATTGCGGATGTTTTTATGTAAAATCAGTTCGCCATGGTCATCACTAAAACCCAGTCCGGTATCAAAAAGGATTAAATCATTTTTCAGTTCCACTAAAAACGGCTGAACATTGATAAAAAGTGAAGCTGGTCTATCTTTGAAACTATGAATGGCTGAATCAAAAGGAATAAATTTTTTGGTAGCATCTACCGAATAGGTTCCTTCAAAAAGGGTGTGAACTTGCAAGGTATATTAATTTTTAAGGTTTGTAGCTTGTTTTATTTCATTTATCACGTACCTCATTACTGACTTTACAATGCTATCAATATTGTATTTAGACAACAGATTTTTGTATGGTAATATGATTGATTCTTCATTATCGACTATATTAAATATTCTATAATTATAACCATCAAATTCGATTTTAAGTGTATAGGTAATGTTTTTTTGTCTGATAGACTTTTTTAAAGCTATACATTCAAAATTTATTTTTGCCGATATAATTTGATAGTCATTTAAAGGATTTGTGAATAAAAAATCTTCTGATGAGAAAGATAAATCTTCATGATATCCATTTTGACTTATATGCAAAATGTTTATATTGCTTTTGAATTGAGCAAATAACTCTTTTATTTTCTCCAATTTTGAATCTATTTCTAGAAAGAGAGGAACGATGCTATTTTCCATTATTCTAACAACATCTAGATAAGTCTTTTCTTTTTCAAATTCATCTGGAATCTGTTTCAACTCCTGTTTCAACAACTCCAGTTCTTTATCTAGATCATCATCCTCATCAATATTATCACCTTTGGCTGCTTTGATACTTAAATCTAAACTCCATAAAAGCTGATTTCCGATATATTCAACAAATGCATTTATTTTTCCTGTATCAGCTTTGTTTAATGCTGCCAAATAATCTTTCTTTTCTGCACTTTTGATGATCACCAGCGGTAAATTATTTTTTGAAAAAACATAATTCATTAATAATCTCGCCGTTCTTCCGTTACCATCATCAAAAGGGTGAATGCGAACAAAACGATAATGAAGCATAGCTGCCAAAAGAACCGGATCTTCCGTTTCACTTTTTTCATTAAACCAGGCAACTAATTCTGCGATCTCATTTTGAACATCTTCAGGAGAAGAGTAAGCGAAAATTTCTCCATTTGCTAACCTTACAGAATTTGGCGTTTTCTTGTATTCCCCTGGAATAATCTGCTTGCGGGTAGGTTGTCCATCAGCGGTTATAGCCTCTTTCCAAAATGGTTTAACCAACAGCTTTGCATTTAAACTCCGAATAAATTGTTCAGTTAAAGGTCGTTCCTGATCTGATGCTTCTTCCTGAATCATTTTCAAAGCAACATCATGTGCCTGCATTTCCTGGTATTCACGAAAATCATGTGTGCCTTCAGTTTGATCAAAAATTAATAAAAGTTCAGTCTCCCCATAAGTAAGCGTATTACCCTCCAGATGATTAGAATTGAAATTAAATTCCAGACGAAATTTTTTGTCAAGCTTTGCCTGATTTTCTGGACTTAAAGGTTTCAAAGAATTTAATAATTCTGATCTTCTTTTGATTTCGGATAAAAGATTTTTAGAAAGCATTTGTAATCAATCTTATACTTAAAAGATAAAGTTATTGGCATTTATCACCCGTTGCAAGGTAATGTAGATTTAAATTAAAAAAGTATATTTACTGTTCGGAAACAAATATAATGGAAAAAAGATGGGTGCTGACATCAAATTGTAATGATGACACGGTAAAGAATATAGCAGAACAACTTAATATAGATAGATCATTAGCGCAAATTTTAGTACAAAGAAACATTTGTGACTTTGATCAGGCGAAATCCTTTTTTAGACCTGAGCTGACTCACCTTCATGATCCTTTCCTGATGAAGGATATGGATTTAGCTATTCATAGAATTGAAAAGGCCCTATCCCTTCACGAAAAAATCCTGATCTATGGTGATTATGATGTAGACGGAACAACCTCTGTAGCCTTGGCTTTCAGCTTCTTTTCTCAGTTTACAGAAAACATTGAATATTATATACCCGATCGTTACGTGGAAGGGTATGGAATCTCTACCACCGGGATTGATTATGCAAATGAAAACGGTTTTTCACTGATCATTGCCTTGGATTGTGGGATCAAATCACTGGATAAGGTAGACTATGCTAATACATTTGGTATCGATTTTATCATTTGTGATCACCATTTACCGGGCGATGAAATTCCTAAAGCCGTTGCTGTTTTAGATCCAAAGAGGATTGATTGTGAATACCCCTTTAAAGAATTAGCAGGCTGCGGAATTGGGTTCAAACTGGCTCAGGCTTATGCACAAAAGCATCATCTTCCTGATGATACTTATCTCCGATACCTGGATTTGGTGATGGTGAGTATTGCTGCAGATATTGTTCCGGTAGTTGGTGAGAATAGAATTCTGGCTTATTATGGATTGAAGAAATTGAATACCAATCCATGTGAAGGCTTAAGGGCGTTAATGGAAGTATCGGGAAAAACAGAAAATTATACCATTACTGATGTAGTATTCACCTTAGGTCCACGCATTAATGCCGCTGGAAGAATTGACCATGCGAAACATGCTGTGGCCATGCTGCTTTGTGAGGTAGATGGTAATTCATTGGAGCAGAGTGAGTCCATTAATCTTAAAAATACAGAACGCAAAACCTATGATCAGGACATTACACGTGAAGCTTTAGACTTAATTGGGAGTAGTGATAGCTTGATCAATCGGAAAACCACGGTGGTATTTAATGAAAACTGGCATAAAGGTGTGATCGGAATTGTGGCTTCAAGGCTGACTGAAAAATATTATCGCCCAACTATTGTGCTGACCAAATCCAACGGACATGTAGCGGGCTCCTGCCGTTCAGTTGTTGGGTTTGACCTCTACGAAGCTTTGAGTGGATGCGCTGATCTCCTGGATCAATTTGGAGGTCATAAATTTGCCGCAGGTTTAACCATGCAGGCAGATAATGTTGATGCCTTTGCTGAAAGGTTTGAGGAAATTGTATCAGCCTCCATTACGGAGGAATTATTAACACCAATGATTAAGATCGATGCTGAAATTAATCTGGATCAGATTGATGGAAAATTCTTCAGGGTTTTAGCACAAATGGGGCCTTTCGGTCCAGAAAATATGGCGCCGATTTTTGTGTCGCACGGTGTTTATTTAGACCGAGCTGCAATGGCTGTCGGTGCAAATCATTTAAAAATTATTATAAAGCAACAAAATTCGCCTATTTTTGAATGCATTGCATTTGGACTGGCAGAATTTCAAAATCTTTTACAACCAAAAGTGCCGTTTTCTGTTTGTTATACAATTGAAGAAAATGTGTGGAGAGATAAGAAACGTATGCAGCTTAATGTTAAAGGCATAAAAATTAATTAAATTAAATAAAATCGTCAAGCTGAATTTGATTCAGCACTTTGTAAAAAGATCCTGAAATAAATTCAGGATGACGGGCAATCTAAATATGATATTAAGAGCCGAAAATCTGGTTAAAAAATATAAACAGCGAACCGTTGTAAATGATGTTTCGTTTAGTGTAAGTCAGGGAGAAATTGTTGGCTTACTAGGGCCTAATGGTGCTGGTAAAACTACCTCATTTTACATGATTGTGGGTTTAATTAAGCCTAATGAAGGTCGGATTTTTTTGGAAGAAGAAGATATTACGCAAGATGCGATGTACCGCAGAGCGCAAAAGGGTATTGGTTATTTAGCTCAGGAAGCATCTGTATTTAGAAAGCTTACTGTTGAAGATAATATTTTAGCTATTTTGGAGATGAGTAGCCTTTCCAAAGAAGAACAAAAGGATAAGCTGGAGGAGCTAATTAATGAATTTAGTTTACATAAAGTTCGTAAAAACCGAGGTGATTTATTATCTGGTGGCGAGCGCAGAAGAACTGAAATTGCACGTGCACTGGCGGCAAATCCTAATTTTATTCTTTTGGATGAACCTTTTGCTGGGGTAGACCCTATTGCTGTAGAAGAAATTCAAAGTATTGTTGCAAAACTTAAGCATAAAAACATTGGCATTTTAATTACCGATCATAATGTTCAGGAAACCCTTTCCATTACCGATCGGGCATATTTGCTTTTTGAAGGAAAAATTCTTGAACAAGGTATTCCGGAAGTGCTGGCAGAAAATGAGATGGTGAGAAAAGTTTATCTGGGTTCGAACTTTGTACTGAAGCGTAAAAAATTCGACATTTAATTACGGACCATGGCATTTGTAAACTCAATTTTTACCTGGCTGATGAAAAAGCGGATCCACCAGATCGAGCTTTTTATGAAATATCCCTATGATGTTCAGCAGGAATGGTTTCATAACCTGATTGATAGTGCAGAAAATACAGAATGGGGTAAAATGTATGATTACAAAAGCATCCTTACACCTCAACAGTACCAGGAGCGTGTTCCCATTCAAAATTACGATACCCTTAAGCCTTATATAGAAAGAATGCTGGCCGGCGAACAAAATATTTTATGGCCATCTGATATTAAATGGTTCGCTAAATCATCCGGAACCACCAGCGACAGAAGTAAATTTATTCCTGTTTCAAAGGAATCTTTGGAAGAATGTCATTTTAAAGGTGGGAAAGACATGCTTTCCATTTATTGTAACAACCGGCCAGATAATCAAATGTTTACGGGTAAAGGTCTGGTGCTTGGAGGCAGTCACCAGGTTAACCAGCTTAACGAAGATTGTTTTTATGGTGATTTATCAGCTGTACTGATTAAGAACTTACCCATTTGGGCAGAATTTTATCGTACACCTGATATGTCTATTGCCTTGATGGATAATTATGAGGTAAAGATGGACCGGATGGCTGAAGCCACCATTCACGAAAACGTAACCAGTATTTCTGGTGTACCTACCTGGACTATTGTTCTGGCTAAAAAGGTTTTAGAGTTAACAGGAAAAAGCAACCTTTTAGAGGTTTGGCCCAACCTTGAAGTTTATATCCATGGTGCTGTAAACTTTGCACCTTATCGCGAGCAGTTTAAACAACTCATTCCTTCAAATGACATGTATTATTTGGAAACTTATAATGCTTCAGAAGGCTTTTTCGGTATTCAGGATCAGGACAATTCTGATGAAATGCTGCTCATGCTGGATTATGGCATATTTTATGAGTTTGTTCCAATGGAAAATATTGGAGAAGAAAACCCTAAAGCCTTACTGCTTGGCGAAGTAGAACTTCATAAAAATTATGCTATCGTGATTTCCACTAATGGTGGTTTGTGGCGTTATATGATTGGAGATACCATTCAATTCACGTCTCTTTCTCCTTATCGGATTAAAATTACCGGACGAACCAAACACTTTATTAATGCATTTGGAGAAGAAGTGATTATTGATAATGCCGAACAAGCTTTAACCCGTGCATGCCTTGAAACTGGTGCAGAGATTAAAGATTATACCGCTGGGCCAATTTATTTTGAAGGAGAAAAGGCAGGCGGGCATGAATGGATTATAGAATTTGATAAACAGCCCGATGATTTCGAAAAGTTTATTGATGTAATGGATAATACCTTGCGTGAAGTAAACTCAGATTACGATGCCAAAAGATTTAAAGATATGGCCCTATGTCGGCCAACGGTGCATAATGCGCCTGTAAATACTTTTTATAATTGGTTAAAAGCCAAAGATAAATTGGGCGGGCAACATAAAGTTCCACGTTTGGCTAATGAAAGAAAATACATTGATGACATTTTGATCATGATTAGTGTATCTGCAGCATAATTTACCAATGCTACTGATCTGAAAATTATTGCGCTCCTATCAAAGGCAACCATGACAACTAAATCATAAATAAGTTGAAAAGACAAATCGCTTATTCTAATATTGCCTGGTTATTATTCTTTGCCTATTTTTTTGTGCTGATGTTGCAAATTACACTGCGCTACCTGCCCTTTGGACGCGAAGTCGCATTTCTTCAAATTAAGCAAACAGAAGTATTTGGTATTAAAGCTTATTTACCCATCTTTTATATTCATGTGTACAGTGCCATTTTTGTTTTACTGGCAGGTTTTACGCAGTTTAATCCTAAAATTTTAAATCAGTATCCTGGTGTACACCGCATACTTGGTTATCTATATGTTGGCATTGTATTGTTATTAGCAGCACCTTCAGGAATATTTATAGGGTATTTTGCAAATGGAGGCTTAATAGCCAAAACCTCATTTATCATTTTAGGTTCGTTGTGGTTTTGTTTTACCATAAAAGCCGTGCAGCTAATTATTAAAAGAAAAATTAAAGCCCATAAAATGATGATGTACCGCAGTTTCGCTTTAGCAACTTCTGCCATCACCTTAAGGCTTTGGAAAGTTATTTTAGTATATTTATTTCATCCGGCACCTATGGATGTTTATCAGGTTATCGCGTGGTTAGGCTGGATACCAAATTTATTAATAGCCGAATGGCTGATCAGGAAAAAAATCGTTTAAATGAAAAAAATCTTTATCCTCTCGCTTATTGCTTTCACCATTATCGCCTGTAAAGACACTAAAAAGTCTCAGCAAAATACGGCTAAAAAAACGCAGATTCCCCAGCAGGAAATTCACAAAGAACTATATGGCTTTTGGGTGGGTGGTTTTTTTGAAGCAGGAGCCGAAGATTTTGAGGGTGATGATTACAATTATGTAGATAAACTCAATATCATTATCAAAAGAATTACGAAAGATACGGTAATTGCCCAAAGTATCGTCTCTGGGAATAACAGGCCGTTATTGGGTAAATTATCTGAACATGATGGTAAAATCAGTTTTGTTTTAAACGAACCAGGTAGCCATAAATATGATGGTCGCTTCGAATTTGAAATAGCAGGTGATTCTATTGTTGGCAAATGGAATGCTTTTGATGCCAATTTAAAATGGCCGGAGAAAACTTACAAGTTGCTAAAGCGGAAGTTTGTTTATAACCCTGAAGTAATGCTGCCATCCGAAGGGAACTATGTAGATTGGGGTGATCATAAAATGGTATCACAGTTTGATACACTTGAGAATGGAATTGTTGATACTTTAGGTATAAATCCGTTTTATAGAAGTGCATCAGAAGAAATTTTTAAACTCAATGCATCCAAAGCATTACTTGCCGAAAGTAATTTAAAAAACCTCCGTAAACTGGATCTGCAGATTTTGAAAAATACCGTTTTTGCCAGGCATGGTTATGTATTCAAAAAAGGTACCTACCGACAGTTTTTTGATCCTGTGGAGTGGTACGTGCCTGTTGAAGATAATGTAGATAATAAATTAACCGCCATTGAAAATAAAAATATTAAGCTTTTAGATCGTTTCATCAAATACGCAGAAGACAATTACGATACTTTTGGCCGTTAATTTGTGAAGCATTCGCTATGAAGATGAACAGACAAAGAATATTGGATTTTTTCAGGAAATCTGAAAACAGGGCAACCATTATCCTGAAAGATAAATCCAAAGCCAATACCACTATCAAAGATGCATTAGGCAAAGCTGTAAGCAATAAAGGACAGTTGGATGGTGTTTGGGAAAAAATGGTATTGCTGTTTGCTGTGTCAAAAGATTACGTTAACGGAAATTATACTGAAATTCCTAAGCGTTCAATCGTAGCTATTTTAGGTGGATTGGTATACTTTTTATCACCGATAGATGTAGTGCCGGATTTTGTTCCGGTATTGGGCTTTATTGATGATATTTTTATATTAAACCTGGTTTATAAGCAGGTGCTTAAAGATCTTGAAAATTATAAAGCCTGGAAAGATGCACAAATTGAATATATTGAAGACGTAGATGGCTCAACCGCAACATAGTTTTTTAGACTGGCTCAATCAACATCTATTTGCTTGTCCGTTTAAATCTCATTTTGGGTTTGACTGTCCCGGATGCGGCTTCCAGCGATCAGTTATTTCCTTGTTTAGGGGGAATTTAATTGAATCCTTTAAGCTTTACCCAGCAGCTATACCGCTTATTTTACTAGCAATTTTTACCTTATTTCATCTTAAGCTAGATTTTAAAAGCGGGGCACAGATAATTAAAATCGCTTTTGCGGGTATTGCAATAATTATTTTTATCAATTACATTTATAAAATATACACTCATCAACTTATTAACTAATCCCATGTCAGAAGAGCAGGAAAAACCTCAGGAAAACCAACCTATTAATCTGAGTAAAAACGAAATACCACAACCAAACGCCGGAAACACTGGGTTTGCAACACCTCCACCATTTCAACAGCCTCCTCCATTCGGGCAGTTCGGCGGCGGAATGGGAATGGGACAACAAAATCTTCCAAATGCTACAGCATCATTAGTGTTAGGGATCATTGCACTTCCGGCTTGCTGCTTTTATGGCATATTTGGTTTGATTTTCGGTATTATTGCCTGGGTTTTAGGTGCAGGTGATATGAAAAAATATCAATTAAATCCTACTTTTTATACGGAATCATCTTATAAAAATGCAAAGGCAGGTAAAATTTGCGGAATGATTGCTACGATATTAAGCGTGTTATTTATCGCAATAGTAATTCTGGTAATTGTAGGTGCAATTGCAAACCCTGCTGCGTACGATAAATTCTTTAAAGGAATGCATTAATAGCTTTGCTAATTTTACCTTAAAAATATAAATCGGATGACGCAAGCCATCCGATTTTGTTATTTTTGTATAATTCAAATTGTAAATAAAAAACTCACGATAATGTATCCAGAATATTTAGTAGAACCAATGCGTAAGGAATTAACCAACGTTGGTTTTGAAGAATTAAAAAATGCAGCAGATGTAGATCAGGCTATAAAAGGTGAAGGAACTGTATTGGTGGTGGTAAACTCTGTATGTGGTTGTGCAGCAGCAAATGCACGCCCGGCAGCAAGAGCAGCAGCAGCACATGAAAAACACCCTGATAAATTGGTAACTGTTTTTGCAGGTATGGAAAGAGAAGCGGTAGACCAGGCCAGAAATTATATGATGCCATTTCCTCCATCATCACCAGCTATGGCGCTTTTTAAAGATGGCAAATTGGTACACATGATCGAGCGTCATCAAATTGAAGGCAGACCAGCGCAAATGATTGCTGATAACCTGATTGGCGCTTTCGAGCAATACTGCTAACGATTGATTGCACAGGTTTTTGGATTACACCGATAGGTGATTCTTAAAATTATATTTAAAAGGTGAATGGAAACATTCGCCTTTTTGCGTTTGTGGTGTTGCTAAACTAACTGTTTTATTTTGCCACGGAAGCACTGAAACATGGAGGTTTGATGACAGATATACAAGGGGCGTAATTTTGACCGTAGTGGTGAAATCTTTTAAATTTGATTTCAATAACTTGGTACAAAGATCTCTCCACTTCGCGTTGCTCCGGTCGAGATGACGACCATTCTATTGGAGTCTGTCATTGGTAGCGAAGTCGGAGGATCTTCATTGTAGCGTGTTTGTCCCGTTGATTGAAAGTTTAGTTTTTCATAGGTCAGAGATTATTCATGATGTATTTAAGATTTAAAAGGTATTCATGCTTGCTACGCAGATCTTCACTGCATCCGATATCTATCGGATCAGAATGACAGAGAAGCAAAAATCTGTGTAATCACCTTAAATCCTCTAATCTGTGTTTACTAAAAATCCTTATTGAGCAATTTTTCCAGCTCACCAAACGAAACGTTCATTCTCACTCTACCTTGTTTGGCATATGATATTTCTCCGGTTTCTTCAGAAATGATTACCGCCACGGCATCGGTCGTTTCAGAAACACCAATACCAGCCCGATGTCTTAATCCAAATTGCGAAGGCAGCTGATCATTATCAGTCAAAGGAAGAATGCAACTTGCACTTTTGATTTTATTTTCTGAGATCACTACCGCTCCATCATGCAAGGGACTGTTTTTTTGAAATATACTTTCTAATAATCTTTTGGAGATTTTGGCATCTACTACCTCGCAACTATTTGCGAAAAATTGTTCGTCGTAAAACTTAACAAAAACGATAAGCGCACCCGTTCTCGTTTTCTTCATGGTTTTACAAGCGTCTATAATCGGTTTAATACGTGTCAGATTATTCCTTTCAATTTCCTTTCTTCCAAATAAATATCCCCACCAGGCTTTGTTCTTTTGCAGGAAGGCATTTTTTCCGATCATTAACAAAAACCGTCTGATCTCGGGATGGAAGATTACGATTAAAGCAATAATGCCCACGCTCATAAATTTCTCAATGATAGTGGTCAGTAATTCCATATGCAAGCCTTTTACCACCCAGTAAAAAACCGTGATGATAAACATACCTACCAGCAGATTTACAGCAAGTGTATTTCGAATCAGGGTATAAACATAATAGATTAATAGTGCTACCAGCACAATATCTACCACATCGGTTACAGATACTTTAAGAAAATCGAAATCAAATCCTTTCATTAATGGCAAGATAGCAAAACAGTTTTCAGTTTACAATTTTCAATTGATTTGACATGAGTTATTTTAACCCTTATAGCGCATTGAACTAATGAACTATTGAACTATTCAGTCTTGAAATCAATTGTATACATTCCATGGCTTCCCTCACATCATGAACACGTAGAATGCCAGCACCTTTTTGTAAGGCAATGGTATTTAAGATAGTGGTTCCGTTTAACGCTTCGGCAGCAGTTGTTTGAAGTGCTTTGTAAATCATGCCTTTGCGGGAGAAACCAACCAGTAAAGGAAGCTTAAATATTTTAAAAGCATCCAGGTTTTGGAGCAATTCATAATTATGTTCGATGGTTTTACCGAAACCAAATCCGGGATCAATAATGACGTCGTGAACGTGAAGTGCCTTTAATGCTGCAATCTTTTTAGCCAGATAATCAATTACATCCAGGGTTACATTTTGGTATGTTGGATTTTGATGCATGTTTTGCGGCGTACCTTGCATATGCATAATCATATAGGGCACCTGCAGCCTGGCCACCGTTTCGAACATGTGTTGATCTAAATCTCCGGCGGATATATCATTAATAATCTGTGCACCTGCATGGATGGTTTCTTCGGCCACTTTCGCTCTAAAGGTATCAACAGAAATTACTACCTCCGGAAATTCTTTCACCAGACTTTCTACTACTGGAATCAATCGGTCTGATTCTTCGGTTGCAGAGATATCGATGGCGCCCGGTCTGGACGAGTATCCGCCAATATCGATGAAGGAGGCACCTTCTTTTAAAAAGGCTTCAGTTTTTGTAAGTGCATCATCAACAGATTTTGTACGGCTATTGCTATAAAAAGAGTCGGGCGTAACATTTAAAATAGCCATTACTTTTGGCAAGCTTAAATCCACTAACTTTCCTTTAATATTGATGCTTTGCTGAGGTTCAAAAAAGTTTTTTTCTGACATGATAAACCCTTTCGGGATTTGAGTTTCGCTATAAAAATGTATCTTTAGCTTTTGTTTTTCGCAACAAAAATACACTAAAACTTAATAAATACTGGCTTTGATACAAACAAATACCGCTGTAGAATTTGATGAAGTAATTGCAGTTTGCAGATCATTGTTTTTGAAAAAAACGAAAGATTATGGTACCGCCTGGCGCATCCTCAGACCAAGTTCCATTACCGATCAGATTTTTATTAAGGCTCAACGCATCCGTACGCTCGAAGAAAAAAAGGTAAGTAAGGTTGGTGAAGGAATTATTCCGGAATATATCGGCATTATTAACTATTGTGCAATCGCCATGATGCAGCTTGAACTGAGCGAAACAGATCCGCTTGAAATGCCATTTGAAAAGGTTGAGCATTTGTTTGAGGAGAAAATTACGGAAACAAGAGATTTAATGCTGGCTAAAAATCATGATTACGGCGAGGCCTGGCGTGATATGAGAGTAAGTTCATTAACCGATTTAATTTTAATGAAAATTTTCAGAGTAAAACAAATCGAAGATAATGAAGGACAAACTTTAGCTTCAGAAGGAGTGAAGGCGAATTACCAGGACATGCTTAATTATTCGGTTTTTGCTTTAATTAAACTTGGCGTTAAATAAATTAATGATAAAAGCGATAATTGTGCAGATTAAACCAATTCCATTGAAAATAAATAAATACTAATGAAAAATATATTGTTAAACTTTTCCCGTTTTTTTGTTGGCGCATTATTTATTTTCTCAGGCTTAATTAAGGCAAATGACCCGCTGGGATTTGGTTATAAACTTCAGGAATATTTTGAAGTTTTTCACATGAATTTCCTTAGTCCTGCGGCTACAGGTATTGCCATCTTGCTTTGTACATTGGAAATTGTATTGGGTGCATTGCTTATACTTGGTTTCTGGAGCAAAAAGGTTGCCTGGGGTTTATTATTGTTAATCATATTCTTTACACTGCTAACGTTTATTTCTGCTGCTTTTAAAGTGGTAACGAGCTGCGGCTGTTTTGGTGATGCTATTCCACTTACACCATGGCAATCGTTCAGTAAAGATTTAATTTTACTAGTGCTAATCATCATTATCTTCATCAATAAAGATTTAATTACGCCTCTATTTAAAAAAACATCCCGCCAGCGCAATATTGCTATTGCAATAACCTTGTTGTCTTTAGGTTTTGGCTTGTATACCTATAATGTTCTTCCGGTAATCGATTTTCTGCCATACAAAGTTGGGGCGCATATTCCATCACTAATGGTGATTCCTCCTGGTGAGAAACCTGATGAATTTGAAATCATGTATCACCTTAAAAATAAACAGACTAAAGAGGAAAAGGATATGAGTGATAAGGATTACCTTAAAACTGAAATCTGGAAAGACAACAACTGGGAAATTATTGGTGAGCCAGTGAAACGCTTGGTTAAAAAAGGCTATGAACCAAAAATTAAGGATCTCGTAATCAGTGATGCCTCAGGCACGGATTATACAAAGGAAATTATAGAAAACCCTTACTACAGTTTGATTTTTGTGGCTTATGATTTGAAAAATACCAATGAAAATGCCATTGGGAAATTGAACGCCATTGCAATGAATGCAACACAGCAATTTAACATACGTACGGTTTTACTTACTTCAAATGCAGCACAGGACGCAGAAGCTTTCGTGAAAAAGAATAACCTGTTTTCGGAAGTTTTTTATGCAGATGCCGTACCTTTAAAAAGTATGGTGAGGGCAAATCCAGGTATTTTGTTGTTGAAGAATGGCGTGGTTGTTAATAAGTGGCACAATCATAACTTACCAACCTTTGATCAGTTAAGTAGAAAATATTTCGATAAGCAATGATTGGATACGCCATAAAAAAACTGCTTTATGGTTTACTGGTGATGGCAGGCGTAGTGCTGGTTGTTTTTGTGCTTTTTAATATTTTGCCTGGCGATCCGGCAAGAATGACGATGGGCCAACGTGCTGATGTACAATCTTTAGAGGCTGTTCGTAAAGAATTTGGATTAGATAAATCGAAGCCGGTACAATTTCTATTGTATATTAACGATCTTTCACCAGTAAGTTTGCTTGATAATGATAGCGCCAGTAAGGCAAAGTATCATTTTGTAAAATTGATCAGCTTTGATAAAAAAGTATTGGCCTTGAAATGGCCCTATCTGCGCAGTTCCTATCAAACGAAAAGAGATGTTACGGCCATATTATCAGAGACAGTTCCAAACACATTTGTATTGGCATTAACAGCGATGATATTTGCCACCATAATTGGTGTTTTTCTTGGTGTATTATCTGCTGTTTATAAAGATTCATGGATAGATAAGTCTGCAAATGCATTTGCCATCCTCGGAATTTCTGCCCCATCTTTTTTCGCAGGAATTATCATTGCCTGGATTTTTGGTTTTATGCTAAGCGATTACACCGGCTTAAAAATGAACGGAAGTTTATATGCTTATGATCCATTTAAAGGTGAAATTTTAACTTTAAGAAATTTGTGGTTGCCGATGGTCACCTTAGGTTTAAGGCCATTAGCAATCATTGTTCAATTAACCAGAAGTGCCATGCTTGATGTTCTGGCCCAGGATTACATTCGTACAGCAAAAGCCAAAGGATTAAGCAGAAATGCCATTATTTATAAACATGCTTTAAAAAATGCGATGAATCCTGTAATCACAGCTATTTCAGGATGGTTTGCCTCATTACTGGCAGGTTCATTTTTTGTAGAATATGTTTTTGGGTATAATGGTTTGGGCAGAACTACCGTTACCGCTTTAGAAATGTCGGATTTTCCTGTAGTGATGGGTTCCATATTATTTATTGCTTTTGTATTTGTGTTGATTAATATTCTGGTCGATATTCTTTATGCTTATGTTGATCCAAGGGTAAAATTAAATTAGAGATGACCGCAGAAGAAATCATCAATTATACCAAAGTTGCTGACCAATGCATCATTAAAATTTTTAGTCAGTCAATAACAGCAATGCCAGAAGCAGAGCGATTGTTCAGTCATGTACTTAATGCGCAACACATCTGGGCGAAACGGATTTTAGGTATTGAGCCGCTTTATGGTGTTTGGCAGATTCATCCCAGAGCGGATTTTAAAAAAATCTCAGAAGATAATTTTAAGCTAATTGATGAAGCGTTAAAGGAGAACAATCTAGATCAGGTAATTCACTATCAAAATTCCAGGGGTACACAGTTTGAAAATCAATTAGCAGAAATTTTATTTCATTTATTTAATCATTCTACTTATCATCGTAGCCAGGTGGTTACCTTATTAAAGAAAGCAGGTTTTGAACCACCAGTAACTGATTATATTATATTAAAACGAGACCATTTATTATAGGTCTATTGAAAAAAACTACGAATGAAGATTTTTCTTATTGGATACATGGGCTGCGGGAAAAGTACAAAAGCCAAACAACTGGCACACCGTTTAGGCTGTCCGGTTATTGATCTGGATAATGAGATTGTAACAAAATCTGGTAAAACTATTGCTGAATTTTTTGCTGAATTTGGAGAGAGTGGCTTTAGGGATTATGAAAGCGAGATGCTTAAAACATTTCAATATCCTGAAACCTGTGTGGTGGCAACTGGGGGCGGACTGCCGTGCTTTTTTGACAATATGGATTGGATGAATGCTAATGGAACAACAGTTTATCTTGAAATGGAGCCAGCACAACTGGTATCCCGACTTCAAAACAGGCATAAGAGACCATTAATTAAGGACTTAGATGATGAACAATTGTTGGATTTTGTTCAGTTGAAACTGACTGAAAGAAATCCTTTTTACAGACAGGCCAAAATTATTGTTAATGCATTTGATCTGGATTCGGAAACACTAGAAAAAGCAATAATAGGTAATCTTTAACCTGGTATATTATCATCAATTATTTTAGCTGAAAGTAAGGCTAATGGAATCCCACCACCTGGATGTACACTTCCACCACCAAAGTATAATCCTGTGATTTTTGAACTAAAATTAGGATGCCTTAAAAAAGCTGCAAACTGACTATTGGAACTATTCCCATAAAGTGAACCTTGATAAGAGCCCGTTTTACTTTCAATGCTTCTTGGATCCAGAATTTGTTCGCAAATAATATCTTTTTCTATATTTCGATTTAGAATGCGACTAACTTTTTTTATGATCTGCATTCTGGCTTTCTGAATTAAAAGGTCCCAGTTTTGTCCATCATTTGATGGAACATTAATCATAACAAACCAATTTTCGCTATCATTCGGCGATTCATTTCTTAAGTGTTTTGCACTGATATTAATGTACACTGTAGGGTCATCACTAATGGTTTTCTCTTTCCAAATTGAATTAAACTCAGCCTGGTAATCTTTTGCAAAGAAGATATTGTGCAAACCTAAATCGCTGTAGTTTCCATCCATGCCCCAATAGAAAATTAGGGCAGAGCTACTGCGCTCCTGACTAAGTAATTTTTTTGGAGGATCAATATTTTTAAGCAAATTTTTATAGGTAAACCAAATGTCGAGGTTAGAAACAACAATTTCTGCTTTATAAGTTTTATCATAAATTTTTACGCCCAGTATTTTAGGTTGAGCACTCTCAGTGTAAAGAATTTCCTCTACTTTTTGGTTGTAATGAAATTTCACACCCAATTCTTCTGCTAATTTTACTAAAGCGGTTACAATGCCATACATTCCGTTTTTCGGTAAAAAGGCACCAAAATGGTATTCAAAGTGAGGAATAACATTTAAAGTAGCGGGTGCCTGATAAGGATCTGAACCATTATAGGTGGCATATCGATTAAATAATTGTGCTATCCGTTCATCTTTAAAAAAATGTTTGTTCGCTTTACTTTGTGATCTGAAAGCATCAATCTGTAAAAACCTAAAAACGGATTTTAAAGTATCCCAATGCAAATAACTTTTAAGCTTATGCAAGGTGCGTTCTAAAAATACCCGATGTGTTACCTCATAAATTGTTTCGCTTTTTTTCAAAAATAGATTAACCTCTGCTGCTGTAGAATTGGTTTTAGCCTCTATTTCCTGCGCAAAGAGGTCAATGTCTGACTTTGCATTTAATCTCAACCCATCTTCATAGAAATAACGGCAAACTTCTTTCAATTTAATGTAATCAAAATAATCTTTTGGGTTTTTTCCTGCAAGCGTAAAAAGTTCATCTACATATTGGGGCATGGTGAACAGGCTTGGTCCGGTATCAAACCTAAAGCCCTTCATTCTAAGCTCACCTAACTTGCCACCAGGTTTAGAGTTTGCTTCAAAAACATCAACTTGATAGCCTTTTAAAGTCAGGCGAATGGCAGCGGCAATTCCTGCAATTCCTGCGCCGATAACAATTGCTTTAGGCATGCTGCTATTTTAAATCTGCTAAATAAATACGGGTTTGTTTCTCTATCTCTATGCTTGCTAAATTAACGACAGTGTTTAATTTTTCACTATCTTTTTTCACCGGCATTTTGCGAATAGTACTTAAGGCATTAATATACCATTTACTCCAGGCTTCTAAAATATGTTTTTCATCAGCCGCTGATTTTCCTGTTGCTATTGCATTTTTACTGAGTCCAAATTCTGTTTTTAGGCGAATCAAACCGTCATTTTTAATTTGAGTAACGGTTGCACCAGCCATATTTTCATCTGCGGAAATTAAGCTGTAAGCTGCTGTTAAAGCGCTGACGCCTACATTCTTCATTTCTGTGGAAGAAACCTTGTTAATTCTATCTTGATCGGTATGGTAAAATACATCAGTAAAATGCCACATCAATAAGCCAGGGATTTTATTTTGTAAGAATGGTGTGTGATCACTTCCACCTTCGAAAGGATTATAGTTAACTGTCCAGTTAGCAAATTTGCCCTGAGCTTTACAAATATCGAAAACGAAATCATTAAAATAATGTGGGAATAAGTCCTTTTCCTTCACATCTCCTGCACCCCATTCTGTGTGTTTATCATTTCCCCTCGTCCATATGGCCGATGGATCTGGCATTTTTTCAATCAGAAATGATCCTCCGGTTTTTTTGGTGTCTTCACCAACCATATCCAGGCTCATTCCCCATAAAATGCCTTTAGCCCTAACAGTATCCTCTGTAATATATCTTTTTGTAGATACAATTTCATCACCCCATAAAAAAGTGAGCGTACGTTGTGGTGCTATTTTTTTTGCCTGATACAATTCAGCCGTTAGTCGGGCCATTTCAGCTAGGGTACCAACGCCACTGGCATTATCATTTGCGCCAGGCTCTTGTACATGGGCACTAAAAACAAAGCGCTCATTAGGGTTTATACTACCTTTTACATTAGCTATAATTGTCAGTTCTTCGGCAGGATAAATTTTAGTTTGAATATTGACTTTTAATTTTGTTATACCTTTTAGGCAAGCTGTCTTCAGTTTTTCTTTGGCAGCGTAAGATAGGAGTAGGGCCCAAACCTCACTGTTGGGCTTCATGCTGCTAAATTGAATCGAAGTTTGGTTAATTTCCGGCTGTGTGTATTTAGGCATCGAATAACCCAACACACCAATCGCCCCAGCCTTAGTGGCAAGTTGCAATAATCTTGAAGGATGATTTTCTGAAAAAATGATCTTTCCTTTTAAATCTAGTTTTTCGATATCTGCAGGCTTAATGTTAGCGAGATAAATCACTTCTGCAGTTACGCCATCAACCGGTGTAGAGCCACAATTGATAGGAATCATATTGCGGTTGGTTTGATAGGAAATTAAGGGGGTCCGATCGCCAATCAGTTCTATATTTGCGTGAACAGGTTCCCAGGTATTATTCTTTAAAGTACGTTTTTCTATCCGATAAGTTAAAGGTGCCTCCTGTTCGTTCAGCTTCTGTTCAACAAAACCAGCATTTTTTAAAATATTTTCTACATAATGGATACTGGCATTGAAACCAGTGTTACCCGGAACCCTGAAATATTTTTCAACAAAGTCAGTTGTTTTATAAGCATTTTCCTCCTTAAATCCAGTTCGTGTTAATTTAAAGTATTCATCAGCCGGAGTTTGTGCATAAGTCGTTATTCCTATGAATAGTAAAAGAAAGAGTGTTTTTGTTTTCATCTTAATAAATAAAAATGAAAGATACTAAGAATATCATTGCCGGATGATTTACTTATGGCTACAGCTTATTTTACTCATGTAAAATTAATATAAACTTAACTTGTACCGTTTCGGTTTTCGGTATAAATTTTGTATAATTGCTTAAATGGAGAGGTTTTTATCATGAGCAAAGAAATATTAGAGTTTTCTGTACTGGTTGATGAAAAGTTTGACCTAAATTTTAATTGGTTAGATGGCTTTTGGGGCATTGCATTTAAATTTTTTGGAAAATAATTTTTTATAACTGAATTTTTCTAAAACTGATGTCTTTCATCAGAAGTGATTTTTAGTATCAAAAATTTTCGCTTGCTCTTTTATTCGATTTAATCTTTTGGGTTTCCCACTTTAATCTTTAGCTCTTCACTTTAATCTTTCAGCTTTAGTCTTTTAGCTTTTAGCTTTCAGCTTTCTACTTTTCGCTTTAGTCTTTCTGCTTTTAGCTTTAGTCTTTCTGCTTTTAGCTTTAGTCTTTCCGCTTTAATCTTTTACCCTTATATTTGCCGGATAATGAGTAGAAGAAAACCCGGTACGGTAACCATCATTCCAAACGTACAAATTATAGATATTGCTGAAGAAGGAAAAGGTGTTGGCAAGGCCGATGAATTAGTAATTTTTGTAGACAAAGCTGTTCCTGGTGATGTTGTGGATGTTCGTTTAACTAAAAAGAAAAAAAACTTTGCTGAAGCGATTATTGAACAATTGCACGAAAAATCAGCATTGCGCACAGATCCCTTCTGTCCTCATTTTGGAACTTGTGGCGGTTGCAAATGGCAGCATATGGGATATGATTCTCAATTAAAATTCAAGCAGAAAAACGTTGAAGCAGCCTTGCAACGTCTTGGTAAAATAGATACTTCAAATACCGAACCTATTTTAGGATCTGTAAAAAACAGATACTACCGTAATAAATTGGAATTCACATTTTCAAATAAACGTTGGTTAGACCGCACTGATATTGAACGTGATGAAGATTTCGATATGAATGCCTTGGGTTTTCATGTTCCGTTGTGTTTTGATAAAATATTGGATATTGAACATTGTTATTTGCAAGATGAGCCTTCCAATTCCATCAGGAATGCTGTTCGGAAGTATGCCTTGGAGCATCAGTTATCATTTTATGATTTACGCAACCATGAAGGTGTATTGCGGAACCTGATTATTCGTACCTCATCTACAGGTGAAGTAATGATTGCTGTTGTTTTTGCTTATCCAGATGAAGCGCAAATTGATGGCTTGATGAGCTTTTTGAAAGCAGAATTCCCTCAGATTACTTCACTATTATATATCGTTAATCAAAAGAAAAACGATACTATTTTTGATCAGGATGTGCATGTATTTGCTGGTAGAGATCATATTTTTGAAGAAATGGATGGTATTCGCTTTAAAATAGGCGTGAAGTCTTTTTACCAAACCAATTCTGAACAGGCATTTGAATTGTATAAAATCACCAGGGATTTTGCCGGATTTAAAGGTGATGAACTGGTTTATGATTTATATACGGGTGCAGGAACAATTGCCAATTTTGTAGCTAAAAATGTGAAGCAGGTTATTGGGGTTGAGTATGTGCCGACTGCTATTGAAGATGCTAAGTTTAATTCGGCATTAAACGGGATTGATAATACCCTTTTTTATGCTGGAGACATGAAAGATATTTTAACTTCTGAATTTATTGCCAGTCATGGTAAGCCGGATGTAGTAATTACTGACCCACCAAGGGCAGGCATGCATGCAGATGTAGTGCAAAGATTATTAGAAATGGAATCAGAAAAAATTGTTTATGTAAGCTGTAACGCGGCTACACAAGCAAGAGATCTGGAGTTATTAAAGGAGAAGTATGATGTGATACGCATTAAACCCGTAGACATGTTTCCGCATACGCAACATGTAGAAAACGTAGTATTATTAAAATTTAAAGGATAGCATTAGAGAATGATTGAATGTGTAAATTATTTGTCAACATTTAATCCAAAACTCATTCAAAAATACAACCATTAAGAATGGATAGAGAAGAATTATTAAACGCAACACCAGAAGATGGTGGCGAATCTCAGAAGAAACATGAAAGCCCTTTGGTGAGCCTGGAAAAAGATTTAGCTTTTTATGCAGATGCTATTAAAGAAGTAGGTATTGAAATTATGGTTGAAGGCATTTCAGCACATCCTATTTTTATTGCTCATCAACACGAGGTGAGCATCGGTGAAATGATTTTAAATAAAGAAGAATTAAATACAGATTGGTCTATTCAGGCCTCAACTTTGGAAGAATTTGTAGAAAAGGGAATTATCACAAAAGAAAAGAAAGAACCCTTTTTAAAAGTTTATAAAAGACCGGAAGATTTTATGTGTGTTTTTGTAATTGTACCAGAAGGAGCGAATTTTATTTATTATCCATATCAAAAAGGTAAAAGGTAATATCAATATTGCTAATTGATCTAGCTTTATAAAAATAAGCCGCTTTGCATCCACAAAGCGGCGAATTTATCATTAACTAAACTAAAGTTCTTAATTGACGTGATGAACATCTCCGCTCTTTGAGGTTGATGTTTTATTTAGTGCTGCATTTCCTTTGAAACTAACGTCTCCACCACCACTTGCTGCCGCTTCCAATCCTTTGTTAACATAGATACTTACATCAGATCCTCCCGATGCCTGTACTTTTGCATAATCTGTAATTAACTCATATGCATCAATATCACTGCCTCCGCTTGATTGAATGCTCATATTTGTAGCTTTGCCTTTAAGGTTGATGTCACTGCCGCCACTAGACTGAATGGTTAGGTCATTACTGACCAAATTTAATTTTAAATCTGATCCGCCGGATGCCCTGATGGCCAGGCTTTTGGTGTTAATTGGGTTCTGCGTAAATACATCTGATCCACCGGAAGCAGCAATTTCGTTTAATGTTTTATAACTTACATAAGCCTTGATTTCACGATTTTTAAACATACCGCTCCAGCTAATCCCATCCTTAAATTTAATGGTGATTTTATCTCCGCGTTGTTCCACTACAATATCTTCCAAGGTTTTACTATCGGATTTAATTGTAACACTTTCAGTGTTTCCCTGAGTGAGGTATAAATCAATTCCACTGCTTACGCCAATACTGTTGTAATTTTTAACCGGAAAGTTTTTGCTTTCCTGTGCCATGATTACAGTTGCTGAAAAAGTAAAAAATAAGATAGTAGATATTCTGATCAGGTTTTTCATAAATTTGTTTTTGGTTAGTCATTAGACGCAGGCAATACGGAAACGTTGCAAGCAACCGAAATTATTTTTGAAATAGTTTGAATTTCAGCCTTAAAATTGTTCTTTTTGTATTCAATCCTTTTATACAATGGCATCGCAACTCCTCATACTTAATAAGAAACAGATTCAACAAAAGATAGATCGCATTGCGTATCAGATTTTGGAAGATAATTTAAATGAGAAAGAGGTCGTATTAGCCGGCATTTGGGATCGGGGATATAAACTGGCTTTACGTTTGGAGAAGGTGCTGAAAAAAATTGCTGGTTTTAAGTTAACCCTTTTACGCATCGATCTTCAGAAAGAAAGTAGTAAACTGATTGCAACTACTGATTTAGATGAAAGTCAATGGAAAAATAAAGTCATTATTATAGTGGATGATGTTCTAAATAGCGGAAAAACCCTGGCTTACGGATTAGGTGTCTTTCTGAATACGCCACATAAAAAAATTCGTACCGTTGTTCTTGTAGATAGAAGTCATAAAATTTTTCCCGTAGCAACCGATTTTGTTGGGCTGAAAATGGCTACCGTTTTAAAGGAACATGTAGATGTGATTATGGATATAGAGGGTGAAGAAGATCGTGTTTATCTGAGTTAGTATCAGGTAGCTCGTAACAAGGCTAACTTCCTCAACACTATATTTTGATGAGCAATTAACATCATTTAACTTAATTTATTCCTATTAACAGGCTAAATTTGCAATTCACGCCATTTTTTTGCAATTTCCCGGCATGTACCTTCCTCGAAAAAATAATTTCATTTATCGCTTTTTTTCCTGGTACATTGAGTATATTCTTAAGAAGGATTTTGTAAGTCTTCAATATGATAAAGTCGACACCAATGAAGATGCATCAATCTTGATTCTAGCCAATCATTTTAGCTGGTGGGATGGTTTTTTCATTTTTTACATCAATAAGAAATTATTTAGAAAGCAGTTCCATGTTTTGGTAAATGCGGAAAATTATAGCAAAGTTGGTTTCTTAAAGTATCTTGGTGCATTTGCGGCAAAAAACAGTGGGAGAGATGTTTTGGAAATGTTGAATTACGCAGCTAAATTATTAGAGGATCAAAATAACCTGGTTCTTGTCTTCCCTCAAGGGAAATTATATTCTAATCATTTAAAAAATATCACTTTCGAAAAAGGAGTGATGCAAATTATAAAATCTTGTCATAAAAGATTCAATATCATTTTTGCTGCAACATTTGTAGATTATTTTTCCAAACGGAAACCAAGTGCAAAAACCTACCTTCAGCATTGGGAAAGTGAAGAATATATGAGTTTGCAATTGCTAAAAAGTGCATATAATAAACATTATGATCAGTCTGTTGTTAAACAAACACAACTTACTGAATGACCATTTTTATCTATGCCGTTTTAATATTTATGGTGATCCGTTTTTCGGTAACCGTATTTAACTTTCTATCTAACCCCAAATTGCCTAGAGTAATTAAGCACTACAATGATTTTGTTTCTATTTTAATTCCTGCACGTGATGAAGCAGAGGATATTATTCCCCTACTTGAATCGATTAAGAGTCAGGATTACCAAAACTACGAGGTCATTGTGCTGGATGATCAGAGTAGTGACAACACCTTTGAATTGGTAAGTGCTTTTTCAATAATAAACCTACAGTTTAGAATAGAGCGTGGAGGTGAACTTCCAAAAGGCTGGTTGGGGAAAAATTATGCCTGCCATCAACTTGCGGCATTAGCAAAAGGAAAGTACTTATTATTTGTAGATGCTGATGAAGCGATTAAAAAAGGCTTCATTAATAGCTTAATTAACAGGATGGAAATCGGTCATTTGGTTTTGATCAGTATATTCACCAATCAGGTCATGAAGTCTGTAGGTGAGTGGCTCACTGTTCCGCTAATGCATTTTATTTTATTGAATCTTTTACCGTTGAGATTGGTAAAGTCTTCCGGCAATCCAGCGTTTGCTGCAGCCAGTGGACAGTGTATGTTTTTTAAAGCAGATAATTACAAGAAAAATCAATGGCACCAACAAGTATGCAATAAGGTGGTGGAAGATGTAGAAATTATGAAAGCTGTAAAATTGCAAAAATTTAATGGAGAGGCTTTACTGGCTAATGGGTTGATCTACTGCCGGATGTATAAAAATTTGAATGAAAGCCTAAATGGCTTTAGTAAAAATTTACTTGCTGGTTTTGGTAACAACGTAATTATCTTACTATTTTACCAGCTTTTGGTTACGGTAGGACCTTTAATTTTATTATTAAACTTTAATATCTCTTTACTTGTATTACCGTTAACATTAATTTTTTTAAGCAGAATAATGGTTTCCTATTTATCAGGACAGAACGTTTTAATCAATTTAGTGCTTCATCCGTTCCAGATGTTCTTCTTCTTAATAATTTCATTTTTATCCATTATACAACACATTTTTAAAACAGGCACATGGAAGGGCAGATCGATCAAGGCGATTTAAAGATTAAAAGAATTGCAGTTGGTATTATCGCTGTTTTTCATATTGTTGGCTTAGTAGGTTTTTTAGTACCAGCTACACATCCTTACTTTATGAAAATGGTACCTTTTCATCTGCTGCTGATGTTTGCCATTATCGTTTTCACTTATAATGGTGATGTTAAGCGCCTTTCTCTATTTGTTTGCGGAGTCTTTTTATGTGGCTGGTTGGTAGAGGTGCTTGGTGTACATACAGGCAAAATTTTCGGGAGCTATTATTATGGCGATACATTAGGATATAAAATTGCTGCAGTTCCTTTGTTAATGGGCGTAAATTGGGTGATTTTAATCTTCAGTATTGGCCAGATGATGAAAAGCTTAAAGGTTAGAAATAGTATTTTAGCCTCACTATTGGGTGCGCTCCTATTAATTATTTTCGACTTTTTCATGGAACCTGTTGCCATGAAATTTGATTACTGGCAATGGGACTGGCATGAGGTACCCCTTCAAAATTATATCGCCTGGTTTATCGTATCTGTTATTTTATTGAAATTTTATTACGCATTGGGTCTAAAACAGCAAAAATATATTGGTACCGCTATGTTTGTCGCCCAATTAATCTTTTTTGTTGTCTTATACATGACAACAGGAACAAATATTTTTGCTTAATTTTGTAGTTCAATGGGTTATAACTTACAAGTCAATATTGATAAATCATCTGGGTTTTGCTTCGGAGTGGTTTACGCTATCGAAATGGCAGAAGATATTTTAGATAACGAAGGTTATTTATATTGCCTTGGTGATATTGTTCATAATGATGAAGAGGTTGAACGTTTAACCAAGCGTGGATTAAAAATTATTGATCACGAAGTTTTAAAAGACTTACGAAATGAAAAGGTTTTAATCAGGGCACATGGCGAAGCACCATCAACTTATCAATTGGCTCTTGAAAATAACCTTACACTTATAGATGCATCATGCCCTGTTGTTTTAAAACTTCAGAATAGAATAAAAAACTCTCATGATGATGATGAGCAGATATTGATTTTTGGCAAGCATGGTCATGCAGAAGTAATTGGCTTACAAGGACAAACCGATGGAAAAGCCATTGTTTTTCAGGATCTGGCAGAACTTGACCATGTAGAACTTCCATCAAAATTTACGTTATACAGCCAAACCACAAAAAGTACAGATAAGTTCTATCATATAAAAGATGAATTGCTGAGTCGTGGCTATGACGTAAAAGCAAACGATACCATTTGCAGACAAGTATCTAACCGCTATGGTGAATTGGAAAATTTTGTGAGTCATTATGATAAAATCGTTTTTGTTTCAGGCAAAAAGTCATCAAATGGCAAAGTGCTCTATGATGTTTGTAAAAAGCATAATGATCAGTCATATTTCATTTCAAATATAGAAGAGTTGAAAATGGAATGGTTTTTAGAAAATGATAAGGTGGGTATTTGTGGAGCTACTTCAACACCTATGTGGCTTATGGAAAAAGTAAAAGCCCAATTAGAACAATACTAAACGTCCGCTCTTTCTGTAACTTTTACCTGCGTTAACTGTTTATCTTATAAATTATAAACATTTAATATTCTCCATTTGAAAAAGAATCATGCTTATTTAGGTGTCTTAATTGCCGTAGTGGTAATTGCTGTATGGCTTAGCTCTCTTTCTTTATTGCTATCATGGAATTTCGCCTGGAGTAATCCACTTGTTTACCTGATGATTTTCGTTCAAATGCATCTTTATACAGGCTTATTCATTACAGCTCATGATGCCATGCATGGCACAATCTCATCTAATAAAACGGTTAACAATTTTATTGGTTACCTTTCTGTATTTCTATACGCAGGCTTTTTTTATAACCGTTTATATGCCAAACACCATAAACACCACAGTCATGTACATACTGAAGAAGATCCTGATTTTGCACCTCATGGTTTTTGGAAATGGTATTTAAGGTTTATGCTTAATTATGTAACGGTTATTCAACTTATCATTATGGCTGCAGCTTTTAATGTTTTACAAATTTGGTTTGAACAGCAAAACTTATTGCTTTTTTGGGTTTTACCATCACTGCTTAGTACGTTTCAATTATTTTATTTCGGCACTTACCAACCACATAAAGGAGATCATGAAAATGAATATCACTCCTCAACACTCCAAAAAAATCATCTACTTGCTTTTTTTACCTGTTATTTTTTTGGATATCATTTAGAACATCATCAAAAGCCAGCTACACCTTGGTGGCAATTGTATAAAACAAAATAAATCGATTGGTTTAAAAGATCACAGGCTCGATATTAATGATCCTCGAATCTGCTTCTCCACTAATGTAAATTTGACTAAAAAATGTCTACTATCACATTTTAAGGATAGGCATAAAACAATAAAAACGCGATATTTGCGCCACAAAACATATTTTTACCAATGAGCAAAAAGGGAATTTTACTTGTAAATTTAGGAACACCTGATAGTCCGGCAACACCCGATGTTAAAAAATATCTTGATCAGTTTTTGATGGATGAGCGGGTGATTGATATCCCTAAATTAAACAGAACACTATTGGTTAAGGGAATAATTGTTCCCTTCCGTAGCCCTAAAACTGCTAAATTATATAAGGAAATCTGGAATGAAAATGGATCTCCGTTACTGTATTATAGTCGCTTACAAGCGCAAATGTTACAGGAAAAACTGGGTGACGAATATCATGTAGAACTGGCCATGCGTTATCAAAGTCCGTCTATTGCATCTGCATTGGCCAACTTAAAGGCAGGCTTGGTAGAAAGTATTCAGGTTATTCCAATGTTTCCGCAATATGCCTCTGCAAGTTCGGGCTCTGTGATGCAATTGGTGATGGAACTGGTGAGTAAATGGCAAACAGTACCACCAATCTCCTTCGTAAATTCTTTCCATGATAATGAGCTGATGATTAAGGTTTTTGCTGAAAATGCCAGAAAACATCAGGTAGAAGATTTTGATCATGTGCTTTTTAGTTTCCATGGATTGCCTGAACGCCAACTTTTAAAATGTGATCACACCGGTAGCTATTGTTTAAAAACAGCAGATTGCTGCCAGACTTTAAATGATACGAATAAATTTTGTTATTCTGCACAGGGGCATGATACCGCCAGGCTAATAGCAAAAGAACTTAACCTATCAAGAGATCAATATACGGTTTGCTTTCAATCGCGTTTAGGGAAGGAACCATGGGTACAACCTTATACAACTGATGTATTGAAAAAATTGGCTGCTGAAGGTAAAAAACGATTATTGGTTTTTAGTCCGGCGTTTGTTGCCGATTGCTTAGAAACACTATATGAAATAACTGTTGAATACCATGAAGAATTCAGAGCATTAGGTGGCGAACACGTACAATTGGTAGAAAGCTTAAATGATAGTCCGGTGTTTATTGAGGCTTTGGCTGATATGGTAAAATAACTTTCTGAAATGGCGAAATTTATTATTTTAATGGGGGTTTCCGGAAGTGGAAAAACAGTTATTGGCAAAGCATTGGCACCAGTAATTAATGCTGAATTTATTGATGGCGATAATTTACATGCTCAAAGAAATGTAGATAAAATGGCTGCTGGTATTCCACTTACCGATGCTGACAGGCAAGACTGGCTTGAATTAATTGCGCAAGTTGGGCATAAACATGTAGCTCAGGGAACAAGTTGCATTATTGCCTGTTCTGCACTTAAAAGGGCATATCGTGATCTGTTAAGAAAAGGCAACAATTCAATCTGTTTTGTATACCTGAAAGGTAGCTTTGAATTGATTCATGAAAGAATTTCTAAAAGATCTCATCAATATATGCCTTCCAGTTTATTGGAAAGTCAGTTTGAAACTTTAGAAGAACCTCAAAATGATGAGACAGATGCTTTTGTGGTTTCTATAGATCAGGAAATCCCGCAGATTGTTGATGAAATTGCTAAAGCAATGGTCATTTCGTAATCATTGAAATGATCTGTTCTGTTGCGCCTTTTTTGTCTTTTACATATTGTTTAGCAATTATTGCAGCTTCCGTATTCTCCTTGAAATCATCAAAAACACTTATTAATTCTTCAGCTGTGCTAATGCTTTTTGCCGCTCCCAAAGCAATTAAATCCTTTGCCTCCTGAAATTTTTCATACTTAGGACCAAAAATTACAGGTAAGCCAAAAGCAGCTGCTTCTAAAGTATTATGAATGCCAGCACCAAAACCACCACCAATATAAGCCACCTTTCCATATTGATAAAGTGCAGACAGCATGCCGATGTTATCAATAATTAAGACTTGAAACTTAGGATCTGAGATTTTAGAATGGCCAACATTAAATTGCGAACTGAAAACCGAAAATCGGATGCTGCCTACCGGAAAATGTTTTTCTATACTTTCAATGTGGCTTTCGTGAATTTCATGCGGTGCGATGATAAATTTCCAGTCGGGATATTTTTCTGGCAAAGCTGATAAAATTTTTTCATCTTCTGGCCAGGTACTTCCACCTATTACAGTTGGCGAATTTCCAATAAACGCTTCAATTAAAGCTAATTTTTTCGGCGTTTGAGCATTCTCAAAAACCCTGTCGAAACGGGTATCACCATTAATAGTTACCTGATCTATCCCGATTGATTTAAGTAAATTTTTACTTTCTTCATTTTGAACAAAGAAATAAGTCACTGCTGATAGCATTTTCCGATAGAAGCTGCCATACCATTTAAAAAATGCCTGGCTAGGTCTGAAGATTCCAGAAATTACATACAGCGGAATGCCTCTGAGGTGAAGCTCATTGAAATAAAAATGCCAGAACTCATATTTTGTAAATATGGCCATTTCAGGGTTAACTGCATCAATGAATTTTTTTGCATGGTATTTAGTATCAAGCGGAAGATAGAAAACATCAGCCAAGGCATAATTTTTTCTGATTTCATATCCTGATGGCGAAAAGAACGTGACCACAATTTTTTTTGAAGGATATTTTTCTTTTAGTTTTTCCAAAACTGGCCTTCCCTGTTCAAACTCTCCTAAAGATGCAAAATGAAACCAGATGTGTTTTTGACTGGCATCTATCCGCTCTGCGATTTGTTGATAAACATTTTTACGGCCACGAATAAACAGTTTAGCCTTTAGGTTAAATAGAGAAAAAATCCTGATGATGAAAGCATAAACCTGAATTCCGAGGATGTAAAGCAAAAGCATAAGTGTAATTTCATATCTTCGTGGCAAGATAAAACGAATATATTTAAAAAGCTTAAGAATATATGAAAATAGCCGTTATTGGTACCGGATACGTAGGTTTAGTTACAGGAACATGTTTAGCAGAAACAGGAAACGATGTAATCTGTGTAGATATAAATGAAAGTAAGGTAAAAAAAATGCAGGATGGTGAAGTGCCCATTTATGAGCCTGGACTAGACCTGTTATTCCATAGAAATATTGAGCAGGGGAGGTTAACCTTTACCACTAATCTTGCTGATGCAGTGAAAGATGCACAAATTATCTTCATGGCCTTGCCTACGCCTCCGGGTGGAGATGGCGCTGCTGACCTTTCGTATATTTTAGGTGCGGCAAAAGATATTTCTAAACTGATTACAGAATATAAAGTTATTGTAAATAAATCTACTGTTCCTGTAGGTACAGCAGATCAGGTTAAGGCGGTTTTCCAGGCAAATACTTCCATTGAGGTGGATGTAGTTTCTAATCCTGAGTTTTTAAGGGAAGGTGTTGCTGTTGATGATTTCATGAAACCCGATCGTGTGGTATTGGGTACCAGAAGCGAAAAAGCTAAAAAATTAATGGCCGAGCTATACGGTCCTTATGTCCGTCAGGGAAATCCAATTTTATTTATGGATGAGCGTTCTTCTGAGTTAACAAAATATGCTGCTAATTCATTTCTGGCTACTAAAATTACCTTCATGAATGAAGTAGCAAACCTTTGTGAGTTGGTTGGAGCAGATGTAGATGCAGTAAGAAAAGGGATTGGATCGGATGACCGGATTGGAAAGCGTTTTCTTTTCCCTGGGGTAGGATATGGTGGCTCGTGTTTCCCGAAAGATGTTCAGGCATTAGTGAAATCTTCCGATGATTATGCTTATGACTTCCAGATTTTGAAATCGGTAATGGAAGTTAACGAGCGACAAAAAACTATTCTGGTAGATAAGGTGCTGAAATATTATAAAAATGATATCAAAGGAAAGCATTTTGCGCTTTGGGGACTTGCATTTAAGCCAGAAACTGATGACATTCGTGAAGCGCCGGCACTATATATCATAAAAGCCCTGATTGAGCAAGGTGCTAGTATTACCGTATTTGATCCTGAAGCGATGAAAAATGTAGAAGCTATTATTGGTGATCAGGTAAAATATGCTAAAAACCAGTATGAGGCACTGGAAAATGCAGATGCGCTACTTATTGCTACAGAATGGTCGGTATTCCGGAATCCTGATTTTGAAAAAATTGATCAAATCTTAAAAAATAAAGTAGTATTTGATGGGCGTAATTTGTATGATTTACAAAAAATGATCGATCTTGGCTACTATTATAACAGTATAGGCAGAAAATTGATAGATTAAAATGAGTCAAAAAAGAATTTTAATCACAGGTGCAGCCGGATTTTTAGGCTCTCATCTTTGTGATCGTTTTGTGAAAGAGGGTTATCACGTTATTGGAATGGATAACCTGATCACTGGTGATTTGGCCAATATTGAGCACCTCTTCAAATTGGAAAACTTTGAGTTTTACAATCACGATGTTTCGAAATTTGTACACGTTCCTGGCAAGCTTGATTATATTCTTCATTTTGCTTCGCCAGCCAGCCCAATTGATTATCTCAAAATTCCAATACAAACCTTAAAAGTTGGTTCTTTAGGTACCCATAACTTGTTAGGCTTGGCTAGAAATAAAGGCGCAAGAATGTTAATTGCTTCAACTTCTGAGGTATATGGAGATCCAAGTGTAAACCCACAGCCAGAAGAATATTGGGGAAATGTAAATCCTGTTGGCCCTCGTGGTGTATATGACGAAGCCAAGCGTTTTCAGGAGGCCATTACCATGGCTTATCACACTTTTCATGGTGTAGAAACTAGAATTGTTAGAATTTTTAATACCTATGGCCCAAGAATGCGCCTAAATGATGGCCGTGTTTTACCTGCATTTATTGGTCAGGCTTTAAGGGGAGAAGATTTAACTGTTTTTGGTGATGGCAGTCAAACCCGCTCGTTTTGCTACGTAGACGATTTAATTGAAGGTATTTTTCGCTTACTAATGAGTGACTATGCTCAGCCTGTAAATATTGGTAATCCGGATGAAATTACCATCAAACAATTTTGTGAAGAAATTATCAAACTTACAGGTACCTCACAAAAAATAGTTTACAAGGAGCTTCCTCAGGATGATCCGAAGCAAAGGCGACCCGATATTACCAAAGCCCGTAAAATTTTAAGTTGGGAACCAAAAATAGGCCGGGCAGAAGGTCTGAAAATTACTTATGAATATTTCAAATCTTTACCTCCGGAAGCATTAGAAAAAATCGATCATAAAGACTTTACCACATTTAACCGTTAAGATGTCAAAAATATTAGTTACGGGTGGAACTGGATATATAGGTTCTCACACTGTTATAGCATTACATAATGCAGGTTATGAAGTTGTCATCATAGATAACTTATCAAACTCACACATTAAAATTTTAACCCAGCTACATACCATTACCGGCAAGTGGTTTGATTTTAATGAAATTGATCTTCAGGATGAAAATGCGGTAAAAGATTTTGCAGCTGCACATTCGGATATCACAGGGATTATTCACTTTGCTGCATCTAAAGCGGTTGGTGAATCTGTTGAGCAACCTTTAAAATACTATAAAAATAACTTTTACGGCTTAATCAACCTACTTACTTCATTCAACAGAAAAATTGATTTTGTATTTTCTTCTTCCTGTACCGTTTATGGCCAGCCTGATAGCTTGCCGGTTACAGAGGCCGCTCCGGTAAAAAAGGCAGAGTCGCCATATGGCAATACCAAGCAGGTGGCAGAAGAAATTTTAGCAGAAACTGCAGCTGTAACGCCAGAATTAAATGTTATCGCATTGCGCTATTTTAATCCGGTAGGTGCACATGAAACCGCTTTAATAGGCGAATTGCCAAATGGGGTTCCTGCTAATTTAGTGCCCTTTATTACACAATCTGCTATTGGTAAACGTGGACCAATTACGGTTTATGGGAATGACTACGACACCCCTGATGGTTCTGCTATACGTGATTATATCCATGTGGTAGACCTGGCAAAAGCGCATGTAGCAGCAATCAAAAAACTAGAGAAGAAAGAAACTTCTTCAAACTACGATGTTTTTAATATCGGAACCGGTAAAGGATCTTCAGTTTTGGAAATCATTTCTGCCTTCGAAAGTGTTAATGGAGAAAAACTTAATTATAACATTGGCCCAAGAAGAGCTGGTGATGTTGTCCAGGTTTATGGTGATGTTACCAAATCCAATCAGGAATTGGGTTGGAAAGCTGAACTGGATATTAATGAAATGATGCGATCTGCCTGGGAATGGGAAAAATATATTAAGGCTAACCCTTTTTAAATGAAATTATCAGCGCACAAAGATTTAAAAAATGCAATAACAGACTTGCCTGTTAAGGAAAAAGACAGGTTGTTATTGCGTTTAATTGCAAAAGATAAAGTGCTTACTGAACACCTTCATTATAAATTATTGGAAGATGAATCAGATCTGGAAAACCGGAAAGAAAAGATCAAGGCTGATGTAGAAGATCAGCTTGCGGATTTAAAAAAGCTAAATGCGAAGGAAGCTTTGGTTAAAGTAAGGAAGATGATTACAACTGTGAATCATTTTTATAAAGTTACGAAGGATCCGATTGGTGAAGTTGAATTGAAGATATATATATTAAACATCGTACCATTCGACTATCGTAAATCAACTCTAGGTTATCGGGATTACATGATTTTATTTTCTGCGTTTTATTTAAAAACTGTAGCAATAACCATCAATAAATTTAAAAAATTACATGAGGATTTGCAGTATGATCTAAGTGAAAACTTAAATAACTTGCTCACTAAAATCTATTCCTCTAAATTAGCTTCGTCAGCTGAGGCATCAAACCTTCCCAAAGAAATAAATTAACACGGTGATGTTCGGATTATTTAAGAAAAAGAAAATAGTACCTGAATTTAATTTCGCCAATATTGGTATAGATATGCATTCGCATATTATTCCAGGGATAGACGATGGCGCACAAACCTTACACGATTCTATTTTATTGGCTAAACGTTTTAAAACGTTGGGTTTTAAAAAGCTAATTGCAACACCACATGTTATGGCTGACTATTTTAGGAATACACCTGATACCATTAATCGTGGATTAGACATATTAAGAAAAGGTTTGGCAGATATACAGCTTGATTTGGAAGTAGATGCTGCCGCCGAATATTATTTAGATGAAACTTTAGAAAAAAAGGTTAAACAGAAAGAAGTATTAACCTTTGGGAAGCAATATCTTCTTTTTGAACTTTCTTATATTAACGCACCGCATAACTTATTTGACTTTATTAAAATCATACAAGATGCTGGCTACACACCCGTATTGGCACATCCAGAACGTTACCCTTATTTTTACGGTTCTATAGAAAGTTATTATCAAATCAAAGAAACAGGTTGTCAGCTTCAGATGAATTCTATTGCTTTAACCGGATACTATGGATCAGGAGCAAAAAGAGCAGCAGAGGAGATGGTAGAAAATCATTTGGTGAATTTTATTGGCAGTGATATGCATCATTTAAAACATGCAGATGCACTTGAAGAGAGTCTGAATACCCCTCTTATGCAAAGACTGCTCAGTCAGCATCAGCTGAATAATGTAATGATTTAAATCTATCTGTTAGTTAACAGGGTATTACTCATATCTTAAGGCTTCAACAGGATCTAAACGTGATGCTTTTTTTGCAGGATAATATCCTGAAAGAATTCCTACACCAACACATAATACAAAGCCACCGAGAATAAATGTCCAGGGAATCAGGAACGCTCCCCCCATGGCCAGTGATATGATATTGCCCAGAACGATGCCTAAGAATATTCCCAAAGCGCCACCCATTAAACAGATCACCACAGCTTCAATTAAGAATTGACGGCGTATTACTTTTGGATTGGCACCAATTGCTTTTCGGATTCCGATTTCTCTGGTACGTTCGGTTACAGAAACAAGCATGATATTCATTAAGCCTATGGAAGCACCAATAAGTGTGATAATTCCTATTGCTATACCGCCAACGGCAACAAAAGCCAGGTTCTCAAACAGTGTTTGCGCAATGGCATCACTCTTTGTAATTTCGAAGTTATTGGTTTCATTAATTTTTACCTTCCTGATATTTCTAAATAGGGCAGTAGACTCACCAATAACATTTTCCTGATGGTTATTGTCAGATACCATCACCGTAATGGTGTATGAAGGATTGGCATTTGCGTTAATTTGCTTCGCTTTAAGTAAAGGTACATAAACCGCTCTATCACCACTAAAGCCCATGCTTGAACCTTTTTTCTCTAATACCCCAATAATTTTAAAACGGTTGTTCCCTACGTTAATTAATTTATCCATTGGGTCAGCATCTTTAAAAAGTCTGGTAACTACTTCACCACCAACTATGCAGACGTTGCTTCCCATTTTTACTTCAGAAGCACCAAAATTTCTTCCTTCTGAAAGATTTAATCCCTGAGATGCCAAACCATTTTCATCAATGCCCTGAACATTAATATTGGGATTGGTTTTTAAATTTCCGTATTTAACTGTAGAACCACCACTGGCGACAACACTCACTGCAACTGTAGCGGGTGCATTTAAACTATCTTTAAATTTAACAGCATCTTCATATCTAATGGCTTTGAAAGGCTTGGGCCTTTTGCCATTTCCAATTCTAATCCCAGTACCACGGTTTCTAATGGTAAATGAATTTGCACCCATACTGCTAAAAGCATCCGTCATACTTTTTTTAACAGCATCAAGCGTGGTTAAGATTCCAACCAGCGCCATTAATCCAATTGCAATAATCAAAGCCGTAAGCATGGTACGCAAACGATTACCCTTAATGGATTCAAGTGCCAGTCTGATGTTTTCTCTGTAATTCATTTAGTGTTGCGGTAAGCGTTTGGCTGACGAGGCCTGTAAAAATAAAAAAAGTCCCGATGTTTAGACAAGGGGACTATACTTTATGTTACAATAATATTTTTTTTATGCAGAGAAGCTTGTTCCACAACCACAAGTACTGGTTGCGTTAGGATTTACAAAAGTGAAACCGCGGGAATTTAAACCATCCTGCCAGTCAATCATCATCCCCATCAGGTACATTTGGTGCGCTTTATTCATGAAAACTTTAATGCCATCAATAAAAAATTCCTGGTCGCCCTCTTTTTTCTGGTCAAAGCCTAAAATATAATTCATTCCAGCGCAACCACCTCCTTCAACGCCTACACGTAAACCATAATCTTCTCCAATCTCCTGCTGATCTTTTAATTTATATAGTTCTTTAGATGCTCCCTCAGAGAAAGTAACCGGTGCAAATGTGGTATCAACTGTTGTGCTCATGTCTATTTAAATTTTATCTATCACAAATATAAATAATAATGTACATTTTTGCTTTCAGCGGTTCGTTAAAATTACCGTAATTAAACAATACCCATGAATAGTCAACAGATTTTAACTGATATCGTTATATTATTTGCAGGCATTTTTATTGCCCTGATGGCGGTGTATTATATTTTAAAAAATGATATACAGCGTTTTTTTAATTTAAAAGAAGTAGAACTGAATAAAGAAAGCAGGGCACATCTTCTGCCATTGCGTTTACAGGCACATGAGCGATTGATTATTTTTACTGATCGTATTAATCCAGCCAATCTGCTAATACGTTTACACCAACAAGGGATTGGCATTTCTACACTTCAGGCTGGCATACTAAACGAAGTGAAATCTGAGTACCAACACAACATTACACAACAATTGTATGTAGATAGTGTTACCTGGAATGTTGTTCGGAAATTAAAAGATGATACCATTGGGATGATCAATAACGCTGTTAGTGGTTTGCCTGCAGATGCAAATGGGATAGAATTAAGCAAAGCAATTTTGACGCATATGGCAGGTATTGATGAAAATCCTTATGATTTAACAATTGAATTGATTAAGAAGGATATTCAAAAAATGTTCTAGCCAAGAAGATATGGATGTAGTTAGTTGGGAAGTTAAAAGGTGTCTTTCGCTAGTTTGATCAGATGGATAACTTGTTGCCATTTTGGTGCTGAAGGAAGGATATTAATATCTTTTTCTATAGTTTTATCTTAATTGTTTTAATCTTTTATATCAGTAGTGATTAGGTGGTTGTATCAGTATTCCTAAAATAACTTACCAAATACCAACTAACCCGCTCACCATATAACTCTCTAACCAACTCTTCCTATGAAACATACCACCACCTCCGGAATCGAAATTAAAGAACTTTACCTTTCAGCTAAGCCTATGGAAGAAAAGCCTGGCGAATTTCCGTTTACCAGAGGTATTCAGAAAGATATGTATCGCGGGCGCTTATGGACCATGAGGCAATATGCCGGTTTTTCTACCGCCGAAGAATCTAATAAAAGATACCATTATTTACTAGCCCAAGGAACAACGGGTTTATCGGTAGCGTTTGATTTGCCTACACAGATTGGCTATGATTCTGATCATGAAATGGCTGATGGCGAAGTAGGCAAGGTGGGTGTGGCTATTGATTCATTAAAAGATATGGAGATCCTTTTTGATGGCATTCAGCTGAAGGATATTACCACTTCCATGACCATAAATGCTACTGCGTCTATTTTACTGGCGATGTATATTGCACTTGCTAAAAAACAGGGGGCAGATTTGAAGCAAATTTCAGGAACCATTCAGAACGATATTTTGAAAGAATATGCTGCAAGAGGAACATACATTTATCCGCCCAAGCCATCTATGCGATTGATTACTGATATTTTTGAATTCTGCAGCCAGGAAGTTCCAAAATGGAATACCATTTCCATTTCCGGTTATCATATTCGTGAAGCAGGTTCCAATGCCGTACAAGAGCTTGCTTTTACACTGGCGAATGGAAAAACATATCTTAAAGCTGCTATTAATAAAGGTTTGGATATCAATATTTTTGCGAAAAGGCTCTCGTTTTTCTTTAACTGTCACAACAACTTTTTTGAGGAAATAGCGAAATTCCGGGCTGCCAGAAGGATGTGGTCTAAGATTACCAAAGATCTGGGTGCTACTGATGAAAAGGCACAAATGTTGCGTTTTCATACCCAAACGGGAGGCTCCACATTAACTGCACAGCAACCGCTCAATAATGTAATCAGGGTAACGAATCAGGCCATGGCAGCTGTTTTAGGCGGAACACAATCCCTGCATACTAATGGTTATGATGAGGCACTTTCTTTGCCCACAGAAGCTGCGGCAAAAATAGCCTTGCGTACCCAGCAAATTATAGGCTTTGAAAGTGGCGTAACAGATACTGTAGATCCACTGGCAGGTTCGTTTTTTGTAGAAAGTTTAACCGACGAAGTAGAGGCAGCAGCCTGGAAATATATTGATAAAATTGATGCCATGGGTGGATCAGTTAATGCCATTGAAAGTGATTATATGCAAAATGAAATTGCTCATGCCGCTTATGAATATCAGAAAGAGATTGAAGCAGGTGAGCGAATTTCGGTTGGAGTTAATATGTTTACACAGCCTGAAGAAGGCATCACAGAAGTATTCCATATTGATGAATCCATCAGAAAACTTCAATCGGATAAATTAGCTTATTTGAAAAGCACCCGTAACCAGCTTGCTGTAGAAAAGGCATTGAAATTATTAGAGGAAGGTGCAAATGGAAGTGCTAATCTTATGCCACTAATTATTGATGCAGTAGAAAAATATGCTACCTTAGGAGAGATCGCAGACGTGATGCGCAAAACTTTCGGTGAATATAGATAGTCATAAAGCTTAAATATTTTAAAGCAGACAGAATACGATAACACAAAATTTCATTTAGTTAAAGTTCAATAAGCCTGAGAAAAGCGCATGTGCCTATTTAATCGTAAATTTAGCGTCTTAATAATCAATGAATTGGGTTTTTTGACCGATAAAATCTACAAATCATCTGATAATTGAAGCTAGAATGGCTTGGATTTTGCGTATTGTAAATCAGCCTGATGAAATGAAAATATCACATTCATTAAAATAAAAATGTTGATAATGTATGTTAGTAAATAGTTATCAACATAAAAAATTGAGGTTAACCAGGCTAGGGTATTACCTTTCAGTAGGTTACGATTTATTTGAAATTTTTGTTTAAAATGTTGATAATTTTCTCAATATTCGTAGTCCCGAAACGGACCATCCAGTATAGTCGAAATGGCACTGGAAATCAATAAATTATAGAAATCGCAATGGAAAAAACTTGTACTGAAGTGTGGAAGAACTGTCTTCAAATTATTAAGGATAACATCCCGACCCAAAGTTTCAAAACTTGGTTCGAGCCTATAACAGCCCTTAAGTTAGAAGGTAAGGTTTTAACCATACAAGTGCCAAGTTTGTTCTTTTATGAATGGCTTGAAGAACACTATGTAGGCTTGCTACGTAAGACTGTAAAAAAACAACTTGGAGATGATGGCAGGTTAGAATATAATATCGTTGTTGATAAATCATCAAATAGCGGTAATCCATATACTACAAACATGCCCTCAAATGGAAACGGAGCAGAGGCCAAGGTACAGTCTATGCCAATCCCTGTTTCGATTAATAAAGACATTAAAAATCCATTTATTATTCCTGGATTAAAGAAACTAAACGTTGACCCTCAATTAAATGCTAATTACACTTTTGAAAATTATATTGAAGGAGATTGTAACCGTTTAGCCCGTTCAGCAGGTTATGCTGTAGCTGCTAAACCAGGTGGTACATCATTTAACCCATTAATGATTTATGGTGGCGTAGGCTTAGGTAAAACTCACCTTGCGCAGGCAATTGGTAATGAAATTAAACGCAGCATGCCAGATAAACTGGTAATTTATGTGAGTTGTGAGAAATTCTGCCAGCAGTTTGTAGACTCGTTAAAGAACAATACCATTAACGACTTCGTTAACTTTTACCAGGCGATGGATGTGATCATTATGGATGATGTACATAACTTTGCAGGTAAGGAAAAAACACAGGATATTTTCTTCCACATCTTTAACCATTTACACCAATCAGGCAAACAGGTTATTTTAACTTCTGATAAAGCACCTAAAGATTTAGCTGGTTTAGAAGAACGTTTATTAAGTCGTTTTAAATGGGGCTTATCTGCAGATTTACAAATTCCTGATTTGGAAACGCGTATCGCGATCTTAAGAAAGAAAATGTATGCCGATGGTATTGAATTGCCTGGCGAAGTAGTAGAATACGTAGCGCACAATATTGATAACAACGTTCGTGAATTAGAAGGAGCAATGGTTTCCTTACTGGCGCAAGCTACCTTAAATAAGAAAGAGATCGATTTAGCGTTAGCTAAGCAGATGTTAAAGAATTTTATTAAAAATACAACGAAAGAAATTTCGATGGAATATATTCAGAAATTGGTATGTGAGTATTTTGAAGTTCCGGTTGATATGGTTAAATCTCAAACCCGTAAACGCGAAATTGTACAGGCACGCCAAATTTCTATGTATCTGTCTAAAAGCCATACCAAATCATCATTAAAAACTATTGGTGCCTTTTTTGGTGGTCGTGATCACAGTACTGTAATCTATGCTTGTCAAACTGTAGAAGATCTGATTGATACAGACAAGAAATTTAAAGCTTACGTACACGATATTCAAAAGAAATTAAAAATGAGCTAACACAAGCATCGGTAAGAGATCTGGAAGGTTCCTATTCCAATTGCTTAAAACATAAAAAAGAGGGTGTCCAAAAAGGTAGGACACCCTTTTTTGTTTTCCCATTAATTCGTAAATTGATGGTGCTAATGAAAACGAGATCAAATTTACATTTTAAGGCCTTAACCTCCCAGCAGGTTGTGCTTT